>Ga0134112_10000321_pt1 | contig 12554 bp, 11 predicted proteins | sample 15_D_Rain_40_5_1_FD_128867 | JGI IMG/M metagenome (GOLD analysis project Ga0134112, IMG submission 128867) | Grasslands soil microbial communities from the Angelo Coastal Reserve, California, USA - 15_D_Rain_40cm_5_11112015 | ecosystem: Environmental > Terrestrial > Soil > Grasslands ... | reverse complement strand
CTCTTCACTGTTGATGACAGCGATGTACATCGTGGGAACGGCGCAGAAGCACGTCACTCTCTCCTTCTGAATCGTCTCCATCACCTGTTTCACTTCGAAGCGAGGTAGGAGAACGATCTTCGCCCCCGCGAAGATGGGGGCGTTCATCGTGACCGTCATCCCGTAGATGTGGAAGAGTGGGAGGACGGCCAGGGTGATGTCCTCCGCGGTGAGGGGGAGCGCGGCGGCCGCCATCATGGCGTTCGCGTATAGGTTGTGATGGGTCAGCATCGCACCCTTCGAGGTTCCCGTGGTCCCCCCGGTGTACTGTAAGACCGCAAGGTCACTCATCGGGTCAACCTCGACGAATCTCTCGAGAGGTCGGTGAGCCCTAATCAGGTCCATAAACCCGATCGTGCCTTCGCGGCGGAGGTTCTTTACCCCGGCGAGGCCGGCTAGGTTTCTCTTAAGGGCCGGTAGGTAATCGGTCAGGCTAGCCGTTATCACGTGTCGGAGGCCCAGTCTTCCCCTGCATGCCTCCAGACTATTGTAGAGGTCGTTTCCATGAACGACGTCGTTGGCGGCTATGACGAGGGAACTCCCCGAATCCCGCAGCTGGAACTCGAGTTCCCTCTCCTTGTACAGGGGACTGCAAGTCACGACCACCCCTCCTGCCTTCAGTATTCCGAAGTAGCTGATGATGAACTGCGGCATGTTCGGCATGAAGACGCCAACCCGGTCCCCCTTGCGGAGACCGAGGGCTGCCAGCGCGGAAGCAAACCTGGAAGAAAGCTCATCCAACTCGGAGTAGGTGAAGGTTCTGCCCTGGTAGACTATACAGGTTCTGTTGGGGAGCCTCGAAGCCGACTCGGTTAGTAGAGAGTGTAGTGGAGAGGGGGAGATTCCTAGGTCTCTTGGAAGGTATTTCGGCCATGACCTGTGCCAAGCGCGCTCCTGGAGCATCCAAAGAAGAAGAGGGCGAATCACTCCTTAAGCGTATCTGCCGACAGAAGGGAGATCTCCCTTTTATGATTACCCAACGGGCGTCGCGCAGTTGATTAGCGCGTCGCTCGTCGGGTTTCCGATCTACACGCTGGCAAGGCTCCAAGGCCTGGCTCTCTCTCCACCGGCGCTCCGCGGGTTGGGGCTGGTCAAGGCGCTCGAAGGAGAGGGTCTCAAGATCACTGACATGGGAGACATCAAACTCCAGAAGTTGAGCAAGGACAGTGGGCCCAAGAAGTTCAGGAACTCCACGTATGCGGCAAAGGGGACAGAAAGAATACGAAGAGCCGCCGGGCAAGCCTCAGAGCGAGAACTCGCAATCTTAGTGGGGGGAGAGTGTTCCCTGGTGATGGGGAGCCTCTCGGGGATGAAGAGTCGGCGAAGGGGGAGGGCCGGGATCCTCTGGATGGACGCGCACGGGGACTTCAACACCCCGGAGACAACCCCTTCCGGCTTCATAGGAGGAATGTGCCTCGCCCTGGCATGCGGGAGAGGTCGGCCCCTCTCACAAGAAACGGAAGAGGGGAGGGGGCCGCTCCTCGGGGAGGATGCGGTGGTACACCTCGGGAGCAGGGCCCTGGACCGACTAGAGGAGATAGCGATGAAAGAGTCTGAGATTACGCTCGTCTCTGCGAAAGAACTGAGAAAAGGAGGAGCTGCAGACTACGGGAGGAGGGCCGCGAGGTTGCTCTCCGACAGATGCGATTGGTGCGTCCTCCACATCGACCTGGACGTCATCGACCCCGGAGAGATGCCCGCGGTTAACTTCTTGGAACCGAACGGCATCTCCACTGAAGATGTTCTCCTTGCGGCGAGGGGCTTGAAGGAGACAGGGAAGCTAAAGGCGGTCGAGTTCACTTCTTACGACCCTCTCAGGGATGCAAACCGCTCCTGCGGAAGGAGGGTAGTGAAACTGCTTTCTCGTCTCAGCGGATGACCTCGAACGGCTTTATCTTTAAGTATCTAGCGGTGGGAATCCCGCTCGAAGCCAGGTGTCAGAGGCCGGACGCTATCTCATCCTATCAGTAGACAGAGACGACGACCTCGAGGTGAAGACCAAGATCCGCACCCCCATCCAGGGGTGGGAAGCGGTTCAGGACGCCGCGACTCGCCTCGCCCTCGCCGACCCAGAGGAGGCTGACGCGAATGCACTCTTCGCCACGATCAAGAAGCATGAGGAGCTGAAGGCGAGAGGGGTAGACTGCGAGGTCGCGAGCGTCTGCGGAACCGCAGACCGAGGGTTCGATGCGGATAGGAAGATAAGGCGAGAAGTTGAGCAGTTGCTCTCGAGGGGGAGTTACACTGGCATCATCCTTGTCTCCGACGGGGGAGACGATGAGCACGTCATCCCCGTCTTGCAGACGCTGAAACCCATAGTGTCAGTCGAGCGGATTGTTATCAAGCATAGCAAGACAGTTGAAGAAACCTACCTCGTCCTTGGGAGGTACCTGAGGATGCTCATCTTCGACCCTCACTACTCGAAATGGTTCCTCGGGGTCCCCGGACTGATGCTCCTCCTCGCGGGGGTCCTTGTCGTCTCCAGCCGATTGTACGAGGCCGAGCTGGCTACACTCCTCATCCTTGGAGGAGCGTTCTTCATCCGTGGGTTCGGCATCGACAGGTGGATTGCCGGAATCCTGAGCACCGGGCCATACGGATACATCCGCATCTTCTCAATCTTCAGCAGCGGCCTGGTCATACTGGTGGGACTCTCGCTGGGAATAGGCTTCGTCGCGACTCAGGTTCCGGACACAGTCCGGCTCGTAAGCGACTCACCGAACCTGATTCTCGTCTACGGAGCGGTCCTCTTCGGATACTTCCTCAAGGGGGCGCTACCGTTCGTCTGGGCGGGGATAGGAATCTACGCCATCGGAGCACTCCTCGCGCATCTAGTCAGGGGGAGCGTGAGGGTGTGGCGTGACGGTGTCGTCCTGGTCGTGCTCGCTCTGCTCTACCTCCCGATGGACCTCTTCTCGACAATTCTCATAGGAGGACAGAGGGAATCGACGATCCTATTGATCTCATACGTCCTCGTCGGGCTCGCTGTCATCTTCGGAGTAACGAGCACGGTTTATGCCAGGCTAAGGCTGAGGAGCCTGACGAAGGAGTAGAGCGATGTTTCAGTCGGTGCTGAGGACGGTAGGCGTTTACAAGGTATACGAGAGAAGGCTGAAGGCAGAGATTGGCAGGTCGGAGGCACCGAGACATATCGGAATCATACTCGATGGGAACAGGAGGTGGGCGGCAGACCACGGGAACGGCCCGAGCTACGGCCACCTTGTGGGGGCGGATATCGCGGAGAACCTCCTCGACTGGTGCAGAGAGATCGGGATCAAATCCGTCACGATATACGGCCTCTCCACGGAGAATCTCTACAGGTCGCCGGAGGAGGTTTCAGAAATCCTCAAGATTGTCGAAGAAAGACTCGAAAGGCTACTTCACGACGAAAGGATATACAGAGACAGGGTTCGGGTCAAGGCGATAGGCAAGGTAGAACTCTTGCCCGAGACCACCCAGTCGATACTCAGGCAGCTGGAGGAGCGCACCGCCGATTTCGATAATTTCTACCTCAACATCGCTGTCGCGTATGGAGGCAGGATGGAGATCACCGACGTGGTGAGGTCGATCGCCTCAGATATCAAGGATGGGAAGCTCTCCCCGAGCCAGATCACGCAAGAGACGATCGCGGGAAGGCTCTATACCGCGCACCTCCCTAACCCCGAGCCGGACCTGATAATACGCACCTCGGGGGAGGAGAGGCTGAGCAACTTCCTCCTCTGGCAGGGGGCTTACAGCGAGCTCATCTTCATGGACGTCTACTGGCCCTCCTTCAGAAAGATAGACCTGATGAGGGCCGTCAGAACCTACCAGAGGAGGACGCGTAGACATGGCAAGTGAAAATCGTTATAATCGCTGTGAGGGTGGGGTCGCTTCAGATTGAAGGTAGTCCTCGGAGGGTTGAAGGATAGGGCGGAGGAGCTTCAGAGCTTCCTTGAACCGAGGGTTGGGATGAAGCCTAGCGTAAGCGGGGGAGAGCTCGAGATGGAAGACTCGGCGATCAGGAAGGGGGTCAAGCCGAGGCAGGTCAAGACGTACGTCAAGCGCTTCCTACACCAGAAGGGGTTGAGGAAGACGTTCAGGGTTCTCGTGAATGGTTCGCAGCTTACGATACAGGAGCTGGAACGGGAGGAGGAAGAGAAGGAGGAAAAGAAAGAGAAGGAGAAAGAAGGACCGAAGAAGAGGGAGGAGGAAGCGAGCCCGAAGAAGGAGGAAGCGGAGGAGGAGGGGAGGGAGGAGAAGGAGATGATGAAGCAGAAGGAAGCCCCGCAAGCGCCGGAGAAGAAAGAGGGCGGAGAAGAGAAGGAGAAGGGGAAGGAGAAAAAGAAAGAGAAAGGGAAGGCTAAGGCGAAGAGTGCCCCCAAGGGCAAGAAGAAATCCGAGAAAAAGAAGAGCTAGCGGCCAATTCGATTCGCGGCCCTTAGCGCCCTCAACCGGAGCTTTCGGCGGTCTCGAAGAAAGATGCGGAGGCAGTTTCTCGACGTCCTCAGGGTCTCGAGTGCGTCCTCGAGCCTCACCTCTTCAAGTAGACGGCGTCCATCTGCGAGCGCTTGGGAGGCTCTCGCCAGCAACACCGCCCACTCCTTCGGACCGCTCTTGACGGTCACGAAAAGGCCGGGGCTCTCCATAGAAAGGTACAACTTCAGCAGCGCGACTGACTTCTCGACGCTTAGATAGACGAGCCAGACCTTCTTTTCTTCGGGCGGCCCGCCGCCAGAGCCTGACTCGACGAGTCTCTTGAGGAGAATTTCGGCGTCCTTGAGGTCGTCCGAGATCTCCTCTAGCTCGTCCTCCACGAACTCGGCGCGAATGGGACGATTATTTAAGCGGGAGACTTATAACTGCGACCCCATGCGGAGCGCGCGTTGCCGAAGAAGGAGCAAAAACAGATCTTAGGCACCTGTTACGTTAAGCTCTCTTCGCTGGCAGACCTGGGCCGTCTCTCCTGTGCACTGGAGAGGGCGCCATTTCCCCTCTTCGCATTCAAGGAGGGAGATAACTTCAGAATCGCGGCACAAGCCGACCTCTTCATGGGAACGCCGATCTTCTACTACTTCGATGCGAAGACAAACGGAGAGTTCCTTGCCTACAGAAGCTACGGCGAGTCCGAGGAGGTGCAGCTGGTGGAATCCGCGAGCAACGCTGCCTTCATCTACGCACCCGTGATTAGAGTGAAGAAGATGCCGAAAGAGCTTGAAAGTAGAAACGAGTTCGAAGACAAGTTCCTCGCCGTCGAGGTCGAAGATTTAGGAAGTCTGGTAAAGGTTGGCGCGTACAAGATGCTCTTCGAAGAGCCGCCCCTCCCTCTCTTTGGATTTAAGAACGGTGCAAACTGGATACTAGGAGCCTTTGCACGAATAGACGACTATGAAGAGGCCTCCCTCTTCTTCTACACGCGGATGAGCGGGGAGCCACCCGCCGGGTTCGTGAGATACTCTCCAGCGAAGACCGCCGAGACTGCCTTCAGTAAGAAGACCGATGAGCACGGCTTCGTCTACATCAAGGTCGTGAAGCTTGCTGAGAAACATCCGCTCGTCGAGTTCTAAGTTGCTTGCCTACTTTCGTATTCGTCGTGTCGTCTCTTCAAGATATTTCTGAGCCTGGAGGAGAATGCGCCTAGAGTTGTTGTAAGTCACGTTCTCGAGCGCCTCCCGGAAGCTAAACCAGCCGTAAGCCTGGTGCTCAAAGGAGAGCTTAACGTCGTCCTTCTTCGTCTCCGCAAGGAGAAAGACGACCTCCTTGTGTACCGACTTATTTTCTCGACGGTAGAAGTATTCGATCTTCCGCCTGAAGCCGTCAATTACCTTCACGTCGTCGAGCCCCGTCTCCTCATTCACTTCCCTGAGGACTGTCTGCCCTTCACTCTCCCCCTTCTCTACGTTTCCTTTCGGGAAATCCCAGTGTCCCGCGGGGTACTTGAGCAGCAGGTATTTCCTCGAGCTCCCGATGTCGTTGAAGAGTACCGCGCCGGCAGAACGTTCCTCCATGCCTCTGAACTCTTCCCCTTACGATGATAATAGGCTTCCGCCGAGCGGGAGCAATCAATTTATAGGAATTTTCATCGCCGCCTAAAAGTAGGGTTGCCAAGAATCAGAGTCGCGATCGCGGGTGTCGGGAACTGCGCCTCCGCGATAATCCAGGGTGTCCACTACTACGAAGAGCGAGAAAGCGAGGCGGGTCTAACTTACGGGAGAGTCGGCGGGTATACCCCCGATTCGATCGAGTTCGTGTCTGCCTTCGACGTCTCGTCGAGGAAAGTCGGTAAGGACTTGGCGGTAGCGATCCACGAGAAGCCGAACAACACGCCGAGGATCTCCAACGTCCCCAAGCTGGGTGTCACCGTGAAGAGGGGCCCCCTCCTCGACGGTATCGGCAAGTACCTGAAGGGGGTCGTTCCAGTCTCGAGGGAGGCGGAGGTGGACGTCGTCGAGGAACTCAGGTCGTCGGGGGCGGAGATCCTAGTGAACTACCTACCCGTCGGGAGCACCAAGGCGACTCATTTCTACGCAAACGCCGCGATAAAGGGTGGGGTGGCCTTCATCAACGCGATACCCGTCTTCGTCGCCTCCGACCCCGAGTGGGCTGAAAGGTTCAGGGAGGGGGGTCTGCCCGTGGCCGGAGACGATGTGATGAGCCAGGTGGGGGCGACGGTCCTACACAAGACGTTGGTGAAGATGGCCGTCGATAGGGGGGCGAAGGTCGACGAGACCTACCAGCTTAACATTGGCGGAGACACGGACTTCCTGAATATGCTTGAGGAGAGCAGGCTGAGGGACAAGAGGGAGAGCAAGACGAGCGCCGTGAGGGCGATGTCTCCATACGAGATTCCCACGCGGATTGGCCCCAGCGACTACGTCCCCTTCTTGAGGAACGACAAGGTTTGCTACATCTGGTTGAAGGGGAGGTATTTCGGGGGAACGACTGTGGAGATCGATGTGAAGCTTCACGTCGTTGACGCGTACGACAGCGCGGGTGTGATGGTCGACGCGATAAGAGGAACGAAGCTCGCTCTCGAGAGGGGAGTTAAGGGGGAGCTTACGAGCCTCTCCGCATTCTGCTTTAAGCACCCGCCGAAGCAGATGCCGTACCCGGAAGCGAAGGCCGCGTTCGAGGAGTTCACTGCCGGGAAGCGGGAGCGGTAGCGGGAGTAACGCGTCTCCTTATCGTGAGGGCGGCGGCCAGCACCGCAAGGACCGCGATGCCGACGGGAAAGGCGTATCTCGTCAAGACGTCCTCATGGACCGTGACGCTCTGATTCGGGAGTAGCTCGATCACTTTTTGCCCGGCGTAGCTGAAGGTGAGAGTACCGCCGTTCAGGGAGAGAGACAAGCCTGATGCGGCGCTAAGCGTAAGATTTGCCGAATAGGTGCTCCCCGCAGAGAGAGAGGGGATGCCGATTGTGACCGCACCGTTCGTCACGTTCGCGTTAGTCAGGCTCAAGACCCTGACCCCGGGTGGGAGCTTGAGTTCAAAGTGTACGGCGGATACCTGAACGGGTGATGGATTCTTGACGGAGAGTTGGACACTGAAGCTGCTCCCCTCGACGGGGCTCCGGGGTGAGGCGGAGAGGGAGGCCTGCAACGGACGCAGGACTGTGGCGTTCCCCTGCGGCATGTCGAAGTTGAACCTCGTCCCCCCGAAGAGGAGCTGGACTGCCACCCCGGAGGCCTTGAAGGTCCCAGAGCCTCCGCTATTCACTGCCACTGTGTAGTTGAAGGATGAGGAGGTACCGGGATTGATCACCTCGAAGAACTTCCGAGTCACGCCCGGTGAGGCGGGAATGCTGCTGAAAGAGTCGGCGCTCGCAGATACCGTGGCGTTGTAGAAGACGTAACCACCTCGGTTTGAGGCGTTCACGACCACGGTCGGGGTCATCCCCCGGAAGAACGAGTTGGGGCTGAGCGTCTTCGAGACGACGAGGCCAGCCGGGGCGGCTATCCCTCCAGTGACGCCCCTAAAGGTGAAGCCGCCCGTCGTGACGTTGAACTTCGCTGGCGTGAAGATCAGACTCGTCTGGCTCACGACGAACCAGACGCTGGCCTTCTTCGTTGCTCCCCTCTGAAGGTTGCTGTACTTCAGAGAGACCTTCTGGTTCGAGCAGGTTATGTTACCGCCGGAGGTCTTCCCGCAATCGAGCCCTGAGGGGATCGGCTGAGCGCTAGAGAGCTCGCTGACAGAGGCGTGGCCGCTGTTCGACGTCGTGTACCTCAGGGTGATATTCATTCTCGACGACGAGAGGGGCGTCACCGTGGCGTTGACTACGACACGACCGAACCCGACCTGCATCGAGGAGTGGGTGAAGAATAGGGTGGCGAGACTCGAGCGTAGGAGACGGGTCTCTCCCTCGGGGGTCTCCCAAGAGACTGTAAAGAACCTGGAGATGTTGCTCTGGATGATGCTCGTGAACTTGATTGGGACTCCGACTACCGTGGTCCCTCCCACTGAGAGGCTTTGTTTCGTGGAGTTCGCCACCTTTACGTTGAGCGCCGGGCCTGAACCTATATTCGTGACAGTCACCGTGAAGTTCTCCGGCGTTCCCAGGGGGTTTCCCGACGAGCCGCTGGGCTGGACCTTTATGGCGAGAGCCGGCTCTACCATCCCGACAACGACTTGTGCTTCGTTGAAGACTGCTGTCCCGTTGAACCGAACTCCGCCGCTCTGGTAGAAGTAGCTGCCAGTGACTGACGGGATGGTAATCTCGCCCTTGTCAGACGAATTCACTTTCAAGATGTATGTCCGGGGCTCCTCCTGCCCCGCACCGATGGATGGAATCGTGAAGTTCCAGCTGCCGCTCGAGAAGGTGAAGATGTTGGGATGAGACTTCCACCAGACGTCTCTAACAGTGAAATTCTGCACCGGCTGAGACGCGATGTTCTTGACGGAGAGGGTGACGGCCAGGGTGTCTCCAGGATTAAGGGAACCCTTGTCGAGTATCCTCGTCGCGATGACTACAGACGGAGACTGGAGAAGGGTGAGGTTCAGGGCCTTCACCTTGTTGGTGCGGCTGAGGGTGTAGGAGTAGAAGCCGCTGAAGTTCGCACCACTGTTCCTCACCGTCGCCTTGTCCTTCGAGGAGATGAGTCCATCGAGCGAACGCACGTATATCGTAGAAGTATTGGCGAGTTTCGAGGGTTGGATGGACGAAGGGCTGCTCCCGAAGAGGGTGAGCAGCTGCAAATTGCCGGAGGCCACGGCCGCAAGTTTGATTGAGCCCACAGTGAGTGAATGGGAGAACCCGCTCGCGGCCTTCTGCCCCGAGAGGGTGACGAAGGGCGAGGCCTGCGCGACCAGCTGGGTGGGCGAGATGAGTGAGGCAAAGCCGCCGACGCTCTGGGGGATCAGCCTCAGCAGAGTTCCTGGGACAATGAGGCCGAAGGAGACGGGGCTGAAGTAGCTGTAAGTGCCGCTTCCGTTCGATAGGGGAACGAATGCGGCTGCGAGGTATGAGTCGAAGGCCGAGACCGCGGAGGTCGCGACAGACGCGTCCGAGGCACTCAGCGTGAGGAAGAGACCCTGGTCCGGGATGAAGGGGAGGCGCAAAAGGTTGTAGCCGTGGGGCCCGAACACCTGGAAGTCCGAGTCCCACGAGGCTGTCTTTATCGCGGTCAGGTTGTAGGAGGTGAGGCCTGAGATCGCCTCAGCCCGGGAGATCGCTTGCGCTGATGCGTTCACCCCGCTGAGAGTCACGTACCAGAGGGCGTTTGAGCCGGACGTGTAGACGGCCAGCCTCTCGGAGTATCCGCTCGGGAGAGCGGCGACCCCGCCGGGGGCGATGGGCAAGACCCCGAGCGACAAGATAACTGCTATCGCTGCGAGCTGCCTAGACTTCAATTGAATAGACTCCGTTGGCGACCCGGCTATTGTATTAAAACCGTTATGAAGAACTTCTCTTTCTCGGCGACTCCTCTGTCGGGTCGTCGACACCCTTCTCGTTGAGGACGAAGACCGCGTCCCTCTCGGGGTGATAGGGACTGTCGACCATCCTCGCGATCCTGTTCCTCCCCGACTTCCTCAAGTAGAGTCTGTAGGTGCTTGTGTGCGCGACGACGTGTCCTCCTGTGGGTCTGGACGGGTCGCCGAAGAAGGTGTCGGGTGCTGCCTGGACTTGATTCGTCACGACCACGGCGACGTTGTAGACCTCGGCCGTGCGCAGGAGTTGATGCATGAACCGGTTGAGCCTCTGCTGCCTCTCGGCGAGCGTCCCCCTTCCGAGGAACTCCGCCCTGTAGTGAGCGACGGCGCTGTCGAGGAGTACGATCTTCACGCCGTTGGGTTCTATCATCCTTCCCATGTCCTTCACGATCAGCTCCTGGTGGGCGCTGTTGTAGGCGCGCGCCACGGTTATTCTCTTCAGGATTTCTTGAGGGTCAAGCCCCCTCGCCCTCGCTATCTCGGCAACCCTCTCCGGCCTGAAGGTCCCCTCCGTGTCGATGTATATCGCCCCCCCGTCCAGCCCGCCCTCCCCCCTGGGCATCTGGACGGTGCAGCAGAGCGTGTGGCATATCTGTGATTTTCCTGATCCAAATTCACCGTAAAATTCGGTCATCGCCCATGACTCGATGCCGCCTCCCAGGAGGTCGTCGAGATTCCTCGAACCCGTGCTGACTCTGTCGATCGCCTTCCTCTTCTCCAGAAGGTCAGAAGCGCTGATGAAGTCAGGCTCCAGCTTCCCCATCTCGACAAGCTTCTTCCTCGCCTTGTTGTTCAGCTCCACCGCCTTCGAGGTGTCTATGTCCACAGCCTCAGCGATATCCGTAGGACTCGCGGTCGCGAGGTCCAGAATCGTGTAAATCCCCGCATCGTTGAGCTTCTGTTTAGTGGCGGGCCCCACACCGGGCAGGGTCGTGAGGGCGAGCTCCTCATTCACTTCTTCCATGCGGGAAGTGGACTCGAATTCCTGTAATTAAGGCTTAAGGGGAGATTCTCGTCATCGTCCTGGGAAAGAGACCGGCCGCCCTGATGTGCTTCAGCCCCGCGATCCACCTCGTCGTCCTCTCGACGCCGATCCCGAAACCGGTGTGCGGAGGCATCCCGTACTTCCTCAACTCGAGGTACCAGGAGAGGGACTTAGCAGAGAAATCCTGGCTCCGAACTCTCTCCATCAACTCCTCGTATTCGGCGATCCTCTGCCCGCATGTCGCGATCTCACCGACCCCCTCGGGGGCGATGAGGTCGGCCGACCTCGTCACCTTCGGGCGGTCGCGATACGTCATGTGGTAGAAGGACCTCGCGCTCAAAGGATAGTCGGTGATGAAGAAGGGTGATTCATGGCTCAAGCTGATTATCCTCTCGGCCTCGGTTGTCAGGTCCTCCCCCCACTCGAAGCTCGCACCCTTCCGTGCAGCAAACTCTCTAGCCTCGTCGTAGGTAATCCTCGGGAGGGGGAGGCTCAGCTCCTTCAAGCTTCTCCCCAGAATCCTGAGCTCCTCCTTCCTCCTCTCCAGGACTCTCTTTACGATGAAGGCGAGCAACCCTTCGAGTAGTGCCATGTTCTCGGGCTGCTCGGTGAACGCCTGCTCTGCCTCGATCATCCAGAACTCCGTGAGGTGCTTTGCGGTCCTAGACTTCTCAGCCCGGAAGGCGGGCTGGAAGATCCAGACTTTCTCCAGCGCGGGGAGCGCGGCCTCCTCGTAGAACTGGGCGGACTGGCTCAGGTAGGCCTTCTTCCCGAAGTAGTCGACTTCGAAGAGGGTGGAGCCGCCCTCGACGGCGGCCTGGACAAAGGTCGGGGCGCTAATCAGGACGAACCCCTTCTCCCTGAAGTAGTCGAAGCTCGCTCCAATGACCTCGGCACGTATCTTCATCGTCGCGATCACCTTTCTTCCCCTGATGCTCAGGTGACGCTTGTCATAGAGATAGGAGGCCGACTTCGCAGCCGATTTCGTTATCGGCCACGTCTCGGCGCTCGCTATGATAGTGAAATCTTTCACCTGGACCTCACGTCCCCCGGGCGCCCTCTTGTCCTCCCTGACCACTCCCTCTGCTGTCACCGCAGACTCCCTCGTCGCAGACTTCATCGCCACGAAGACGGAATCCGGGGTCGTGCCTTTCTTTGCCGAGAGCTGAACGTAGCCGCTCCCATCCCGCAGAAGAAGAAAGACCACACCTCCGACGGTACTCTTACTGACGACCCATCCGTTGAGCTTCACGTGAGCCTCGGCCTTCGCGCTCATTACTTCCGCGGCGTTACTCGCTCGAACCACCCTCACTCCGACACCTGCGGTGAAAGCGCGCGGTTTCTCGTCTTAAAAATATGTCCGACTCCAAGCCAAGGGTTAAATTAGCGGGGAGGGATTCTGTACTTCACTGAAGAGATGAGACGAAAAGAAAGCGAGAAACGAACCGGGAAAGCGTCCGCGCTGTTGAGGTGGACGGGGTTCGGCGCGCTCGAGGACCTCGAGAGGTCAGCAACGAAACTCCTCGCGGGAAGAGGGTTCAGAGTGGTGCGGGTAGGGGAGACGATCGCCGTCCTCGGAGGCGAACCGGCGACAGGCGCGAGGCATTGTGCATATCTG
>Ga0134112_10000315_pt1 | contig 12658 bp, 9 predicted proteins | sample 15_D_Rain_40_5_1_FD_128867 | JGI IMG/M metagenome (GOLD analysis project Ga0134112, IMG submission 128867) | Grasslands soil microbial communities from the Angelo Coastal Reserve, California, USA - 15_D_Rain_40cm_5_11112015 | ecosystem: Environmental > Terrestrial > Soil > Grasslands ... | reverse complement strand
TATTCCCGAGGACCTCTGTCGTCATCAACGATGACTAGCTGACGGTGGCGTCGTTGTCGCCTGAGGAGCGAAGGCCGGTCAAAAAGCGCGATAGGAGACGAATAGCCATCCTGCCCCTCATGAACCTTAGTCCGGACCCGCAAGATGAGTACTTCGCGGACGGACTCACGGAGGAGCTAATTACGACAGTATCACGAATGCATGACCTCCGCGTAATTGCGAGGACCTCGGTGATGAGGTTCAAAAAGGAAAACGTTCGCATCGCGGAAATCGCGCGAGAGCTCGAGGTCGGGACGGTCTTGGAGGGCAGCGTCCGGAAGGGCCAGAACAAGTTGCGGGTCACCGTGCAGCTCGTCGATGCGCAGAGCGAGGAGCACCTGTGGGCGAAGACCTATGACAGGGATGTGAAGGACGTCCTTGAGATTCAGAGCGACATCGCGAAGCGCGTGGCAGGGGCATTGAAGGTTCAGTTAGCCGCGGTGGACAAACGAGCGCCCGAAGGGACAGCCGAGGGAGCCGACGCCTACTCGCTCTACCTGAAGGGCCGTTACCACTACTACAAGTCCACTGGCAGGGCCGAGGACCTCCAGCAAGCGATCTCTTACTTCGAGCAAGCCATCGAGAGAGAACCCGACTCTCCTTTGCCACATGCCGCCCTTAGCAGCGTTTATGCCGGTCAAGCGTTTGCAGGTTCCCTCCCCTCCAAGGAGGTGTCTTCCAGGGCAAAGCAGTACGCGCTCAGGGCGATTGCGCTGGATGATACCCTCGCCGAAGCCCACACCTCGCTTGCCAAAGTGCTTCAGTTTGAATGGAACCTTTCGGGAGCTGAGGCTGAAATCAGAAGGGCGATAGAGGTCAACCCGAGCTACGCCAAGGCCTACTGGCGATATGCGCATCTTCTGATGAATCAGCTGCGGTTCGACGAGGCAGTATCGCAGACAATACATGCATTAGAGCTTGACCCTCTGTCACCCCAGGTAAACTACGAAGTGGGAACTGTGATGTACTACTCGCATCGATTCGACGAGGCCGTTCCCTACTTCCGCAAGGCGCTTGATATCGACGTGAACCACGCCGATGCGCATCACAACTTAGGCATGACTCTGGTTCAAATGGGTGTTTGTGACCAGGGGATCGAGGAGCTTCACAGGTCTGCATCCCTGAGAGGGTCTAATTCTCCGCTCTACAAGGTTGACTTGGCCTATGCACAGGTGCACTGCGGCAATTCGAATGAAGCCAGGGAAATCCTGCGGGAGGCCGAAAAGGTATCGAACCTGGAAGCCGCCGCAGCCCACATTGCTGCCTTGCACTCGATCCTGGGAGAGAAAGAAACCGCGTTCGAATGGTTGGAGAAGGCGTACCGGGAACGTTCGGCGCTCTTGACTGAGCTCAAGTCGGAATTCTGGTTCGAGAATATTCGCTCGGATCCACGCTTCGTCTCTCTAACGAAAAGAGTGGGTCTCGAAAAAGGGGGAGCTGGTGACGAACCACGACAGGCTGCGGCATTCATCGCCCAATTGGAGAAAGTTGACCTTTCGGATTTCGGGGTCATTGGGGGTTACCGAAGGTTCGATGAGAAGGTTCGAAACTCGCTCAAGGATCTAAGACTTAGGATAATAAACAGCCTTTCGTCGTCATCTCGTCAACCAGAGAACTATCTGATTTGGGGACTCCCGGGAACAGGAAAGACCTACTTTGCGCGGCAACTGGCGGATTCGCTTGGGGCGAGCGTCCTATATCAAGAGATGAACTTGACGGAGTTGGACGAGCCCGCCTTTCGTTCAAAGATCGCGGAGGTTACCTCTACCGAGAAGCCGTGTCTGTGCTTCGTGGACGAAATCGATGCGCGTCCAGGAGATTCTTGGCCGTTCGAGACTCTACTGACTGCTCTGGAACGCAGCCATTCCGGAGCGCGTTCCAGCACTTTCATCTTGGCCGGGAGCTCGGCCTTGAGCTTGACCGAGATGAAGGAGAGGATTATGAAGCGCCCGAAGGGTTCGGATCTCCTCAGTCGTGTCCCCCACGAAAACGAGTTCGAGATTCCTCGCTTGAATAACGGCGACAAAGTCATCATCGCTCTGCAGCAACTCAGGAATGCTTCAAGAGAGAGGAAACATGAACTCAAGGAGATAGAGAAGCTGGCTCTCCTCTACGTCCTCCTCAGCCCGCACCTTGTGACAGCTCGACAACTCCGCGAATTCTCGGTTCGCTGTATCGAGCGACTCCCCCCGGACGAGGACAGGATAAAGTACGACCACCTCTTCCGCCCCGGAGATCCCGAGAACAAGGAATTCTGGCTCTCCGCCAGGTCAAAGTATGGAGACCTTGCGGGTACCTTCACCTCCTTCAGTGACTAGTTCGTCTCAACTCCAAGACGGTGGATTGGGGGCAGCCAAGTCTCAATAGCTCCTTGTGCCGTCCCTCCTTCCCGTTCCAGTAATGAATCAGGAGCATGTCCTCGCCCTTAGACCTGCATCGACAGACGGTCCATAAAAGCGAGCCGGGCGCCGATCCGGGGAAGTCCTGCCCTTTCGGATGGGAGAGGGCGATGGAGTTGGTAAGGTTCGCATCTACGGTCCGCACGAGGCGCGAGACGACTTAATTTGTCCCATATAGGAGTCGCTGAACTCGACCATCAGTGTGTTATAAAATAGCATGCTCCCGGCGGGAAGTCGGTACATCGGCAAGCAAAGCGGCAAGCGCATCGAGGGATATGCCAGTGGAAAGTCTCTACCGACATGTGCCAGACCTGTTCGGGTCAGTTCCGATTCGTGTGACCCTTCGATGAATCGTCAAGTTTCGGACGGATGTGCTTAGGGCTGGTCCCTCGATGGACTGGCCATCTGGGATCGATAGCCCCATCGGTTTCATGGGCTGTCGGCCCTTTGCCCAGGTTCGGCGGGTTGCATGGAACATCACGGCCACGCGGAGCACATGCCAATAGTCGCGCGATCAGCGGAGGGCAAGCTCGTCCTGCAGATTCGCGACTACCTACCACCCGACTGCAGCGACCGGGTCGAGGCCCGGCTCCTCGACGTACCTAGCGTTCGCGCGGTCTCCCTGAATCCGATGACGGGGACGGTCACGGTCACGCTCGCCCCGGAGGGGTCACCCGAGGCCGTCGTCCAACGCCTCCGGGAAATCGGCCTCGAGTGCGGTGCCCGCCCCTCGACCGTGCAGATCGTCGCGGCGGAGCACCGGGCCCACGCGACCGGCCGGCCCGCGGAGCACGATCACAACGCCATGATGGAGCAGGAGATGCGTCGGCGGTTCCTCGTCGTCCTCGGCCTTGCGATTCCCGTCCTGATCCTCTCGCCGACGATCCAGTCTTGGGCCGGTTTCCGCCTTCCGGATCTCGTCGGACTCAACTTCGTTCTCGTAGTCCTCGCTTCGATCATTGTCTTGTACGGCGGCGTTCCGTTCTACCGGGGCGCTGCGACCACGCTCCGTGCCCGCACGGCCGACATGGACGTCCTCGTGAGCCTCGCGGTCCTCTCGGGCTACCTGTACAGCGTGGGCGCGACCTTCCTATTCGCGGCTCCGGACTTCTACTGGGAGGTCTCGACCCTCGTGCTCTTCCTCCTCTTCGGACACTGGATGGAGATGCGCTCGGTCCGCGGGGCCTCCGGAGCGTTGCGGGAGCTCGTGAAGCTCATCCCGCCGTCCGCGAACCGCGTGAAGGCCGATGGCTCGATCGAGGAGGTCGAGACGGCCCTCCTGATCCTCGGCGATGTCGTCCTCGTGCGACCCGGCGAGAAGGTCCCAATCGATGGTGTCGTGCTGGAAGGTGCGAGTTCTGTGAACGAGGCCCTGGTCACCGGGGAATCGAAACCCGTGTCGAAAGGTTCTGGAGACAAGGTCCTTGGCGGGACGATTAACGGAGAAGGCGTGCTCCGAGTGCGCGTCACGAAGACGGGCGAGGAGACGGCCCTCGCGCAGATCGTGAATCTCGTGCGCGAAGCGCAGGAATCCAAGCCGCGGGTGCAACGCCTCGCGGACCGCGCGGCGACGGCCCTCACGCTGATCGCCGTGAGCCTCGGCGTCGCGACGTTTGCATACTGGTTCGGCGTCGCGAGGGCGGACAGCCTCTTCGCGCTCACGCTGATGATCACGGTGTTCGTAATCGCGTGTCCGCACGCCCTCGGCCTCGCGATCCCCACGGTCACCGTGATCTCGACGACGATGGGTGCGCAGCGAGGGCTCCTGATACGCAACGCGGACGGCCTCGAGGCCGCTAAGGATCTGGACATCGTCCTCTTTGACAAGACGGGCACCTTGACGACGGGCCGGTTCGGCGTAACCGATGTCATCCCGTTCGGCTCCTGGTCGGAGGCCGACATGCTCCGGCTCGCCGCCGGCGCGGAGCGGAACTCGGAGCACGTCATCGCGAAGGCGATCGTGGCGCACGCGGAATCTCGGGGGCTCGCTCTGCCCGAGGTCGTCGACTTCACTGCCCTCCCCGGGAAAGGCGCCCGCGCGAAGGCAGAAAGGCACTCGGTCGTCCTCGGGAATCGAGCTTTGCTCCAGGACCTCGGCCTCGAGCCGCCGGCGGAAGCGAATCGCCTAGCGGCTCAGGGCAAGACGACCGTCCACGCGGTCATCGACGACCGCCTGGCTGGCGTTATCGCCCTCGCCGACGTGATCCGCAACGAATCGAGGGAGGCCGTCGCCGATCTCAAGGCGATGGGAATCCGGGTTGCCATACTGACGGGCGACAACCGCGCCACGGCCGCCTACGTCGCTGGCCAACTCGGCCTCGACACGTTCTTCGCGGAGGTCCTTCCCGGAGACAAAGCCGCGACGGTCGAACGGTTGCAGAAGAAAGGACAACGGGTCGCGATGGTCGGGGACGGGGTCAACGACGCGCCGGCGCTCGTCCAAGCGGACGTCGGAATCGCGATCGGCGCGGGGACCGACGTGGCGATGGAGTCCGCGGACATCGTCCTCGTGCGGAATGATCCGAGGGATGTCGTGCGCCTCATCCGTTTGAGCCGGCTCACGTCGAGCAAGATGCGGCAGAACCTCGTGTGGGCGACCGGCTATAACGCGGTCGCGCTACCCCTTGCCGCGGGGGTCGGGGTGCCGGCAGGCATCGTTTTACGGCCCGAGTGGGGCGCGCTCTTCATGGCCGCCTCGAGCATCATCGTGGTGACGAACGCCCTCCTCATGCGACGTCAGGCCGTCTGACTGTCCTCGTCCAGCGACGTCGAGCACGAAGGCGGCGGTGATGACCTTGCCGACCCGGAGGAACTGTCCCCAGACCTTATACAAACCTGGAGCGGGGAACGTTGTCTCAAAGGCCACGTCCGGGCCGCCCCGCCAGGATGCATCGACCTCGCGGGTAGGATGGACATGGACGAATGTCTGGGCGTCCTCACTGATCACGACGCAATGGCCACCCGCTGACATGAGGGGTCTGAGGTCGGTCACCGGACTCCCGTCTGGACGGGCGAGCGAAAACGTTAGGACAACGGGTTTCTCCGCTGCGACCACGTCCCGAGGCATGAGGGTCACGCGGTATTGTCCGTCCATCACGGCCTTCGTCGTTTCCCGATCCGGAATGGGAGCAATCGGCTGATGAATTGGCCCGCCTTTGACCCGCAGGCGGAACGCGACCAGTGCCCGCTCGCCGCCTTTCGGCGTCGCCTCGGCCCAGAGCCGGTACGGACCGGCTTCTGGAAACGTGAAGGCGAGCTGGAAGACACCGTCCCGGAGTTCCGGATGGACGTGATCGAAGAAGGCGAGGTCCTCGGAGACGACGACTAGGTGCATGCGTCGGCCGTGGACGAGGTCGAATTCGCGGATCGGATTCGAGGCGGCCGAGTCCGTGACGAAGAAACGGAGCAGGGTGGGCCGATCGGCGACGGGCGAGGCGGGTTCTGTCTGCATCTTGATGCTAGGGATTCTCGCCTTCGCTGCAAGCTCTCCGGTGGACGCGTTGTGCGCCCCGTGACCGCGGTCCTGCGATCGATTGGAATGTCCTCCCCGCATGAATCGACCCTCCAGCTTACCGGGACAACGGAAGGCCAGATATTCCTTGCGCCGGGAGCGGGTGCGAGTCGTTTGGTCTACGCAGGGCCCAGCTTACATCCCTTGCTCCTCGAGGCAGCAGTCGGTGACGACAAGCCCACTGGCCGTCTTCTTTACCATGATCGAGTTGGCGGTCCGATTCGTGACGTCGAGACCACCGAGCTTGACGGTCTCCTTCGCTCGGACCCGAACTCCGGCCGCTCGCCCCTTCGCCATGGTAATGTGCATGCGGTCATCGTTCAAGAAGTTCGGGGTCTCTGATGCTCCGGAGCTGACTCTCCTCCTCGGAGGACTGGACGGGCTCCCTGTCGTCCGCAGCGAATCGGAACAAGCCATCCGTTCCGCTGGCCCGGAACGTGATCGGGGGCTCGGCCCGTTCCGCTTCCGGGTTCCCGGTTCTGGACACCTTAGGCTTCCACCCGCGCAAATCGCGTTGGATGTACCTCCGCAAGTCCCCCATCTGCGGGGTGGCGAAGGCCATTCATGCAGGCCTGATTGATGATTCCCCGAGGGTTACGAACCAGAAGGTTGGTCGTAGAATCGTGCGGTTCATGACCGGAAACGTCGGTACCGGCATGTGAAGGGAGGATGGAGTCGATGGCGAAGCGGTATGACCTAGTCGTGCTCGGCGGAGGAGCTGCGGCCTTCAGTGCGATCATCCGAGCGGATCGCAACAGTGCGAAGGCGCTCATGATCGATGGGGGGACGATTGGCGGCACCTGTGTCAACGTGGGCTGCGTCCCAAGCAAACGCCTGCTTGCCGTTGGAGATCAGTTCTTTCGCGTGGCCAATCGCGCCTTCGAAGGTATTCGGCCCGAAGATGGATGGTCCAACGAATTCGGTGCAATAATCCGATCGAAGGACCGGCTGGTCGCCTCGCTTCGGAAATCAAAGTACGTGGATGTCCTCGAATCGCTGAAGGGCGTCGACTACGTCCGCGGTTTCGCGACCTTCGTCGGTCGGCACGAGGTGAAGGTGGGGAAGCAGCGATTCGAAGGTGGCAAATTCGTCATCGCGACGGGATCTTCCCCGGCGATTCCCTCCATCCCAGGCATTGAGGACGTCGACTACCTCACGAACGTCGAGGCGATGTCATTGGAGGAACGTCCCGATTCGATGATTGTGGTCGGTGGACGCGCCTTGGGACTGGAGTTCGCACAGATGTATCAGCATCTCGGCACCCAGGTCACCGTGCTCCAGAGGAGCTCGCGCATCCTTCCGGATGAGGAGCCTGAGATTTCGCAGTCCTTGCAGCAGTATCTCGAGGAGGACGGCGTGAAGATTCACTCGAGTGTCGAGATTCTCGCCGTGGAACAACGGAGCGGCCTGAAGAGCCTAACCGCCCGGGTTGGGGGTCGAAAGCGGAAGTTCGAGGCGGAGAGCCTCCTGATGGCCACCGGACGGAGTCCGAACACCGAAGGCCTCAACCTTCCCGCTGTCGGAGTCGAGGCGAAGGAAGATGGGGGCGTGAAGGTCGACACGGAGATGCGCTCCACGGTCCGCCACATCTTCGCGGGCGGCGACGTAATCGGCAAGCCCATGCTCGAGACGACCGCAGCCAAGGAAGGCTACATCGCGGCGGAGAACGCCTTGGCGAATCGAGGGCTCAAGATGGATTACCGCGCGGTGCCCCACGCGGTGTTCACGAACCCCGCGGTCGCCTCGGTGGGTCCAACGGATGCGGAAGCAAAGCGTGGCGGGCAGCTCCGGTGCGCATGCAATTCGGTCCTCCTCGAGCAGGTCCCGAAACCCGTCATCGTGGAGGACACGCGCGGCCTCGTGAAGATCGTAGCCGAGGCGAAGAGCCACAAGATCCTCGGAGTCCACATCCTCGCTTCCCTGGCGCCCGACATGATCCACGAGGGCGTCCTCGCGGTGAAGCACGGCTTGACCCTCGAGGACATCATCGACACGGTCCACGTGTTCCCGACCCACAGCGAGGCGATCAAGCTCGCCGCCCTCTCATTCTTCGAGGACGTGGACAAGCTCAGTTGCTGCGCCATCTAGCCGAGCCCGGGCGGCTGGAGCTGGAGCGAAAGCTGGGCTTTGTCAGAAGCCGTGCGTACTCGGCACACCGGGCGAGTAGGCAGGCAACCGAAGACGGTTAACTGGGTGTCGGGAGCATTTCGCACGCGCGGCGAATGATGCGGCGTGTTACGAAATAGCATGCTCCCGGCGGGAAGTCGGTCTATTGGCAAGCAAACCCGGCAAGCCTATCAAGGGATAAGCCAGTGGAAAGTTTCTCATTGAGCCGCCTAGATCCAGGAGGCAGGCCGGGAAGATGAAGCCCGGCCCATGCGATGAAATAGAGCCCTCCTCAGCGCCGATTTCGTCCGACACGAAAGCGTCACGAGAATCTCGCGCCCAGCGCCCGAACTTGACGATGCGCGTAGCGAATCTCATCGGGGAAACCGTGACGGGAGATTTCTTCAATCGCCTGGCGAAGCGGTAGCTGAGACATCCCGGAGCCTCGCCTCTTCCTCTCTAGAAGTGCCTGCTCCAATAGGGCGATTCCCAACTCCTGCGGGTGGGAACGACGAGCCGATTTCACCGCCTGGCCAGCGAAAGTCCGGGCCATCACGAGGTCCCCCCGCGACTCCAATACTGCACTCAGGACCCGTCGAGCAAGAACCCCCGCGGCCTGTCGCCCAATCTCGCGTTCCACCGCGAGTACGGCCTGCGCCTCGCGTTCGGCGTCGCCGATTCGTCCTGCCTGGAAAAGCGCGAAGGAACACCACGACCGCGCGACGATAGCGAATTTCGTATAGCCAAACGCCTCCAAAACCGTCAGGGCCGGTCGGAGGCACTTCAGCGCCTCGTTTGCATAGGAAACTCTTCTACTTGGCATCAGCCTGCTGCATCGGCAGGCAATCTCACCGAGACGGAAGCGGTGGAGAGCCAGCAGGCGGGGCTGTCCAAGGGATCTAAGCTCTCGAATTCGCCTCCGGAGTTGTGTGGTGACCCGCCTCCAGTCCTTCGGCCATGTCGATGAAAACAAAGTCGACTCGCGGATGAGACGACGGTTCCCCAGTCGTCGCGCTTCTTCGAGAGCACGCTGGCCATACTTCTTAGCCTTGCTCGAATCTCCCAAGAACCAGTCAAAAACCCCTTGGAACTCCAGCAAGACCTCGGCCTTCAGCGAGTTCCAACCCAGTTGCTCGGAGATCCGAAGTGCTCGGCGAAGAGCTTCAAGTCCTTGCTTCACACGCCCACCCATGGCTCTATTATCTCCCCATCTGCGAAAGATCACGGCCAGGATCCGCGGGTCCGCTGCTCTGCGCGCGAGAGCCGCTGCGGTTTCAAACTCGCGATCTGCGGCGGTCCACCGAGCCTTGAGATGAAAGATGTCCGCTAGCCCGAAGTGGACGAGCGCCTGCTCGCGAAGACTCAATCGATCGACCGGCAGATCCTTCAGGACATCAAGATAGACGTCTACAAAGCCTCGGTTGAATAGAGGGTCGGGGTCCTCGAGCAGATCTGCTTCGAGCAGGGCGCCTATCGTGGCAGAATCGGCAATCTGTGTGGCATGATATAGGGCCTCCAACTTGCTGTCCGGACGAGGAGACGAAAGGCACATCTCGAGAGCCCTCCGGTGGATTTCGGGCTGCAAACGCGTCAGTTCAGCAAGAGGTTCGCGGATCACGTCGTGCACGTCGTACCGACCCTCCAAACGTCTAACAAGCGCTCGGCGTTCGAGAATGACGAGCAGGAGTTCGGCGTTCTTTACATCCACGAGGGATTGAATCTCGTCCAGCCGCAGAGGTCGCCGCACTGCCGCGAGTGCGAGAACGACCAATTGACTCTCGCGATCGAGTGAGCGAAACGCCTCTTCTCCGATGTTCTTCGCCAGCCCTCCCGCCGTTCCGTGGATGGCATCTGGTTGCCGTGCGTGAAGAAGGAGAGAAAGCGGATGTCCGCCGAAGATGCGATTCAACTGCCGAAATTCGTCTCGAGACGGGCTGAGTCCGGATTCCCGCAATAGGGCGAGTGAAGAAGGGGAGTCTAACCCATCCAAGGTGATGAGTTGGGTTGTCCTGTCTATGTCAAACGGCGGCCTGCTACGGGAGAGTACAACCACCTTTGCATTCCGGAGAATCCGCTGCCAATGCCGGACAAGTTCGTGAATGCCCTTGTCGCGAACCTCTTGATAGTCATCCAGTACGATGAGGGCCCGTTGCTGCGAGAGACCGTCGCCCACATCGTCGAACGCTTCACCAAGGTCCCAGTTGGCTCTCTCGAACTTCTGACGTCTTGATGAATCGAGCGAGGCGAGCCATGATGCGACCGACAAGAGCAACCGCGAGACTGAGTCGAACCGCCGGAACGTGTGCCAAAACACTCGTTCGACTCCGTGTCGATGCGCGATCTCGGTGGCGACCATCGTTTTGCCCATGCCCGCGAGCCCCACAACCATGCTCAAGCGGTAGGCGGGAACGGACAACATCGATAGCTCCCGCCCCCGTCCGAAAATCGCACGACGGGACGGCACTCGCTCCGAGGCCGTCGCTTCTCGAGTAATCTCTGCTCCAGGGGACTGGATGTCATAGCCCCGAGGACCAATCGAGACGGTGAACGTGCTCGTCTTGAGTCGGTAGATCCGTACGTTCTTGCCGTTCTCGCGGGCCCATTCTCCATCGACAAGACCTGCCCGCTCTAGGACGCGCAAACGCGTCGAGACATGCGTCTCTCGACGTCGTAATCGCGCCGCCAGCCGTCGCGGGTAGTCCGGGCGTGACGCCAGGGCAGACAAGACTTCGAAGCTCTCTCGACTGGCGACAGTCCGGAGGAGGTCTGCAACAGCCACTACAGGGGAATTGTGCTCCATCCACAATAATGGTTTCGGGTTTCCCAAATTTTGGTTAAGGTAATATTGACCCACTCCTCGAGCGTCTCAGACTTGAGGTGATGAGAGGGATGCCTGGCCGTCGAACAACAGGTCTCCTGTTCATGACAGCCATCGTTAGCATGGTGATCAGCGCGCCGGTAGCAACGGCCGCATCCATCAATGTTATCCAGATCACTCACAATGACGTCATCGACATTGGGCCCTCCATCGCTGTGAATCCGTTGAATTCCAAAAACTTGGTAGCAGCCTGGACTTCCTGCGACCAAGTTCTTTGCAGCCCAGCTGGTGACTTGGAGCATGGATTTGGCTGCCGTTACGGCGCCTCTTTTGACGGGGGCAAGTCCTGGGTGAAGATCGCGCCTATCCCCGGGGTTCCGGAGTTATCCCTTGAACCGCATGTCGCATTCGACAAGGATGGAACCGCCTACTTCGCATGCTTCTACGTCGGCGATCACTTGGCCCACGACCTAATCCAAAGCAGCGCAATCTACGTATCGAAGTCGACCGACGGCGGACTAACCTGGGGGACGCCGGCCGTTGCATTCGGGCCGGGGCTGGGGCCGGATTTCGAGAAGATTAGCACGAACCCCACCAGTGGCGATGTCTATGTCGTTGCAGCGTTCGTAAAGGGGAATGCGGCCGACGGGGGGATACAGGTCTTCTTCACGAGGTCCACCGATCACGGGGCTTCTTTCTCTTCGCCGGTCCAGATTAGCGCGCATGATGAGGGCGCATGGGCGTGGGACGCCTATGCGACGGCCGGCGTAGATCCGGGCACGGTCTACGTAACCTACGGGGTGGGGGCGAGTACGAATCATCAATTCAGCGGCTACGATCGAATCTTCATTGCGAAATCCACGGACGGCGGGATGACCTTCTCCCCCGGACAGAGGCTGCTCGCTGTGGCCCCTCTCCCGGTCGTTCTGCCGAACTTTCCCCAAACCATGGACGCCAACATGTGGTCCGCAGTCGACCGATCCTCCGGAGAAATCTACGTGAACTTCGTCGACTACCGGAACGGGGATGCGGACGTCTGGCTCCTGCGCTTGCACGACACTGGAAGCACGTTCGTCGTGGACGGCGTCACCCGGGTCAACGACGATCCCGTGGCGAACGGGGCGGACCAGTTCTTCCCGTACCTCTCCCTCGCTCCGAGCGGACGCATCGACATTTGCTTCCAAGACCGCCGTTACGCACCCGGCAACACCCTGCTCTTCACGACCTGCGCCTATTCCAGCGACGGTGGACAAAGTTTCACGAACATCCAGGTGACCACCGAAGGGTTCGACGGGACGAACAACGAGATCGGGCGGTATCAAGGACAGGCATCGACCGACCGCATGGTGATTCCGATCTTCATGGGCGATGGGTACCCAGGCGCGGGCGTCTTCGGACAGGAAGTCTTCGTCGCGCGAGTGCCGCTCTGATGTCGGAGGAACTCGACTTGCTCGATGGCGGGGCGGGGAAGGCGATCGTGCCCAGCACCTGCTACCGGAAAATCAACTCATATTAGAGTGCTCCCGGCGGGATGCCAACTAACGCTAGGTTGTTCTCCCGCAAGTTCTGCAAGCGCAGGCCAGGTCGCCGGCTGCACGAGGGAACGCCCATCGGCTTTTTTGCCTAAACGACGTTGCGTCGCATGTCCCACCATGGCCGATGCCAAGAGTATCACCTTCCGACCTGCCGTGCCCTCGGACGCACAGGTCGTCGCCGCCATCGTGAACGGCGCCTATCGTGGCGACGCCACGGGCCGCGGCTGGACAAGCGAGGCGGATTTCATCG
>Ga0134112_10000290_pt1 | contig 13025 bp, 10 predicted proteins | sample 15_D_Rain_40_5_1_FD_128867 | JGI IMG/M metagenome (GOLD analysis project Ga0134112, IMG submission 128867) | Grasslands soil microbial communities from the Angelo Coastal Reserve, California, USA - 15_D_Rain_40cm_5_11112015 | ecosystem: Environmental > Terrestrial > Soil > Grasslands ... | reverse complement strand
GGTCGCGCGTGCCGATCCGCAGGAGGTGGCGGTACTTGAAGCGGCGAAGCGCGTTCATGCGCGCCTCGCGCGACTCGAACGCGCCGAGCGTCTGCGCCAGGTCGGCCGCCAGGTCCTCGGCGAACCAGAGCCGCATCGTGGCGGGCTCGAGCAGCCACGCCAGGCTGCTCGGGCGCCGGCGTAGCGCGTCGGCCAGCACCTGGCTCGCGCCCAGCACCCGCGCGAGCAGCGGCACCGCGCCCGGGTGGTCGGCGAGGGTCCGGAAGAACACCGAGCGGTCGACGGCCCCCGCGTAGCGCTCGAGGTTGTTGAGCGCCATGTCCGGATCCGCCGCGGCCGCGAGCTCGGTCAGCAGGCGCGGCAGCGCCGGCGCCAGGAGCTCGGCGTCGCGGGGCGTCGGCGTGAGGCTCTCGAGGTTGCGCGCCGCGCCGTCTGGATCCGCGAAGCCGCGCTCTTTCAGTACTCGCCGCAGGCGAGCCGCCGCGGCGCGGCCGCCGGCGGTCAGGAGCTGGGTGGCGGCTCCGTTCAGACGGCCGCCTCGCCCGTCTCGCCCGTGCGGATGCGGATCGATTCGTTGATCGGAAGCACGAACACCTTGCCGTCGCCGATCGAGCCGGTCTTCGCGGCGCCGGCGATCGTGTCGACGACCTTCTTGGCCATCGCATCGCCGACCACTACCTCGATCTTCACCTTGGGGAGAAAGTCGACCGTGTATTCCGAGCCGCGATAGAGCTCGGTGTGGCCCTTCTGTCGGCCGAAGCCCCGCACCTCGGTGACCGTCATGCCGATCACCCCGATGCCGGTGAGGGCCTCCTTCACGTCGTCGAGCTTGAACGGCTTGATGATGGCCTCGACCTTCTTCATCTCAGACCTCCTCGAGAATCGAGATCGCCAGTGCCGACACGTGGGAGCTGATGCGCTTGAGGTTCGTCAGGATGTCCAGGTGGATCTCCGACGTCTCGATCGACTCGGCCAGGCCGGCGCGCAGCCGTCCCAGGTGGGATTCGCGCAGATCGCGCTCGCGCTGCCGCATCAGCGCGCGCTGGTCCAGCACCTCCTGCGCGAGGCCACGGTCGTTGGCCGCGAAGGCGGCGATGGCGCGCTCGAGGTTCTTCGACACCATGCCGTGGAACTCCTGGATCTCGGCCCAGCCGGCGTCGGAGAATCGACGGGCCTGGTAGAGCTTCTTGCGACCGAGCTCCATCAGGTTCTTGTCGATGATGTCCCCGATGTTCTCGAGGTTGCCGATCACCGAGATCAGCCCGATCTCCTTGCGGCTGAGGTCCGGGCCCATCGCGTCACGCCCCAGGCGCGCGAGGAAGAGCTTGATCTCGCGCTCGAGGAAATCGGCCTGGTCGTCGCGCCGCTCGACGTCCTCGAGCAATTCGTGGTGGCTGCTGGCGAAGACCACCGGCACGTCGCGCAGCATCCCCTGCACCACGTCGGCCATGCGCAGCGCTTCGCGCGTGGCCTGGCCCAGCGCCAGCGAGGGCTGGTCGAGCGAGCGCTCGTCCAGGTACCTAGTGCGAAAAGGGCTGTCGCCCTGCTGGTCGTCGGGCACGATCGTCTCGATCGCCCGCGCGGCCAGCGGCGTGAACGGCAGGAACAGGAAGCTGATCCCGACGTTGAAGAACGTGTGCGCGTTCGCGATCTGACGGGCTGGATCGCTCGCGGTGCTGGCCACCAGGGTCGTGAACGGTCCGATGAACGGGAAAACCAGCGCAGCGCCCAGCACCTTGAAGGCGATGTGGGCGACGGCCACCCGCTTGGCCTCGGCCGTCGCGCCGACCGACGCGGTGAGCGCGGTCGCGCACGTCCCGATGTTGGCGCCGAGCACGACGGCCATGGCGCCGTCGAGGGACAGGAGGCCCTGGTGCGCGAATGCGAGGGCCAGCCCGAGCGTGGCGGCCGACGAGGTCACCAGCGCGCTGAACGCGGCGCCGACCAGCACGCCGATCGCCGGGCTCTTGGCGACCGCGTCGAGGAGATCGAGCGCCAGCTGCGACGACTTGAGCGCGCCCGCATTGTCGAGAATGAGCTTGAGGCCGAGAAACACGAGGCCGAGCCCCAAGAGCGCCTGGCCGAGGTCTTTCGGCACGCGTCGGCGCGAGATGAACGTGGCGGTGAAGCCGAGGCCGACCAGGAGCGGCGAGTAATCCGTGATACGGAACGCGATGAGCTGGACGGTGAGGGTCGTGCCGATGTCGGCGCCCAGGATGAGCCCGAGCGTCTGGCGGAACGTCATCAGCCCCGCCGAGACGAATCCGATCAGCATCAGGGTGGTGGCCGCCGAGGACTGGATGAGAGCCGTGGCCGCCGCCCCCGACGCGACGGCGAGTAGCCGGTTGCGCGACAGCCCCGTGAGCATGCTCTTCAGCCTGACGCCGAGGACCCGCTGGAGCGCTTCGCCGCTCAGCCGGATCCCGTACAACAGGAGCGCGATGCCGCCGAACAACGCGATGAGAATGCTCATGGCGCTCGCTCGGTGCCCCGCGCCGGCTCCGACACGTCGAACCACCGCGTCCCCGCCGACGGGGGAAGATGCGCAGTGTCGTTCACCGACATCAGACGCGGGGGCCGCGCGATCGTCAGGGAGCAGTTGTCGATGCGCATGCGCCAGAGGTGGTTGAACGAGACGCCGAGCAGGTGGCAGAGATAGACGCTGATCACGCCGCCGTGGGCGACGACGAGCACGTCCTCGCCGTTTCGGTGGTTCGCGGCGATCCGATCGATCGCCTGGAGCACCCGGGCGCAGACATCGGGCAGCGGCTCGCCGCCCGGCGGCGGGCAATCGAGCGGCGCGCGCACCCAGGAGAAATACGGGTTGCCCTCGCGGGCGCGGACCTCATCGACGGTGCAGCCTTCCCACTCGCCGAGTGACAGCTCGCGCAGCTCGCGAAGCGGCGTGACCGGGATCCCCGTCCCGTTCAGCGCGATCTCTGCCGTGTCGAGCGCCCGGCACATCGGGCTCACGTACGCGGCCGTCACGCGGTAGCCGCTGCGGAGCGCGCTACCGAGGGCGGCGGCCTGCGTGCGGCCGAGATCGGAGAGGCCGACGTCGTTGGCGCCCTGGAACTTGCGCACCTGGTTCCACAGGGACTGCCCGTGGCGCGCCAGCAACAGCCTCACGCCGCGCGCTCCGCGATCTCGCGGGCCCGGCAGAGCCGCGCCAGCGATTCGTCGCGGCCGCTCAGCGCCAGCACGTCGAAGATCGGCGGCGACGCCGTCCGGCCCGTGACCGCGAGCCGGGCCAGCTGCGCGAGGTCGACGAGCTTCAGGCCGAGCTCGTCGGTGAGGCCGCGCACGACCCGCTCGATCGCCGCCACCGTGAACTCGCGCTCGGCCTCGAGGCGCTCGATCAAGGCGTGCAGACGCCGGGCGCCCTCGACCGTCAGGAGCTTCTGCGCCGCCTTGGGCTCGTACACCGAGGGGCGCTCGAAGTAGAACCGGCCCTGCTCCACCAGCTCGACCAGGGTCTTGGCGCGCTCTCGGAGCGTGTCGAGCATCCCGACGAACCGTGCCTGGTCCGCCGGCGGCGTGAGGCCGGCCGCGCGGACGAACGGCGCCGCGAGCCCGGCGAGCCTGGCTCCGTCCATCGTCTTGAGGTAGTGCTGCGAGAGCCACTCGAGCTTGATCGCGTCGAACACGGCGGCCGACGTCGCGACGTCCTTGATGTCGAAGAGCTCCACGAGCTCGGCGCGCGAGAACACTTCCTGGTCGCCGTGCGACCACCCGAGCCGCGCCAGGTAATTCACGAGCGCGTCGGCCGGGAAGCCGGCGTCGCGGAAGGCCTGGACGGACGTGGCGCCGTGGCGCTTCGAGAGGCGGCTCTTGTCCTTGCCCAGGATCAGCGACACGTGCGCGAACTCGGGGACGGCATAGTCGAGCGCCTCGTAGCAGAGGATCTGCTTGGGCGTGTTCGACAGGTGGTCGTCGCCGCGGATGACGTGCGTGATCCGCATCGTGACGTCGTCGACGACGACGCAGAAGTTGTAGGTCGGGGTCCTGTCGGTGCGCACCAGGATCCAGTCGTCGAGCTGACGGTGCTCGAACGTCACCGGCCCGTGGATGAGATCGTTGACCACCGTCGCGCCCTCGGTCGGAATGCGCAGACGCAGCGCGCCGGCGGTGAGGCCGCGCTCGCGGCAGCGCCCGGAGTACCGGAACGTCTCGTTCCGCCGCTGGGCCGCCTCGCGCTCGCGGTCGAGGAGCTCGGGCGAGCAGTCGCAGTAATAGGCGCGTCCGGCGGCGAGCAGGCGCTGCGCGTGCTCGCTGTAGATCGCGAGCCGCTCGGTCTGGCGATAGCCCGGCGCCGGCGGCCCTTCGTCCCAGTCCAGACCGAGCCACGTGAGCGCGTCGACGATCGCGACGATGTGCTCGTCGGTCGACCGCGAGCGGTCCGTGTCCTCGATGCGCAGGATGAACGCGCCGCGGTGATGGCGCGCGAAGAGCCAGTTGAAGAGCGCGGTGCGGGCACCGCCGACGTGCAGATGGCCCGTCGGGCTCGGCGCGAAGCGAACGCGCACCGGCGCGGCCACGTCAGTACTGCTCGAAGAGCCGGCCCCAGGGCGTGCCGGCGAAGACCCGGATACGCGCGCGGCCGACGGTCGGATACCAGAAGAGGTCGTGGTAGACGTTCGAGGCGAACGGCGCCCACACCACGAGCGGCGAGTGCAGGAGCAACCGCTTGAGCGGCCGCAGCGGACCGCGCCGGATCAGCTGATCGCCCCAGATCACGAGGCTCCGGCTGGTCGAGAAGCCCATCGAGGTCGCCGCGAGGTCCGTGTCGCCGACGAGCTCGATCTTCCGCGGATCCGCCACGCCGAGCCCCCGCTCGTGACACATCCGGAGGTACGGGATCGCCAGCGGATCGAAGCCCATGATCTTGGCGGCGATCGCGTCGATCGCGACCTGATCCGCGGAGGCGAGGATCAGATTGCCCACGCGCGGCACCATCGTGCGCGGCCCGGCGCCGTCGCCCATGACGGTGCCGTCCATCACCGCGAACACCGACGGGTGCAGCTCGCGCTGCATGTACATGAGGTCGACCATCACCTCGTGGATGTACTCGTGCGCGTAGTGCCGGACTTCCTTCAAGAGACCGCCGAACGCGTTCTTGATCGCGCCGGTGGTGGTGGAATGGCCGTGCACCTTACAGGTGGGCGCGTGCAGGACGTTCTTCCCGACGTACATCGCCGGGATCTCGATGCCCTCGGGGAAGATCGCGTTCAGCTTGAGCAGCGGCGACTGGAACTTGTAGACGATCCACTCGACGTCGGGCAGCGGGATGAACGGCACGCCGTGGCGCTCGAGCACCGGCCGCCACTTGTTGTTCCGGCAGCCGGCGATCGGATTCGTGACCACGGTCTTGTTCTCGACCGGGAAGATCCGCCGGCGGTCGTAGCCGTCGTCGAGCAGCGTCGTCAAGATGCCGTCGACCTGCCAGGGCTGGCTCGAGCACGCCGGGAAGTACTTGGTCCACGAGAGGTTGAGCTTGAGGATCAGGTCCTGATCGCGGGACAGGATCTCGTCGTACTTCAGAAGCCGCATCAGCCGGCCGTAGTCCTCGACGACGGTCTCGGGGCGGGTGCGGAGGAGGGCGACTGCGCTGGACATGCTACCGATATCTTACTCTAGCCGCGCGCCGTAAATGATCAGCAGAACCGCGCAGATCCAGCAGACCGTGTTGATCAGGAGCGCGCGGTCGCTGAGCAGCAGCTCCGAAGGGTTACCTCCGAGGCGGCGCTGATACAACAAGTAGAGGTAGCGGAAGATCCCGTAGAGCACGAAGGGCAGGGTCGCCGGCAGCAGGTGCGTGTGGAACTTCGCCACGGTCTCCGACGACATCGTGTAGAGCGCGTAGGCGGTCACGGTCGACGCGGTCACGACCGCGATCATCTGGTCCAGCAGGGCCGGGCTGTACTCGGCGAGGATCGGGCGGTGCCGCGCGGCGTCCTGGTCGAGGGCCACGTACTCGTAGCGGCGCTTGCCAAGGGCCAGGAAGAGCGCCAACAAAATTGTGCAGATCAGGAGCCAGCCGGACATCTCGACGTCGATGACGACCGCGCCGGCCACCGCGCGCAGCACGAACCCCCCGGCGACGACGATCACGTCGACGATGACGACGTGCTTGAGCCACGCCGAGTAGGCGACGAGCAGCGCGACGTACGCGAGCGCCGTGAGCAGGAAGGCGCGCGACAGCAGCGCGGCGAGCCCGAGGCCGCCGACCACGAGCACGACGGCCGCCCCGACGGCGACTGGGACGGGCAGCCGGCCGGCGGCGATCGGCCGCGCGCGCTTGCGTGGGTCCAGGCGATCGCGCTCGCGGTCGGCGACGTCGTTGATCAGATAGATCGCGCCCGACAGGCCGCAGAAGATCGCGAACGCCGCGAGCGCCGTCCACGCGGAATTCGTGAAGAGCCGCTGCGCGAAGACCAGGCCCGCGACCACGAACAGATTCTTCACCCACTGCCGCGGGCGCATCGAGACCACGATCGCTTTCAGCATCGTCACGCCTGATTCGTGCGTGGGCCCGCTCGGAGGCGGGGGCGCCGGGCGCGAGCCGCGGCACGGTCGGTATGAGATGGAAGCGTCGCGGGGCTCGCCGCCTTGACTGCGGAGCGCTCTCTCCGGCTTCGCACCGGCACCTAGAGGCGGATGACGTGGGGTGCGGGCGGGAGACTGCCGGTCGCGTTGCGGGTGTCGATCACCAGGGGCGACTCGCGGATGATCGCCGACCAGTCGTAGGTGGCGTGGTTGGTCAGGATCAGCACGACGTCGCGCGACACCAGGGCCGCGGCGTCCCACGCGATCGACTTCATCGGGTGCGCGCCGATCAGCACCGACGACACGTAGGGGTCGTGGTACTCGACCACGGCGCCCTTGGCGAGGAGACCCTCGACGATCTCCAAGGCGGGCGAATCGCGCACGTCGGCGACGCCCGCCTTGTAGGCGACGCCGAGCACGAGGATGCGCGCGCCGCGCAGGGCCCGGGTGCGGTCGTTGAGCGTGTCGGCCACCAGCTGCACGACGTACGCGGGCATGCGGCGGTTGATCTCGTCCGCGAACGCGATGAAGCGTGGCTCGTAGCCTTCGAGCCGCACCTTCCACGAGAGATAGTGCGGGTCGGAGGGTAAACAGTGGCCCCCGAGGCCGGGCCCTGGATAGAACGGCATGAAGCCGAACGGCTTGGTGGAGGCGGCGGCGATCACCTCCCACACGGAGAGTCCCAGGCGTCGGCACATGATCGCGAACTCGTTGACGAGGGCGATGTTCACCGAGCGGAACGTGTTCTCGAAGAGCTTGACCATCTCGGCCGTCTCGGGGCCCGAGACGGGCACGATCTGGGGCGCCACGCGCGCGTACAGCGTCGTCGCGAGCTCACGGCAGGCGTCGGTGACGCCGCCGACGATCTTGGGGATGTCGCGGAGCGTAAAGCACTTGTTCCCCGGGTCGATCCGCTCGGGCGAGAACGCCAGGAAGATGTCGCGGCCCACGGCGACGCCCTTGGCCTGGAAGCGCGGGGCCAGCACCTCCTGCGTGGTGCCGGGATAGGTCGTCGACTCGAGCACGACCAGCTGCCCCGGCCTGATGATGGTCGCGACGGCGTCCGCGGCCGCGACGATGAAGGAGATGTCGGGCTCCTTCGACTTGCCGAGCGGCGTCGGTACGCAGATCACGATCGCGTCCGCGTCCTTCAGCGCCCCCACGTCGTCGCGGGCGCTGAGGCGGCCGGCCCGCACGAGGCGCCCGAGCTGTTCGTCCGTCACGTCCTCGATGAAGCTCGCGCCCGAGCGGATGGCGGCGACGCGCCGCGCGTCGAGATCGATGCCGATCACGTCCGCGCCGGACTCGGCGAAGGCGACCGCCAGGGGCAGCCCGACGTAGCCGAGCCCGATCAGGCCCACGGTCGGGCTCTCGGCCAGCCGCTGCTTGAGCGCTTCGGCAGCCGCCGTCACAGGCGCTCGCACGCGCGGCGCACGCCGGCCACCGCGCGCTCGACCTCGTCGTCGGTGAGCTCGGCGAAGCACGGCAGCGACAGCACCTCGCGCGAGGCGCGCCAGGCCTCGGGCCAGCGCCGCTCGGCGCCGCCGCCGAACATGGGCTGATCGGGCACCGAGCGCGGGTAGTAGACCGCGGTCGAGATCCCCTCGTCGGTCAGGAGCTTCGCGAGCGCGTCGCGCTGCGGGTGTCGCACCGTGAAGAGATGGTACACGTGACGCGCCTGCGCCGCCTCGATGGGAAGCTCGAGCCCGAGGCCCGCCAGTCCCTTGTGGTAGAGACCGGCGATCCGGCGGCGGGCCGTCGTCCAGGCGGCCAGACGCCGGAGCTTCACGCGCAGGAAGGCCGCCTGCAGCTCGTCGAGCCTGCTGCAGTAGCCGAGCTCGACGTGCTCGTATCGTCCGCTGTCGCCGTGGTGCCGAAGCTTCCTCACGCGCTCGGCCACGTCCTGGCGCCGCGTCACGACCATCCCGCCGTCGCCGCACGCCCCGAGGTTCTTGGTCGGATAGAACGACAGGCACGCGGCGTCGCCCAGGGCGCCGACGGGCTCTTCACCCCACGCGGCGCCGACGGCCTGGGCGGCATCCTCGATCACAGCCAGACGGTGGGCGCGGGCCAGCTCGAGCACGCGGTCCATCTGGGCGGGCTGACCGTAGAGGTGGACAGGCATGATCGCGCGCGTCCGCGGCGTGATCGCGCGCGCGGCCGCGGCCGGGTCGAGCGTGTACGTCGCCGGGTCGATGTCGGCGAAGACGGGCGTAGCGCCCGCCATCACGATCGTCGTCGCGGAGGCGACGAACGAGAACGCCGGCGTGATGACCTCGTCGCCGGGGCCGATGCCGAGGGCGGTCAAGGTCAGGCGCAGCGCGTCCGTGCCGGAGGCGACACCGAGCGCCCAGGCCACGCCGGAGAGCGCGGCCAGCTCCTGCTCGAGCGCTCGGCCCTCGGCACCCAGCACGAACTGGCTCGAGTCGATCACGCGCTCGCTGGCGGCGAGCAGCTCGGCGCGGAGCGCCGCGTGCTGACGTTGCAGATCGATGAACGGAATCATTTGAACCTCGGTTCGGAGTCCGTCGCGCCCGCGCCCACCCGGGTGCTCACGACGTTCCCGAGCCCGAGCAGGTTGAGCGAGAAACGGAACTCGTTGTCTGGGTTCTTGCCGGGACGATCGGGGTTGCGCCGGACGTAGTCGAGGCTGAGGGCCCAGCAGTCGAACTTGAAGTCGGCGCCGAAACGCGTCTCGACCACGCTGGTCGTGCGGATGTCCCAGTTCGTCTTCACGCGGCCGACCAGGTTGCGGAGGAGATCCACCTTGACCTCGCCCTGGAGAAAATTGGTGGCCTGGTTCGACGCAAGCCCGTTGCCGGGGTTGAAGGTGCCCGGGATCTGCACGAAGTACGGGATGATCACCGGCGGCATCCGATTGTAGCGCGTCCCGACGCTCCCGACGATCCGGGGAATGTTCACGGTCACGTCGGTCGTGTAGGCCTGCAGCCCGTCGCCGGTGACGTTGTAGCTCAGGTCGCCGTGGAGCCTCAGCATTTGGCTCGGCTGGATCGTGAGGTCGCCGGCGACGTTGCCGAGCTGAGTGTTCTCGATGTCGTAGGCGCTGGCCAGCACGAGCTTGAAGAGGTCGAAGCGGTCCGCCTCGGCACTGTCCCCGCCGATCGTCCGCCCGCGGATCCGGTTGGTCAAGGAATACTCGAACCAGTTCGCCTCGGGAATGCGGTCGGTCTGGTTGGTCCAGAGTGGCAAGCTGTAGAAGTTGTGCCCGATGATCCGGATGTAGTGCACGCGCGGCTCGATCGAATGGAGCACCCGGTCGAGGCCCGCCCAGCCACCCAGCTCGTACACGCGCGAGGCCCGGCTCTCGGCGTCGCTCCCGAACTCGAGCAGCTCGCGGACGCGCGGCTCGCCGTTGGTGTCCTCGATCGCCGCCCCGCCCGCGACCGGGGAGTGGACGTCGGTGACGGTCGTGCTGTAGGCAGTGACGCGCCCGCCCACGAAGGGCGTGAGGGTCGCGTAGCCCGCGAGCGGGACCGGCCGCGAGACGAGGGGATGCAGATCGAAGCGAGCGCCTTCGGAGCCGGCGTACCGGAGGAAGTTCACGAGGCTCGTGTCCGTCTGATAGAGAAAGCCCGGGAGTCCGGGCAGCTCCTGCCGGACGCCGCTCAGTGTGAGCTCGGGCACGCGCTGCAGCTCGACCGGGCGCGGGGTCGTGAGGTCCTGGTACCAGTAGAGGCGGCTCACGAAGCTCCAGTTCGTCCACGTCTTGGTCAGGAAGAGATTCGACTCCGCACGCTGCGCGGAGCGCTGCGCGAGCGCCGACTCGTAGTCGCGGAGCACGGTGTCGTCGGACACTGCGTTCAGGTCGCCGCGCAGCGACAGGCCCGGGGCGATCTGCCAGTCGTGCTTGACGCTCCCGAAGCCGCGGAGCTCGCCCTCCTTGAAGACCTCGTCGACGAAGTAACCGTTGAGCCTGCCCTTCTGGTCGTTCGAGATGATGTAGCGATACTCCGCCGCGCCGCCGAAGCCCCGCCGCTCGTAGGCGGCCAGGGTGGCCGTGGCGTCCTGGCTGTCCGAGATCGCCCAGAAGAACGGGATCTCCGCGAAGAATCCCTTCTTGGTGGAGGTGCCGAGCTGCGGCGGGAGAAAGCCGGTCTGCCGCTCGCGGCGGATGGCCGCCGCGAAGGCCGGAAAGTAGGGGATGATCGGCACCGACTTGGCCCAGAAGGACGCGTTCCAGCCGTAGACGAAATCCTCGAGGTCCGCCGTGGCCTCGCCCAGGTGGAACGACCACGTCGGCGGCTCGTCCTCGCACGTCGTGAACACGCCCTGGCGGACGCGATAGACGCTCTCGCCCAGACGCTCCAGACGCTCGCCCGTGAGGCGGTAGTAGGGCGCGGCGTGCAACTCGCCCTGATAGACGGCGCCGGTGCCGGTCTTGATGTTGTACTCGATCCGCTCGCCGGTCAGCCGATCGTCGCCATCGTAGAAGATCGCGCGCCCGGTCGCGACGGCATCGCCGGTCGTGCGATTGATCTCGACGCGATCGGCGAGCAGGCGCCCGGTGCCCCGGGTCACCTCGACGTTGCCGGTGGCCACGAGCAAGTTGTCGGGGCCGATCTGTTCGAAGCGGTCCGCCACGATCGACACCTCGCCGCCGGCCGTCGGCACGCTCTGCTGACTCTGAGCCCGGGCGAGCTGTGGAGAGGCCACCGCGGCGACGCTCGCGAGCAAGAGACAGAGGATCGAAGCCCGGGCTCGCGTCATGAATGTTCGAGAGCGCTCCCGTCAGAAGGGGAGACTCATGCTACCAGTCCCTTTTTCGAGCGGGCAAGGCTTATCGCTCCCGGTGAGGTAGCGGAGCACGTCGCCGATCAGGAACAGGGAGCCGGCGACGCAGACGATCGGGGTTGTCGCGTCCTGGGCGGCTCGCTCGAGCGCTTCCGCCGGCGAGCCGGCGATCTCGACGCTCTGGACCTTGGCGGGCACGACGGCGCGGAGCGCGTCGGGCGCGGTGGCGCGCGGGCTCGTGGGCGCGACGAGGATGAACCGATCCGCGAGCGGGGCCAGCGCGGCTACGATGCCGGCGGCGTCCTTGTCGGCGAGGACCCCGAGGACGAAGGTGACGCGCGCCTCGCCGAAGACGTCGCGCAGCGAGACGGCGAGGGCGCGGGCGCCGGCCGGATTGTGCGCGCCGTCCAGCACGAAGAAGCCGGTCGCGCGCCGGAAGATCTGGAAGCGGCCCGGCCAGCGCGCGCGCGCGAGCCCGCCGCGAATCGCGGCGTCGCCGACGCCGAGCGCGCGCGCGGCCGTGACGGCGAGGAGAGCGTTGGACGGTTGAAAGCTGCCGGGCATGGCGAGCTCGACGCCGGCCAGCGACCACCCCGGACCCGCGCAGGTCAGCCGCTGGCCGTCGGGGCCGCGGCGCTCGACCGAGACCGACAGGTCGCGACCCTCGAGCAGCAGCGGAACGCCGACCGCGCCGGCGCGCGCCACGATGACGCGCTCGGCCTCCGGCGCCTGCGCGGCCGAGACCGCGACGCCGCCGCGGATGATCGCCGCCTTTTCGGCCGCGATCGCCTCGATGGTGGGGCCGAGCACGGCCTGATGGTCGAGGTCGATCCGCGCGATCACGGCGACCTCCGGAGCCCCCACTGTCGTCGCGTCCAGCCGCCCGCCCAGACCGACCTCGAGGACGGCCACGTCGACCGCTTCCCGCGCGAAGTGGTCGAGCGCCAGGGCCGTCGTCGCCTCGAACATCGTCGCGTCGAAGCGCGCGACGAGCGTGCCAAGCGCCTCGACCCCGTCGACCACGCTGTCCTCCGGGATCGGCTCGCCGTTGACCCGGATCCGCTCGCGGAACGAGACCAGGTGGGGCGAGGTGTAGAGGCCGACGCGGTGGCCGGCGGATTTCAGGATCGCGGCGAGCATCGCCGACACCGAGCCCTTGCCGTTGGTGCCGCCGACCTGGATCAGCCGGTAGCGCTGCTCGGGGCGGCCGAGCGCGTCGAGGAGGCCCTCGATCCGCTCGAGCCCCTGGCGCATGCCCGCGTGCTCGCCGCCCCGGAGCGCCTGGATCCGGGCGACGGCCTCGGCGTACGTCACGAGCGGGCTACCGCGATCGGGGCGGCTCGGCGGCGAAGAAGGCGAGAATGCGGCGGAGCGTGTCCTTGAGGTCGCGCCGCTCGACGATCAGGTCGAGCTGGCCGTGCGCGAGCAAGAATTCCGACCGCTGGAAGCCCTCGGGAAGCGGCTGGCGAATCGTCTCGGCGATGACCCGCGGTCCGGCGAATCCGATCAGCGCGCGCGGCTCGGCGAGATTGACGTCGCCGAGCATCGCGAAGCTTGCCGTGACGCCGCCGGTGGTGGGATCGGTGAGGATGGAGACGTACGGCAGGCCGCTGGCGCCGAGCCGCTCGAGGGCGGCCGAGGTCTTGGCCATCTGCATCAGCGAGAGGATGCCCTCTTGCATCCGCGCGCCGCCGGACGCCGAGACGATGACGACCGGCAGGTGCTTG
>Ga0134112_10000278_pt1 | contig 13214 bp, 10 predicted proteins | sample 15_D_Rain_40_5_1_FD_128867 | JGI IMG/M metagenome (GOLD analysis project Ga0134112, IMG submission 128867) | Grasslands soil microbial communities from the Angelo Coastal Reserve, California, USA - 15_D_Rain_40cm_5_11112015 | ecosystem: Environmental > Terrestrial > Soil > Grasslands ... | reverse complement strand
GCGCCGCGCCGCTGCGCCGCCCGAGCACCGGCGACGCGATCGGGGTCCGCCACGACCACGGCTTCGGGCGCGAGCCGCTGGTGCACCAGGGGCTCATCGCCGCCGTAGCCGCGCAACAGGATGGCGGGCCGCCGGCCCCGCTGCGCGTAATAGCGCGCGATCCACGCCGCGAGCGGCGTCTTCCCGGTGCCGCCCACCGACAGGTTGCCGACCGCCACGGTCGGGAATGGCAGCCGCGCCACGTGCCGCCAGCCGGCGCGATACATGGCGGCGCGGACCCTGGTCGCCCCCCAGTAGAGTGCGGCGAGCGGGACCAGCGGCAGCCGCGCCACCCGCGCGAGCGGCGCGCCGCCCCACAACCATTGTGCTACGCGGGCGCCTCTCACCCGTCCCTCTTCCCTCTTCCCTCTTCCCCGTAGGTCACCGCCCGCAGCGCTCGCTCCGCCGCCGCCACCCCCTGGCGCAGGCCGTCCTTCCCCGCGCCGACCGAGAGCGGGGCGCCGTACACGACCTCCACCGCGGCGAAGGGCTTGGGGATGCAGAACCGGTCCCACGACCGGATCCACCACGCCCCTCGCTCGGAGGCGCGCGCCCCGGCGGCGACCACAAGGGCGTTGGCGTGCTGCGCCGCGGCGAGCGCGCCGGGCTTCACCCGCTCGGCCGGCCCGTGCGGGCCGTCGGGCGTGAGGGCGACTTCGGCGCCACGCTCGAGCGCGCGCACCAGGCCGAGCAGCCCCACCTCACCCCCGCGCCGGGACGACCCGCGTACGACGCGATAGCCCCACCGCTCCGACAGCTCGGTCAGGTAGCCGCCGTCGCGGTGGCGACTGATGAGGAGCGCCATGCCTTCGCCGCGGCGGTGATACAGCAGCGGGAGGATCCGGCTGTGCCACAGGACGTAGACAATAGGCCGGCCCGTGGCGCGCGCCGCGGCGACGTGCTCCCACCCGCGCACACGATAGCGCCACGTCGCTGCGAGCAGCCGCATGACGCCGGCCGCCAGGCCCACCGTCACCCGACGAGCTCCGCCGCGAGCGCCGCCACGCGATCGGCGGCCCCCGGTGGGCCAAGCCGGTCGCGCACCAGGGCGAGACCCTGGCGCTGCCGCCGCGCCGCGGCGCCCGCCGGATCGAGCAGCGGCAGGACTGTCTCCGCCAGCGCCTGCGGGGTCACCGCCCCCTGAAGGAACTCGGGCGCCACCTCCTGCCCGGCGATCAGGTTCACGAGCCCGACGTGCGGCACCCGCAGCACGCGGATCGCGATGGCGAACGACACGGGGTTGAGCCGGTAGGCGATGGCCATGGGGACGTCGGCCAACGCCGCCTCGAGCGTGGTCGTCCCCGATTTGCACAGCCCCGCGTCCGCGGCGGCGAACACGGGGCGCGGATCGCCCCAGTGAATGCGGATGGCGCCCGGGTGCGGATAGCGGGCGCGCGACGTGCCGGCGACGACGACCTGGACGACCGGCCGCTCGGCCAGCACGCGCTCCGCGGCGCCGCGGAACGCCGGCCAGAGCCGCCGCACCTCCTGCGCCCGGCTCCCGGGAAACAGGCCGAGCACCGGGCGCTCGGGGTCGAGCCCGAGCGCCCGGCGGGCCTCGGCCCGGGCCGGCGGCGGTGGCCGGTCCCGCAGCGGATGCCCGACGAACGTCGCGGGCACGCCGTGGTCGCGGAAGAACGTTTCCTCGAACGGCAGGATCACCGCGAGGCGGCTCACGGCGGCGAGCCGGCGCACCCGCCCCGGGGCCCAGGCCCACAGCTGCGGCGCGATGTAGTACAGCACGGGAACGCCGGCGGCGTGCGCCGCCGCCGCGGCGCGCAGATGGTACCCCGGGTAGTCGACCAGGATGGCGAGATCGTAGCGCTTGGTCCGGAACGCCTCGCGCACCCGCGCAAGCAGGCGGAAGTGCGCGGGAAGCTTCCACAGCGCCTCGACGAATCCCACGACCGACATCCGCTCCATGCGGTCGAGCACGGTCGCACCGGCGGCCTCGAGGCTCGGGCCGCCGAACGCCTCGAACGCGGCCGCCGGGAGGCGCCGTCGCAACGCCGTCACCACGGCGGCGGCGTGCGCGTCCCCCGACGGCTCGCCCGCCGAGACGTAGATGCGGGGCGCGCGGCTCACGGCCGCGCGTTGGCGAGGGGCGAGGCCTGGACGGCGTCCGCGACGCGGCAGGCGAGCGCCAGGGCCTGCGCCCCGGCGGCGCCCGACACCACGACGGCTTCCTCGCCGCGCACCGCGCGCAGGAAGCTCTCGAGCTCCAGCTTGAGCGGCTCCGCTTCGGGGGCGTCGAGCCGCACGTGCTCGACGATCTGCTCGAGCGTGGTAGCGCCGATCCCCTGCCACCCCGGCCGCAGCCGGAAGAAGTCCCCGCTCCCCTGCGCCAGGTCGAGGGAGAAATACCCCGTCGGCTGGAAGATGCGGAGCTTGCGCGTGCGCTCGCGGGAGACGCGGCTGGCGGTGACGTTGGCGATGGCGCCGTTCGCGAACTCGATGCGCGCGTTCGCGATGTCCACATGGGGCGTGAGGATCGGGATGCCGGTGGCCCGCACGTCGCTCACGTCGGCGCCCACGAGCTCGAGCACGAGGTCGAGGTCGTGGATCATGAGGTCGAGAATTACGGCGACGTCCGTGCCGCGCGGCTGGAACGGGGCGAGGCGGTCGATCTGGAGGAAGCGCGGCTCGTCCAGGTACGGCGCCGCCGCCCGCACGGCGCGGTTGAACCGCTCCACGTGCCCGACCTGCAGCACCATCCCGCGCTCCGCCGCGCGGCGCACGAGCTGCTCCGCGGCGGCCACGGAATCCGCGAGCGGCTTCTCCATCAACAGCGCGACCCCGCGCTCGAGCACCGCGAGCCCCACGGCCGTGTGGGCGGGGGTCGGCACCGCGACCGTCACCGCGTCCACCCGCTCGAGCAGCGCGCCGAGCGACGGCAGGGCCGTCGTGTCGAGCTGCTGCGCCACCTCGGCCGCGCGCGCCGGATCCTTGTCGTAGATGCCGGCGAACGCGACGCCCGGCATGCGCCGCAACAGCCGCGCGTGGTGGAACCCGAGCGCTCCGGTGCCGATGACGCCCACCCGCACGGGCGCCGTGCTCACACCAGCACTCCTCGCTGCGACCCTTCGATGAACTTCAGGAAGTGCTCGACCTCCGCGACCGCCGGCAGCTCGCCCCGGGCCTTCGCGATCCCCTGGCTCACGGTCATGTCCGAGTTGAACAGCAGCCGGTAGGCCCGCTTCAGGGCGAGCTTCACTTCGGGGGCGAAGCCCGCCCGCTGCAGCCCCACCGAGTTCAGGCCGTACAGATGCACCGGGTTGCCCACGGCCTTCGTGTAGGGCGGCACGTCCTGGTTCACCCGCGACCCGCCGCCCACGAACGCGAACGTGCCGATCCGCACGAACTGGTGGATCGGCACGAGCCCCGAGATGACGGCGCGGTCTTCGATGGTGACGTGCCCCGCCATCTGCACCGCGTTGGCGATGATCACGTCGTCGCCCACCACACAGTCGTGCGCCAGGTGCACGTAGGACATCAGGAAGCAGCGTCGCCCCACGGCGGTCTTCCCCGTCGCCGCGGTCCCGCGGTTGATCGTGCAGTACTCGCGGATCACGGTGGCGTCGCCCACCTCCACCCACGTGTCCTCGCCCAGGTACTTCAGGTCCTGCGGGTCGTTGCCGAGGACGCTGCCGTAGCCCACCTTGACTCCCGTGCCGAGCTTCACGTTGCGCTCGAGCACGGCGTGCGCGGCGATGTGGCAGCGGTCTCCTACGGTGACCCGCGGCCCGATGATGGCGTACGGCCCCACCGTGACGTCCCCGCTCACGTGAGCGGTGGGGTCGACGAGGGCCGTGCGGTGAATCACTTGTCCACCACCGACGCCATCATTTCCGCCTCCACGACCAGCTGCCCGTCCACGTACCCCTCGCCCTTCATCTTGCACGTCTTCCCGCGAAAGCTCAGCATCTCCAGCTCGAAGCGGATCTGATCCCCCGGTATCACCGGTCGTCGGAACTTCACGTTGTCGAGCGACATGAAGTACACGACCTTGTCGTCGATGTTCTGCCCCTCGAAATAGCTCAGCAGCAGCATGCCGCCCACCTGGGCCATCGCCTCGATAATGAGCACCCCGGGCATGACGGGGTGTCCCGGGAAGTGCCCCTGGAAGAACGGCTCGTTGATCGTGACGTTCTTGATGCCGACGATCCGCTGCCGCCCCTCGACTTCGATGATCCGGTCGACGAGCAGGAACGGGTAGCGGTGCGGCAGCACATCCATGATGCGGCCGATGTCCATCTTCGGGGCGCCGCCCCCGGTGCGGCGCGCCGCCCGGGCCAGGGCGTGCGCCAGCGCGATATTGCCGCCATGGCTGGGCCGGGTGGCGACGATGTGCGCCCGGACGCGGCCGCCGGTGAGGGCGAGGTCGCCCAGGATGTCCGCCGCCTTGTGGCGGACGAATTCGTCCGGCCAGCGCAACTGGCCGCCGTCCGCGAGCCCGCGGTCGTCCAGCACGATGGCGTTGGCGCTCGATGCCCCCTTGATGAGCCCCTTCGCCTGCAGCCCCGCGACCTCGCTCGTGAACCCGAACGTGCGGGCCGGCGCCAGGTCGCGCGCGAAGGCCTGCGGCGTCACCGTCCAGGTCCCCGCCTGCCGCCCGATGAGCGGGTGCGGCCATTCGATGGTGACGGTGAGCCGCAGCTCCTTCGCCGGCGCCACGATATAGCTCGCGTCGCCTTCCGTCACGGTGAACGGCGCCTGCACGCTGAGGATCACCGGCTCGCCGCTCGTCTCCGTGGGACCCGCCTGCTCGAGCGCTTCGAAATACGGCTGCACGCTGCCGTCGAGGATGGGCGGCTCGGGGCCGGAGAGCTCCACGATGAGGTCGTCGATCTCGTGCGCGGCGACGGCCGCCAACAGGTGCTCGACGGTATGGATGGTGGTGTCGCCCTTGCCGATCGCGGTGCGACGCTCGATCGCCTCCACCTCGGAGAGCAGCGCGGGGACTTCGGGTTTCCCCTCGAGGTCCACGCGCCGGAACACGATCCCCTGACCCGCGGGCGCGGGCAGGAACGTCGCCTCCGTCTGCGCACCCGTGTGGAGGCCGGTGCCCGAGACGGACGCCTTGTGCCGGATGCTGCGCCTAGCGTTGCGGCTCATGACTCCCGCGGCGCACGAGCGCCTCGACGTCGTCCACGATCTCCGCCAGCCGATACAGCGCGGCCTGAGCGCGCAGGAACTCGCGATGATTGCGCGCCGGGTAGCCGGTCACCGTCGCCCCCGGCTCGATGTCGCCGATCACCCCTCCCTGCACCGTCACCCGCGCCCCGCGTCCGATCGTGATGTGGTCGGCGAGCCCCGCCTGCCCGGCCAGGAACACGTCGTCCTCGACATGCGTGCTCCCGGCGATTCCCGCCTGCCCGGCGATCAGGCAGCGCGCGCCGATGCGGCAGTTGTGCCCGATCTGCACCAGGTTGTCGATCTTCGTGCCGGGGCCGATCACCGTGTCGTCGACGCTGCCGCGGTCGATGGTCGTATTGGCGCCGATCTCCACGTCGTCCCCGATGAGGCAGCGCCCGACCTGGGGGATCTTACGGGGCAGCTCGCCGTTCCTGCCGGGCACGTACCCGAAGCCGTCGGAGCCGAGCCGCACGCCGGCGTGGAGGATCACCCGGCTGCCGACCAGCGTCCCGCTGTAGCACACCACGTGCGGGAACAGCTGCACATCGTCGCCCAGCGCGACGCCGTCTCCCAGCACGCACCCGGCGCCGATGCGAGCGTTCTTGCCGAGTCGCACGCCGCGCCCCAGCACGGCGTAAGGGCCGATCGCCACGGGCTCCTGCCACACGGCCCCCGCGCCCACGATGGCCGTGCGGTGCACGCCCGCTTCCCAGGCGGGCTCCGGGTAGAGCACCGGGATGATCGACAGCAGGGCCACGTGGGGGTCGCGCACCAAGACGCGACACCCCGGTCCCGCCGAGCCGGGCTCTACCAGGTCCGGCTTGCAGAGGACGATGGCCGCGCTAGAGCGTTGAAAGTACGGGAGATAGCGCTTGCTGGCAAGAAAAGACAAGTCGTCCGGGCCGGCGCGGTCGAGCGGCGCGACTCCGGTCACCGAAACGTCCGGGGCGCCCGCGAGCTGCCCGTTGGTGAGGGCGGCGATTTCCCGGGCGCTGAGCCGGCGGACGCTCCCCTCTGCAGCCACGGGACCCCGCCGTCCCTACTGGGACTGCTTGAGCCGCGCGATCACCTTGGACGTGATGTCGAGGGTCGGGTCGGCGGCGACGATGACGCCGGGCGCGTCGGCGTCGAAGATCAGCTGGTAGTTGCCCTCGGCGCGGATGCCCTGGATCACGCCGGTGACGCGCGCCTGGATCGGCTGGAGCAGCTCGCGCTGGCGCTGCTGCGCCTTGTCCTGGAGCTCGCTGTTGCGCTGCTCGAAGCGCTGCTGCAGCTGCTGCAGGTCACGCTGCTTCGCCTGCTTCGCCGCAGGGGAGAGGGCGATCGCCTGCTGGTCGAACGTCCGCACGGCAGAGTCGAGCCGCTGCTGCAGCTTCTGCACCTCGTCGCGGTACCCCTGGACTTCCTTGTTGAACGTCGACTCCGCGGCGGTGTAGCCCGGGGTCTGCTGCAGGATCGTCTGATAGCTGACAAACGCGATCTTGAGCCCGGACTGCGCCTGCGCTCGGGCCGCGACCGGCACGGCCAGCGCAAGGCCCAGCCACGCCCACACTGTCACTGCACGCCTCATGACACATCTCCCCAAGAGAAACTGGTACAGGTAGCCCCGCGGAGGCGGGGGTTGGATCAGAAGAAGTTGCCGAGCTTAAAGTGCAGCTTGAAGCCCGGCGCCGGCCGCCCGAGCGCATCGGTGCGGTCGAAGCCGTACGCCCAGTCGATGCCGATCGGCCCGAGCGGCGAGATGATGCTCAGGCCGATGCCGGCGCCCCGGAACAGCCGCGTCGGATTGAATTCCCCGGCGCGGGCCCACACGTTGCCGGCGTCCACGAACGTGCTCACGTAGAACATCTGCGACAGCCGGGCGCCGATTTCGCCCGTCATGGCGAGGTAGGCCTTGCCGAACGCGCTGGACTTCGCCTGGCCGTTGGACGCGGTCGGGTCATATCCCTGCGGCGTGATGGAGAACTCGTCGTAGCCGCGCAGCGGGATGCCGTACTGCGTGCCGCCCATCGTGAACAGCTGGTCGAAGAACGGCGAGTTGCCGAACACGAGCCCCGAGCGCGCCGAGAGACCCATCACGAACCGGACCGGCGACGTGCTGGCGCGGCCTCCCAACTGCCCCAGCGGGGCGTACCAGCGGCCCTCGAGGTCGAGCCGCTGGAAGTCACCGGTCCCGCCGAGCACCCCGCCGCTCTGTGACAGGCCGATCGAGTGCAGCGTGCCCGCCGTGGGGAACGGGAGGTCGATGCGCGTGTCGCGCATGATCGAGAAGCCAAGCGTCGAGCGCAGGCAGTTGTTGCAGCTCAGGCTGGCGACGCCGGCGCTGCCGCCGGTGAACGTCTGGTCGTCGATCGCATAGGACAGGAACAGGCGGGTGTAGCGGTCGCGGAACACGGGGAAGCCGAACTGCACGCTGCCCCCGCGGCGCCGCAGCGTGCCCAAGTCGGCGATCGTGTAGCGCAGCCGCGTGTTGTGCACGCCCACCGTTCCCGAGATGCGCGACTCGCGGATCGCCGGATCCGTGAAGGACAGGTCGAAGTCATTGATGTTCTGCCCGAACTGCCACTGGAAGTGCCCGCGCTTCCCCTGCCCGAACAGGTTCGGCTCGTCGAGGCCGAGGAACCCGCCCACGCCGGTGCCCTGCCCCACCGACGCGCCGAAGTTGATGTTGCCCGTGTGCTTTTCCGTCACACGGAAGATGACGTCCACGTCCCCCTGGTCGTTCGCCGGCCGCGTGTCGGGGAACGGCAGGGGCTGCTGGAAGAAGCCCAGGTTGGAGATGTTCTGGTAGGAGCGCAGCAGCGCGTCCTGGCGGAACACGTCGCCCGGGAGCAGGATGATCGCTTCCCGGATCACCCGCTCGTGCGTGACGTCGTTGCCGACGATCTCGATCTTGTTCACGATCGCCGGCTGCCCCTCGTTGATCACCCAGCGGAGGTCTACGACCGGCTTGCCGTCGGCGGCGGTGCGCCGGATGACGTCGGCGCGCGGCTGCATATAGATGTAGCCGTTGTTGTAGTACAGCGTCCGCATCTGCTGGGTGGCGTCGTCCCATTTCTGCTGGTCGAAATACGCCGGCCCGTGGTGCACGCCCCCCAGCCCCAGCAACCCGGTGCGCGTCTCGCCCTTGAAGGGGAACAGGTGCTGCAGGTCCTCGGTGGAAAACCGGCGGTTGCCCACGATCTCGAACGTGCCGACGCGATAGGGCTCGCCCTCGCTCACCCGCACCACGAGCGTGGCCTTCCCCGTCGTGTCGTCGACCACCAGCGTGTCGTCGAGCACCTGGAAGTCGACGTACCCCCGATCGCCGTAGAACCGCGGCAGCCGCTCCTGGAGGTCCGCCCGCAGCTTCTCGTCGTCGTACTCGCCCGAGCGGAACCACCAGAAGCCCTCGGGCCGCGTCTTCATCGCGCCGACCAGGGCGCCGCTGGGGAAGTGCGTATTGCCCTCGAACGCGACGCGGGCGATGGCGACGCGGCGGCCCTCGTCCACGTCGAAGATCACCCGCACGCGCGACGAGTCCGCTTCGTACACGTGCAGCGCCTTCACCTGCGCGAGGTAGTAGCCCTGGGCGCGGTACAGCGAGTCGATGCGCCCGCGCGCCCGCGCCACGGCCGCGGGGTCGATGGGCCGGCCTTCGGCGAGCTGCACCTTGTCCTTGACGCTGCCCTCGGACAGCTTGCTCACGCCGCGCACCGCCCACTTGATCAGCACCGGTCGCTCGCGCAGGCGGACGACCAGCAGCTTGCGGCCGTCGGCCACGGCTTCATCGATGCGGAGGTCGTCGTATTGGCCGGTGGCGTAGAGGGCCTGGACGGCGCGCTGCACGTCGCGGTACCCGAGGGGCCGGCCCGCGACGAGGCCGCTCTGACCCAGCACCTGCGTGCGGTCGAGCCGGCGGAGGCCCAGCACGACGATGGAGTCGGGGGCCACGCTGGGCGGCCCGGCCGGCCCGCCCTGCGCGCACACGGCGCGCGGGGCGGGCAGGGCCAGAACGACGAAGATGACGACGGGAAGCCGGCGGATCACGCCTTCGAGCCGGAGAGCGCGCGGAACGCCAACCGTTCCTTGTCCGGGGCCACGTCGACTTCGACCTCGTCGCCCCGCGCGAACTCGCCGACCAGGATCTTCTCCGACAGCGGATCCTCGACGTACTTCTGTATCGCGCGCTTCAGCGGGCGCGCGCCGAAGTGCTCATCGTAGCCGCGGTCCACCAGGAAGTCCGTGGCCGCCGGCGTCAGCCGGAGGGTGAGCTCCTCGTCGCCCAGCCGCTTCTGCACTTCCTTGAGGAGGATCGCCACGATCTGGGCGATGTGCTCGCGGGTGAGCGGGTGGAACACGATCGCGTCGTCCAGCCGGTTCAGGAACTCGGGGTTGAAGGTCTTGTTGATCTCCTCCTTGACCTTCTCGGCCAGCTTCTCGAAGGTGGCCCGCGCGTCCGACTGCGCGAACCCGAGCGCCTTGCCCTTCACCATGTCGCGGGCGCCGACGTTCGACGTCATGATGACCACGGTGTTCTTGAAGTCGATCACGCGGCCGTAGTTGTCGGTGAGGTGACCCTCGTCGAGCACCTGCAGCAGGATGTTGAACACGTCGGGGTGCGCCTTCTCGATCTCATCGAGCAGCACCACCGAGTACGGCTTGCGCCGCACCGCCTTGGTGAGCGTGCCCGAGTCCTCGTAGCCGACGTAGCCCGGAGGCGCCCCGATCAGCCGGCTCACGGAGAACTTCTCCATGTACTCCGACATGTCGACGCGGATCAGCGCGTTGGTGTCGGCGAACAGGAAGCGGGCCAGCGCCCGCGCCAGCTCGGTCTTCCCGACGCCCGTCGGGCCGGAGAAGATGAACGAGCCGATCGGCCGCTTGGGGTCCTTGAGCCCGGCCCGGCTCCGCCGGATGGCGCGCGAGATCACCGCGATCGCCTCGTCCTGGCCGACGACCGTCTGGTGCATCTCGTCTTCCATCCGGAGCAGCCGCGCCGTCTCCGCCTCCTGCAGCCGCGTCACGGGGATGCCCGTCCAGCGCGAGACGATGAAGGCCACGCCTTCCTCGTTGATCGTGGGCCGGTGGGTCGCGCGCTCCTTCTCCCAGGCCTCCTGCTTGCGGCGAATCTCCGCCTGCAGCTCCCGCTCCTGGTCGCGCAGGCTCGCCGCCTTCTCGAAGTTCTGGTCCCGGACGGCGTTCTCCTTGTCGCCGTTGATGCGCTCGAGCTTCTCCTTGAGCGCCGCCACCTCGGGCGGCGGCACCTGCGTCGCCAGCCGGGCCCGCGCTCCCGCCTCGTCGATCACGTCGATCGCCTTGTCGGGCAGGAAGCGGTCGGTGATGTAGCGCTCCGACAGCTTCGCCGCCGCGTCGAGCGTGTCGTCCGGGATGATCACCCGGTGGTGCTCCTCGTAGCGCTTCCGCAGGCCCTTGAGGATGGCGATCGTCTCCTCGACCGTCGGCGGGTCGACGATCACCGTTTGGAAGCGCCGCTCGAGCGCGCCGTCCTTCTCGATGTACTTGCGGTACTCGTTCAGGGTCGACGCGCCGACGCACTGCAGCTCCCCGCGCGCCAGCGCCGGCTTCAGCATGTTGGAGGCGTCGACCGCCCCCTCGGCCGCCCCGGCGCCCACCAGCGTGTGCAGCTCGTCGATAAACAGGATGATGCTCCGGTTCTGCGCGATCTCGTTGATGATCGCCTTGAGCCGCTCCTCGAATTGCCCGCGGTACTTCGTCCCGGCGATCACCGCCGCCATGTCGAGCGACAGCACCCGGTGGTCCTTGAGCACATCCGGGCACTGACCGCTGGCGATCAGCTGGGCCAAGCCCTCCACGATCGCCGTCTTCCCCACACCGGGCTCACCGATCAGCACCGGGTTGTTCTTCTTGCGGCGCGACAGGATCTCCATCACGCGCTCGATTTCCTTCTGGCGGCCGATCGTGGGATCGAGCGCCCCCTCGGCCGCGAGCTGCGTCAGGTCGCGGCAGAAGTGATCGAGCGCCGGGGTCTTCGACTTCTTCTCGCTCTTGGGGCTGGCGGGTTGCGCGCCGGAGCCGGCAGGCGCGGGTCCCGACGGCATCTCGCTGCCGAGCAATCGCAGCGTTTCGGCGCGCGCCTGCTCCAGGTTGACGCCCGCATCGGTCAGGACCTGCGCGGCGATCCCCTTCTCCTCCCGCAGTAGACCGAGCAGCAGATGCTCGGTGCCGACGTAGGAGTGGTTCAGCTCGCGCGCCTCGCTCATCGCCAGCTCGAGCACTTTCTTGGCGCGCGAGGTGTACGGGAGGTCGGGGCCGGCGGCCGCCGCCGCTTTCCCCTTCTTCACCGTCTCCTCGATCTTTTGCTGGATCTCCTCGAGATCGACGTTGAGGTTGGTCAGCACGGCCGCCGCCACCCCCTCGCCCTCACGGATCAACCCCAGCAGGATGTGCTCGGTCCCCACATATTCGTGGTGCAGCCGCGCGGCTTCCTCCCGCGCCATCTGCAAAACCTTGCGCACGCGATCCGTGAAGTTGTAGCCGTTCATCTCCCCCCCTGCTTCAAACCGCTTCCGTCTCGAGCGCGCGGCGCACATACGCCGCGCGCACCACCGGCAGTTCGGGGTCGCCGGGCTGGCAACCCTCGAGCGCCGCAAGGTGCGCGGGCTGGGTGAAGATCAGCAGCTTGTTGAGCGTATACACACTCAAGCGCGGAATCATCTTCAGTCCGACACCCAGCCGCACACCGCTCAACAAGTTCATGGCCTCTTCAAAAGTCAGCTTGCGCGCGTGCTTGAGCAATCCGTAGGCCCGCCACGTCTTGTCGGCCACTTCGTCCGGGGCGGTGCGGAGCAGCACATCCCGCGCTTGCTCTTCGTACTCGATCACCTGCCGCACAATCTTGCCCAGATGATCGATCAGCTCTTCCTCGGACTTGCCCAGGGTCGTCTGGTTGGACAACTGGAAGAAGTTCCCGACGACCTCGCTCCCCTCCCCGTACAGTCCGCGGAACGTGAGCCCCACCTGGGCGAGCCCCTGCAACACCTTCCCGATCTCCTTCGTCAAGACCAGACCCGGCAAGTGGATAAGCACACTCGCCCGCAGCCCCGTCCCGGCATTGGTCGGGCATGACGTAAGATACCCAAATTCCGGGTGAAACGCGAAAGGCAAGAGGCGGCCCAGGTCCGCATCTACCATCTCCACTTCGGTATACGCTTCCTCGAGGGCGAATCCCGAGCGCATTCCGTGCAATCGGAGGTGATCCTCCTCGTTCACCATGACCCCGACCGGTCCCTGGACGAGGAGTGCGGCGCCGGGGCGGGGGCGGGCGTCCCGGTCGAGGCTCGCCAACTCCTTGCTGACCAGGTGGCGCTCGTGCAGCAGCTGGCGGTCCAGCCGCTCGAGCTGGTCGAGCCGGAACGTGACGGCGGCGGCGAGCCGGTCGCTCGCGGCGCTCGCCTCGGACACGCGCTCCAGCACCGCCGTGCGGTCGGTGTCCCGAGCCCGCTGGCTGAACACGTAGCCCTGGAGGTTGCGCGCGAGCCGCAGGCGTGTGGAGAGCACGATGTTCCCCTTCGGCCCGGACGCGTCCAGCCACGCAATGCCGCCGTCGGGGAGCAAGGACAGGTCGATCATTCGAGCACCTTGATCCGATCGCGCAGCTCGGCGGCGAGCTCGAAGTTCTCGTTCTCCACGGCCCGGCGGAGCTGCTCCTTCAGATCGAGCAGCTGCAGCCGCGGATCGGCCGAGCCGGCCCCGGCCGGCGGCCCGTAGCGCTCGCCGACGTGCTGGCTCGAGCCGTGCAGGCGTCGCAGCAGGTCGCGCAGGTGGGTCTCGAACGATTCGTAGCACTGGGCGCACCCCAGGCGGCCCGACTCGCGGAAATCCCGCAGCGTGCTGCCGCACGCCGCGCAGCGCAGACCGTCGGCCGCGGTGGGCAGCACGCTCGCGCCCCCCTTCCCCATCGCCTGGATGAAGCCCCCCAGCGGCGACTTGAGGATCGACTCGCCGGTCTCGAAGCCCTTCTGCTGGGCGCACTGCTTGCACAGGTGAAGCGTCACTTTCGTGTCGTTCTCCACCTT
>Ga0134112_10000277_pt1 | contig 13227 bp, 10 predicted proteins | sample 15_D_Rain_40_5_1_FD_128867 | JGI IMG/M metagenome (GOLD analysis project Ga0134112, IMG submission 128867) | Grasslands soil microbial communities from the Angelo Coastal Reserve, California, USA - 15_D_Rain_40cm_5_11112015 | ecosystem: Environmental > Terrestrial > Soil > Grasslands ... | reverse complement strand
GCCGCCGGCGCCGACTTCATTCTGGCAGTGGACGCGAACCGTGGCTGGTCGGCCGACGACGCGGTCCGCTTCTCGCGGCTCGTCGAGCCGCTCGACATCCGCTGGTTCGAGGAGCCGTGCCACTGGTACGACGACGCGGCGCTGATGGAGCACGTGCGCCAAGCGACGCGCATCCCGGTCACCGCCGGTCAGTCCGAGATCACGAGCCATGGCGTCCGGCGCTTGATCGACGCGGGCGCAGTCGATCTGGTCAACGTCGACGCCTCGGAGTGCGGCGGCGTCACCGAGTGGCGGCGCGCCGCCGCGCTCTGCGCCATCGCCGGTCTCTCGATGGCGCACCACGAAGAGTCGCAGATCTCGCAGCACCTGCTCGCCGCGGTGCCCCACGGCACCTACGCCGAGTGCTTCGCCGATCCCGAGCGCGATCCCGTCTGGCAGACCATGTGGGCGAACCGGCCGCCCATCAAGGACGGCATGATGGAGGTCGCGCAGGGGCCGGGCTTCGGGCTGGTCCTCGACGAAACGATGGTCCGAAGATATCGCGCCGACTGATCGCGATGGACGCGATCGCCAGAAGAGATCTTCGAAGACTGCTGATCGCCTTCCTGAGCTTCGTTCCGTGGCTGGTGCTCTTCTGTTCCCGCTCCTTATCGAGACGGCCCCTGCCGGCTGCCCGATGGCCGGCCGTCCGAGACGGCCTTGGCGCGAAAGGCGTGGGGAGATGGGCACGGTCTCCGGCTCTCGTACCACGTGTGGGAGTTGCTGTCTCTTGAATACGTCTTGCCGGCTTGGTTCTCGCCGGCCTATCTTCTCTTGATCGGGGGACTGGTCACGAGAGACGTTTTTCTCTGCGCGTGGTCCGTGCCACTGCTGTTCCTCATCGTCGCCGTGACGCTGATCGTGCTTTCGTTCGTGCCGTCCCTGTGAGCGCGTCCGGCTACGCCGGCGCGGCCGCGCGAACGAGCGCCAGATGGTCCTCGACGGTATCCTTCGCGGTGATCGCGCGGATCACGACGTCGTCCACCGCGCCCTGCCACTTCGCGAGGCCGCGCTTGACGGCGGCCGGATTCTCGGCGGCGATCGCCGTCTCCACCGGCTTGAGGCCCATGCGCGTGAAGTTGGCGCCGTAAGCCGGCACGCCCGCATAGCGCTTGCCCTCTTCCTCCAGCCGGTCGCTGGCGCCGGGCCCGAGCGCCACGCGCACGTACGCGCAGAGTCTCGGAGCCGGCCGCTTGCCCCGGAGCGCGCCCTCACGCACCCGCTCGGCGGACTCGCGCGCGTACTCCGGCGTCAGCCAGTTGAAGAGCACGCCGTCGGCGATCTCGCCGGCGAGGCGGCACATCTGCGGCCCGAGCGCGGCGACGATGAGCCGGGTCGACAGTTGACGTCGCAGCTCGCCGATGCCGGTGCGCACGCGCTTGAGCGCCTCCGGGTTCGGGCTGCCGATGCCGAGGAGCAGCCTATCGAGCGGCAGACCGGTGCTCTTCACACCCTGGACGATGCTCTCCGGCCCGCGCGTGTGGAGCGGGATCACGCCGATCCCGAGCTCGATCCGCTGTGTCTCGCGCGCCGCGATGGCGAGCGCCGCGAGCCCGTCGGTGGCCCCGGGGTGATTGACCCAGAACGAGCTGTAGCCGAGGCGCTCGGCTTCCTTCGCGGAGGCGCGGATAACCTCGGGGGACGTGCCGGCGAACACCGCGAAACCAAGTCCCATCGGGTAATCTCCTTACGAAACTTCGGGCCGTCACAAGCAACGTCGCGCAGTATACTCCAGCCGATTGTCATGACCGTGACGGTGACCTTCTTCGCGGATCTCCGCCGATTCTTACCGCGCGGCGTCGACGGGCCGCAGCGCTACACCTTACGCGAGCAGGCCACCGTCGACGACCTCCTCACGGTCATCGGCGTCGCGCAGGATGCCGACGTGACCATCGCGGTCAACGGCGAGCAGGCCGCGCGGGAGACCTCGCTTCACGACGGCGCCGACGTGATGCTGCTTAGCCCGATGGAGGGGGGAGCCGCTGCCGAAGGCGAGGCGACCACGTCGATCAAAGGGGGAGCCTGATGGATCGCTACGGCTACTGGAACAAGATTCTGCACGTCAACCTCTCCGACCGCACCACCTGGATCGAGGAGCCGGGCGACGCCTTCTTCCGCCGCTACGCCGGGGGCCGCGGGCTCATCGCGCACTATCTGCTCAAGTACGTGCCGAAGGGCGCGGATCCGCTGGGCCCCGACAACATCCTCGTGATCGCGCCGGGCGTGCTCACCGGCGCGCCGGTGCCCGGCGCGGGGCGCCACAGCGTGGGCGCCAAGTCGCCGCTCACCGGCGGCTTCGGCGAGTCGGAGTCGGGCGGGTACTGGGGCGCCGAGCTCAAGCGCGCCGGCTGGGACGCGATCGTCTTCCACAGGGTCTCCCCCACCCCGGTCTACCTCTGGATCAACCAGGGCGCGGTCGAGCTCCGCGACGCCTCGCATCTCTGGGGCAAGATCACCGGCGAGGTCGAGGACGCGATCGTGGCCGAGCTGGGCGACCCGCTCGTCCGCATCGCCCAGATCGGCCCGGCCGGCGAGAACCTCGTGCGCTTCGCGTGCATCGCCAACGAGCTGAACGAGGTGGCAGGCCGCACCGGCATGGGCGCCGTGATGGGCTCGAAGCGCCTCAAGGCCATCGCCGTCCGCGGCAAGACCCCCGTGAAGGTCGCCGATCAGCCCGGGCTCCTGGCGATCGCCAAGTGGGTCTCGGGCACCATGGACGAGAAGCACCGGGCGTTTCACGAGTTCGGGACCGGCGCCGCGATGCAGGGCAAGAGTCTCGAGGGCGGAATGCCCGTGCTCAACTATCGTCTCGGCGCCGCCGACACCGTCGCCAAGGTGGACGCGATCGCCGTGCGCGATCAGGTACGCGTCAAGATGGGCGCCTGCTTCGCGTGCTCCGTGCGCTGCAAGAAGGTCGTGCACATCGAGGAAAAGGAAGAGGCGGCGCGCGCGGCGGCCGAAAAGGTCTACAAGGGCCGCGCGCGCGTGGCAGTCGATCCCATGGGGCGCTATCGGGTCGACCCCCGCTACGGCGGGCCGGAATACGAGTCGCTCGCGGCCCTCGGCGTCAACCTTGGTCTCGACGACCTGATCGCCATCTGCAAATCCAATGAAATGTGCAACTACCTGGCGATGGACACGGTCTCGCTCGGCTGCACCCTCGCGTGGGCGATGGAGTGCTTCGAGAAGGGCATCCTCACGCTCGACGACACCGGCGGCGTCCCGCTGCGCTTCCACGACGCCGACGGCGTCATCAAGCTGGTCGAGATGATCGCGTACCGCCGGGGCATCGGCGATCTGCTCGCCGAGGGCTCGCAGCGCGCGGCGCAGCGGCTCGGCCGCGGCTCCGATGCGTTCCTGACGACGGTGAAGGGCATGGAGATGGCGATGCACGACCCGCGTCACATGCCGGTCATGCGCGCGTCGTATCTGCTTGCGCCGACCGGCGGCGACCACATGCGCCAGACCAGCAACCGTAACGGCCTGCGCAATCAGATCGGGCTCTGCCACTTCCTCGCGTACGAGGACGATCAGTCGCTGCAGATCTTGAAGACGGTCACCGGCTGGGACATCACGCCCGAGGAGATGGTGACGACGGCGCATCGCGGCCTCACGCTCGCGCGCCTGTTCAACCTGCGCGAAGGGATGACCCGCGCCGACGATCGGCTGCCGGCGCGCTTCAGCGCCCCCCTGCCCAAGCACGCGGGCCTCACCCGCGAGCAGCAGGAAAAGATCGTCACCGACTACTACGTCGAGCAGGGCTGGGACCCGGCGACCGGCGTGCCGACGGCGGAGACGATCCGCGAGCTCGAGCTCGATGCCGACGCGGTCCACGCGGGGTAGCAACGAAGCGGCGCTGCGGATGGCCGAAGAGATCCGGATCGAGGATGAGCCGGGCCGCGGGGACGTCGCGGTCCTCGACGACCGGCTCTACGAGTTCAACGCCGCGGCGACCGGTGTCGACGACGGGCGCTCGCTCGCCATTTTCGTGCGCGACGACGAGGGAACGATCGTTGCGGGCCTGCACGGGTTGACCTGGGGCGGCACGGGGTTCGTGCAGGCGATCTGGGTCCACAGCACGCTTCGAGGGCACGGGCTCGGCTCGCGCCTGATCGCCGCGGCCGAGGCCGAGGCAGTACGCCGCGGCTGCCATCAGATGCACCTCGACACGCACAGCTATCAGGCGCCGGCGTTCTACCGCCGTCTCGGCTACGAGGCGATCGGCGAGCTGCCCGGCTGGCCCGGCGACAAAGACGTCAGGATCTTCTTCCGCAAGCGCCTCGCCGGCTAGCTCACCATCGAGAACGTGCGCTCGACGTTGGCGGCGACGCCCGTGCGCCACGGCCGGTACTCGCCGTACGTCGAGAACGGCTTCTCGTAGCGCGGCGCCAGCTTCGCGGTGACCCGCTGCTTGACCTCGTCGAGCGTCGCGCCGGTCGCGGCTTCCTGGCGGACGGCCTCGACCATGTCATGGACATAGCTGCGGAACGTGTTGAGCCACTCGCGGCCCGTCACGTCGCTGTGCCCCATGATGATGTGGGTGAAGTCGAGCTGCGCGAGGCGGTCGAGCGTGCCGCACCAATCCTCGGGATAGCCGTCACCCATATAGGGCGTCCAGCCGATCATCGCGTCGCCGGTGATCACGACCTTCTCCTTCGGTAGATAGACGAACACGTCGCCCTCGGTGTGCGCGCGGCCGAGGTGGAGCAGATGGATCTCGCGGTCGCGCCGGTAGAGCTTCATGGTCTGCTCGAAGGCGATCGTGGGCAGCGCCGGCTTGAGCGTGCGCACTTCGGCCAGGTACGACGCGGCGAGCTTGAGGTCGGCTTCGAGCTTGCCGCGCTGGGCAGGGCTCGCCGCCTGGATGTCGGCTTTGAGCTTCGCGATCTCGTTCGGCACCTGGCGCACGTGGTCCTGGATGCGCTTGAGCCCCTTCTTCACCATGGCCTCGCGCGTAATGCTATTGCTCACGATCTCGGCGTCGGGATACGCCGTCGGGTAAACCTCGTTGCCGTGCCAGTGGTCCCAGTGGAAGTGCGTGTTGACCACGTAGCGGACGGGCTTCTTCGTCATGTCCCGCAGCCGCTCCACGATCACCCGGGCCGCCGACGGCTTCGAGTGCGTGTCGACGACCATGACGCCGTCGGAGCTCTCGATGATGACGGTGTTGCAGTTCACCTTGTACGCGGGCGACGCCACGGCCGCCCACACGCCGTCGGCGACTTTGTGGATGTCGAACCGCGCGTCTCCGCCCCCGGGTCCTTCGTGAGCGCAGCAATCCATCGGGACTCTCCTTGTCTCTGACGTTCAGCGCAGCGCCGGCGCTCAGGCGCGCCGGCGCGATGAGCCTAGCGCGAACAGCCCCCAGCTTGCCAGCACCGCGAGCGGCGCGGCGCCGAACGGGATCGTGTACGAGCCGGTCAGATCGTACAGGAAGCCGGCGGCGGCCGGACCGAGCGCCGCCCCGCAGCGCCAGCCGAGGTTGAGCACGCCCAGGATCGCGCCGAGCGCCCGCGTCCCGAACACGTCGGGCACGGCTTTGGCGAGCATCGTGTCGGCCGCGGCGAAGCCGATCCCGAGCGCGACGAGCGAGCCCAGGAGGGCCTCGCGCGAGGAGAGACCGAGCAGCGCCAGCAGCGCCACGAGCTGCAGCGCGTAACCGAGCCGGATCGTCGTGAAGGTGCCGATCCGATCGGACACGATGCCGGACGCTACCCGCCCGCTGACCGCGCCGAGGCCGTAGGCCGTGAGCGCGAGGGAGGCGCCGGCGAGGCTCATCCCCTGGTCGTGGGCGAACGGCACGATGTGCACCGAGACCATCAGCGAGAGCGCGCCGAGCAGGAGCCACGAGAGGTTCAGGACCCACTGCCGCGCGTCGCCCAGCGCCTGGGCCAGGGTCAGGCCACTGGCGGCCGCCACGCGCGGATCCTGCGCGCGCGGGTCGGGTCTCTCGCGACCGCGCGGCAAGCGCACCGTCAGGGCCGCGAGCATCGTGACGAGCCCGCTGGTGGTCCCGAGCAGCGCGTAGGCGGCGCGCCAGCCGACCTTCCCGATGAGCCACGCCGACAGGGGGCCGGCCGTGATGTAGCCGAGATTGAAGCCCACGAGAACGAGGGCCAGCGCCAGACCGCGATGCTCGTCGAACCAGCGTGTGACGGTCGTCGTGGAGAGCAGGTAGAAGCTCGACATCCCGATCCCGCCCAGCACGCCGACGAGCAGATAGAGCTGCCACAGCGCATGGACCGTCGAGACCAGCGCGAAGGCGGAGCCCGCGAGGATCACCGTGGCGACGAGCATCACGCGAGGCCCGTGACGATCGGCGAGCGCGCCGATGCCGAAGCCGGCGACGCCACCGAGCAGCAGATTCACCGACAGCGCGGTCGAGATCGCCCCCCGGCTCCACGCGAAGGTCTCGGCGAAGACCGGCAGGAACACGCCGTAGGCCGCGAGCGGGGTCGAGACTCCGTAGGTGACCGTGAAGAGCGCGGCGACGATCAGCCAGCGACGCGGGGCCGGGCGCACCCTGAGACTTCTATCACAAGACTCCAAATGGCTGGCGGGAGCCTAGCAGAGGACGGCCGATCGCTGGCGTTCCACCCTGTCACAACCGAGCAACCGCCGTTAAGTTAGGCAGACCCAGTCTCGCACGGCGCTCCGACCAAAAGAGCTCGCCTCGCAGCCGGATGATCAGCCTCGCATTTGGCATCGCTGAAGGTGCGATTGACCATAATCCGCTCTTAGGCGTCTTACCCCTTCAGCTCGATCAGCCGTGGGCGCGGGACGCGTTCAGCGTTACGGCCGCGTGAATAAGAGCCTTCAATGCCTCCTCGTCAATCTTCTCGCCCTCGTGGAGGTCGATGGCACGCCTGGTGTTGCCATCGAGGCTGGAGTTGAAGAGGCCTGACGGGTCCTCAAGTGCGGCCCCCTTGGAAAAGGTCATCTTCACGACGTTCTTGTACGTCTCGCCGGTGCAGATCAATCCGTCGTGAGACCACACCGGAACCCCTCTCCACTTCCACTCCTCGACCACCTCGGGGTCGGCTTGCTTGATCAATGTGCGGAGCTGGGAGAGCATCTTGCCCCGCCAGTCGCCCAGCTCCTTGATCCTCTCGTCTATCATCCGAGATGGAGACTTTCCTTTCTGAGACCCGCTCTTCCGTTCCTTTTGTTTCTTGCGGCGCACGTTAGGCATCACAGGGCTCCGACAAATGGGGATCACGGCGCACGTGCTGATTCTAGCTGGAGCTGCGATTGACCTGGATTTTCCTGCGTGCCGGCTCGGGCAGTTTGTCTTGAGGCAAAGCGTGAATTACCCTCAAGGGCCCATCAACGTACGCGTTGGCGTACGAGTTCACGAGAACGAAGAAATCGCGCGCGAAGGCGGGCGGCTGGCGTCTCCCTCGAGCCTCGCTTCGCCCCCTTGCTCCCGACCCGACCATCATCTATTCTCGGCTTTCACTCGATGCTCTCCCTCGCACCCCGCACGCTCGATCAATGCTCGGCATCGGGTTGATCGGCCTCGGTCAGCACGGCTCGCGCTACGCCCGCCACATCGTAGACGACCTGACGGACGCGGCGCTTGTTGCTGTCTGTCGGCGAAGCCGGACTGAAGGGGCACAGATCGCTGCGGAGTATCGCTGCGCGTTTCACGACGACTACCGCGACCTCGTGGCTGACCCGAACGTGGAGGCCGTGGTCGTGGCGGTGCCGCCGACGCTCCACCCCGCGATCGTGGACGCGACGTGCCGGGCCGGTAAGCCCTTGCTGGTCGAGAAGCCACTGGCGACGAGCCTCGCGGCAGCCCAGCGCATTGCGCGCGCAGTGTCCGCCAGCGGTGTCCGGGCAATGGTCGCTCACACTCTGCGCTTCAACAGCACGGTGCAAACACTCCAGGCGTACCTTCCCGAGATCGCTCCGTTGCATGCCCTCTACCTGAGCCATCGATTCGAACCCGCCCGGCTGGCCTGGCTCGACCGCCGGGCGGAGAGCGGCGGCGGGATTCTCCTTCATATCGGCGTCCACAGCTTCGACCTGCTCCGCTGTCTCACGGGAAGCGAGGTCACCCGCGTCTGGTGCCAGACAGCTCGGCTCATCACGCGCGAAACGGAGGACAGCTTTGCCCTGACCTGCCAGCTCAGCGACCCTTCACTCGTCGCCGTCATTGCGGGCTCGCGAGCGATGGGCGGCCGGGCGGGTGTGGTCGAGCTGGCTGGCGCCCGCGGGCAACTACTGGCGGATCACGTTCACGGGCTCGTCCATCTGGTGCGTGGCTCCGAGCGCCTCGCGCTGTCTGTCCCCGCTCCCGTGCCGACCGTGCGAGAGACCCTGCGCGCCTTCGTGCGGGCTCTGCGCGAGGGTACCGACTTTCCCATCTCCGTCGAGGACGGGCTGCGAGCGGTCGCCATCGTCGATGCCGCGTACCGCTCGGCCGATCGCGGCGGGGATGGCGAGGCCATCGCAACCTGAACTTAACTTAAGTTGATTACTTTTCTTTGATCCTGCTATAAGCCGGTCTGTCGCCGTCGCGCCTCGGCGAGAAAACGATTCGCGCCGGCGCTGCTCGATGCGATCGTCCGGCCCTCGAGGAGACAGGGATGCCCCTGGCTCAGTGGCTCCGGACAGTTCTTCCACGCCCGCTCACCATACACATGGCAGACGGCGTCGTCTGCACAGAGGTGCCTCTAGCGTTCGTCGAGGGAGGTCCGTGATGAGGCAACGACTTGTCCTCGCCCTCTTCGCCTTCCTGACCCTTCTCACGCTGGCGCCATCGGCGCGCGCCCAGCCGCCCGCGCCGAAAGTGACGATCAGCGGGCTCTTCGATCAGATCACCTCGGCGGGCCGGAACTTCTACGACGGCAACTACGCTCGCGACGGCGATCATGAATGGTACGCCCGGACTCGCTTCCGCCCCGACTTCGAGTTCGCGGTCGGGCGGACCAAGGCCGTGCTCGGCATCGAGCTCGATCTGATGTACGGCCAGGGCGGGTCCAACGACGGTGGCTTTCCCGGCAACAACTCCGGCCAAGTCTGCGGCTTCGTCGGAGGCTGCAAGTTCGGCACCGGAGGCGGCCTGGATATCAACACCGACGTGGCGGGCCTCTTCGAGATCAAGTGGATCTACACGGAGTTCGATCTGACCGGCAAGGACAGCCTGCTGCCGTTCATCCCGGTTCTGACCGTGGCCCGCGCCGGTGGCCAGCCGTTCGCGACCATCGCGAACTACAAGGTCTACTACGCCAACGGTGACTTTGCGGGCCTGGACCTCTACACGACGTTCACGCCGAACGTCAAGAACCATCTCGCGTGGGTGGACGTCGAGGACACGCTGGCCGGTGGTAACAGGTACGCGAACGCACAGACACGAACGGACCGCGGTAAGGACTTCGCCATTATCGAAAGCCCGGAGTTCACGCCGTTCAAGGGGTTGGACCTGAAACCGATGTTCTCGTGGTTCCACGCCGATGGCGTGACAACGAACAACTCGCGCCGCAACGCGACCAACCGTCGTACCGTAGGAGGCTCGATGAACGGCGCGGGCGCGTTCGCTGGGATCCCGCTCGTTGGCGCGGGCACCGGGACCACCGCCCCCGGCGACCCGTCGATGCACGAGGAGCGCTACACGGTCGGTCTAGACTCGCGCTGGCGCGTGGGCTCGTTCGGCCTGGACCCGACGATCTCGTATCAGTGGGGCGCCTATGACACGCAGGCCAGCAGAACCAACGGAACCCCGGGGAAGGTGCGGGGTGATACGTCGGCCTGGCTCGTCGACGTGATCGCCAGCTACCAGTTCGGGCCGCTGCTCCTCGAGGCCCGCGGTATCTACAGCACCGGCAACAAGGCCCGCGACAACCTTTCCCTGAGCAAGCGCTACTACGATCCGCTCGACGAGGACGGCAGCTACAACACCGGTTGGGGGGCGATTCTCGTCGGCAGCGGCGTCGACTATTTCAACGGAGGCGGCGGTCCCAGCCAGAGCATGGCGACCAATATCGGATATGACCGCTACGGTCGGGCCTCGCTCGGCTTCAGGGCGACGTACAGCCTCACGCCGGCGCTCGCGTTCTACGGGATCGCGAGCCCGACATGGACGGCGGAGAAGGTCGACACGGACACGACGGTCGTCCTCGCTCCCCAGCAAACCTTCACGAACCGCGCGACCGTGGACGATAAGAGCTGGGTGGAGGGCGATTCTCGATATCTCGGCACCGAGCTGGAGCTCGGGCTGACGTGGCGGTTCGCCCCGAACACCGCCTTCGATCTGCAGGGCGGGTATCTCTTCGCCGGTTCCGCGCTCAACACGGCCGAGGTCCTCAACGGGGTGCACACGCGGCGGGCCGCGAACGACGCCTACCTGGTCTCCGCGCGCGTGAGATTGGCCTTCTAGCAGTCCCGGCTCTACCGGTTTGGCCGGCCCAGCCGGTTCGAGCTGCTGCTCGACCGGCTGGACCGGCTTCCCGGGCCCCAGCGGCCCCACAGGCGGCCGACGCTTCCGCTCGGCCAAGGCAGGGTCTCCAAGCGGTACGGCCGCCGTGGTCCTCGCGTTACGCGCCCTCTGGTACAAAGTCCAGTCGATCCCCGGGCGGGTGCTGGAGATGGTGGCGCCCGTCAAGCCCGTGCTCGAGGTGTGCACTCAGCAAATCTGAAGATTACGTAAGGGCTTGCTTAATTTTCCTTAATCCTGGTATAAAGCCGTTCTGGTGACACCGCTGCGCGCGAGAGATCGCTCTCGCGCGCGCTGCTCGATCTGATCGTCCGGCCCTCAGGGAGACAGAGATGCCCCTGGCTCAGTGGCTCCGGACAGCCCTTCCACGCCCGCTCACCATACAAATGGCCGACGTGGTCGTCTGCACTGAGGTGCCTCTAGCGTCCTTCGAGGGAGGTTTGTGATGAGGAAACGACTGGTCCTCGCACTCTTCGCCTTCGTGACCCTTCTCGCGGCGGCACCGCATGCGCGGGCGCAGGCGCCGGCGCCGAAAGTGACGATCAGCGGACTCTTCGATCAGGTCACCTCGATGGGCCGGAACTTCTACGACGCCAACTACGCCCGAGACAACGATCGTGAGTGGTACGCCCGGACGCGCTTCCGCCCCGACTTCGAGTTCGCCGTCGGGCGAACCAAGGCCGTGCTCGGTATCGAGCTCGACTTGATGTACGGCCAGGGCGGGTCGAACGACGGCGGGTTCCCAGGCAACAGCAGCGGCCAGGTCTGTGGCTTCTTGCAAGGCTGCAAGTTCGGCACCGGTGGCGGCCTCGACATCAACACCGACGTGGCGGGCCTGTTCGAGATCAAGTGGATCTACACCGAGTTCGATCTGACCGGCAAGGACAGCCTGCTGCCGTTCATCCCGTTCTTGACGGTGGCTCGGGCGGGCGGTCAGCCCTTCGGCACCATCGCCAACTACAAGGTGTACTACGCGAACGGCGACTTCGCGGGGTTGGACCTCTACTCGACGTTCACCCCGGACATCAAGAACCACTTCGCCTTCGTGATCGTCGAGGATCAGCTGGCCGGCGGTAACCGGGCGGCGACAACCGCCAGGACTAACCGCGGCGAGGACTATGCGTTCATCATCAGCCCGGAGTTCACGCCTTTCAAAGGGCTGGATCTGAAGCCGATGTTCTCGTGGTTCCACGCGGACGGTGTGACGGCCGGTGCGGCGAGGCGTAACGCGGTGAATCGCCGCACGATAGGTGGCGCGATGAACAGCTCCCTGGCGCTCGGCAACAACACCGCCACCAACACCCTCTCTGGCGGCGACGCCGCGATGCACGAAGAACGTTACACGATCGGTCTGGACGCGCGCTGGCGCGTCGGGCCCTTCGGTCTCGACCCCACGTTTGCCTACCAGTGGGGTAAGTACGACACGCAGGCGAACAGAACGAACGGTACGGTCGGGCGTGTCGAGGGTAACGCCTCGGCCTGGCTCTTCGATGCGATCCTGAGCTATCAACTCGGTCCGCTGCTCCTCGAGTTCCGTGGCATCTATAGCCCGGGCAACAAGGCGCGCGACAACCTCTCCCTGAGCAAGCGCTACTTCGAGCCGCTCGATCAGGATGCGGGCTACTACAACGGCTGGGCCGCGATCCTCGGCTCGGGCGTCGATTATTTCAACGGCGGCGGCGGGCCTAACGTCGGCATGGCGACCAACATCGGCTACGATCGGTACGGTCGCGGGCAATTCGGCGCCCGGGCGACGTACAACATCACGCCGGCGTTCGCCGTGTACGGGATGGTGAGCCCTACGTGGACCGCGGAGTCGGTCGATACCGACACGACCATTCCCCTCGCTCCGCAAACGAACTTCACAGCCCGCCAGACGGTGGACGATCAGAGCTGGGTGAAAGGCGATTCCAACTACATCGGCACCGAGATGGATCTCGGCTTGACGTGGAGGTTTGCGCCGAATGCCGCGTTCGATCTCCAGGGCGCGTACCTCAAGGCGGGGCACGCGCTCGACACAGCCGAGGTGCTCAGCGGAGCGCACACTCGTCGGGACGCCAACGATGCCTACCTGTTGTCGGCGCGCGTGCGACTAGCCTTCTAGCGGCGCGGGCTCTACCGGTCTGGCCGGCTCGACCGGTTTGAGCTGGTCGACAGGCCGGTCCGGCTCGCTGGGCCCGAGCGGCTCTGCACGAGCCGTGCTAACGTCGCAGGAATGGGAAGGCCGGAGAGCGTGCGGATTGACGCTGGTTGAAGCGCTCGGCGTCTCCGGCAACGACGTCGTCGCGCTGGTCGGAGGCGGTGGGAAGACGACGGCGATGTTCCGTCTGGCGCGCGAGCTCACCGAGCGGGGTGGGTGCGCGCTCACGACGACGACCACCCGCATCTTCGCGGCGCAGATCGCGCTGGCGCCAGCTCACGTCGCCGCCCCGGATGCCACACGGGAGAGCGTCACGGCGGCGCTCGCCGCCCACCGGCATGTGCTCGTGATCGGCGACCCCGACGGAACCGGCAAAGTCACGGGCGTCTCGCTCGATCTCTTCAGTCGCCTGCGCGCCTGGTGTCCGCGCGTGTGCCTCCTGAACGAAGCCGACGGCTCCCGCACGCGCCCGTTCAAGGCCCCGGCCGATCACGAGCCCGTGATCCCGATCGAGACGACCCTGGTCGTTCCGGTCGTCGGCGCCGACGTCTTCGGAAAGCCTCTGGATGTCGAACACGTCCACCGTCCCGAGCTCGTCAGCACGCTC
>Ga0134112_10000276_pt1 | contig 13241 bp, 10 predicted proteins | sample 15_D_Rain_40_5_1_FD_128867 | JGI IMG/M metagenome (GOLD analysis project Ga0134112, IMG submission 128867) | Grasslands soil microbial communities from the Angelo Coastal Reserve, California, USA - 15_D_Rain_40cm_5_11112015 | ecosystem: Environmental > Terrestrial > Soil > Grasslands ... | reverse complement strand
TTTCGGATGAACTCGCGGACCCGACCCGCGCCCTGGGACGGCTCGCCGGCCGTCGCCGAATCGACCCTCCCGGCCGCAGCGAGCCCGGCGGCCAGGAGCGCCGCACTTCGAACGAAGTCGCGCCGCGCCACGGAGCGCGGACCATCCTGCGCGTTGCGCCTGTCGTTTGGCATGGGTTTCCTCCCGCCGGGACTCTAGTACAGCGCCGCCGCGCGCGCCACCGCCAGCGTCGAGGCGCGCTCGTGAAGTGCGGATGTGCCGAGTCGCTTCGCCCAGGACGCGAACTCGGCGCGCGGTCCGGTCCAGCGCAGCGCGTCCACGTCGGCGCCGATGGGCGCGTCCGCACGCAGCGTGGCCAGCTCGCGGAACAGCATCGCGCGCTCGCGTTGCTCGGCGAGCGTCGTCGCCAGCCGCATCGATCCGCGCACGGACACGTCCCACTCCGAGGCCGGCTTCGGAATGTGCTCGAGGTGCCGATATCGAGCGAGCAGCGTCGCGGCCGATCGCGCGCCCCAGCCGGGCAGCCCCGGGTAGCCGTCCGCGCTGTCGCCAACGAGCGCGAGCCAGTCGGGAATCGACGCGGGCGGGACGCCGAACTTCTGCCGCACCGCCGACTCGTTGCGCAGCTCGCGCGTGCGCCGATCGAGCTGGACAACGCGGTCGCCGCGCACGCACTGCGCGAGATCCTTGTCCGGCGTGCACACGACGACCTGCTCGACGCGCGTGTCGGCGGCGGCCATGGCCGCCGCCGCCGCCAGCGCGTCGTCGGCCTCGAACTCGACCATGGGCCAGACGGCGACGCCGAGCGCGCTCAGCGCAGCCTCCAGCGGCTGAAATTGCCCGTACAGGAGCGGGTCCATCCCCTCGCCCGTCTTGTAGTCCGGCCAGAGCGCGTTGCGAAACGATTCGATGACGTGATCGGTGGCCACGCCCAGATGCGTGGCGCCGCCTTCGAGCATTCCCAGGATCGACCCCACGACGCCGCGCACCGCCCGCAGCTCCGCCGGCGCGCTGCGATCGAAGGCCGCCGCCGGCGAGAGGAAATAGCGGAACAATTCGTACGTCCCGTCGATCAGATGGACGATCACGGCAGGCGGAAGAGCCGGCGCGGGTTCGTCTCGCCGATACGGTGCATCTCCTCCACGCTGAATCCCGCGGCGCGCAGGCTCGCCAGCGGGTCGTGGTCGGCCGGCGGGAACGAGTCGTCGCTGCCGATCACGAGGCGCTCGATGCCGACGCGGTCCGCCAGATACCGGAGCGCGCGCGGGTCGTGGAGGATCGTGTCGTAGGACATGTGGCGCAGGTACGCCGACGGCGGCGACGTCGCGGCGATCCCGGCGGCGGCGCGGTCGCTGCGCTGGAACATGACGTCGAAGCGGCCGATCACGTAGGTCACCGTCCCTCCTCCGTGAGAGAGGATCAGCTCCAGCCCCGGGAAGCGGTCGAGAACGCCGGCGCCGATGAGCGAGCCGACGCAGAGCGTGGTGTCCACCGTGTACTGCACGACCTGGTTCATCGCGAAGCGCCGGGTGCGCGGCGTCGGATTCGGCTGCACGGGATGCAGGAACACGGGAACGCGGAGCTCGACGGCGGCGGCCCAGTACTCGTCGAGCGGCAGCTCGCCGAGGTTCGTGCCTTCCACGTTGGTCGCGGCGACGGCGCCGACGGCGCCGAGCTGCGTCACCGCGTACTCCAGCTCACGCGCCGCCTGGGCAGCGTCGGGAAGATAGCCGGACGCCAGGAGCGAGAAGTGAGGGCCGTGGCGCTGTGCGAGCTCGGCGAGCGACTCGTTCAGCAGCCGGTGCCAGGCGGTGCCCTGGGCGACGTCGAGCCCGTGGGCGTGCATGTCGGTCCACGTCGAGAGGATCTCGCGGTCGATCCCGGCGGCGGTCATGCTCGCGACGCGCGTGGCCGGCTCCTCGATCAGCTTCGCGAAGAACGGACGTAGCCGGAGCCCGGAGGCGAAGTGCAGCGCGTGGCAGGCGGGCTCGGTCTCGACCACCGAGACGCCGTAGCGCGAGCCTTCCTTCTGGAGCCGCTCGACGAGACCCCGCGGCACGTAATGCGCGTGGACGTCGATCATCGCTGCGCGTCCGCCATCCAGCGCGCGAGGTTCCTCGCTGAGAGCGGCAGCTCGCGGACGACCACGCCAGTCCCTGCCAGCGCGGCCGCGACAGCGTTGGCGGCGGCCGCGCCGGTGGCCACGATCCCGCCCTCACCCGCACCTTTCGCTCCGAGCGGGTTCGACGTGGACGGTGCGTCCTCGAGCGTGATGCTCTCGATGCTCGGGAAATCGGCTGCGGTGGGCAGCGCGTAGTCCGCGAGCGTGCCGGTGAGGAGCTGTCCCGTGTCGTCGTAGACCAGCTCCTCCAGGAACGCGCCGCTCAGACCTTGCACGGCGGAGCCGAGCGCCTGTCCGTGCACGAGCGCGGGGTTGATGGCGCGGCCGACGTCCTCGACCGTCACGAAGCGCAGCACGTCCGTCGCCCCGGTCTCCGGATCGACCGCGACGTGGGCGACGTGCGCGCCGTACGTGTACGTGAGCGCCGTCGTCGTGAACTTCCCGACGGCCTCCACCGGGGCACTGGTCGCGAGGGTCAGCACCGGACGCTCGCCCACGCCGTCTCGCCTGTACACGTCGCCGCCGCGGCATTCGAGCGCCGCCTCGTCGAGCCCGGCGCGCTTCGCCGCGAGCGCGACGAGCTGCGACTTCAGCGCTGCCGCGGCGGCCGCGACGGCGCTGCCGCCGACGACGACGGCACGACTGTGGTACGTGCCCCAGCCCTCGGCGACGAAGCTCGTGCTGCCGTGGAGAACCGTGATCCACTCGAACGGGATCGCCAGCTCGTCGGCGAGAATCTGCGCCAGGACCGTCTCGTGGCCCTGGCCCGAGGAGGCGCAGCCGCTGTAGAGCTCCACGCGGCCGGGCCCGCGGACGACGATACGCGCGGTCTCGGCGGGACCGGCCCCGCTCGACTCGACGAAGCAGCCGATGCCGATCCCGCGCCGCTTGCCGTCCACGAGCCGGCCGTTGTCCTTCGCGAGGCGCGCGTAGTCACTCGCCTCGAGCGCCCGGCGGAGCGCCGCCGCGTAATCGCCGCCGTCGTACGCGCCGGAGGCCTCGTACGGCACGAGCGTGCCGATGGTCCACGGCAGCTCCGCCGGCGTGATGAGGTTCCGCAGCCGGACGTCGGCGGGATCGAGCCCCAGGTCGGAGGCCATGAGGTCGAGCAGGCGCTCGCGGAAGAAATTGGCCTCGAACCGGCCCGGCCCGCGATACGTGCCGACCGGCGTCTTGTTGGTGATCACCGCCTGCACCTCGCACGCGAAGTGCGGGATGCGGTACGGGCCCGGCAGGAACTGCGCCGCCTTGGCGGGGACCACGCCGCCGTTCGTGCGCACGTACGCGCCCATGTCGGCGAGCAGGCGGCCACGCAATCCCAGGACGGTGCCGTCCGCGCGCGCGGCGATCTCGAGCTCGCACTCGATCTGGCGGGAGTGGTTCGTCGCGAGGAAGCTCTCGCGCCGGTCCTCGATCCACTTCACCGGGCGCCCGAGCTTGATGGCGGCGAGCGGGATCAGCAGATCTTCGGGATAGAACTCGCCGCGCACGCCGAAGCTGCCGCCGACGTCCACCTCGATCAGCTCGATGCTCGCCTCGTCGAGCCGCAGCATCCGCGCGAGCGCCCGGCGGTTGAAGAAGGTCACCTTGGTGGCGCCGAGCACGGTCAGCTTCTCCAACGTCGCGTCCCACGTCGCCACCAGGCCGCGGGTCTCGAGGGGCACGCCGCTGTGGCGCTGGCATCGGAACGTTTCGCGCCGTGTGTACGCGGCAGACGCAAATGCGGCATCGGGATCCCCGCGTGACACGCGATAACGGGTCGCGATGTTCGTGCCGCTCGCCTCGTGGATCAGGACGCGGTCGGCCGCGGCATCGTGCGGGTCGACGACGGCCTCGAGGGGCTCGTAGTCCACGGAGACCCGCTCGGCCGCATCCTCGGCGGCGTGACGGTCCTCGGCCACGACGAGCGCCAGCGGCTCGCCGACGTACCGGACGCGGTCGCGTGCGAGCGGCCACTGGAGGTAGCGGTCGAACCCGGGCAGGGGGCCGATCCGAATGGGAATGGGCGACCCGAGCTCGCCGAGGTCGGCGACGGTGAGCACCGCGAGCACGCCGGGCGCCCGCCGCGCCGCCGCGGTGTCGAGGCGGGCGAGGCGCGCATGGGCGGCCGCGCTGCGGACGACCACGGCGTGACCGTGCGCGGGATCCACGACGTCGGCGACGTAGCGGCCGCGGCCGGTGACGAACCGGCGATCCTCGCTGCGGCGCACGGCCGCGCCCACGAGGCGCTCGCGGGTCGGTGGCGTGACGGGTGGGTGTGCCGGGTGATCGTTCACGCGTACAATCGCCGCGCTAGGCTAGCACACGGCGAGGTGGCCTATGGATCTACAGCTCAACGGCAAGGTGGCGCTGGTGACCGGTGGAAGCCTCGGCATCGGCAAGGGCATCGCGCGCGTGCTCGCGCGCGAGGGCGTGGACGTCGCGATCTGCGCGCGCCGCAAGGACGTGCTCGAGGCGGCGGCCGACGAGATCCGCCGCGAGTCCGGCCGCAAGGTGCTCGCGATCCCGGCCGACCTCACGCGCCGCGAGGACGCAGAGAACTTCGTGCGCGGCGCCGCGCGGCACTTCGGGCGGATCGACGTCCTCGTGAACAACGCCGGCTCCGCGCCCGGCGGGGTCCTGGAAGCCCTCGACGAGGACGCGTGGCAGCAGGGTCTGCAGCTCAAGTTCATGGGCTACGTGCGCTGTCTCAGGGCCGCGCTGCCGATCATGAAGCAGCAGGGCGGCGGCCGCGTCGTGAACCTGATCGGCAACGACGGCGTGAAGGACTCCTACTGGGAGATCGTGCCCGGCGCCTGCAACGCCGCCGGCCAGAACCTCACCAAGGCGCTCGCCGGCCAGTACGGCCGCTTCAACATCACCTTCGTGGCCGTGAACCCCGGCCCCGTGCGCACCGAGCGGTGGGACGGCCTCGTGAAAGCGATGGCGCGCGACATGAAGCTCTCGTACGAGGAGGCGGACCGGCTCGCGCCGCGCAGCATCCCGCTCGGGCGCATCGCCGAGGTGGAGGAGGTGGCCAACCTCGTGGCCTACCTGGCCTCACCGCTCGCCCACTTCGTCAACGGCTCGATGATCGAGATCGACGGCGGCCAGCAGAAGCCGCTCATGGACGCCGCCCGCGGCTGAACGGGTCGAGGCCAGCGGCTAGGCGGCCTTCTTCGTGACCGAGGGCAGTCACATCAGCTGGCGGAAAGAAGATCGTCTTCCTCCGGGCACGTCGCCTGCTCGTCCCGGCGGCTTGCCTTGGTCACCCCGCGATGGTAAGTCTCCCGTCGTGTTCGCGATCGACCCGCGTCGAACCGACCTCGCGCTCGAATTCAAGCGACGCCCGTTCGGCCCGCACAGCCCGGAGCTCCAGGCGGTGCTGAACGTGCTGCGGGGATCGCTGCACTGTCAGAACCTCCTGCTCGTCTGTACTCGACCTCACGCCGAGTGGATGCTCGCGGAGAAGCAGCCGGACGGCCGGCCCCCACGGCTCCGGCCGGATCTGACGTTCACGAGTCTCGAGGCCGCCGAGTGGCACGCCTTCCGCGTGCGGTGGGAAGCGGTGACCGGCCAGGCGTTGCCCGCGCTCGATCGCGAGTGAGAGGTTTCCCCCCCGTCGTGAGCGTGGCGATGCCGCGCGTGATCGGCTACGCGGATCCGCTCAGCGTCGCGCCGGGCGAGCCGATTCGATTCATGGTCGGAACCCTCGACGGTCCCCGGCGCTATCGCGCCGAGGTCGTCCGACTCGTCTGCGGCGACACCGGCCCTGGCGGCCCTGGCCTCAAGACCGTGCGTCTGCCGACGTCGATCGAGGGCGAGCACGACGGCACGCCGCAGCTGATCGACGCCGGCTCGTATGCGATCGTCGAGCACCCCGAGGCGTTCGGCGCCCTCGGGCGCTTCACCCTTCAGGCGTTCATCCAGCCCACCCTCGTGCCGGTCCGGCCGTCGCCGCGCCGACAGGTCGTCATGGGGACGTGGGCGGCGGATCGCGGCTCGGGCTTCGCCCTGATGCTCGACGAGACGGGCGCGCTGGCGTTCCTCATCGGCGCGGCGCCCGTGTCCACGGGCACGCCGCTCACCGCCCGGAGGTGGTATCACGTCGCGGCGTCGATCGACCTCGCGGCGGGGACGGTGACGCTGCGCCAGACGCCGCTCGCCGACCACGCGCCGAGCCTCGAGCAACCCGTCGCCATCACCACCGCCATCCGCGCGGCGCCCGGGCCCGCCGGCGACTTCTTCATCGGCGCCGCACGCAAGGCGGTCGAGGACGGCCGGCTGCGGACGACGTGGCATTTCAACGGCAAGATCGACCGGCCATCGCTGCTCGCAGGCGAGCACCCGATCGGTCTCTGGGACTTCGCGGCCGACGTCGCCACCGACCGCGTGACCGATCGCTCGCCCAACCACCTGCACGGCCGGACCGTCAATGCGCCGAAGCGCGCCGTCACCGGCCACAACTGGGACGGCAGCGAGATGGACTGGCGTCGGGCGCCGCATCAGTACGGCGCCATCCACTTCCACGACGACGACCTCTACGACGCCGGATGGCGGCCGACGCTCACGATGACCGTCCCCACGGACGCGCGCAGCGGCGTGTACGCGCTCCGCCTGGAGGCCGACGGCGGACCCGAGTTCTGGGTGGTGTTCTACGTGCGCCCGCCACGCGGCGGGCCGCGCGCGCGCGCGGCGTTCCTCGCGTCCACCGCCACCTATCTCTGCTACTCGAATTATCGGATGCGCATGCGGCCGGGGCCGGCCGAGCTGTTCATCGGCGCCCTGCCGATCGTGGACACCACCGACCTCCTGCTGATGCATCACCCCGAGCTGGGCGCCTCGACCTACGACACGCACTCCGACGGCTCCGGCGTGTGTCACGTCTCGCGGCTGCGACCGATCGTCAACGTCCGACCGACCGGGCGACTCTGGAACCTGTTCCTCGACCTCTGCCTGCTCGACTGGCTTGAGGCTCACGAACAGCGGTATGACGTCATCACCGACGACGACCTCCACACCGAGGGACTGCCACTCCTCGACGGGTACTCCGTGGTTCTCACCGGCTGTCACCCCGAATACGTGTCGCGCGAGATGATGGAGGCCCTCGCGGCATACCTCGGCCGCGGCGGGCGGCTCATGTACATGGGCGGCAACGGCTTCTACTGGCGGGTCTCGTACCCGCGCGCGCACCCCGGGATGATCGAGATGCGCCGCGCGGAAGACGGCACCCGCGCGTGGGTCGAGTCGGTCGGCGAGTACTACCACGGCTCGACCGGCGAGTACGGCGGGCTCTGGCGGCGCCAGGGCCGGGCGCCCAACACGCTGGTCGGGGTGGGGTTCGTGGCGCAGGGCTTCGATCGCTCGTCCTATTATCGGCGCACCGCCGCGAGCCGCGACCCGCGCGCGCGCTTCATCTTCGACGGCGTCCAGGACGAGGTCCTCGGCGACTTCGGCGTCGCCTGGGGCGGCGCCGCCGGCCTCGAGCTCGACGCCTTCAACCCGGCCCTCGGCTCGCCGCCGTGGGCGCTGGTGGTCGCGTCCTCCGAGGACCACTCGAACGCCTTTCAGCTCGTCAACGAGGAGATCAACGTGTCGTTCGCAGGGGCCGACGGACGCTTCTCGCCTGCCGTGCGCGCCGACATGGTCTTCTACGAGCATCCGGGCGGCGGCGCCGTGTTCTCCACCGGCTCGATCGCGTACGTCGGGAGCCTCGCCCACAAGGGCTACGACAACAACATCTCGCGGCTGACCCTGAACGTCCTGCGCCGGTTCCTCGACCCCGCCCCCTTCGCGATGCCGTGACGCTCTACGTCGCGGCCCGGCTGTCGCTCGTGATCCCGATGTTCCTCGGCTCCACGCTGATCATCTTCGTCCTGATGCGGCTCCTGCCGGGCGACGTGGTGGACCAGCTCATGGGGCTCGAGGGCTCGCTCTCCGCCGAGGCGCGCGCGTCGCTCCGCCAGCTCCTGGGTCTCGACGCCCCGCTGCCGCTCCAATATCTGAAGTGGCTCGGCGACCTCGTACGCCTCGAGCTCGGCGTGTCGCTCCGTTCGAGCCTGCCCGTGCGGGAGATGCTCGTGCAGCGGGTGCCCGTCACCATCGAGCTCGCCGTCCTCGCGGTGCTGTTGTCGATGGTGATCGCGGTGCCGCTCGGGATCGTATCGGCGCTCTTCCGCAACCGGGCCATCGACTTCACCGCGCGGCTGTTCGGCCTGCTCGGGCTGTCGATGCCGGTGTTCTGGCTGGCGACGCTCCTCATCCTGGGCGGCGCCTCGTTCCTGCACTGGCTGCCGCCGGTGATCTACGCGCCCTTCTGGCAGGCGCCGCTGCAGAATCTCAAGCAGATGGCCTTCCCGACGCTCGCGCTCGCGCTGTCGCTGGTGGCGGTGGTCATGCGGATGACCCGCTCCTCGATGCTCGAGGTGCTCGAGCAGGACTACATCCAGACGGCGCGGGCGAAGGGGGCCGCGGAGCCGACGGTCGTGCTCCGTCACGCGCTGAAGAATGCGCTGATCCCCGTGGTCACCGTCGTCGGCGTCCAGTTCGGCTACCTGCTCGGCGGCTCGGTGGTCGTCGAGCAGATCTTCGGACTCCCCGGCCTCGGCTTCATGCTGCTGAACGCGATCTACCAGCGCGACTATCCCGTCGTGCAGGGCGCCGTGGTGTTCGTGGCGCTCTTCTTCATCCTGGTGAACCTGGTGGTCGACCTCGTCTACGGTGTGCTCGATCCGCGCATCCGCTACGGCTCGGCATGAGCACCGCCGGCGCCGCGCTCGTCGTCGCCTTCGTCGTGCTGGCGGTGCTGGCGTCGGTCGTGGCGCCGCATGCCCCCGACGATCCGGTGGGCCAGCGCCTGACCGCACCCCAGCGCGCCTATCCTCTGGGCACCGACGAGTTCGGCCGCGATATCCTGTCGCGCCTCATCTTCGGCAGCCGCATCTCGCTCTGGGTCGGCGTCGTGGCGGTCGCGATCGGCCTGGTGGGCGGCGCCTCGGTGGGACTCGTGTCGGGCTACGTCGGCGGTCGGCTCGACATGCTCCTCATGCGCGTGGTGGACGTGATGTTCTCGATCCCGCCGATCATCCTCGCCATCACGCTCACGGGCGTGCTCGGGCCGGGGCTCACCAACGCCACCGTCGCCATCGGGCTCGTCTACCTTCCAACCTTCGCGCGGGTCGCCCGCGGCCCCGTCCTCGCGGTGGTGGGCCGCGAATACGTCGAGGCCGCGCGGGCCGCCGGCGGCGGCGCCACGCGCGTGCTGTCGCTGCACGTGCTGCCGAACGTCATGGCGCCCCTGATCGTGCAGACCACGCTCGCGCTCTCGACGGCGATCCTGGCCGAGGCCACGCTCTCCTTCCTCGGTCTCGGCATCCAGCCGCCGGAACCGTCCTGGGGCACAATGCTGGGCACCGGTCGCAAGTACATGGAGCTCGCGCCGTGGGTGGCGATCTTCCCGGGCGCCGCGGTGATGCTGCTGGTGCTCGGCTTCAACCTGCTGGGAGACGGATTGCGGGACGTCCTCGATCCCCGCCTCCGCCCCTAGCGCAAGTGGCTGTGCGAGCCGAGGCGGGCCGGCCTCCGACCCGCCGAGGCGAGCCTGCGAAAGAGAGGGGAGCTCAGCGATGGACACGAAGCTGACGCGACGCCAGGCGCTCCAGATCGGGGCCGCCGGGGCCGCGCTCCTGGCGGCGCCGCGCGCGGGCCGGGCGCAGGCCCGGCCGAAATCGGGCGGTCACCTGATCGCCGCGCAGGAGATCGACCCGATCAGCCTCGACAATCACAAGACCTCGAACTACTCGTCGGTGCAGGGCGTCGAGCACATCGTCGAGAGCCTGACCCAGTACGACGACAAGCTGAACGTCCTCCCGGCCCTCGCCGAGTCCTGGAAGACGCCCGACCCCGTGACGTACGTCTTCAGCCTCCGCAAGGGCGTGACGTGGCACGACGGCTCCGAGCTCACCGCGGACGACGTCGTCGCGTGGTGGGACCGGATCTCGGATCCCGCCACCGCCGCGCCGTACAAGGGCTGGTTCGTCGCCATCGACCGCGTCCAGGCCGTCGACAAGCACACCGTCCGCATGAGCCTCAAGAACCCGTTCGGGCCGCTGCTCGCCTCGTTCGCGGCGCTGCGCGGCTCCGCGATCATTCCCCGGTCGCTCGCCCAGGAGCGCAAGGACCTCGGCGCGCGCGCGATCGGCACCGGCCCCTTCAAGCTCTCCCGCTTCGTGCCCTATGACCACCTGCACTACGTCAAGAACGACAAGTACTGGGACAAGACGCTGCCCCACGTCAACGAGCTGACCTTCAAGGTGATGGTCGAGGAAGACGCGCGGGTCGCCGCGCTGCGCGCCGGCCAGATCCACTACGCCTACCTGACGGGCGAGGGCGCGGCGCGGCTCAAGGACGACCGCAACGTCACCGTGATGCGGAGCCCCAAGGCCTTCGTGACCATCCACGTGATGAACTCCTCGCGCAAGCCGTTCACCGACAAGCGCGTGCGCCAGGCGATCTCGATGGCGGTCGACCGCCAGGAGGTCCTCCAGAAGGCGGTGTTCGGCGAGGGCACGCTCTCCGGGCCGGTTCCGACGGGGCACACGGACTGGTTCATCCCGGTCGACAAGCTGCCCTACAAGCAAGACATCGCGCGCGCCAAGCAGCTGCTCGCCGAGGCGGGCTATCCGAACGGGTTCGAGACCACCATCAAGGCCTCGCCGCAGTATCCGGAGTTCGTCAACGCGTCGGTGGTGCTCCAGAGCCAGCTCAAGAAGATCGGCGTCAACGCCAAGATCATCCAGCTCGAGTGGGGACAGTTCACCAAGGAGACGTTCAGCCAGCGGCCCGCGGACTACGACATGAAGGTCACCGCGTGGACGTTCTATCCCGATCCGCACCACTACCTCTACAACTGGTGGCACTCGAAGTCGCCGTCGAACCAGGACTTCAAGAACGCCGAGCTCGACGCGACCCTGGACCGGGCGATGGCGAGCACCGACCGCGACGAGCGCAAGCGCCTCTATTTCCAGGCGCAGCAGATCCTGCTCGACGAGGCGCCGCAGATCATCTGGTACACCGGCAACAACATCGAGGCCGTCCGCAGCGAGGTGAAGGGCTACGTGCAGTCGTACACGGGCCGGCGCCTCGCGTTCAAGCGCACCTGGGTCGATACGTAGTGGGGGGCACCCGACATGGCCCCCCTTGTCCCTCGAGCGAAGGGGGCTACGCCCCCCTCGGACTCCCCCGGCCAACCGCTCGGAAGCGCCCCGGCAAAGTCGGGACGCTCCTCGACCATCGGCGACAACATGGCGTTCGAGCGATCGCTCCCGGCCGGCTAGCCCGTGGACCGGGCGTTTCCGATCGTCAGACATCCGGCGCCGGGGACCCGCACGCCGGTGCTGGTCAGCGTGCCTCACTACGGCACCGAGCCGTTGCCCCACATCACGCGCGACGACTACCGCGAGCCGTCGTTCGAGACGTTCGCGTACGGGTTCGCCGACACCTTCGTGGGCGACCTCTATGGCGACCTATATAAGAATGGGGCCACCGTGCTGGCGACGCCGTTCTCGCGGATGTTCGTGGACGTCAATCGGCGTCGTGACGATTTCGAGCACCACGACGGCGAGGTGCGCTCACGACGCGGCGTGGTGCGCACCCACACGATGCGCGACACGCCGATCTTCGCGCGCCCGCTCGGCCTCGTCGATCTCGAGGCGCGATTGCGGGCGCTCTACGATCCCTACTACGCGGCCGTGGAGCAGCTGCTCGACGAGCTCCGTCAGGCCTACGGCTATGCGCTGCTCCTCGACGGCCACACGGGCAGCCCGCGCCGGATGAGAAACCACCAGGTGATCATCGGCACGTGTCACGGCGCGACGTGTGCCCCCGAGCTCGCGGCGACCGCGGCCGCGATCTTCACCCGTCACGGCTTCGAGGTGCACGAGAACGTCAGCGGCTACACGGGCGGCAACCTCGTGGCCACGTATGGTCGACCCGGGACCCGGCGCGTCCACGCGATCCAGCTAGAGATCAACGCGTCGTTGCTGATGACGACGACCGCCGAGGAGTTCATCGCCCAGGTGAGGCGCGGCGAGATCCCCGAGAAGGCGGACGACAGCATCGCCCGCATTCGGCGGTGCCTCCGCGAGGTGCTGACGGCCCTGCCCTCGGTCCTCGCGGCCGTGCACGCGTCGTAGCGGCGACCGACGCTCACGCCGCGCGCAGTCCGACCGGCCACCGTTCAGCGGGCGAGGCTCGCCATCAGCTCCATCGCCTCGGACTGCTCGGTGGTGATCGTCAGGCCGGTGATCCCGCAGTCCGCCCACGCGCGGTAGCGCTCGCGGATGCGCGCGACGGGGCCCACCAGCGACATCTCGTCGCAGAATTCGTCGGGCACGGCGGCGACGGCCTCGTCCCGGCGCCTGGCGAGGAACAGCTCCTGGATGCGCTGTGCGGCGTCGCCGAAGCCGCGGCGGATCATCATCTCCTTGTGGAAGTTCTTGTCGCGGTGCCCCATGCCGCCGACGTAGAGCGCCACGCGCGGCTTCATGCGCGCCAGCGCGCCGCGCACGTCGTCGGTGATCGCCACCTCGGCGCGGGGCTGGATCTCGAAGCCGGCGAAGCCCTTGCCGCCGCCCGCGCGGCGAAAGCCCTCCTCGAGCCAGGGCCGCAGCATCGGCATGAGACGCGGCACGAAGCCGAGCGGCAGCCAGCCGTCGGCGATCTCGGCCGTCAACTTCACGTTGGCCTCGGTCCCGGTGCCGAGCCAGATGGGCAGCCGCGGGTTCATGTGGAGGATCGACACGAGCGGCTTGCCGACGCCGAGCGCGCCGGGGCCCGTGTACGGCAGGTAAATTTCTCGTCCCTCGTGAGCGACGGGCTCCTTGCGCTCGAAGACCTTGCGCATGATGGCGACGTAGTCGCGGATGCGCCAGTACGGCCGTCCCCACGGCTGGCCGTACCAGCCTTCCACGATCTGCGGGCCCGAGACGCCGAGCCCGGCGATGACGCGGCCGCCGCCGGCGAGAGCGTCCACCGTGCCCGCGGCCATCGCGGCCGAGGCGGGCGGGCGCGCGGCGAGCTGCATGATGCCGGTGCCGAGGCGGATGCGCTTCGTCAGCGCGGCCAGGTAGGCGAGCGGCGT
>Ga0134112_10000275_pt1 | contig 13249 bp, 9 predicted proteins | sample 15_D_Rain_40_5_1_FD_128867 | JGI IMG/M metagenome (GOLD analysis project Ga0134112, IMG submission 128867) | Grasslands soil microbial communities from the Angelo Coastal Reserve, California, USA - 15_D_Rain_40cm_5_11112015 | ecosystem: Environmental > Terrestrial > Soil > Grasslands ... | reverse complement strand
TGCTGTTCGCGTCGGAGATCAAACCGCTCCTGGCCGCGGGCCGCATCCGCCCCGCGTTGAACGACGCGATCCTCCCGGAATTCCTCGCGACGCGCTTCGTCTCCGGCGAGGAGACATTTTTCCGTGGCGTCCAGAAGCTCCTGCCCGGCCGCACGCTGAGCTGGTCCCTCTCGACGGGGCTGCGGACGCGCCGCTACTGGCGCCTGCCGATGGTGGTCGTGGAGGATTCCCGCACGCTCGAGGAGCGTGCCCAGGAGGTGCGTGCCCGGCTCGAAGCCGTCGTCGAGAGCCACCTGATGAGCGACGTCCCCCTCGGGCTCTTCCTCTCCGGTGGGCTCGACTCCAGCGCGCTGGCCGGGCTCATGACGCGCATCACGCGGGACCCGATCCACACGTTCGCGGTCGGGCTCGACGAGCCGGACGCGAACGAGCTCGCCTACGCCCGGCTCGTCGCGCGCTCGGTCGGCGCGCGCCACCAGGACGTGACCGTCACACGACAGGAGTTCTTCAACGCCCTGCCGAGCCTCATCTGGCACGAGGACGAGCCCATCGCCTTTCCGTCGAGCCTGCTCCTCAACTTCGTCTCGAGGCTGGCACGGGAGCACGTGAAGGTGGTCCTGACGGGAGAGGGCGCCGATGAGCTCTTTCTCGGCTACCCGTGGTACTGGCGGACGGCCTGGAACGAGCGCCTCGGCAAGGCGTACTGGGCGCTCACGCCCGACGCCGTCCGGGGGACGATGCGGGGGCTGATCTCCCGGCTCCCCTGGTCGCTCCGGCGGTACGCCGGTCGGTCGTTCCTGGCGCTCGAGCGCAATCCGCGCACGCTCTTCTGCGAGGCGTTTGCGACGTTCCCCGAAGTCGTGCAGCGCTGCGTCCTGGCGGACCCGGGCCTGCTCTCCCGGCGGGATCCGTACGCGGACTGGCTCCGCGCCCATGCCGAAGGCGAGGGCGGCACACTCGAACGCATGGGCCGCGCGGATCTACAGACGTACCTCGTCGAGCTACTGATGAAGCAAGACCAGATGAGCATGGCGGCGTCGGTCGAGAGCCGCGTGCCCTTCCTCGACCACGAATTCGTCGAGCACGTCGCGACGATACCCGCGCGCTTCAAGCTCCGGGGCTGGACGACGAAGGCCGTGCTGCGCGAGGCCGTGCGCGACGTCGTTCCCCGGACGATCCTGACGCGTCGGAAGATGGGATTCCCCGTTCCCGTCGGCCGATGGCTGCGGGGCCCCTCCTGGCCGCTCGTCGAGGAGCTGGTCCTCTCCCCCCGCGCCCTCAATCGCGGGCTCTTCGAGCCGTCCGCGATCAGGCGGCTCGCGGAGGATCACCGGGCAGGCGTCGAGCGGCATGGCGACCGGCTGTGGCTCCTCGTCAACCTGGAGCTCTGGCACCGGATCTTCGTCGACGGCGAGGACACGGACACGGTCACCGGGCTCGGGGCGTGAGGGCGATGCGAATCCTCTGGGTGAAGGTCGGCGGCCTGTGGCCCCTCAACGAGGGCGGACGGCTGCGGAGCTTTCACATCCTCTCCGAGCTCTCGCAGCGACACCACGTGTCCATCCTGACGACGCACGGGCCCGGCGACGACCCGCGCGAACTGCAGGCGCGGCTGACGCGATCCGAGTCGATCGCATCGCTGCCGTACGCCGCGCCCAAGCGACGCAGCGCCCGCTTCGCGGTCGCGCTGGCACGCTCGTGGTGCTCGCCGCTGCCGGTCAACCTCTGGAAGTGGCGTATCCCGGCACTCCGCCGCGCCGTCGCGCACGTCCTCGCCGCGCGCGACTTCGATCTGTGTGTCGCCGACTTCCTCTTCGCCGTGCCGAACCTGCCCCGGCCGTCGCCGGTGCCGGTCGTGCTCTTCGAGCACAACGTGGAGCACCTGATCTGGAAGCGCCTGAGTCGGACCGCGCCCCCATGGCAACGCGCCCTCCTCGGGCTCGAGTGGCGGAAGGTCCGGCGCTACGAAGCCCGCGCCTGCGCGCAGGCCCGGCTGACGATCGCCGTCTCGGAGACGGATCGCGCCTTCCTGGCCGCCCTCGCGCCCAGCGCCACGGTGCGCGCGATCCCGACCGGCGTCGACACGGCTTACTTCACGCCGAACGGCGTCCGGGAAGCGCCCGGGCGTCTCGTGTTCACGGGCGCGATGGACTGGTACCCGAACGAGGACGCGATCCTGCACCTCCTCGACGGGATCCTGCCGGCGATTCGCCGCGAAGTGCCGGAGGCTTCCCTGACCGTCGTTGGTCGCAATCCGTCCGCACGGCTCCGGGCGGCCGCCGCGGCGGCGGGCGTCCAGGTGACGGGGACGGTCGAGGACGTCAGACCGTACGTCGCCGAGGCGGCCGTCTACGTCGTGCCGCTGCGGATCGGCGGCGGTACCCGGCTCAAGATCTTCGAGGGGCTCGCCATGGCGAAGGCGGTCGTGTCCACCACGGTGGGCGCTGAGGGCCTCCCGCTCGTCGCCGGGACGCATCTCCTTCGGGCCGACGATCCTGGGGAGTTCGCCCGCGCGGTCGTGTCGCTCCTTCGCGACCCCGCCCGTCGGCGGGCGCTCGGCGCCGCGGGGCGCCGGCTCGTCACGGAGCGCTACTCGTGGACGCGAGTGGCGCGAGAGTTCGAGGCGCGGTGTGAGGAGGCGCTCACCGACCGGAGCCGATTGCATCAACCGCTGAACGGAGGGACTCGATCATGCGCGTGAGCGTTTTCGGGCTCGGGTACGTCGGTTGCGTGACCGCGGCCTGCCTGGCCAGGGCGGGCCATCAGGTGATCGGCGTCGACGTCAATGCCGACAAGGTCGCCATGCTGAACGGCGGCCGGTCTCCCATCGTCGAGCCGGGTCTGGGCGAGCTGCTCGCTGACGTCGTGGGTCGTGGACAGCTGGGGGCCACGACGTCCTGCGCCGCGGCCGTGGCACAGAGTGACCTCGGCCTGATCTCGGTCGGCACGCCCGGGCGTCCCAACGGCCAGCTCGACGTGGCCGCCATCGGCGCGGTGGCGCGGGAGATAGGCCTCGCACTCACGGCACGCGCGATGCCCTTCCCGGTCGTGCTCCGGAGCACGGTCTTGCCCGGAACCACGGAGGGCGTCCTGGTTCCCGCCCTTCGCGAAGCGGCGGGTGGCCAGCGCGGCGCCGCGCTACGCGTGGCGGTCAACCCGGAGTTCATGCGGGAGGGCTCTTCGCTGCGCGATTTCGCCACGCCGCCCCTCACCCTCGTCGGATGCGATGACCCTGAGACCGTTTCCCTTCTGCGGTCGTTATACGCGGAGGTGCAGGCTCCGTTCGTCCACACCGGAGTGCGTGCCGCTGAGATGGTGAAGTACGTGGCCAACGCCTTCCACGCGCTCAAGGTGTGCTTCGCCAACGAGGTCGGCGACCTCTGCGAGGCCTTCGGGATCGAACCGAACGAGGTGATGCGGATCTTCCTGATGGATCGGAAGCTCAACGTCTCGGAGGCGTACCTACGCCCCGGCTTCGCGTTCGGCGGCTCGTGTCTGCCGAAGGACCTCCGCGCGCTGCTCTACGCCGCCCGAAGCGCCGACGTCCCCGGTCCCCTCCTCTCCGCGATCTTGCCCTCGAACGAGACACAGATCCGGCGGGGCATCGAAGCCGTGCTCGAGACGAAGAAGCGTCGCATCGGCATCGTGGGGCTGGCCTTCAAGCAAGGGACCGACGACCTCCGCGAGAGCCCCATGGTCGCCGTTGTCGAGGCGTTGATCGGGAAAGGGTGCGACGTGCGCATCCTCGATCGCAACGTCTCGATCGCGCGGTTGATGGGCGCGAACCGTCGCTACATCGAAGAGGGCATTCCACACATCGCGTCGCTGATGTGCGATGGCGTCGACGAGCTCCTCGCGCATGCCGACGCCGTCGTCATCGGCAACGCGGACGAGGATTCGGCACGCGTCCTCAGCGCGGTGACCTCTCGGCACGTGGTCGTCGACCTCACGCGTACCGTCGCGCGTCGTCCCGAGGCCTGAGGTGGTCAAGGAGCACCTCCTCGCTCCGATCCTCCAACGGGTGGCCCATGTCTCCGGCGGGTCGGCGGTGCGCGCCCGGCGCCAGCGTGTCGGTCGCATTCTCATGTTCCACGGAATCGACGGTCGTGACTACCCGGTCGAGGTCTTCGAGGCGCAGCTCGCGTATCTGGCGCAGCGTTTCACGATCGTCCCTTTGTCCGTCCTGGTGCAGCACGTGGCCAACCCGAACGGGGGCGCGTCGGTCTCTGGCGAGATCGCCATCACGTTCGACGATGGGCTCCGCAACAACTACACGGTCGCCTATCCGATCCTGCGCCGATTACGGCTGCCGGCGACCTTCTTCGTCTGTCCTGGCCTGATCGAGCAGCGCCGATGGCTGTGGACGCATGACGTCGTCGAACGCCTGAAGTCTCTCGACGAGACGCAGCGGGCCGGGATCGCGCGGGACGTGGGGGCCCCCTCGGCGAGTGTGGAAGCCATCAAGGAGTGGCTGAAGACGATTCCGAGCCACCGCCGCAAGACGGTCGAAGAGGACGTCCGCGCGCGAACGCCACGCTTCGCGCCGACGGAAGACCAGCGGCGACGCTTCGATCCGATGACCTGGGACGAGCTCGGTCCCTCGACCCCGGCCTCGTCACGGTGGGTTCGCACACTCTCACCCATCCCATGCTCGCCACGCTCCCGCCGGCCGAGGCGGCGGTCGAGATCCACGAGAGCCGCCGGTGGCTCGAAACACATCTCGGTCGCCCGATCGAATATTTCTGCTATCCCGACGGCGCGCACAACCCCTCGGTCGTCACGATGGTGCAGGAGAGCTACCGGGCGGCCGTGACGACGGTCCCAGGATTCATTCGGGCGGGCGACGACCTCTACCGTCTGCAGCGGATTCCCGCGACCAGGCAGCCCTCCCTCCTGGCCTGGCGCCTGCATCGACCATCGGCGTGATGGCCATCGCCGACGACCGCTATCAGACGAGCAGAGGCGGGGTCCGGTCCGACCCGCCTCCCCTCCGGCGGATCCTCGAGCCCTGCGTCGCGCTCCTCGCCGCCGTCGGCGCGGCCTTCCTGATCGTCGGCTGGACGCCCGTGGCCAATCTCGTGGCGATGCCCCTCCTGAAGGTGCCCTCGAACCCGGTCAAGGCGGACGTCGCCGTCGTCCTCGCCGGAGGCCGCTATCAGGATGGATCGCTGAACGAAGCCGCGATCGTGCGCACGATCGCTGGCGTCCGCCTGTATCACCAGGGGCTCGTGCCTCGGCTGCTCTTCAGCGGCGGCCCGTGCTGCGGCCGGTCGGCCAGCGCCCTCATGGGCACGCTTGCACACGACCTGGAAGTTCCGCGGTCGGCGATCTTCCTCGAAGAGCAGTCCACCCGCACCTCCGAGAGCGCGCGCTACTCGGCCGAGTTCCTCCGGAGGGACGGCTGGCGGTCCGCGATCCTCGTCACGAGCCCGCTCCACCTGCCGCGGGCGCGACTCGCCTTCGCCGCCTCCGGGGTTGCCGTCGCGCCGGTGCGCGCCTTCGAGAAGGACCTGACGCTCGTCTCGGGGACCCACGAGCGAATCGCCCTCCTGGCGGAAGCGATCCACGAATACCTGGGGCTGGCGTTCTATCGCCTGAAAGGCTGGATATGACGGAGAGCGTGGCGTGACCGTGGACGGTGACATTCTCGCCGGAGGGCTGCTGGCCGCCTCGGTCGGCCTGTTGGTCTACGGCTACGGGATCTACCCGGTCGGCCTCTGGCTGCTGAGCCGGATCCTCCCTCCGGCGGGCGGCGACGGCGGCCGTCCGAGGCCGGCGTGGCCCGATGTCAGCATCCTTCTTTCGGCGTACAACGAGGAGCGCGTGATCGGCGACCGCGTGAGAAATCTCCTCGAGCTCGACTACCCCGTGGAGCATCTCGAGATCCTCGTCGGGTCCGACGGCTCCACGGATCGAACGTGTGAGGTGGTCGCCGGCTTCGGCGCGCCGGGCCTTCGGCTGATCGCTTTCGATCGGCGAAGAGGGAAAGCGAGCGTCTTGAACGACCTCGTGGCCCGGGCACGGGGTGAGATCATCGTGTGCACCGACGCCAACACGTTCTTTCATCGCGACGCCGTCCGGCAGCTGATCGACGCGCTCTCGCGCCATCCGTCCGCATGCGCCGTGGTGGGATGCGTCGACCTGCACTCTCCGGCGGCGACTGGAAACCTCGACGGGGTGTACTGGCGTTACGAAACGTGGATCAAGAAGCTCGAATCGCATTTCGGTGCTGTCCTGGGGGCGAACGGGCCGATCTATGCGTTCCGTCGCGAGCGGTATCAGCCACTGCCCAGCGAGACGATCGTCGATGACTTCCTGATCCCGATGCTGATTCGGTTGCGTTCTGGCGGTCACATTTTTATGGCTCCCGCCGCCCGGGCCTGGGAGATATCGCCTGAGCGGGTCCGGGACGAGTTCCGTCGCCGCGTGCGGATCGGCGCCGGCGACCTCCAGGCGTTGATCCTGACGTGGCGATTGCTGCTGCCCGGGAAAGGCATGGTGGCGCTCGCCTATCTCTCGCACAAGGTGTTCCGCTGGCTTGGGCCGTGGCTCATGCTCGCCGCCCTCGCGGGGACTCTGGGGCTTATCCACCGTCCCTTTTTCCAGCTCCTCTTCCTCGGCCAACTGATGCTCTATGCCCTGGGGGCGGGCGCGGGGTTGGTCCTCCGGGTGCCGGTCTTGGGCGCGGCCGCCTCGGGGGTGCGGTACTTCTTGGTCTTGAATGCCGCGATTCTGGTCGGGTTCGCGCGCTTCATGCTCGGCCTGGCCCGCCCATTTTGGACTATCGCGCCGCGACGAGTCTAGCCGGCGACTCCCGGCGCCTCCGAAGCCGCAAACGTTGACAAGAAAGGACATCCGTGACATGCAAGACGCCCCGAGCGTTCGCCAGCACTTCCAAACCGTCGCCGCGAGTTTCGACTCGATCTACGCGTCGCCCAGCCTGCTGGATCGCATTTTTCGCCGCGATATGTACGAGCGCTTCCAGCGGACGCTGGAAGAGTGCCGGCCGCTGGGCGGGAAATCCGTTCTGGACGTCGGGTGCGGCTCGGGTCGGTACGGGGTCGCCTTCGCCGAGGGAGGCGCTCGGGAGGTGGTCGGCGTCGATTTCGCTCCGAAGATGGTGGATCTTGCCCTGGACAACGCCCGACGTGCGGGCGTGATCGACAGGTGCAAGTTCATCGCGGTTCCGTTCTTGACGCATCCCTTCGACCAACGCTTTGACTATGTGCTCGCGGTGGGCTTCTTCGACTACGTTGAGGATCCCTTGCCCTTTCTCGCCAAGTCCCGCGAGCTCACGCGAGCGAAGTTCATCGCCACCTTTCCTCGCCTCTTCACGTGGAGGGCGCCGACCCGCAAGCTCCGCCTGGCGCTGAGAAAGTGCCCGGTCTTCTTTTACACGCGCCGGCGTGTCCTGGACCTGATGACCCGCGCGGGGTTTTCCGTCTCACGGCTGGAACCCTGCGGGACGCTCTACTGGGTCAGTGGGACGCCGCGCTAGGCCGAGTGGGGGAGACGTCATGCTGAACGTCCTGACGGTCGATGTCGAAGACTACTTCAGCGTCGAAACCTTTCGGCACATCATCAGATACGAAGACTGGGACCGATACGCCATCCGTGTGGACATCGGCCTTCGGAGGATTCTTGACCTTCTCGAACGGCACAACGTGACCGCAACGTTCTTTGTGCTGGGGTGGATGGCGGATCGTCGCCCGGATGTCGTCCGGGACATTCACCGGCGGGGCCACGAGATCGCCTGTCATGGGTACCGCCACCAGATGATTCACGCACAGTCACGGGGAGAGTTCCGAGAAGATATCCATCGCGCCAAAGCCGCGCTCGAGGATCTGATCAGTGAGCCCGTGGTGGGATATCGGGCCCCGACCTTCTCGATCACGCAGAGGACCCTGTGGGCGCTGAGCATCCTGGCCGAGGAGGGCTACCGGTACGATTCAAGCATCTATCCCATCGTGCACGACCGTTATGGCATTCCCGCGCACACACGCGTCCCGCACTGGATCGACTTGCCGGCCGGCCGGCGGATCCTGGAGCTTCCCCTGGCGACCGGTGTCGTGGCCGGGCGACGGATTCCGTTCGGAGGTGGCGGCTATTTGAGGATCTATCCTCTCTGGCTCACGATGTGGCTGCTCCGACGGCTGAACGGCGGGGAAGGCCGACCGGCGGTCATCTACGTGCACCCCTGGGAGCTGGACCCGGAGCAACCGAGGCAGCCCGTCGCGTTGCTCGGACGATTCCGGAACTACTATAACCTCGAGAGGACGCACGATCGGCTCGAGGTGCTCCTGCGGGGATTTCGCTTCGGGTCAGTCAGAGAGCTCGTACGCCAGACCGCGATCTCGGAGCGGATCTCCCTTCTCGAGGGCGTCGACCCCGCGCCCGGAGACCGCGAGATTGCCGCGAGGCCACCCGTCGTATGACGCGCCATTCTGTTCGTCGCGTACCCGCGATCGCGCTCGTCGTCGGCCTGGGCGGCCTTTTGGTCGCGACGCGTGCGTTCGCACCGGACGCCCCGAGTCAGCCGCCGACGGGCTCGGCGGTGACGGCACCGTCCTTTCCGGGTGGCTTCATCGAGCCGGCCGTCAGCACCGCCGTGCGAGCCAGACTCAGGACGGCGCAGACCGCGGCCCTGTTGCCGGAGCGAGGGCGCTTCACCTTTCCGCCCCCGTACAACACGCAGGCGATCCGGCTGACGAACGCGAGCGACTGCGGCGGTCAAGACTGCGTCAACTACGTCGGCTATTCCTACTGGCGAAACATGAACAACCATACTGGCAGCGACACGATGCTGATCGTCGTCACGCTGGCCCGGAATCGCGGCGGCCCCGGCCCGACACTCTTCAGCTACAACAAGACCACCGACACCGTGAAAAAGGTGGGGCCGCTCTTCAGCGACGACCGCTTCAGCTGGAGCACGGGCGAGGGCTGGTACTTCAGCGCAAAGCAGCCACACATCCTCTACGTCAGCTACGGTCCGGTGCTCTATCGCTACGACGTGATCGCGCACCGATTCGAAACGGTCTTCGATATATCGACGCGCCCCGACGTGTTTGGCAAGGAGCGCTACATCTGGCAGACGCACTCGAGCGACGACGATCGAGTCCACTCCGCGACCCTGAGGGAGCAGTCGACCAGACGGGACCTGGGCTGCTTCGTCTACCGCGAGGATCGCCACCAATTCTCCGCCTACCCGACAAAGGGGTTCCTCTACGACGAGTGTCAGGTCGACAAGAGCGGCCGATGGCTCCTGATCAAGGAGAAGGTGACGAACGACCCGAAGACGGACGTGGACAACCGGATCGTCGACCTCGAGACCGGCCAGGAGACGGTCCTGCTGGACCGCGACGGCGCCGGCGGCCACTCCGATAACGGGTACGGGTACATGGTGGCGGCCGACAATATGAGCGTGCCCGGAGCCATCAGGCTGTGGAAGTTCGGCCAGCCGCTCGTGGGTCCCCTCGTCTATCGCAATACGAGCCGGGTGAACACCGCACCCAACCACGTGAGCCACGCGAACGCGCGGCCGGACCTGGCGCCCGAAAAGCAGTACGTGTGCGGCAGCGGAGCCAGCAAGGAGGATCACCCGCGCGCGAACGAGATCTTCTGCTTCCCGCTCGATGGGTCGATGCGAATCTTGGTCGTCGCGCCCGTGATGACGGACATGGACGCGCCCGGCGGTTGCTGCGACGCGTACGCCAAGGAGCCCAAGGGGAACCTGGACGTCACGGGCCGGTACTTCCTGTGGACCAGCAACATGGGCGGCGCCCGCCTGGACGCCTTCATCGTGAAGGTGCCGGCGCAACTGCTCGCGAACTGACGTGACCGACTGTTTCGCGCACGCCGTCCGGCCTCAACGGGCGCCGCAAAGGAGCCGATAGATGAGCGAGTCCGGCCCGCTGCTTTCTCCACCCGGTGTCGACGGCGAACCCGTCCCGGTCGCGCCGCTCGACTCGGAGTCACGCTTTTACGGCGGATACGCGTGGGGCCTCAATGCCTACCCGACCGTTCGCGAGGTGGTGGACCATCTGCGCGAGGAGGTCCGAAGGCTCCCCGCGCTCGACGACGACTGGCGGCGCGGTGAGGGCCTGACGAACGTCTTCATGCTCTGCTGCGCGCTGGCCGATGCGCTCGACGACTACCTCCTGGGCGTGACGTATGACTTCTCCAAGGTGAGCGCGGTCCTGCCGCTGGCCGCGCCCTGCGTCCGGGTGACCCACATGGCGCTCGGCGCCCTCCGGAAGGCTCGCGAGCGACGTCAAGTCCGGCTGCGCCGGTGGGCGGAGAGCTGGCGGGCCGCGGTTCATGACTTCGTGAAGCTGCTCGTCGCCGCCGAAGCGCCGGGTCGAGAGACCCTGGTCCGTCTCGGCGCCCGATTGACGGCTCTGCTCGACGCCGGCCTACCCGCCGACCTGGAGACGCGGCGCCCCACGGCTCCGGCTGCCTTTCGGACGCAGGATCTGACCCATTTCGACGTCCTCGCGCTCGGACGGAGCTTCGTTTCGAGATTTTCCGACCGCGGCCGACCGATCCTGGTGGTCGGCTTCCGGACCGCGGGCTCCTACTTCGCCCCGGTGCTGGCCGCGTTCCTCACGACCCAGGGGTATCAGCGCCTCGACTTCGTCACGATTCGACCGAAGAAAGGGATCGACTCGTGGGAGCGGGCCATGCTCACGCGCTACGCGAAGGCCGGCGGGCTCGCCGTGCTGGTCGACGAGTCGCCGGCCACCGCGGCCACGCTGGCCAAGGGGGTGAGCGAAGTCAGGAAGGTCGGGTTTCGCGCCAATGACGTGGTCGCCCTGCTCCCCGTCCATCCGACTCGGCGGGAGTGGACACGCAGCGACGACTTTCTGCCGCTGTCCGAGATCGTGGTTCTGACGCTCGAGCCCGAACACTACTACAAGTACCGGCTCCTCGAGCCCTCTGCGGTCGAGGCCCGTCTCAGGGAGTACTTCGAGCGGCAGGGGTACACGGGTGTCCGCGTCGTCGCGAGTCCCGCGGCCCAGCGCCTGAACGCCGAGCTCCGGCAGCGCTCGGAAGAGAAGTTCCATACCCGTCTCAAGCGGATTTACGAGGTCTGCCTCGAGAACGAGGTCAGCGGCCAGAAGCAGACGCGGTACGTTCTCGCGAAGAGCGTCGGCTGGGGTTGGCTGAGCTATCACGCGTTCCTGGCCGGGCGAGGTCTTTCCCGGTTCGTCCCGCCGGTCCTCGGATTGCGTGACGGGATCCTCTACACGGAGTGGCTTCATCGCGACAGCTCGGCCGCGGCGAGCTGGGAGCGCGGTCCGCTGATCGACCGTCTCGCGTCTTACGTCTCGGCGCGTGTCCGTCTCCTGGGACTGGGCAGCGATCCTGCGCCCGACCTCAGCCAGGGCGGGCGCCACAACGGCTTCGCGTCACTCGCCAACACGCTGACCCGCGCCTACGGCCCTCGAGCCGCGGCCTTGAAGCGCGCGCGCATCGAGCACGAGGTGTCGCGCCGGCCCACGCCGTTTCCCACGCTGATCGACGGCAGGATCCGCCCGCTCGAGTGGGTCGGCACGGGCTCGGCGCTCCTCAAGTCGGACTTCGAGCACCACGGGCTCGGGAAGACCGAGCTCAATATGACCGATCCCGCCTATGACCTCGCGGAGGCGATCCTCCATTTCGGGCTCGCGCCGAGTGAGGAGCGGACCCTGATCACCCGCTATGTCGAGCAGTGCGGGGACACCGGCGTGGAGGAGCGGCTCTTCCTCGCCAAGCTCCTGGCCGGAACGTGGGCGATGGGCAGCGCCACCGCGAGCCTCGCCGACGGGCGGCTCTTGCACCGGCACCAGGAATTCAACGAGCAGTACATCAACGCGTGGAACTTCCTGACCGCCCAGACCACGCGCTTCTGCGGCCGGCTGTGCGGGCCCGCGCCCGCGCCGCGGTGGCGATCGCCACTCGTGGTCATGGACATCGACGGCGTCTTGGACAAGCAGATCTTCGGCTTTCCGTCGACGACCGCGGCCGGGATTCGCGCGGTGGCGCTCCTCCACGCCCACGACGTCGCCGTCGCGGTCGACACCGCCCGGATGCTGTCGGAGGTCAAGGAGTACTGCACGGCGTACGGATTCGTCGGCGGGGTGGCCGAGTACGGATCGGTCGTCTGGGACGCCGTGAGTGGACGCGAGCGCGTGCTGGTGACTGGCGCCTCGCTCGAGCAACTCAAGAGGGTCAGATCCGCCCTTCGCCAGATCCCCGGCGTGTTCCTGAACGATGGCTACCAGTACTCGATACGCGCCTACACGTACGAGCGCGGCGTGACCGTGGCGGTGCCGACGGTGCTGATCCGGAATCTGATCGCCGCCCTCGAAGCGGATCGCCTCAGCGTCCGCCAGACCTACCTGGACACCGCGGTCGTCGCCAAGGAGGTCGACAAGGGGCGCGGATTGCTGGCTCTGCTCGCGCTGGTGGGCCAGGAGGACCTCGACACCATCGCGATCGGCGACTCGGAGCCCGACCTTCCCATGTTCCGGGTTGCCAAGCGCTCGTTTGCGCCCGCGCAGATCGCCTGTGGCTCGGTCGCCCGGCTGCTCGGTTGCCAGATCGTGGACCGTGCGTACCAGCCCGGCCTGCTACGCGCGGTTCAGTCGATCGTCCACTCGCGCGGCGGCGAGCGCTGTCGCCTCTGTGACCAGCGGGGGCCCGAGGCCGGGGGCCTCGTCTGGCAGCTTCTGAAGGCAGCCGATGCGGGCCGACTCCGCTCGTTGCTCCGCGCCGCCCTCGACCCGATGGCGCTCCAGGTGTTCGTCCGCTGAAACCCGCGCCCCCGGCGGAGCCCCTTACTGGAGGGCGAGGACGGCGGCGCGGAGCTCGTTCAGGTGCACCGCGTTGACGACGGTCGCGCCCGCCACAACGCTCGGATCAGTGTACGTGGGAAGGGTCCGTCCCGCCGCCTGATACGCCTGGTTCAGCGCCGTCCGGAGCTCGGTCACGTGGACGACTTTGATCGTGGTGACGCCAGGCGTGAGCGTGGGATCCGTCCACGCAAAGGTCGTCAGGCCGCGCGCCACGCGGACGGTATCGATGGCCGCCCGGACCTCGGCGAGATGCACGGTCTTGATGAGCGTGCTCTGAGCCGTGAGCGGGTCATCGGTGAAGGACGTCCCCGACAGCGTCACGGTCAAGGTGGCCACCTTGGTGTTGCCGGCGGCGTCCCGGGCTTGGACCGTCAGCATGTTTGTGCCCATCTGGAGGCCGATCCCGCTGGCCG
>Ga0134112_10000274_pt1 | contig 13256 bp, 6 predicted proteins | sample 15_D_Rain_40_5_1_FD_128867 | JGI IMG/M metagenome (GOLD analysis project Ga0134112, IMG submission 128867) | Grasslands soil microbial communities from the Angelo Coastal Reserve, California, USA - 15_D_Rain_40cm_5_11112015 | ecosystem: Environmental > Terrestrial > Soil > Grasslands ... | reverse complement strand
CCGTACGATCCGAAGCACGTTTCCCAGAACAACGGCAACGATTTCGCGTACTTCCGCCTCGCCGAGATCTACCTGATCAAGGCCGAGGCGGAGCTCGACGGGGCGCCTGGGGCTCCGAGTCCCCTCACGCTGTTGCAGACCGTGCGCGCTCGTGCCTTCCCGGGGGGGGACACGCTCAGTGCCGTCACCCCAGACGTCATCCTGCGCGAACGGCTGTTCGAGCTGACGTTCGAAACGAAGCGGCGACAGGACCTGGTCCGGTTTGGCCAATACACGCAACCCTGGCAGTTCAAGGCAGCCGGGGCGGACCACCTCGTGCTGATGCCGATCCCGCAGACGCAGATCGACGCCAATCCGATGCTGACGCAGAACCCGGAGTACTAGTTGGGGAAGGTGCCGGCCAGTCTGGTGGGTGATGTAGGGGCGCAGCATGCTGCGCCCCTACGTCTTCTCGTAGCCAGCGCGTGTCTCATCGCCGGCTGCTCCGGTGCGAAGGGCGCCGACGCACCGGCGGCCGACGACCACCTCTTCACGCTGCTCCCCTCGAGCTATACCGGCGTCCGCTTCGAGAACCGCCTGACCGAAACCCGCGATCTGAACGTCTTCACCTATCGCAACTACTACAACGGCGGCGGCGTCGCGCTGGGGGATCTCACCGGCGACGGCCTGCCGGAGATCGTGCTCACGTCGAACCTGGGCGGCACGCGCCTCTACCTGAACGAAGGGAAGTTCCGCTTCCGCGACGTGACCGAGGAGGCGGGCCTGCACAGCCAGGGGTGGACCACGGGCGTCACCCTCGCCGACGTGAACGGCGACGGGCTGCTCGACATCTACGTCTGCCACGCCGGGAACGTGGAGGGGAAGCTTCGGGCCAACGAGCTGTACATCAACCAGGGACTGAACGCGCACGGCGTTCCCACCTTCGTCGAGCAGGCGGCCACCTACGGCATCGCCGACACGGGCTACTCGACCCAGGCGGTGTTCTTCGACTACGACCGCGACGGAGACCTGGACCTGTTCCTGATTCGTAACTCGCCGCGGCCCGTCTCGAGCTTCGGCCTCCGCAATACCCGGAACGTGCGCGACCCGCTCGGCGGCGCCCGGCTGTATCGCAACGACGGCGGGCACTTCGTCGACGTGAGCGAGCAGGCCGGGATCTTCGGGAGCGAGATCGGCTTCGGGCTGGGCGTCGTCGTGAGCGACGTGAATCGGGACGGCTGGCCCGACATCTACGTCTCGAATGACTTCTTCGAGCACGACTACCTGTACCTCAACAACCGAGATGGCACCTTCACCGAGGCGGTCGAGCGCGCGATGCCGTCCGTCAGCTACTTCTCGATGGGGCTCGACATCGCGGACGTGAACAACGACGGCTGGCCCGACGTCTACACCACCGACATGCTGCCGGAGGACGAGTACCGGCTCAAGACGATGTCGTCCTTCGAGGGCTGGGACGTCTACCAGGCCAAGTTGCGGGAGGGGTATCACCACCAGCTGATGCGGAACATGCTGCAGCTCAACGACGGCAACGGCACGTTCTCGGACGTCGGCCAGATGGCGGGCGTGGCTCGGACGGACTGGAGCTGGAGCGCGCTCATCGCGGATCTCGACCTTGACGGCTACAAAGACATCTACGTGACGAACGGCCTCGCCAAGGACGTCACGTCGCAAGACTATGTCGCTTTCCTGGCAAACAGAGAGACCATGATCCAGGCCGCGAGCGGCAAGCGGGTCGATTTTCTGCGCCTGATCAACGCCATGAGCTCGACGCCACTGCCGAACTACGCGTTCCGGAACCACGGTGATTCGACGTTCTCGAACGAGAGCGCGGCCTGGGGGTTGAACACGCCCAGCTTCTCGAACGGCGCGGCCTACGGGGACCTGGACGGGGACGGCGCGCTCGACCTGGTGGTGAACAACGTCAACGAGGAAGCGTTCGTGGATCGCAACAACGCCCGGACGCGGTCGCAGAATCGCTACCTCCAGGTCCGGCTCGAGGGCGAAGGTGGGAATCGCTTCGCGATCGGGGCGAAGGTGACGCTGTGGAGCGGCGGCCAGCAGTTTTTCCAGGAGGAGGAGCCGACGCGTGGCTTCCAGTCCAGCGTCGACTACGTGTTGACCTTCGGGGTGGGGAGGCGCGACACCCTCGACTCGGTGACGGTCGAGTGGCCGGACGGGCGCGTGAGCCTCCTCGAGCACGTCGCGACGAACCAGCGCTTGACCGTGCGGCAGGCGCTGGGAGCCTCGCTCCGGCAGCCCAGCGGGCACCCGCCGTCGCGAGGCCCCCAGCGCCTGCCGCTCTTCACGGACGTCACGGACAAAGTCGGGCTCCCCTACGTGCACCGGGAGAACGCCTTCGTGGACTTCGACCGGGAGCGCCTGATCCCGAAGCTGCTCTCGACCGAAGGGCCGTTTATAGCCGTGGCCGACGTGAACGGCGACGGGCTCGATGACATGTTTCTCGGGGGCGCGAAAGGGCAGCCCGGGGCGTTGTTGATGCAGCAGGCGGACGGCCGGTTCGTCCGCAGCAATCCGGGGCTGTTCGAGCAGGATGCAGGTTCAGAAGATCTGGGCGCCGTGTTCTTCGATGCCGACGGCGACGGGCATCCCGATCTCTACGTCGTGAGCGGCGGGAGCGAGTTCTCCGACCTGGCGCCGGCCCTGCAGGACCGGCTCTACCTGAACGACGGGCGCGGTCACTTTCGCAAGGCGACCGGCAGCCTGCCGACCGAGTACATCAGCGGCTCGCGGGTGGCGGCGGCCGATTACGACGGGGATGGCGACATCGATCTCTTCGTTGGGGGGCGCGTCGTCCCGTGGCACTACGGCCGAGATCCCCGCAGCATGCTGCTGCAGAACGACGGGCACGGCCACTTCACCGACGTCACCGAGCGCCTGGCGCCCGAGCTGGCGCGGGTGGGCATGGTGACCGACGCGGTGTGGCAGGACGTGGACGGGGACGGTCGCCTCGACCTCGTGGTCGTGGGCGAGTGGATGCCGATAACGGTCTTCCGGAACGTGGGTGGCGGGAAGTTCGTCCGCCTGAACACGCCCGGCCTCGAGCAGAGCGACGGCTGGTGGAATCGGATCGTGGCCGGGGACTTCACCGGGCACGGCCGGGTGGACTTCATCGTCGGCAACCTGGGGCTGAACACGCGCCTCCGCGCCACCGCGACCGAACCCGTGACCATGTACGTGAAGGACTTCGCCCGGAACGGCTTCGACGTGCAGATCGTGTCGTGCTACAACCACGGCACGAGCTACCCGATCGTGATGCGCGACGATCTCATCAAGGCGATCCCCTCCCTCAAGGTGCGCTATCTCAACTACAAGGACTACGCCCGGCAGACCGTGACCGACATCTTCTCCCCGGCGGAGCTGGCCGGCGCGGTCTTGAAGCAGGCGCACACGTTCGCGACCGCGCTGGCGCGGAACAACGGCGACGGCACGTTCACCCTCGTGCCGCTGCCGCTCGAGGCGCAGCTCGCCCCGGTCTACGGCATCCTGGCGCAGGACTTCGACGGGGACGGGAAGACCGACCTGCTGCTGGCGGGGAATTTCGATGGCGTCAAGCCGGAAATCGGACGGATGAGCGCGAGCTACGGGCTGTTGCTGCGCGGCGACGGACAGGGGAACGTCACTCCCGTACGGACGACAGAGAGCGGCTTCCTGGCGCCGGGTCAGGCGCGCGACATCGCGCGCGTCCGCACCCGCCGGGGCGACCTGTATGTCGTCACCCGGAACAACGATCGCCCGCTCGTCTTCCGGTCGACGCCGCCGCGGCGATCGTTGGCGGCGGCCAGGTAGGGGATGCTGTGAGGTGGAGTATGCGAGATCGACTCATCGCGGCGACCGTGATGCTCGCGGGATTGCTGCTCCAGGCAGGGTGCGCGAACGCGCGCGGTGATTATCGCGCGCAGCCGCCGGATCCCGAGCTGCTCCATGCCGCCATGCATCAGCTCACCGACGTCATGGTTTACGACATTGTCAGCCCGCCGCAGGCCAGCCGGGTGTACGCCTACGCTAGCATCGCCGCGTATGAAACGCTGCGACACGACCATCCCGAGTACCGCACGCTCGCGGGACAGCTCAACGGGCTGAGCCCCGTCCCCGTGCCGGATTCGGGCGTGGAGTATTACCTACCCCTGGCCGGGGTGCACGCGCTTCTCACCGTGGGCCGGGCGCTCACGTTCTCTCGGGCGCGGATGGATTCGCTCCGGTCCGCCATGGACGAGCGGTTCCGGCGCCTGGGCATCCCGCGGGCCGTCTTCGAACGCTCCGTCGCGTACGGCGAGCGGGTGGCGCAACACGTTCTCGCGTGGGCGGCGCAGGACCGCTACCTGGAGACCCGAGGCTACCCGAAGTACACGGTCACGACCGCCCCCGGCCGTTGGGTGCCCACGCCGCCCGCCTACATGGACGCGGTCGAGCCCCACTGGGGCGAGCTCCGGCCGTTCGTGCTGGATTCGGCGAGCGAGGTTCGGCCGGCCCCGCCGCTTCGGGCGGACATGGCCAGAGGCAGTCCGTACTACCGGGAGGTGTGGGAGGTCTACGAGACAGGGCGGCACCTGACGGATGCGCAGCGACAAATCGCCCTCGCCTGGGACGACAACCCGTACGTGATGCACGTGCAGGGGCACACGATGTTCGCCACCAAGAAGGTCACGCCCGTCGGACACTGGATGGGCATCGTGGGCCTGGCCGCCCGCACGGCCGCTGCCGATCTCATGCGGTCCGCCGCCGCCTACGCGCGCACGGCGACCGCGATCGCCGACGGCTTCATCAACTGCTGGGATGAGAAATACCGCAGCAACCGGATCCGGCCCGAGACGGTGATCAATGCCCATCTCGACGAGCGCTGGCAGCCCCTGCTGCAGACACCGCCCTTCCCGGAATACACGAGCGGCCACAGCGTCATCTCGACCGCGGCGGCCACGGTGCTGACGGATGAATTCGGCGCGGGATTCGCGTTCGTCGACAGCACCGAAGCCGAGTTCGGTCTGCCGCCCCGCGCGTTCGCTTCATTCCAGGCGGCAGCCGCCGAGGCGGCCATCAGCCGGCTGTACGGCGGCATCCATTACCGGATGGCGATCGAGCAGGGCGCCATCGAGGGACGGCGCGTGGGCGAGCTCGTCGTCCGGCGCGTGCGGACCCGAGCGCAGCAGCTATCCCGTCACTGACCCGGCCGCTTCAGCTTGATGACGATGACGCCGTTGACGCCGCGCCCGCCGTAGAACGCCGTTTCGGCGGGGTCCTTCAGGACCTGGATGGACTCGATGTCTTCCGGCGAGATGCCGGTCAGGCTCCCTTTTGGCCCCGGCTGAATCGGGATGCCGTCGATGACGTAGAGCGGGTCATTGCTGCCGAGGATGGACGTGGTGCCTCGGATGCGCACCGCGAGACCGCCGTCCGCAGTCCGCGTCACCGTGACGCCCGGGAACCGGCCCATGAGAACCTTCTCGATCGGCTCGCCGGGGGTGCGCTGGATGTCTTCCGACGTCACGGTGGCGGTGTGCGCCGGGCTCGTTCGGTTGGCTCCACTCGAGTGGGTACACCCGGAAAGGATTCCTACACTGAGACCGACGCGGAGCAGGGCGCGAGAGGGGAGCGAGGGCATGGGTAACCTCCGGGGTTGGAGGGGGGTGCTACGCCGGAATATACGGGCTTGGTCGTGGCGCGGCATCGCGCTGGGCGTCGCCTGCGCGACGCCGCTCGCGGCGGCCGCCGCCCAGCGCGACGCCCAAGGCCACGCCTGGTGGCGTCACGCCGTCTTTTACGAGGTCTATCCTCGCAGCTTCGGTGACGCCAACAACGACGGCCTGGGCGACTTGAGCGGCATCACCCAGCACCTCGACTACCTCCGGGACCTGGGCGTCGACGCCATCTGGATCACGCCGTGCTACCCGTCGCCGCAGGTGGACTTCGGCTACGACGTCAGCGACTACGAGAACATCGCCCCCGAGTACGGCTCGCTCGCGGACTTCGAGCGCCTGCAGGCCGAGGCGAAGAAACGGGGCATCCGCATCATCTTCGATTTCGTGGTCAACCACACCTCGGACAAGCACCCCTGGTTCTTGGAATCGCAGGCGTCACGCACCAACGCCAAGCGCGACTGGTACGTGTGGCGCGATGGCAAAGGACCGACCCAGCCGCCCAACAACTGGACCTCGATCTTCGGCGGCTCCGCGTGGCAGTACGACCGGGCCACCCAGCAGTACTATTACCACGCCTTCTACCCCGAGCAGCCCGACCTCAACTGGCGCAACCCGGCGGTCGAGACGGCGATGCTCGACGTCACGCGGTGGTGGTATACCCGCGGCGTCTCGGGCTTTCGCCTCGACGCCGTCAACACGCTGTTCGAGGACCCAGGGCTCCGGGACAATCCGACGGTGCCGGGACGGAACGCGTACGGGGACCAGAACCAGGTTCGCAAGTACGACGACAATCTTCCCGAGAACCACCGCGTGTTGCGCGAGTTACGCAAGGTCACGGACGCGCACGACGCGGTGCTGATCGGCGAGACCTGGACGGACGACGTCCAGCAGCTCAAGGCGTACTACGGGGCGAACCACGACGAGGTTCACATGCCGATGGACCTCATGTTCACCGGGTTAGGACGTGTGCCGGGCGGGCATCAGCGTCTGGACGCGCCCACATTCCGCCGGCACGTCGCCGCTATGGAAGCGTCCGGCGAGTGGCCGGTGTACGTGGTCAGCAATCACGACATCCCTCGCGTGGCGACGCGCTTCGCGGACGGCCGCCACGATGACGCGATCGCCAAGGCGATCGGCGCGTTCTACCTGACGCTGCGCGGGACCCCGGTGATGTACTACGGCGAAGAGCTTGGCATGCAGAACAACGATCCGCAGCGCAAGGAGGACGTCAGAGATCCCATCGGCATCAAGGGGTGGCCGACGGAGAAAGGCCGGGATGGCGAGCGCACGCCGATGCAGTGGACCGCCGCCCCCGACGCTGGGTTCAACACCGGCGCCAAGCCGTGGCTGCCGGTCCCGCCTTCGGCCAGGACCCACAACGCGCAGACCGAGGGCCAGGACTCGAGCTCGGTGCTGAGCCTCTACAAGGCCGTGCTGAAGCTGCGCCATGAAAACCCCGCCGTCCGCGAAGGCGGCTACGTCCCCCTGAACGAGGGCGACCCCAACGTCATGAGCTACCTACGCCGCTACCGCGACGCCGCGGTGCTCGTGGTCATCAACATGTCCGGCGAGGACCGGACGGCCACGTTCGATCTCAGCGCCCAGGGACTGCGCGGCGCGGCGGGGCGGCCGATCATCCAGTCCGCCGCGAGCGGCGACCTGAGCAGCGTGAAGCTCGGCCCTTACGGGATCTTTATTGCGGATGTGAAGACCGCTCCCTGATCCCGACCCCGTCGACCACTATGCTTCGCGTCCCGCGCCGGACGGCGCTCCTCCTCAGTGCGAGCATGCCGGTCCTGGCCGGCTGCCATCGCGCCGAGGGTCGTCCCACCCTGTTCGAGCTGCTGCCAGCCGAGCGGACCGGCGTCACGTTTGTCAACCGGCTCCCCGAAGACACGGCGTTCAACATCCTCAACTACCTGTACTACTACAACGGCGGCGGCGTGGCCGTCGGCGACGTGAACAACGACGGCCTGCCCGATCTCTACTTCACCTCGAACCGGGGGCCCAATCGGCTTTACCTGAACAAGGGGAACTACCGGTTCGAGGACGTGACCGAGCAGGCGGGCGTGGCGGATTCCGAGGGCTGGAAGACCGGCGTCACGATGGCCGATGTCAACGGGGACGGGTGGGTCGACATCTACGTGTCCGCCGTCAGCTATCTCACGATGCACGGGCACAATGTGCTCTACAGCAACAACGGCGACGGGACCTTCACCGACCGCACGAAGGAATACGGGCTCGACCACGTCGGCGCTTCCACCCAGGCCCTCTTCTTCGACTACGACGGCGACGGCGACCTGGACATGTATCTCCTGAACCACTCGACCCACACCGAGCGGGCCATCAGTCGGAGGGCGACCGGCTCCGAGCGCACGCCGCGGGCGGGAGATCGCCTCTTCCGAAACGACGGCGGCCACTTCGTGGATGTGAGCGAGCAAGCGGGCATCGACCGCGGCGTCGAAGGATTCGGCCTGGGCGTCGTCGCGAGCGATCTGAACCTCGATGGCTGCCCCGATCTGTACGTCGCGAACGACTTTCAGGAGAACGATTTCCTCTACCTCAACAACTGCAACGGCACCTTCACCGAGTCGATCGCCAAGGCCACCGGGCACACCAGCCGGTTCTCGATGGGCGTCGACGCCGCCGACTTCAACAACGATGGCCGACCGGACGTCGCGGTCCTCGACATGCTGCCCGACCAGGAGAAGGTCCTCAAGACCTCCGCCAATGCCGAGGGCTTCAACGTCTTTTACCTCAGGCTGCAGGCCGGCTATCACCCCCAGTACCCTCGCAACACGCTCCAGCTCAACCGCGGCCCGTTGGGGGGAACCCTACGCTTCAGCGAGATCGGGTACCTGGCCGGCGTGTACGCGACCGACTGGAGCTGGGCGCCGCTGTTCGCCGACCTGGACAACGATGGCTACAAGGACCTCTTCGTCACCGACGGCATCTATCGCAGGCCCAACGACCTGGACTACATCAACTACGTGGGCAACGAGGCCGTCCAGGCGTCGCTGGCGCAGGGGATAACCCATGAGAATCTGACGCTCCTGCAAAGGATGCCCCAGATCCCGTTGCCCAACCACGCGTTTCGCAACAACGGGGACCTGACGTTCACGAACATGGCCGCCGCCTGGGGGCTGGCGCAGCCGGGGTTCTCGAACGGCGCCGCGTATGTCGATCTGAACAACAGTGGCGCGCTCGATCTCGTCGTGAACAGGATCAACGCGCCCGCCGCGATCTACCGGAACCACGCGCGCGAGATCAACGGCAACGCATACCTGACCGTGCTGCTGCAAGGCTCGGGCGGCAACACCGCGGGGATCGGCGCCAAGGTCGTCATCAAGGAGGGCGGCAAGGGCGGCAAGGGCGGCAAGGGCGGCAAGGGCGGCAAAGACGGCAAGGGCGGCAGGATGCAGGTGCTCGAGCAGATGCCCACGCGGGGCTTCCAGTCTTCGGTGGATCCCCGCCTACATTTTGGGCTCGGCGCGGCTACGCAAATAGACTCCCTGATCGTGATCTGGCCGGACCGGCGCGTCCAGGTGCTCGCGGACGTGGCGGTTGACCGCACGCTCACACTATCGCAGCAGGATGCGACGTTGCCGCCCGTGTCGCCCTTGCCGCCCTTGCCGCCCTTGTTCACCGACGTGACGGCCCGGCTCGGGGTCGACGTCAGGCACCTGGAGAACTCTTTCTACGACTACAACCGCCAGCCCCTGATCCCCCACCTGCTGTCGACCGAAGGCCCGGCGCTGGCCATCGGCGACGTCAACGGCGATGGGCTAGACGACATCTACGTCGGCGGCGCCAAGTGGCAGGCCGGCCGCCTGCTCGTCCAGCAGCGCGACGGCACGTTCCGCGCCAGCACGCAGCCGGCGTTCCAGGCGGATAGTCTTTCCGAGGACGTCGACGCGATCTTCTTCGACGCCAACGGCGACGGACATCCGGACCTCTACGTCGTGAGCGGCGGCAACGAGTTCTGGGGTGACGCCGACGCGCTCCAGGACCGGCTCTACATCAACGACGGCCACGGGCATTTCCACCGGGATACGCAGGCCCTCCCGCGTTTCTCCGAGAGCGGCTCCTGCGTGGCGGTCGCGGGCGACTTCCTCTTCGTCGGACGTCGGGTCGCGCGCGACTATGGGCTGGCGCCGCGAAGCTATCTGCTCGAGAATGACGGCCGGGGGCACTTTCGCGACGTCACGCTCGAGAAGGCCCCGGGGCTCGCCCACGTCGGGATGGTGACGTCGGCCGCCTGGGTGGACTACGACCATGACGGTAAGCTCGACCTGATCGTCGTGGGCGAGTGGATGCCGGTCCGGGTCTTCCACCAGGAGAACGGCGGATTCGTGGACCGGACCGTCGAGGCCGGGCTCGCGGGCACGGAAGGCTGGTGGAATACCGTCCGCGCCGTCGATCTGAACGGTGACGGCCGCGAGGACCTCGTGCTGGGCAACCTCGGGCTCAACTCCTACCTCCGGGCCGCTCCGGCGGAGCCCGCCCGGCTGTACGTCCACGACTTCGGCCACAACGGCACCGTCGAGCAGATCCTCACCTTCTACAAGCACGGGGTGAGCTACCCGCTCGCAGGCCGGGACGAGCTGGTCCGCCTGATCCCGCAGCTGCGCAGCCGATACCCGTCGTATGCCGCGTTCGGCGCCAGCCGGATCGAGGACATCTTTTCCGCGTCGGAGCTCAAGCAGGCGACGGTGCTCGAGGCGCACCTGTTCGCGAGCTCCGTCGCCCTGAACAGCGGGCACGGCACGTTCGACCTCCAGCCGCTGCCCGTCGAGGCCCAGTTCGCGCCCGTCTACGCCTCCGTGGCGCAGGACTTCGACGGCGATGGGCGCATCGATCTCCTCCTGGCGGGGAACATGTACGGTGTGCCGCCCGTCCTCGGCCGCTACGATGCCAGCTACGGCGTGCTGCTGCGCGGCACGGGTGACGGCCGGTTCGCCGCAGTGGACATGGAGAAGAGCCGCCTCGCGATCGACGGCCAGGTGCGTCACATGGAGCTGCTGCGGCGCGCGGGCGGCGGCCGACTGATCGTCGTCGCGCGGAACGACGCCAAGGTCCAGATCCTCCGCCCCTTGCACGCGAGATGAGCCCCGCCGCCCTGCTCGCCGCCCTCGCGATCGCGCGCGCCGACACCGTGCCGCCCGTGCTGCAGTTCCCGGACCCCGGGCTCGACGACCCCGCCGCCTATGAAGGCTACGTGACCCGGGTGTACCGGGACGCGCGCGGCAACGCGTTCCAGGTCTACCTGCGCGGCGCGAGTGGTCGCGTGGTGAACCTGTGGGCCGACGCAGCCGACGAGAGCGTGGGCTTCACGGTGCGCGACTCCACCGGCAGGCCAGCCGAGCTCGCCTGGGACTCCGCCGCAGGCGGGGCCGTGGTCGCCGAGTCAGGCCGTACGCGCTCGCTGTCCTACGGCCTGGAGCTCCCGTCTTCGGTCACGGTCGGCCTGTTCCTGCTCGGCTCGATGCGGGTGGAGCGGGACTTTCAGTACGCCGGCCGCGACTCGCTGCCGCTCGATGCGACGCCGTTTCCGCAACACGAGCTGTCGGAGCTGATCGACCACATCGCGAGGTTGCGAGCGGCCGAGCGTGCGGGGCACTTGGCCTTGCTTGGGGTGAAGACGGTCGCCGCGCTGCGCGAGCGGCTCTCCCCCCGTATCACATCTCGGCTCGGTGACACAGCCTGGGTGGTGGAGGCCGAGCAAGTGAGCTTCGACGGCCGGAGCCACCTCTGGCTCGCGCTCGAAGGCGACCGCCGCGAGACCATTCCCACGCTCTCCGGCAACACCGTCGCCATACACCGCCCGGCCGGGGGCCCCGTGCGGTTGAGCGTGCGCGTAACCACGGACGCGCCGGCGCTCACGCCGCTCTCCCGCACCGAGATCTTCAGCGACGACTTCCGCCGCTTCTACGAGCGGGTACGCGCCGACACCGCGCACCGCGAGCGGTTCCGGCGGCTCGAGCGGGAGGTGCGGGGCACCGAGCTGCTGTGCTACGGTGAGAAGCTCATGGCGGGGCTGCCCAACTTCGCGACCTACTTCGGCCGCGACATGTTCATGACGGCGCTGCTGATGCAGCCGGTGTGGGCGCCGGCGATGCCGGAGCACGTCATCGCGAGCGCGTTGCGCAAGCTGTCGCCCGACGGCGACGTGAGCCACGAGGAAGCGCTGGGCGGCCAGGCGATCCGCGAGAACGCCGCCGAGTACAACCGGCTGATCGGCCAGGGGCGCCTGGCACGCGCCCGCACAGTGCTCGCTGATCTCCAGCGGGTGCGCGAGAACTACATCATGGTGGACGACGACTTCCAGCTGCCCGTGGTCGCCGCGCGCTACCTCGCCGACCCGCGGGTGCCGGACGATCGGAAGCGCCGCTTCCTGCTCGCGGAGGGGCGACTGCCGCGGCTCGTTGCCAACCTGGGGTTCGTGGCGCGCCGGGCTGGGCCCTATGCCCGCCATCCGGTCGCGACGAACCTGGTGAGCTTCCCGCGCGCCAGCGACGGCCATTGGATTTCGGCGAGCTGGCGCGACAGCCGCGCTGGCTATGGAGGCGGTCGCTTCGCGCTGGACGTGAATGTGATCTGGGTACCACACGCACTGGAGGCGATCGGGACGATCTTCGATTGGCTCAAGCGCCTGGGCCTCACGCCGGCGGTCCGCGACGAGGCGCTCGCCCGCTATGTCCGCGACCGGCGCGCCCTGGCGCGGGCGGTGGCGGCGTGGAAGGGAGGCGAACGGCACTTTCGGGTCGCGCTGAACCCGCACGCGGTAGGGGCGCGGGTGGACGCGTGGCTCCGCGCGTTGCCGCAGCCGGAGGCGGACTTCTGGGGCGGCGCGTGGCAGCGGTCCGGGCCGCTTGCGGACACGCTGCGGTTTCTCGCCCTCTCGCTCGACGGCGCGGGACGGCCGATCCCGCTCGTGAACACGGATCCCGCGATGCTGCTGTTGCTCGAGCCACTCGATCGCCAGCGGGTGCGCGAGCTGATTACTCCGATATTCGCCTCGTATCCGGTTGGTTTATTCGTGGACGACCTCGGCCCGCTCGTCGCCAATGACGCGTATGCCGCAGCCGCGGTGTGGGAGAGCTTCCGCCGGGATGCCTATCACTCGCCCACGGTCGTGTGGGGCCGGGACGTCAACGTGCTGCTCGCCGGTCTGGCCTTGCAGATCCGCGCGATGCCGCCGGGCCCGGATCGGACACCGCTCGAGGACGCGCTGCGGCGGACCATCACGGCCGTGGATCGGTCCGGACTGCGGCATGCGGAGCTGTGGAGCTACAAGATCGAGAACGGACGGCTGGTCCCGGTGCGCTACGGGACCAGCTCGGACGTGCAGCTGTGGAGCCTGACCGACCTCGCCGTTCAATATCTCCTCAACCCCCCAGGGCCATGAGCAACCTCCACGCCTTCGACATCGTCGCCATTACCGGGTATTTCCTCATCTTGCTCGGGATCGGGTACTGGGCGGCGCGTCGCGAGAAGAACGTGAGCGCCGACTACTTCCTCGCGAGCCGGGACGTGGGCTGGTTCGCGGTGGGGGCGAGCCTGTTCGCGTCGAACATCGGGAGCGAGCATCTGGTCGGCCTG
>Ga0134112_10000271_pt1 | contig 13286 bp, 10 predicted proteins | sample 15_D_Rain_40_5_1_FD_128867 | JGI IMG/M metagenome (GOLD analysis project Ga0134112, IMG submission 128867) | Grasslands soil microbial communities from the Angelo Coastal Reserve, California, USA - 15_D_Rain_40cm_5_11112015 | ecosystem: Environmental > Terrestrial > Soil > Grasslands ... | reverse complement strand
TACGTGGCCGGCCTCACCGCCGGCTCCGTCAAGAACTAGCCGCTACTTCTTCGCCGGCGGGCGCTCGAGGCGACTCGGCAGGGTCGGCGGCTCAGTCGAACAGCGCCCCGGCGGCCGGGGCCAGCATGGCCGTTCCGCGCACCTCCTGGTCGAATAGCGGGACGACGGCGCGGACGCCGTCGCCGAACTTGTCGCGGATGGTACGAAGGTGCTCGTCCTGCATCCCGACGCGGTTCCGGACGAACTCGGGCATGTCGTCGCCCAGCGCCTGGCGGTCGAGCACCATGTTCACGATCACCCCGCCGACCGGGATGCCGAACTCGTGGAACCAGCCGATGAAGCGGCTGATCACGGCGATGGGCAGCGCCTCCGGCAGCGTGACGAAGAAGAACGCCGTCCGCTCGGCGTCGGTCAGCAGGCGCCGCGCCTGACCCATGCGCTCCCGGAAGCCGAGCAGGTACTCGAGCAGCGGGTCGGCGTTCGTGGCGTCGCGTCCGTAGCCGATCAGATCACCGTCGGCGCCCTGGTCGCCCTGGCCCTGGCCGCCGCCGGGGTGGCCTTCGCCATGCGCCCTCAAGATCTGCGGATCCACCGCGAGCTGCGCCGGCGCCGGCAGGCGGCGCCGGATGCGCCGCCGCGACCTTGACACTCGGCGTCACGCGCATTTAGAGTCAGACCGACCGGTCGGTCTGACTCGCGTCGATACCAGGGAGGCCCAGGTGCGTTTCGCAGATAGCCGGCTCGAGCCCATCTGGGACAAGGTCCGCGCCAGCGAGCGTCTGAGCCGCGAGGACGGTCTCGCCCTGTTCGAGAGCGATGACCTCCTGGGGGTCGGGCGCATGGCCGATCACGCCAAGTCCCGGCGCGAGGGCGACCGCGTCTACTTCGTCATCAACCGCCACATCACGCCCACCAACGTCTGCGTGCTCTCGTGCGCCTTCTGCGGCTTCGCGCGCAAGCCGGGCGAGGCCGGCGCCTACGAGCACACGATCGAGGACATGGTGGCGATGGTGAAGGACGAGACGCGCGAGGTGCACATCGTGGGCGGCCACCATCCCGACTGGCCGTTCGAGTACTACGAGCGGATGATCCAGGCCATCCGCGCCGCGCGGCCCGACGTGCAGATCAAGGCGCTCACCGCCGCCGAGGTCGACTACTTCTGGCGGCGCTGGAAGATCGAGCCCAAGGAGGCGCTCTCGCGGCTGAAGGCGGCGGGGCTTCAGTCGATGCCGGGCGGCGGCGCCGAGATCTTCTCGCCGCGGCTCGCGAAGCTGCTCAAGTACACGGGCAAGGCCGATCCCGAGCGCTGGTGCGAGATCCACGGCATCGCGCACGCGCTCGGCATCAAGACGAACGCGACGATGCTCTACGGCCACGTCGAGACGCTCGCCGAGCGCGTCGACCACCTGCTGCGGCTGCGCGAGCAGCAGGACGCCTCCGGCGGCTTCGTCACCTTCATCCCCCTCGCCTACCAGGTCGCCGCCACGAAGCTCGTGCCGCGGCAGACGCCGCCCGCCGACTCCTTGAAGACGATCGCCGTCTCGCGGCTGCTGCTCGACAACTTCCCGCACGTCGAGGCGTACTGGGTGACCCTGGGCGAGGAGACGACGTCGGTCGCCCTGCACTTCGGCGCCGACGACGTCAACGGCACCCTGGAGGACGAGCGCATCCAGCACCTGTCGGGCGCGCAGACGCCGGCGGGGGTGGCGCGCGAGCAGCTCTTCCGCATGATCCGCGACGCCGGCAAGATTCCCGTCGAGCGCGATGCGCTCTACAACGTCGTGAAAATTTGGCCGTGAACCAATTTTCCCCCGACCGTCGGGCCGCAGTGCGAGCCGCAGGCCGTTCGACGGCCGAGGCGAGCGGTGAAATGACCGACGGCATGCCCTGCGAAGCGGCCCCGACGGCAAATACAAAAGACCGCTTCACCGCCAAACGGCTGACCAGAGACGAAGGCCGCCATCTTCTGACCGACGCGCCCCTGCTCGAGCTCGGCGCCCGGGCCTCCGAAGCCCGCTTCGCCCGCTGGCCCGAGAAGGTCGTGACCTTCGTGATCGACAGCAACCCGAACTACACGAACGTCTGCATCACCGACTGCCAGTTCTGCGCGTTCTACCGCAAGCCCGGCGATCGCGAGGCGTGGACGCTCACGGTGGACGAAGTGCTCGCGAAGGTCGACTCCGCGGCCTCGAAGGGCGCGACCACCGTGCTGCTCCAGGGCGGCCACAATCCCGCGCTGCCGCTCGACTACTACCTGACGCTGGTGCGGGAGACGCGGAAGCGGTTTCCCCAGGTCACGCCGCACTTCTTCACGGCCTCGGAGATCCACACGATGGCGCAGGTGGCCGGCCTGCCCTTCACGGACATCCTCGACCGCCTCTGGGACGCCGGCCAGCGGACCATTCCCGGGGGCGGCGCCGAGGTCCTCTCCACGCGCGTGCGCAGCCGCATCGCGCCGAAGAAGGGCGGGCCGGAGGCGTGGCTCGAGGTCCACCGCGAAGCGCACCGCCGCGGCTTCAAGTCGACGGCCACCATGATGTACGGCCACGTCGAGACCGTGGACGACCTCCTCGACCACTTCGACGCGATCCGCGAGCTTCAGGATATGTTCGGCGGCTTCACCGCGTTCGTGCCGTGGTCGTTCAAGCCGGGCAACACGCTGCTCGAGAAGTGGATCAAGCAGTACAAGGGCCCGAACATGTACCTGCGCGTCCTCGCGGCCGCGCGCCTCTACCTCGACAACTTCCCGCACGTGCAGGCCTCGTGGTTCTCGGAGGGCAAGCCGACGGGACAGATCGCGCTGCACTTCGGCGCCGACGACTGGGGCGGCACGCTCTTCGAGGAGAACGTCCACAGGGCCGCCGAGTACGTCAACACGATCTCCGTGGACGAGATCGTGACGCTCATCCGCGAGGCGGGCTTCACGCCCGCCCAGAGGACGACCGAGTACGAGATCGTCCGGCGCTACTAAGGTTCGCGATCGCGCGGCGCTCCTCGCCTGGAGCGGCGCTTGCGCCCTGGCCCTCTTCGGCCTCGTGCTCGCCGTCGACCGCCTCGCCTCCGACGAGCCCGCCCCGCCCGGCTTCGCCGCCTACGCCGTGGTCACCGGGCTCGGCTCGATCGGCCTCGCCTTCGCCAACCGCCGCCGGGCGCGGCTCGGCCCATGGGCGTGGACGATCATGCTGGCGTGGGCCGGCCATCTCTGGGCGATCGTGTGGCTCCTGAACATCGAGCTGCTGCCCCTGGTGTCGCTTCCGACGGCCGTTGTCGTCGTCCTCGGCGCGCTCTTCCTCGCCGGCGAGACGCTGGCGATCGGGCTGCTGCGCCGGCGGCTGCACCGCGCGGGACTAGACCGGATCGATTCGGCGGGACGGCGGGGATGAGACCCTTCTGATGGGCCAGCGCGAAGAGCCGCTCGATCGCCGCGCGCCCCTCCTTGCCGAGGGCCGCGCGCCTCGACGTCGACAACCCCCACATGCAGGCCTCCCGGTTCTCGGAGGGCAAGGCCGCCGACTAGGCGCCTGACCGGCGGTCGCCGCCTGGACAGTTTCTCACCAGGTGGCTATCAATCCGCCACTGACAATCGAGCCCATCCGGCACGCAAAGCTAATAATGTCGTGATTCCAGCCTGTTACGACCTGGTCCGGATTGGTCCGCCCCTTGCGTTCCCCAGCTACGGTACAAGCGGTCTGCCCAAGACGCTTGTCGCACGGGGAGAGGCCGATGGATCCGATCGCGAGGCGGGAAGCACCGGTGGTTCTGGTGGTCGACGACGACCTCGTTGGCCGCACCCTGGTTCACGAAGCCCTGGCGGTCGAGGGCTTTTCCGTCATCGAAGCGGACTGCGGCGACAAGGCTCTCTCCACCTTCGAGACGCACCGGCCCGACCTCGTCGTCATGGATGCGCTGATGCCGGGCATGGACGGCTTCCAGGCGTGCAAGTCGCTGCGGAATCTGCCCGGTGGTCTCGACGTCCCCGTGCTGATGCTCACGGGGATGGAAGACGTCGAGGCGATCGCCCGCGCGTTCGAGGCCGGCGCCGCGGACTTTGCGACGAAGCCGATCCCGTGGCAGCTGCTGACCCATCGCGTCCGGTACCTGCTGCGCGCGAAGCGCGCGTTCGAGGCACTTCGACAGAGTGAGGCGCGGCTGGCCAGCGCGCAGCGCATCGCGCGGCTCGGCCACTGGGAGCAGGACCTCGGGACCGGGGAGTTCCACTGGTCGGAGCAGCTCTCGGAGATTTTCGGGCTGCCGGCCGGCACGCTCGTGGCCAATCTCGACGCGGCGCTCGAGTACGTGCATCCCGACGACCGCGACGCGGTGCGGACCGCCCGGGCGGCGGTGAGCGACAAGAAAACCTCCCGCGTCGACTTTCGCGTCCTGTGGGCCGACGACACCGTACGGTTCATGCACGAGAATGCCGAGATCCTGCTCGACGAGCTCGCCGAGCCCGCGCGGGTCGTCGGGACCATCCAGGACATCACCGAGCGCAAGGAAGCCGAGGAGCGGGCCCGGTACCTGGCGAACTACGATGAGCTCACCACGCTCGCGAATCGACGACTCGTTGTCGACCAGCTCGGCGCAGCGCTGGCGAGGGCACGGCGAGCGAGTCGCGTCGTGGCCACGCTCTTCGTCGACCTCGACCACTTCAAGCGCATCAACGACAGCCTGGGACACGCCGTCGGCGACCGCCTGCTCCAGCGAATCACCGAACGGCTCCGCACCTGCGTCCGGGGGAGCGACGTGGTGGGCTCGGCCGGCGAGGCGGACGAGCCGAGCTCTCCGGTCATCGGACGGCTCGGCGGTGACGAGTTCATCGTCGTCCTGACCGACCTGCCTCACCCGCTCGACGCCGACAGGGTCGCCCGGCGCATCCTTCGGGCGATCCGCGAGCCGCTGACCGTGGAGGGCCACGAGATCGTCGTCACGGCCACCATCGGGATCAGCCTGTTTCCCAACGACGGGCACGACGTCGACACGCTGCTCCGCAACGCGGACGCGGCGATGTACCACGCCAAGGAGCGGGGCCGGGATGACCACCAGTTCTACGACCTGTCGATGAACGCCACCGCGATCGAGCGGCTCACGCTGGAGACCGAGCTGCACCGCGCCCTGGAGGAGGATCAGTTCCGCCTCTATTTCCAGCCCCAGGTCGACAGCCGCACCGGTTACGTCACCGGCGCGGAGGCGCTCCTCCGCTGGCAGCACCCCAGCCGGGGGCTCCTCGCTCCGGAGATCTTCGTCGCCCTGGCCGAAGAGACCGGGCTGATCGTCCCGATCGGGGAGTGGATCGTGCGGGAGGCGTGCGCCCAGGCCAAGGCCTGGAACGACGCGGGGCACGGGCCGTTGCGGGTGGCAATCAACCTGTCGGCCCGGCAGTTCAAGCGGAGCGATCTGCGGGCGATGATCGAGCAGACCGTCGAGGCCGCCGGGCTGTCTCCGGCGCTGCTCGAGCTCGAGATCACCGAAGGCGTGGTGATGGAGCCGACCGGTGAAAACGTCGCCACGATCCGGGCGCTGCGGGCGAAAGGGTTCCGCATCGCGGTCGACGACTTCGGGACGGGATATTCGTCACTGAGCTGCCTGACCCGGCTGCCGATCGATCGCGTCAAGATCGACCGATCCTTCGTCCACAACGTGTTGACCGATTCTCAGGATGCCGCGTTGTCGACCGCGATCGTCGCCATGGCGGGCGCCCTCCGGCTCGAGTGCGTCGCCGTCGGCGTCGAGAGCCAGGACCAGGCAGAATTCCTCGTTTCCCTGGGGTGCCAGTATCTACAGGGGTACTTCATCAGCCCGCCCCTGAGCGCCGAGGACTTGACACGGCGGCTGCAGGCTTCGACGGCCACGCACGCAGCACCTCTGCCGAGGAGCGGGTCGTGACCGTCCCGACGGCGGCGCCGGAGACAGAGCTCGTACCGCCGCCGTTCGGCGAAGAGGCGGCGGGCGCACTCGACGCGCTTGCGCTCGACGCCGTGCCGCCGGCTCCGCCGGCGCGCGAGCGGCGAAGGGTCGCGAGAAGCCCGAAGACCCAGCTCTTCGTCACCGTCTGCCACTGGAGCATGACGACTCTCATGGCCCTGAGCCTCCTGTCGGGCATGCGGATCGGCTGGGGGTACGTCGACAGTCGACTCGGAGGCGCCGACGGCGTGTGGGGAGCGCTGCTCGCGGCGATCTCGCCGAAGGGCACGCTGCTCGGCGTCGACCTCATCTCGCTCCACGTGGTGCTCCCGTTCCTCATGCTACTCGTCGCCGGCGTCTACGTCGGATACCTCGTCCGGTCACGGACCACGACCCGGCTGCGGGTGACGAGACAAGATCTCCAGAACCTGTCCACCGGCGTGCGGACGCGGCGCTTCTGGCGCGACAAGCCCGCGCTCTGGTGCGCCAACGTCATCATCTACTGGCTCTTCTTTCTCTGCATCGCCGTGATGGTCGTGACGGGCATCGCGATGTACCGGCTCGACTGGGGCCTGTCGACGGCGCTCGGCGGGTATGGGTCGACGCGGCTGTTGCACGGGCTGACGGCGTACAGCCTGTTGCCCCTGGTCGTGCTGCACGTGGTGATGCAATGGTTCTTCGGACGCTTCTGGGCGATCTTCAAGGCCCAGCTGTATCGCTCACACGTCCGGGCCGGGCTCGTCAGCGTCGCTGTGATCGTCCCCGTGATCGGGGGCATCTACCTCTGGAACAGTCTCCCGACGACGCTGACCGTCAAGCACATCAGCGCGAAGCAGGCGCCGCGACTCGACGGCGAGGCGAACGAGCCCGTCTGGCAGGAGGCACGCGCGGTCGTCATTCGCAACGTCAAGGGCGTGAACGAGCGGGACGGGTACGTCGACGTCACGGTCAAGGCCGTCCACGACGGCCGGCAGATCTACTTCCTGTTCCAGTGGGACGATCCCGACGCCAGCTTCAAGCGCTTCCCGCTTCAAAAGACGGAGAAGGGCTGGAAGGTCCTTCAAACCGCGTTCGACCGTGCTGACGAGAACGTCTACTACGAGGACAAGCTCTCCGCGTACTTCACCGACGTGCCCAACGGCAGCTGCGCGGCCACCTGTCACCTCGGGGTCGGCCCGCACGCCGCGAAAGGCGAGAAGCACGGCGTCCACTACACGAACGGAGAGGTGGGCGACCTCTGGCACTGGAAGGCCGTTCGCACCAACCCGATGGGGATCGCGACGGGCGAGCCCGGGTTCATGGACGATCAGCACTTCCGAGGGCCTGATCCAGTCCCGGCCCAGCTGAAGCCAGGTGAGCGGTACATGGGCGGCTACTACGCCGACCCGAGCCCGGGCGGCGGGTATGCGTACAACTTCGAGAAGCTGGATCCCACGAAGCCCCTGGCGGAGACCTTCGTCCGTCCCAAGATGCTGCCCGCCCGCCGCGCCGTCATCCTGAGCGCCGACCCGACCGAGTCGGACCACGACGCGACCTGGTGGATCGACAAGGCGCAGGGCATCCCCTACACCGCGGCCGCGGACACCTATCCGGTCGGCGCGCTCATCCCGAACATCATCCTCGAGCCCTTCCAGGGTGATCGCGCTCACATCAGGGCGCAGGCGAGCTGGCGCATGGGCCGCTGGACGCTGGAGACCCGTCGCGCGCTCGACACGAAGAGCAAGTACGACGTGGCGTTCTCACTCGATCGGCCCGTCTATCTCAGCGTCGCCATCTACAACCGGACGCAGACACGGCACGGTGAGCACATCAGGCCCGTGCGCGTCGTCCTGGAAAGATAAGGAGACCGAGCCATGAAAGCACGCATGCGCTTCCACGCGGTCGCCGCGGGCATCATCCTTGCCGCGCTGTCCGTCTGCCCGCCCCAGGCGCGAGCGGCAGAGCTCGAGGCCGTCACGCTCCCGGGCACCGGCGACAGCCAGGACCTCCTGCGCGCCCTCGCCCAGAGCTACGCCGCGCAGTATCCCGGCCGGCAGGTGACCGTGCCGAACTCGATCGGCTCGGATGGCGGCGTCCGGGTCGTGGGCACGGAGGAGTCGCCCATCGGTCGCGTCTCCCGGCTGCCGAATGCCGCGGAAGTCGCCAAGTACGGCGAGTTCAAGTACCTGGAATTCGCCCGCGTGCCCGTGGCCTTCGTGGTCAGCCGCGAAACCGGCGTCCGTGACCTGAGCCAGCAGCAGATCTGCGACATCTTCAGTGGCCGCGTCACCAACTGGAAAGAGGTCGGCGGCCACGACCTGCTCATCGACGTTCAGGGGCGTCCGGACGGCTCGAATCTCCAGACCATCCGCAAGAACCTCCGCTGCTTCGCGGAGCTGCAGGTGACACCGAAGGCGCATTTCAACGAGCACAATGCCGACCTCGTCGCCTCGATGAAGACCTTTCGCGGCGCCATCGGCTTCATGCCGCTCAGCGAAGTCGTGCTCCACGGTTATCAGGCCGTGACGCTCGACGGCACGCCGGCGACCGCGTCGGCCTACCCGCTCGGTATCGGCCTGGGATTCGTCCACAGAGACGAGCTCTCCCCCGGCACCCGGGCGTTTCTCGACTACGTGGAGACCGAGCCGGCGCGGGACATCATGCGCAAGACGGGCCATGTGCCCGTGACGAAGTAAGGAAGGCACGGGGGACACCATGAACATCCGCGGGTCGGGCTTCCGGATCATCGTGCAGCTCAGCATCGGTCTGTGGCTCCTCGGCCTCTCCGGCCTGGCGCTCGCCGGGCAGCTCGTCGGTGAGACGCAGCCCCGACTGACCGGAACGGCGCTGGTCAAGGAGCTGCAGAAGGGCGGCCACATCATCTATTTCCGGCATGGAGCCACCAGCGACTTCGGCGAGAAGGACGTGGCCGACGCCGACCTCGACAAGTGCCAGCTCCAGCGCAATCTATCGGACGAGGGTCGGGCCCAGACGAAGAGGATCGGTGAGGCGTTTCGACAGCTCCGGATCCCGACCGGACAGGTGTACTCCAGTCCGTATTGCCGGTGCGTGGAGACGGCGAGGAACATCTTCGGGAAAGCCGAAAAGGCCAAAGCGCTCCACTTCGCCATTCACCTGCGCTCGGCGGACCGCGTGACGGTGACCTCGCAGCTCCTGACCCTGCTCGCAACGCCGCCGCCGCCGGGCACGAATACGGCCATGGTCTCGCACACGGCGAACCTCCAAGAGGCGGTGGGGATCTGGCCAAAGCCCGAGGGCGTCGCCCACGTCTTCAAGCCCACCGGAAACGGGCAGTTCGTCTACGTGGGGATGATGGCGCCGGAAGCGTGGCAAGCGGAGGCCCGCCGGTTGGGACAGGGATGGATGACGACCCTCAAAGATTGGTTCGGAGGTCGGTAGAAGCCAGAGAGGAGACGAAACGACCATGAGACTCCGAGCCAGGTCGATCACCGTGGTCCTGCTCGCCGCGCTCGGCGCCGCGGGCTTTCAGAGCGAAGGCGCGCGGACGACACGCGAGCGGCCGGCGGAGCCCGGCCTGGCCGAGGCGGCGCCGCCGACGCAACCCGCCAGCCCGCTGCCCCAGGCTTCGTCGACGACGTCCGAGACACCCGATCGATTTCAGGGCTACGTGCCGGTCAAGCGCCCGCCCCAGGAGATGACGCTGGTGTCGCATCCCACCGCCGTGGCGCCCGTCATCGATGGACGCGCGGAGAAGCCCGTGTGGAAATCCGTGCCCGGGATCACGACCCTCGACTATTCGTCGCAGCGTGCCATCACCCTCAAGTCGGTCTTCACGCGAGAGGAAGTGTTCTTCCTGGTCACCTTCCCGAAGGACGTCCCGTCGGTGACGCACAAGACGTGGACCTGGGACCCCAAGGAGCAGGTGTACCGGGAGGGCCCCGACCGCGAGGACGTGTTCCTCTTCAAGTGGAGCATGTCGGGCAACGACGTGCGGCTCGAGCTGCGCGATCCCGAGCCGCATCGCGGGGACATCTGGTTCTGGAAGGCGCGCCGGACCAATCCGTCTGGCTACGCGGACGACAAGTGGCAGAGCGTGACGACCACACCCGGGCGGGACGCCGTCAAGATCCAGACATCCAGGAACGGCGCGCTGTATCTCCGCCGGGTCGCCGACGCCGGAACGGCCGCCTGGGAGGAGAAGTTCTTCTTCCGGTATCAGGGCGACAAAGTCGAAAAGTATGTTCCGCAGCAGCCCCAGGGGAGCCGCGCCGACGTCCGGGCGAAGGGGACGTGGGCGAACGGGCAGTGGACCATCGAGTTCGCACGGAAGCTCCGGACGGGCCACGACGACGACGTCGCCTTTGCTCCCGGCGGGGTCTATCTCTTCGGCGTCGCCTGCTACGCCATCGCGTACGACACGCCGCACCCGGAGTGGTCCCAGGCGATGTACCGCACCGGCGACGTCTTCGATCGCCTCCTGCTGTCGATTCCGCGGAGCGCCGGCCGATGAACGTGTCGTTCAGCACGGCGCAAAAGCTGGGCTTCGGGGCGCTGGTGGGCATCATGCTCCTGGGCGCGGTGTTCACGGTCGTGGGCATCGGCCGCGTGACCACCACGATGCAGCACAAGGTAGACACGCAGGAGGTGAAGGAGCGGCACTTCACGCAGATGGCGCTGCGGTTCGCCATGGTCGGGTCGGACTTTCACCAGTACCGCCAACAAGACAAGCTGCGCGAACAGCTTCCCGAGCTCGCCCAGCAGCTCAACACCATTCGCGGCATCCTCGCCCAGCTCCACGCGCTGCCGCTGACCTCGACAGAGCACGAGGGCGTGACCAAGCTGAAGGAGGAGGAGGTACGGTTCCGCACCGCCCTCTACGTCTTCGTGGAGTCGGGGGCCAGGGATCCGGCCCAGGAAACCGCGGCCAAGGCGGCGGCGGACATCGCCCTGATCATCGACGACGCGGTGGACCGCGCGGCCTACTACAGCTATCGCACCTCGGAGCTCATCGAGTCGACGAACCGGGGCATCGTCGAATCGGCGACGGCCAGCAGACGCGCGCTCAGTCTCGCCGCCGGGCTCTCCGTCGTGGCCGGCTTCGTGGTGAGCGTCCTGCTGAGTCGCGCATGCAAGCGCCATCTGAGCACGGTCCTGCGGGCCACCCGCGAGTTCGGGGCGGGGAACTTCGCCTATCGGATCAACAGCCGCTTCCGGGACGACATGGGCCAGCTGGGCGTGCGCGTCGACGAGATGGGCACGCAGCTCGAAGCCTACGAGCAGCAGCAGCGGACGATGCTCGCCGAGCTGATGAAGGCGAAAGAAGTCTCGGACGCGCAGGCTCGGGAGCTGGCGGGGCGCGCCGTCGAGCTCGAGCGGGCGCGGGAGGTCGCCGAGACGGCCAGCCGCTACAAGAGCCAGTTCCTGGCGAGCATGAGCCACGAGCTCCGGACGCCGATGAACGGCGTGCTCGGCATGAGCGAGCTCCTGCTCACCACGGAGCTCACCCCGCGGCAGCGCCAGTTCGCCACGATGGCGCGCCAGTCGGGCGAGCTGCTGCTCAGCATCATCAACGACATCCTCGACATCTCCAAGATCGAGGCCGGCCGGCTCGAGCTTGAGCGGGCGCACTGCGACCTGCGGCTGCTGGTCGAAGAAACGGTGGACCTGTTTGCCGAGCGAGCGCACCGCAAAGGCCTGGAGCTCATCTGCAAGCTGGACGAGCACGTGCCCGCCGCCGTGATCGGCGACGCGCTCCGGCTGCGTCAGATCCTCACCAATCTGATCAACAACGCCGTCAAGTTCACACCCGACGGCGAGGTGGCCCTCCAGGTCAGCGTCCTGGAATCCTCGGCCCAGAACGTGTTGGTTCGCTTCGAAGTCCGCGACACCGGCATCGGGGTGAATCCGCAGGTCCGCGAGAAGATCTTCGAGTCGTTCGTCCAGGGCGACGGGTCGACGACGCGACAGTACGGTGGCACCGGACTGGGCCTGGCGATCGCCAGGCGACTGGTGGAGATGATGGATGGGCGCATCGGCGTGGAGAGCATCCCCGGGGAGGGCTCCAGCTTCTGGTTCACCGCGCGGCTCGGCGCCGTGGACACCGCGCTGGCGGATGGGGCGCGCACGGTCGATCTGTCGGGCATTCGGGTTCTCATCGTCGACGACAACGCCACCAACCGCGAGATCCTGCACGCGCAGTGCATGGCGTGGGGCATGAACTGTCGCAGCCTGGGCAGCGGTGCCGAGGCACTCACGGTACTCGTGGACGCGGCGTCTCAGCGCGCGCCGTATCGCGTCGTGCTCGTCGACCACCAGATGCCGGAGATGGACGGCCTGACGCTGGTGCGCGCCATCAAGGCCGAGCCCTCGTTGGCGACGGCGCGCCTGGTCATGCTGACCTCGGTCGGGGTGGACTCCGCGGAGGCCGGCCGGATCGGCGTCGCCCACTGCCTGACCAAGCCCATCTGGACCGCTCAGCTTCTTCAGCCGCTGCGGATGGTCACGGCGGAAGCAACAGACGATGCATCCGTCCTGCGGCACCCGCGGCCGAACCTCGCGTCGGCGCTGCCGCGGCTGACCGGGCGCGTGTTACTCGCCGAGGACAACCCGGTGAACCAGGAAGTCGCCACGAGCATGCTCGAGAGCCTTGGCTGTGGGGTGACCGTCGTGGCCAGCGGTGTGGAAGTCCTGGCCGCCCTGGAGCACCCGGTCTTCGATATCGTGTTGATGGACATGCAGATGCCCGAGATGGACGGCCTGGCGGCGACGCGAGCCATTCGGAAGCGCGAGGCGCGCACCGGCGGGCATCTCCCCATCGTCGCCCTCACGGCGAATGCGTTCGCGAAGGACGCCGAGGCGTGCTTCGCTGCCGGAATGGACGAGTATCTCAGCAAGCCGTTTACGTTCGGCCAGCTGCACGCCCGGCTGGTCCGCTGGTTGTCCGTCGATACGCAGGCGCCCGTCCCCACGGCGCCGGCGGCGGCCGCCGGCCCCGCCGCCGCAGGGATGTCCGAGGCCAGCGGCGCGCCGGCCAAGCCCCGCGAGCCCGTGCTCGATCGCAAGGTGCTCGATGCGCTCCGGAAGCTGCGACGACCTGGCCGGCCGGACGTGCTGGAGAAGGTGCTCAGCGCCTTCCTCAGCGCCAGCCCGGAACTCCTGGCCGCCATGTCCGGGGCACTCTCGCGGGACGATGCCCTGGCCATGCACCGGGCCGCGCACAGCCTCAAGTCGAGCAGCGCGAACGTCGGAGCGCTGAAGCTGTCGGCGTACTGCAAGGAGCTGGAGGCGCTGGGTCGCGCCAACACGCTGACGTCCGCCAGCGCCGTCCTCGAGAGCCTCAAGGCGGAGTACGCCCGCGTCGCGGCCGCGTTGACGGACGAGTTGCAGGCGGCGGAGCGCGCGACGCGCTAGGAGCCGCTCGGAGT
>Ga0134112_10000253_pt1 | contig 13730 bp, 10 predicted proteins | sample 15_D_Rain_40_5_1_FD_128867 | JGI IMG/M metagenome (GOLD analysis project Ga0134112, IMG submission 128867) | Grasslands soil microbial communities from the Angelo Coastal Reserve, California, USA - 15_D_Rain_40cm_5_11112015 | ecosystem: Environmental > Terrestrial > Soil > Grasslands ... | reverse complement strand
TCCACCGCCCGCGCTTGGAAGGAAAATGGCAGGCCAAAGCCGAGGACGAGATCCGGCACATCATATTGCGGAGCGACAGTTCGGCCCAGTTCGGCGACCAAGTGGCCCGCTGGCGGGTGGTGGGGGACAGCCTGTGGCTGACGCTGGGAGATGGCGTGTGGCAGGTCTACGGTATGAAACTGGAGGGCGACAAGCTCACGCTGTCGGGCGGCGACCTCGAGAAGCCGGTGACGCTGCGTCGCGTGGGGCCGGCCACGGCCCGGGCCGACTCGCTCGCCATCCCGCCCCCGCCACCACCGACCGAGCGCGCCTGGGACTGAGGCCAGCGCCTTTCAGTGCAGCTCCCGGATGTTGGCGATGCGCCAACCGCTCGGGGTCTTGGTGAAGTTGATCGCCTGGCGCAGACGGGTCTCGCCCTGGACGCCGCCGCCCGCCGGGACGTAGGTGTACACGGTGCGCACCGTCGCGTGCGCTTCGTTGCCCTGCGCGGCGAACCGCTCGATCGTGTAGTGCGCCGTCAGCTGGGTGTAGCGCCGGAAGAAGCTCTGCCACGCCGCGACGTCCTTGTCCGCCATCACCGGCATCAACGTCTGCAAGTTGCCCACCCGCTCGCTCGAGACGGCCCGCTCCAGGTCCTGCAGCAGCACGTCGATGCCGGGGCGTGGCTCGGCCGGTTGCGGCGAGGGCGGCGCCACCCCGGCCGCGACGCCCACCTGCTCGGCGTCGAGCGCCGCGAGGCGCGCCACGACGTAGTCCATCGCGGCGTACCCGGACTCCGCGCGCGCCAGTGACGTGGCCGCGCGCCCCGCCTGGGGACGCGTCGCCAAGGCGTTCACCACGGGGGTGGCGCGCGCGATCGCCTGCTCGGCGTCGCGCCGCAGCGCCGCCGCCTCGGCTTCCGCCTTCCGATACATGGGCACCGCGCCGGCGTAACCGCTCGCGGCCCGCGCCGGGTCGCCGGAGCGCAGCGCCCGCTCGGACGTCAGGAGCATCGTCTCGGCCAGGATGAGGGTGGGGACGTTGTTCTTCATCGCGCCGGCACCGCGCGCCCGCTGGCGCGCCGCGAGCGTCGAGTCGCGCTGCGCCGCGAGCGCCGGGTTGAGGCCGGACGGGAGCGGGTAGGTGACGAGCCAGTCGAGGGTCGCGCCGGAGACATCGCCGCCCGACGACGGCGCCGCGGAGGGCGAAAAGGGGCGCGACACGTACAGCAGCACCAGCGCCGTGACCATCAGGGCCGTCAGCACCGCTGCCCGCCATTTAATCGGGGCGTGCGTGATGAGTCGCAGCGCGACGGCGGGGAACGGGGTCCAGCGGGGGCCAAGCCGCGCCGTCGTTTCCGACGCGCCCGACAGGGCGGCGCGGATGCTGAACAAGGCGGATTGCATCTGCCGGGCGGTCTCGTAGCGCTCCTCGGGGACCTTGTTCATCGCCTTCGACGCGACGCGCTCGAGCGCCGCGGGGATCGACGGCGCCATGGTGCGCAACGGCTTCGGGTCCGTCGTAAGCACCTGGTACAGCACGCCGTGGACGGTCTCGCCCTCGAACGGCTTCTGGTAGGAGAGCAGCTCGTACAGCAGGCAACCGACGGCGAACAGGTCGGTCGCCGGCGTGATCGCGCCGTTCGTGATCTGCTCCGGCGCCATGTACGTCGGCGTGCCCACGATCGCGCCCGACCCCGTCACCTCGGCCGACTGGAGACGCGCGATGCCGAAGTCCATGATCTTCACCGAGCCGTCCGAGGCGATGCGCACGTTGGAGGGCTTGATGTCGCGGTGGATCACGCCGCGCTCGTGGGCGTAGGACAGTCCCTGCAACACTTCGATCACGATGTCGAGCTTGCGCTCGAGCGCCAGCGGCTCGCGCAGCGCGATGAGCGAGCTCAGGTCGCGCCCGGCCACCAGCTCCATCGCGATGAAGAGCTGGCGGTCCGCTTCTCCGAGCTCGTACAGCGTGACGATGTTGGGGTGCTGCAATGCCCCGGCGGCGCGCGCTTCACGCAGGAAACGGTCGCGCGCGTCCGTCGACCGGCCGACCGCGCTGGGGAGCAGCTTCAGCGCGACGTAGCGGCGGACGACCGAATCGTAGGCCTTCCACACGGCGCCCATCGCGCCTTCCCCGATGAGCTCGTGCAGCTCGAATTTCCCGACTCGCCGGTACTGGGTCTCTGTCATCCGCACGCCGTTTCCCCCGAGCCTACAAATATGCACGCCCCGCTGCGGCCCGGTGAGGGGCGCGCGCCGGGCTCAGCGCGTGGCCCAGTCATAGATGCGGCCGAGCGCCGCGCGCAGCGCGTGGTCCAGGGCCACGTCGCGCCGCGGTAGTACCCGCTCCGCCACCTTGAGAAACCCGTCCCGGCTCACCCGTGCCGCGCCGTCCGCGCTCCCTCCCCAAGCAAACGGGGGCACGTACTTGGGCGGCCGCACTGCGTCGAACACGTTCGCGCCCGCGCCGATCACCGTCCCCGTGCCGAGCAGGGTGCCGATCGCCGTCTTGGCGTGGTCGCCGATCAGGGTGCCCAGGAACTGCATCCCGGTGTCAACCGCCGTTCCGGCGACGTCGAGTCGCACGGTGCCGTACGTGTTCTTCAGGTTCGACGTGATCGTCCCCGCGCCGAGATTCACCCAGCGGCCGATCACCGAGTGGCCCACGAACCCGTCGTGCGCCTTGTTCGCATACCCGAGAAACACGCAATTGGACACCTCGCCGCGGACGTTCGAGCGCGGGCCGATCGCCGAGGCGCGGATCGCGCCGCCCAACAGATGCGCGTTCGCGCCCGCCCAGAGCGGACCCTCGAGGCGGGCGCCGGACCGGACCTCGACGCCGCTCTCCAGCACCACCGGCCCGTGGCGCACGTCGAACACGACGCCGGGCTCGACGGCGGCATCGTGCAGCGCGATCCACGCGGGATCGCCCAGGACGGTGCTGCCCGCGGGAATCGCGTCGCTCTCGCCCAGCAGCCCGACCAGATCTTCGCGCAGCAGCGGCTCGAGCGCCCGGATCACGTCGTGCACGCCGTGCAGCACGACTCCGGCCACCTCGTGCGCCGTGGCGTGCGGTTGCGGTCCGTCCCAGGTGGCGCCCGGCCCGACCCCCCATCCCACCGTCATCCCGCCACACGTCAGCCGGAACGGCCCCCCCTCCTCGGCGAGCGCCGGCGCGAGCCCGCGAGGTGCAAAGGTGGAAGAGCCAATGAGCGCCGGTCCGGTAACGGGGTGGCGGGGCGACACGGTGGGGACGCCCGCCTCCGCGAACCCCGCCAGGTGGGGGAGCGCGAAGATCTCCGCGACCTCCGTGCCCACGAACGCCTCCCACCGCTCGCGCACGAGGTGCGCTCCGACCCGCAGCTCGGACAGCGGGCGCACGCCCGCGAACGGCGCCCAGCCGGGCGCGGGATCGGGGTCGAGCAGATAGAGCGCGGGCGTCACGGTCGTTGCACGAGCGCGCGCAGGTGCTCGGCGCGTCCCGTGGGCATCACCAGGGTGTGGCCGTTGGCGCGCACCACGACCATGTCCTCGAGCCCGATCACCGCGAGGTGCTCGCTCTCCGACCAGATCACCGAGCGGCGCACGTCATCGGCGAGCGTGACGTTGCCGACCACGATGTTGCCACGCGCGTCGGGGCTGCGGATGCGGAGCAGTGCGTCCCACGAGCCGATGTCGTCCCAACGGAACGTCCCCGCCACGACCGCGAGCCGCTTGGAGCGCTCGAGCACCGCGACGTCTACCGCCACCGGGCGCGCCGCGGCGAAGAAGCCGGCGACGTCGCCGGCGGCGAGCGCCGGCCACCCGGCCTTGAGCTCGCGCGCATACGCGCCCGCCTCGCCCAGGAAGCGCGCCACCCCCCAGGCGAAGAGGCCCGTGTTCCAGAGCGCGCCGCGCCGCCGCAGCAGCGCGGCGCGCGCGGCGGACGGCTTCTCGACGAAGCGTCGCACCGCCCGCCCGCCGCCCAGCGGCTTCCCGGGCACGATATAGCCGTACCCCGTTTCGTTGCGCGTCGGGGTCACCCCGACCGTGACGAGGACGTCGTACTCCTGGGCGACGCCGAGCGCGTGGCGCGCCGCGGCGCGGAAGGCCCGGTCGTCGCCTACGGCCCAGTCGGCGTGGAGCGACACCATCTGGGCGCCGGGGTCGCGTTGCGAGATCCAGTGCGCCGCCCAGGCCAGCGCCGGCGCCGTGGACGCGGCCCGCGGCTCGGCGAAGATCTGGGCGCGCGGCACCTGCGGCACGATGCGCGCCACCTGGTCCACCAGGAACGGGCCCGTCACGACCAGGACCTGCTCGGCCGGCACCAGACCGTCGAGCCGCTCCACCGCCTGCGTCAGCAGCGGGCGGTCGCCCGCAAGCGGCAGCAGCTGCTTCGGCCGCTCGGGGGTGGACAGCGGCCAAAACCGGGTCCCCGAGCCGCCTGCGAGGATGACGGCCCAGATGCTCACGCGTGCTCCCCCGGCGGTGCGTCGCCCAGCATGCCGGCGATGCGGGCGGTGAGCTTCGACGGGCTGAACGGCTTCGTCAGGAGCGACGCGCCCAGCTCCTCGGCCTCGTTGAGGACGCGGTCCTCACCCTCCGCCGTGAGCACCATGACCGGCAGCGTCCGAGTCGCGGCGCCGCCGCGCAGCTCCCGCAGCAGGTCGAGGCCGGAGCCGTCGGGCAGGTGCAGGTCGAGCAAGAGGGCGTCGGGGCGCGCCGCGCGCTCGGCGAGCGCCGCCCGGGCCTCGGCGAGGTTCTTGGCCAGGCTCACGCGGTACCCGAGCTGCTCCAGGTGCGGGCGCAACAACAGCCCGATATGCGGCTCGTCGTCCACAACGAGGAGGTGCCGCCGGGTGGGGGGCGAGGGAGGGGGGGGGGCGGGCGACAACGCGGGCGGCTCCTGCTCAGAGCAGACCGGCGATCGCCGAGCGATGGCGACGCAGGTCGTAGAGCAGGGCGCCCACGTTGGTGGCTGGCCGCACCAGCACGACCAGCAGTGCATCGGCGTTGAGCACGGACACGACCGCGAGGCCGGAGCCGAACTCGAGCACGCCGGTGCCGAACTCTCCCCGCCCCCCGGCCTGGCCGAGCTGCGCCATCCCGTTGATCACCGCGGGGACGAGGGCGGCCACGTTCTCGGCATCCACGCCGTTGCCGGTGCGCGAGTCGATCGGCAACCCGTCCCGGCCGACCACGACCACGGCGTCGACTCCCGCGCGCCGGCTGAGCGCGTCGACTACGTCGCGGATCGTCGCCATACGGCGGCCAAGCTAGGAATGGGGACTAGCGAAGTCAAGCAGTGATCGTGGGTTGACCCACTTGGACGCGGCTCGGTATCTTCCCGGCACCGCATGTCCGCGCGCCGCTCGAGCATCGCGCTCACTCTCATCGCCACGGGGCTCGCCGCGCTCGCGCCGGCGTGCAGCACGCCCACGGGCCTGCCGGCCGCGACGGACAGCAACACGGTCGATACGGTCTCGCTGTTCGCGCTCTCCGACGCGCTCACCGACATCGCGCTGCAGAATCCGTCGGCCTATCTGGTGCAGGGCGAGCTGCGGGTGCGCACCGATCTGTCGACGGTTTTCGACTTCGCGTTCGACGTCGATACGGCCGGCCGCCCGGTGCTGCTGCCGACAGGCGCGATGCACCTGGGCACCGTGTCAGGCTTGCAGCGCTCGAGGACGCCGTTCGACTCGATCAAGATCGCGCCCACCGGCGGCTACGAGTTCGACTCGGCCCTCGTCGTCCGTCCGGACTCCGTGGTGCTGGTGCGGGCCCGACCCATCACGTGCGTCACCGGAATCACGGTGTCGCTCTATGCCAAGCTGCAGGTGCTGGCCGTCGACACGTCGGCCGCAGCGCGGGCAGGTGGGGGGCGGCGCATCGACCTCAAGATTCTGAGCGACCAGAACTGCGGCTACCGCGGCCTCGAGCCGGGACTGCCGAAGCAGTAACCGTGTGATCGACCTCAAGCTGCTGCGCGCCTCGCCCGGGCAGGTGCGGGCGGCGCTCGCCCGGCGTGGCGACGCCACGCTGACCAAGTTGCTCGATACGCTCGAAGCGCTCGACATGAAACGGCGCGCGCTCACGGGCCAGCTCGACCAGCTGCACGCGGAGCGCAACGAAGCGGCGAAGGCCGACGCGCGGCTCATGAAGGAGAAGGGCGAGCTGCCCGTCGCCGTGCGCGAGCAGCGCAAGAAGCTGGGGGAGCGGGTCGCCGGGCTCGAGGCGGAGCTGCGCCGCGTCGAAGCCGAGCTCGACCAGCAAGCCCTGTACGTGCCCAACCTGCCGCTCCCAGACCTGCCGGACGGGGATGCCTCGCACAACGCGGTGCTGCGCTCGTGGGGCACGCCGCGGCCGCGGGAGCCGGGGTTGAAGCCGCACTGGGAGCTGGGCGCGGCGCTCGGGATCTTCGACTTCGAGCGCGGCGCGAAGGTCGCCGGCTCAGGATTCCCGCTGTTCGTCGGGATGGGCTCGAAGCTGGTGCGCGCGCTCATCAATTTCATGCTCGACCTGCATACGCGCGAGCATGGGTACGTCGAGCTCGAGCCGCCGTTCGTCGTGAAGCGGGAGATGATGCAGGGGACGGGCCAGGTCCCGAAGTTCGAGGCGGACGCCTACCGCACCGAGCCGGACGACCTCTTCCTCGTGCCCACGGCGGAAGTCCCCGTGACGAATCTGCATCGGGACGAGATCGTGGACGGCGCCCGCCTGCCGCTCGCCTACGCGGCCTACACGCCGTGCTTCCGGCGCGAAGCGGGCGCCGCCGGCAAGGACACGCGCGGCCTGCTCCGGGTGCACCAGTTCGACAAGGTGGAGCTGGTGCGGTTCGCCCGCCCCGCCGATTCGCCGACCGAGCACGAGAAGATGACGGCGCACGCGGAGGCGGTGCTGCAGCGCCTCGAGCTGCCGTACCGCGTGGTGCTGCTCGCGGCCGGTGACGTGGGGTTCGCGAGCGCCAAGACCTACGACCTCGAGGCCTGGGCGCCGGCGGTGGGGCAGTGGCTCGAGGTCTCGAGCTCGAGCACGTTCACCGACTTCCAGGCGCGGCGCGCCAACATCCGCTACCGGCCGGGCCCGGGGGCGAAGCCGGAATTCGTGCACACCCTCAACGCCTCCGGCGTGGCGCTGCCGCGCACCCTGGCGGCACTGCTCGAGACGCACCAGCGGCCCGACGGCTCCGTGACGCTCCCGTCAGCGCTGGCGCCGTATCTCGGGACCGACCGCCTCGCCGCCGTCTCCGGTGGCGCGTAACGTCGCGCTGCGACGCGCGGCGCCCCCCGCGGTCGTCGGGCTGGCCCTGTTGCTCGGCGCGATGACGGTGGGCTACGCGTGGGTGGTGGCGCGGCACCTGCGCGACGACGCGCGTGAGACGAGCCGGCTCCTCGGCAGGGTCTTCGCGGGGCTCAACGACCCGCACCCCGACGCCGCGACGGAGGCGCTGCTCGATCTGGCCCGCCAGGTCCGCTCGCTCGGCATCCCCATCGTGGTCACCGACACCGCGGGGCGGATCACGGCGCTCGACAACGCGCCCCCCGGCGTCGCCGCCGATCCGGCGCGGCTGGGCGCGTGGATCGCCCGGCTCGACCGGGAGAACCTGCCGCTCGTGCAGCCGGGCGTCGGCACGATCCACTACGGCGCCCTGCCGGTGGCGCAGCGGTTCATCGGCCTCGCCGCGCTCCAGGGCGCGGTGTTCTTCTGTCTCGTCGTGCTCGCGGTGTGGGCGTACCGCTCGCAGGTCGCCGCGGCCCGCGATCGGCTCTGGGCCGCGATGGCGCGCGAGTCGGCGCACCAGCTCGGCACGCCGCTGATGAGCCTCACGGGATGGATTGCCTACCTGCGCGATAATCCGGATACCACCGCCGCCGAGGTCGCGAGCCATCTTCAAGCCGACGCGGAGCGGCTCGAGCGGGTGGCCAAGCGGTTCGAGCGGATCGGGCGTCCGGCGCGTCGCGAGCCGATCGGGCTCGGCGCCGTGGCCGAGCGGGTCGTGAGCTACTTCCGCCCCCGCCTGCCCACGCTCGCAAGCCCCGTCACCCTGTCGCTCGCGGCCACCGGGCCCGGTCCCACGGCGCTGGGCGACTCCGTGCTCGTCGAATGGGCGCTCGAGGCGGTGATCAAGAACGCGATCGACGCGCTCTCGGGGCGTGGCGGGCGGATCGACGTCGCGGTCGAGGCGACCGCACGGACCGCCCGCGTGACCGTACGCGACGACGGCCCGGGCGTGGCGCCTGACGTGCGGGCCCAGCTGTTCGAGCCAGGCGTCTCGACCAAGCCCGGGGGATGGGGGATCGGGCTGGCCCTCGCCCGCCGCATCGTGGAACAGCAGCACGCAGGGCGCCTGCTGTATCGCCCGGGGCCGAACGGCGCAGGAGCGGAGTTCGTGCTGGAATTCCCGCTGGTGAGCGCGAAGTGAGCCTGGCCCTCAATCCCGCCCAGGAGGCCGCGGTCCGGTATCCCGGCGGCCCGCTGCTCGTGCTCGCCGGCGCGGGCTCGGGGAAAACCCGCGTCCTCACGGCGCGGATCGCCTACTTGATCCAGGAGCGGGGCGTCGCGCCCGCGCGCATCTTCGCGGTCACATTCACGAACAAGGCCGCGGGGGAGATGCGCGCCCGCGTGGCGACACTGCTCGGCGCCGACCCGCGGAGCCTGTGGATCGGCACATTCCACGCGCTCTCGGCCCGGCTGCTGCGCCGCGAGGCGGCGCTGCTCGGTTTCGGACCGAACTTTACCATCTACGACCAGGATGATTCCGAGTCGTTCATCAAGCGGCTGCTCGAGCAGCGTGGCCTCTCACCCAAGGGGTACCCGCCGCGCGCCATTCACGCCATCATCTCGGGCGCGAAAAACCGCATGCTCCTGCCGGAAGAGCTGGGGGCGAGCGCCGAAAGCCCGCTCGCGCGGGTAGCGGCGGAGATCTACGCGGTGCTGGGCCCCGCGCTCAGGCAGGCCAACGCCATGGACTTCGACGACCTGCTGCTATACCCGCTCGTGTTGTTCCGGGAGCACCCCGAACGGCTCGGCTACTGGCAGCGCCGCTTCGACCACGTGCTGGTGGACGAGTTTCAGGACACGAACGCCGCCCAGTACCGGCTGGTGAAGCTGCTCGCCGCCGAGCATCGGAACCTCTGCGTGGTGGGCGACGACGACCAGGCGATCTACGGCTGGCGCGGTGCGGACGTACGCCACATGCTCTCGTTCCAGCAGGACTTCCCCGGCACCACGCTCGTGAAACTGGAGCAGAACTACCGCTCGACCCAGGTGATCCTCGACGCCGCCAACGGCGTGATCGCCGAGAACGCGCGGCGCCTCGGCAAGACGCTGTTCACCGCCAAGCAGGGGGGCGAGCCGGTCACCCTGCTCGCCGCCGCCGACGAGCGGGACGAAGCCGAATGGCTGGCGGGCGAGGTGACGCGCCGCGCGGCGGAATCGGACGTCCCTTATGAAGGAATGGCGGTCCTGTACCGCACCAACGCGCAGTCGCGCCCGCTCGAAGAGGCGTTCCGGTTCCGGGGGATTCCGTACCGGCTGGTCGGCGCGGTGAGCTTCTATGAGCGCCGCGAAGTGAAGGACGTGCTCGCGTACCTGCGCCTGATCGCGAACCCCGCGGACGACGAGGCGTTCGCCCGCATCGTGAACGTGCCGCGGCGCGGGATCGGGGACGCCTCGTTCGCCCAGCTCTTGAAGGCCGCCGCCCAGTGGGGCGGGGGGCAGCCGCTGCTGGCGGCGGCGCGGGCCGCCGACCGGATCCCCGACCTGCGCCCCAATGTGCGGGAGGCGTTCGCGGGGCTGGCGCGGCTCGTGGACGGGTTGCGCGAGCGCCACGCGCAGGCGGACCCGGCCACCGTGCTCGAGCAGATCGTGGCAGCGGTTGGGTACGTCCGCTACCTGGCCGAGGAGGGTCCGGAGGGCGTCGAGCGCGTGGAGAACGTGGAGGAGCTGATCGCCGGGGCGGCGGAGTGGGCGGAGACGGCGGGAGAAGACGGGGATGAGGTGGGGGACGAGGCCGAGGAAGGGGGAAGGGGGACGGGGGGGACGGGAGCGACGCTCATCGAGCGCTACCTCACGCAGGCGGCGCTCGTCACGTCCGCCGACCAGGGGACCGGCGATCCGACCGGGGTGACGCTGATGACGGTGCACATGGCCAAGGGGCTCGAGTGGCCGGTGGTGGCGCTCGCGGGACTCGAGGACGGCCTGTTCCCGCTCGCGCGGGCGGCGGGCGAGCCGGGCGGGCTCGAGGAGGAGCGCCGACTGTGCTACGTGGGGCTCACGCGTGCGCGCGAAAAACTGTATCTCTCATGGGCGCGGACGCGCTATCGGAACGGGCGGCTGGAGTTGTCGGAGGCGTCGCGCTTTCTCGAGGCGGTGCCCGCGACGGCGCTGGAGGAGCGCAGCACGGCCCCGTTGTGGGACCGGACCGGGACCACGCGCACCGCGGCGTCGCGCCGCGCGGCACGGGCGCCGCTCCCCGTGGATTGGGACGTGGACGTATCGCAGGACGTGCCGCGCTTCGTCGCGGGCGAGCGGGTGCGTCACCGCAAATTCGGCAGCGGGGTGGTGCGGGCGGTCTCGGGCTCGGGCCGCGACCTGAAGGTGAGCGTGCAGTTCGACGATGCGGAGATCGGCATGAAACAGCTGCTCGTGGCGTATGCCGGGCTCGAGCGCGAGTGGGAGAGCGCATGAGCGTCACGCATGACGAGGTCCTGAAGATCGCGCGGCTCGCGGAGCTCGACGTGAACGCGGAGGCGCTGCCCCTGCTCGCCGAGCAGATGTCGCGCATTCTCGACTACGTAGCCCAAATCAACAGCGTGCCGGCGAGCGAAGGCGTGAAGCCGTTCGTGCCGGGGCCGGATGCCGTGCGGTTCCGCGCCGACGAGGTGAAGCCCTGGCCGCTGGCCTTCGGGCCCGACAAGCTCGCGCCGGCATTCCGGGATGGCTTCTTCGTGGTGCCGAAGCTCGGGCAGTTCGAGGAAGCCGAATCGTGAGTGATCCCAGCGAAGCGCTCGCGAGCGCCAAGGCGGCGGCCGACCGCCTCGTCAAGGCCAAGCGCTTCAATGCCTGCCTCACGGCGCCCAAGGATCTCCGCAAGTCGCTGCTCGCCCAGGCCCAAGGGGCGCATCCGTCGGGCGTGCTGTACGGCATGCCGGTCGCGGTGAAGGACAACATCTGCACCCTCGAGTTCACGACGACCTGTGGCTCCAAGATCCTCGAGGGGTACCGCTCGCCCTACGAGGCCACCGCCGTGGCCAAACTCCGCGCTGCGGGCGCGCTCATCGCCGGCAAGTCGAACTGCGACGAGTTCGCGATGGGCTCGTCCACCGAGCACTCGGTGTACGGGCGGACGCTGCACCCCTTCGACAAGGCCCGCGTGCCGGGAGGCTCGTCGGGCGGCTCGGCCGCGCTCGTCGCCGCGGGCGCGGTGCCCGCCGCGCTCGGCTCGGAGACCGGCGGGTCGGTGCGGCAGCCGGCATCGTTCTGCGGGGTCGTGGGGATCAAGCCCACGTACGGACGCGTGTCGCGCTACGGGCTCGTGGCGTTCGGCTCGTCGCTCGACCAGATCGGCGTGCTGGGTCGGAGCGTGCACGACGCGGCGCGCGTGCTGTCGGTGATCAGCGGGCGAGACCCGAAGGACTCGACGTGCGAGGACCGCGATCCGCTGCGCCTCCCCACGGTGCCCGAGTCGCTCCAGGGCTTCGTCATCGGGATCCCGAAGGAGTACTTCCCGCCGGATCTCGACCCCGCGGTGCGACGCGCCTGCGACCGCGTGATCCGGCTGTTCCGGGAGCAGGGCGCGGCGGTGCGCGAGGTGTCGCTGCCGCACACCCCCTATGCGGTCGCCACCTACTACATCATCGCGCCGGCCGAGGCGTCGTCCAACTTGGCGCGCTACGACGGCGCGCGCTACGGTCCGCGCTTCGACGGCGCGGTGGACGTGCGGGCGCTGTACCGCGCCACGCGCGGCCAGGGCTTCGGCGCCGAAGTGCGGCGGCGCATCCTCGTCGGCACGTACGTGCTGTCGTCGGGCTACTATGACGCCTATTACCGCAAGGCCCAGCAGATGCGCGCGCTGATCGCCCAGGACTTCCGCACCGCGTTCGACCGCGGCGTGGATCTGCTGTTCACCCCTACGACACCCACCGCGGCCTTCAAGGCGGGGGAGAAGCTCGCGGACCCGGTGGCGATGTATCTGTCCGACATTTTCACGGTCACCGCGAACCTGGCGGGGCTGCCCGCGCTCTCGCTGCCGATCGGGCGCATCAAAGGGCTGCCGATCGGCGGACAATTCATCGGCCAGGCATTCCTCGAGGACGAGCTGATCGAGGCCGCCTACGCCGTGGAGCGGGTGGTCCCCGCGACGACGGAGGCCTGATGCCGGCCGCATGGGAGACGGTCGTCGGCCTGGAAACGCACGTCCAACTCCGGACCGTGTCGAAGATGTTCTGCGGCTGCTCCGCGGCGTTCGGCGCCCCGCCCAACACGAACGTCTGCCCGGTGTGCCTCGGGCTGCCGGGCGCACTACCGGTGCCCAACGAGCTGGCGCTCAAGCTCGCGGCGCGCGCGGCGCTCGCGCTCGGGTGCACCGTGCACGCGAAGAGCGTGTTCGCGCGCAAGAACTACTTCTATCCCGACCTGCCGAAGGGCTACCAGATCTCACAGTTCGAGCAGCCGCTCGCGACGGATGGCACGCTGTCGTACCTGTCACCGGAGCGAGGGATAGCGACGGCTACCATCGTACGCCTGCACGTCGAGGAGGACGCCGGGAAATTACTGCACGATCGGTTCCCCAAGGAGACGGCGATCGACCTGAACCGCTGCGGCGTGCCCCTGATCGAGATCGTCACCGGCCCCGATTTCCGCTCACCGCAGGAGGCGCGGGCCTATCTCCTCACGCTGAAGCAGGTGCTCGAGTACGCCGGCGCGTCCGACTGCGACATGGAGAAGGGGAGCCTGCGCGTGGACGCCAACGTCTCGGTGCGCCGGGCGGGCGAGACCGCGCTCGGTACCAAGGTCGAGGTGAAGAACATCAACTCGTTCGCGTACGTCGAGAAGGCGCTCACGGTCGAACGGGACCGGCAGATCGCCTTGCTCGAGGCCGGAGGGACCGTCGAACAGCAGACCATGCTCTACGATGCCAAGACGAACAGCGTGCGGCCCCAGCGCAGCAAGGAAGAGAGCCACGACTACCGTTACTTTCCCGATCCTGACCTACCGCCACTCGTTCTCAAGCCCGAGTTCATCGAGGAGCAACGCGCGGCGCTTCCCGAACTGCCGGCGACCAAGCGCGAGCGGTTCACGGCCCAGTACGCGCTGGGCGTGGACGACGCGGCGGTGCTCACCGCCGAACGCGCGGTGGCCGACTACTACGAGGCCGTCGTGCACGCCGGGGCCGAGCCCAAGGCGGCGGCGAACTGGGTGCGGACCGAAGTGCTGGCGGATGCCAAGGACCACGAGGAGACGCTGCGGGTGCCGCCGTCGGCCCTGGCGCAGCTCATCGGCCTCGTGAAGGGTGGTACGCTGTCGCACCAGGCGGCGAAGCGCGTGTTCGGCGAGGTGGCGGAGCGCGGCGGCGAGCCGCGCAACGTGGCCGAGGCCCTCGGCCTCGTGCAGGTGGCGGACACGGGCGTGGTCGCAGGGTGGGTGAGCGAGGTGCTCGGGGCGCACACGACCGAGGTCACGCGCTACAAGAACGGCGAGACGAAGCTGATGCCGTTCTTCATCGGGCAGGTGATGAAGGTGTCGCGGGGTAAGGCGGACCCTAAGCTC
>Ga0134112_10000252_pt1 | contig 13730 bp, 14 predicted proteins | sample 15_D_Rain_40_5_1_FD_128867 | JGI IMG/M metagenome (GOLD analysis project Ga0134112, IMG submission 128867) | Grasslands soil microbial communities from the Angelo Coastal Reserve, California, USA - 15_D_Rain_40cm_5_11112015 | ecosystem: Environmental > Terrestrial > Soil > Grasslands ... | reverse complement strand
CGCTCGATCGCCTCGAGATTCACCCCCTCGGGCGTGATGGCTCGCGGCGTCTCGGCCGGCGCGGCGGCACCGGGTGCCCCGGCCCGAGCCGCGCCGGATCTGGGCTTCGGCGCGCCCGTCAGGGCGATCGGGAGGTGCTCGCCGGTGATCAGCCCGCCCTCGCACAGAGATCCTCGCGCAGGGTGCCGCGCTCCATCGCCACCCGGGGATCGCGATTGGTTGCGGCGATCACCCGCACGTCGGCGTCGAACGGGACGACGAGGCGCGCCGCGGCGGCGACCCGGCCGATGACCTCTCCGGCCTCGAGCGAATCAGCGATCGCGCGGGCGATCGCCGAGCAGACCTCGCCCAGTCCTGGGGGCAGGTCCCGGACGCTGGGGTCCCCGGCCACTCAGGTGCGGCCGGCGAGCTTGCGCCCCTGCTCGAGCACTCCGAACGACCGCGGCGTGCTCGGCATCAGGAAGCGGTAGCCGCTCGCGATCAGGCGCTCGATGTTCTTCGCGTCCGGATGCGGGTGGCCGCACGGCACGTTGTGGTCCTTGCAGATCTTTAAGATGCGATCGATCGCCTCGGCCACGACGGGGTGCTCGTACTCGCGCGGATGGCCGAGCTCCTGGCTCAGATCCCCCTCCCCAATCAGCACGACGCCGATGCCCGGCACTTCCTGGAGCATCCGCGGAAGGTTCTCGATCGCCTTCGTGTCCTCGCACTGGATGATCGCGAGGATCTCGCCCTGCGGCGCCAGCGGCCACACGTCGGCCCGCGCGTAGTACTCCTGCTGCGAGAGGCCCCAGTAGCGCGCGGCGCGCGCCGGCGCGTCGCCGCGGATGCCGGGCGGATTGTAGCGGGGTGCCTGCGGCAGGCGCGGATAGCGGCAGGCGCTGACCGCGTTGCGCGCTTCTTCGACCGTGCTGACGTGCGGGAAGATGATGCCGAACACGCCGATGTCGAGCACCTGCTTGGCGATCCACTGGTTCATCTCGCCGCCGTTCGGCGGGATCCGTACCATGGGCGTCACCTTCGGCGCCAGGGTGCCGGAGTCGAGAATCTGACGCCGGTCGAGCATGTACTGGAGCGCGTCGCGCAGCGCCGGCGCGCTCATCGGCGCGTGCTCCATCTCGAAGGCCACACCGTCCAGGTTCGAGGCGGCCAGCGCGGCGGCGGTCTCGATGTCGACCGAGCCGAAGCCGACGAAGGCCGTCTTGCCCTGCTCGAGCGCCCGGATGACGCTGTTCAGTCGCGGGATCTCAGCCATGGCTCTCTCCTTAGCGCGAAGCGGGGATCTTGTTCTTCAAGCGGCTGTAGATGCGGCGCGCGTTGCCCTCGTAGACCTTGCGGCGGTCCTCGTCGCTGATGCGGACCGCGTCGACGTAGCGCTTGGTGTCGTCGTAGTAGTTGCCGGTCTCCGGGTCGATGCCGCGCACGGCGCCGACCATCTCCGAGGCGAAGAGAATGTTGTCGGCGGGGAGCACCTTGAACAGGAGGTCGATGCCGGGCTGGTGATAGACGCACGTGTCGAAGAACACGTTGTTCAGCAGGTGGTCCTTCAGCAGCGGCTTCTTGAGATCCTGGGCGATGCCGCGGTAGCGGCCCCAGTGGTACGGGATCGCGCCGCCGCCGTGGGGAATGATGAACTTCAGGCTCGGAAAGTCCTTGAAGAGATCGGCGGTGATCAGCTGCATGAACGCGGTCGTGTCACCATTGATGTAATGACCGCCGGTCGTGTGGAAGTTCGGGTTGCAGGACATGCTGACGTGGATCATCGCCGGCACGTCGAGCTCGACCATCTTCTCGTAGAACGGATACCACCACTTGTCGGTCAGCGGCGGGTCCTTCCAGTAGCCCCCCGACGGATCGGGATTCAGGTTGCAGCCGATGAAGCCGAGCTCCTTGATGCAGCGCTCGAGCTCGGGAATGCAGTTGGCCGGCGGCACCCCCGGCGTCTGCGGGAGCTGGCACACGCCGACGAAGTTCTGGGGAAAGAGCGTGCACACGCGATGGATCAGGTCGTTGCACACCTGCGACCAGTGCAGGCTCGTGGTCGCGTCGCCGATGTGGTGCCCCATGCCGGCGGCCCGCGGCGAGAAGATCGTCACGTCGGTCCCGCGCTCGCGCTGGAGCTTGAGCTGGGCCTTGTCGATCGACTCCCGGATCTGATCATCGCTGATGCTGATGGTGCCCTTCGAGCGGGCGCTCGAGGGCTCCTTCAGCTCCGCGATCTGCTTCTGCCGATAGGCCTCGAGCTCCTTCGGTGCCGTCGTGTAGTGGCCGTGACAATCGATGATCATGAAGCCCTCCGACGTGGTACCCCAGAATAGGCGAGCATCCTAGTCCGCGGCCGCTCTCATCGTCAAGGCGACGCCGGCAGCCAACGACCGAACCGACCCTGATAGTCCGCGAGCATCGCGGCCTGGCCTGTCTCCTTCCAGTAGGCCAGCCCTCACGAAGTCTCGCGGCCTGCCGGTGAGACTGCGTCGCGCTCGAGACGCTCGACCCACGTCTCGAAGCGGCGCTCGAAGCCGGCGCGCGCGGCGATTCGTCGCATCCAGGAAGCGGGCGCGCCCTCGGGCGGCTCCTCGTGAACAAGTACCGCAAGTCGCAGCTGCGTCGCGAGCGCCGGCTCGTCGCCGGCCGCCACCCGGAGCCTTCGGGAGACGTCGTCGATGTGGCCGGCGACCTCGGATGGGATCAGATCGCGAAGGTTGCCCGCGCTCAGGGAACGACCCGCTCGAAGCGCACGCTACTCGAGATCGAGCGTGCGGCGCGGGAACATGTCCTCCGGAGTCACCACGCGCGGGAGGATCTTCTGGTCGCGAGCGAACTGGATGATGGCCTCCAGCGCCTTGCGGTTCTTCGCGACGCCGTACGGGAGCGGGTCGTCGCCGACGACACTGCGGCGCTGGGCGATGGCCTGAGCGTCGGCCGGCAGGGTCGCGCCCGAGCTCAGCTGCTTCAGGAACACGGCCTTCGCGTCCGTGAAGGCCCCGAACAGACGCGGCGCGAGCGTCGGATCCGATTGGAGCAACGAATCCTTCACGACCACGGTGTGGTTGACGGGATAGATCCCGGTCTTGCGGTACCACGCCGCCTCGGCCTCGCGCGGGCTCGCGATCAATGGCTTCACGTCGGGCGAGTCGACGGCGCCGACACCGATCGCCGCCGCCAGCTCGCCCTTCATCAGCAGCTCGCCGAGGTTGGCGCCCGGGCGCTCCTCGACGTTGGCCGGCTTCTGGTATTCCTGCACGTGCTCCTCGTCGACCACCACCCACGTGACCTTGCCGAGGTCCACGCCGTACTCGGTCGCCAGGATGCCGCGCGCCCACACGCCGGTCGTGACCGTGTAGGCTCGGACGCCGACCTTCTTGCCCTCGAGGTCTTTCGGAGACTTCACGCCGGACTTCACGTTGTAGACGATCGGCGCGTGGTGGAACTGGCGCATGACGAACACCGGCAGCGCGGTGAACGCCTTGCCGTGGGCCTTCGCCGTCAGGTACGTCGTGATCGCCATCTCGGACACGTCGAACTCGAGCGTGCGCACCATGCGCCGGAACGCGGCGACGATGGGGCTCACCTCGACCTGCTCGAGGCGCACGCCTGGCGCCGTCACGCTCCCGTCCTTCAGCGCCTTCGTGTGCGCGTAGGTCGCGACCGCGGTCTTGAGAACGGTCGTTCCCGGCGCCGCGCTCATCGCGCGATCTTCTCGGACGGCGCCTCGCCGAACGCCCGCCTGAGCCCCTTGGTGGCCTCGAGCCAATCGGCGTCGCGCGGCAGGATCACCCCGCCGGAGCGGTGACGATAGACCGTGGGATCGTCGACTCCCGGCGGCACCGTGGCGTCGTCACGGAGCGCCCGCGCGGCGTTGATCACGCGGCGGCGGGTGCGGATGACCATCGCGTCCGAGGTCCCGAGGTGCTCCTGGGTGCGGTCGTAGGTGGGCCCCATGCTCTCGGTCACGGCCTGGTCTTGCTGGTGGATGCCGGCGATGCCGGTGAAGCTCTCGGTGCGCTGCGACTCGCGGTCGATCAGGTAGTCGTTGTCCTTGTTCTGGGTGAGGCGGAACTTGCCGAGCCAGTCCGACGTGTCCGGCAGGAACTCGAAGCCCCCGGGCCGCGCGCCGGCCGCCGCGACTGGGCGTCCACCCGCACTGAGGCCCGACGCGCCGCCCGCCGCACCCGTGCCCACGCGCGAGCGCGGCGCGGCGATGCTCCAGAACATGATGTGGTTGTCGTCAACGGGCACCCAGGCGCGCACCAGCACCTGCATGCCGAGAATGCCCGTCGGGATCATCGTGAAGAACGGGAACAGGAAGTGGGCGATGCGCCAGTAGTAGGTGTCGGACTCGGCGGGACGGTAGGCACCGTACGACGTGCCGAACTCGGTGTCGACCACCTCGTACTTCGGGGCGCGATCGGTGACGTTGTAGTAGTCGAACGTCCCGGGCTTCGTCTGCTCGGGCTTGAGGGCCCCGAGGTGCAGGAAGCCGAGGTGGCTCGTGTCGATGTCGCCCTCGAGCCCCTGGAACCAGTTGCACTCGCGCATCACCTTCTGGATCTGGTACTCGCCCTGCGGCAGCATGTTCGGCTCGATGTCCGGCAAGGGCGGCGGCGTGCGGCGCGGCCCCATGTAGGTCCAGATGATGTCGTTGCGCTCCACGCACGGGTACGCGGTGGCGTGGATCTTCGACTTGAAGTTGCTCTCTTCCGGCTCGTTGGGCATGTCGACGCAGTGCCCCTCGCAGCTGTACTTCCAGCCGTGGTACACGCAGCGCAGGCCTTCTTCCTCGTTACGGCCGAAGAAGAGGGACGCGCCGCGGTGCGGGCAGTGGTTCTGGATGAGCCCGATCTTGCCGGACGTCACCCGGAAGGCGATGAGGTTCTCGCCGAGGAGCCGGACGCGGACGGGCGCGCCGTCCCGCTCCGGGAGCTCGCTCGTCATGAGGGCGGGGATCCAGTACTGGCGCAGCAGATCGCCCGTGGGCGTGCCTCGCCCGACCCGGCAGAGCAGCTCGTTGTCCTCTCTGGAAAGCATCGCCTTGCCTCCTGTCCTGGACTGGCCTGCGTGCCTACTATGCCACGGTCGTGGTCCGCACGCTGGCGTGGACGAGACGACGGACCAGCACGACCACCGCGAGTACGACCGCCGTCATCATCAGGGCCGCGACGGCGGCTTCCTCCAGGCGTCCGTTCGACCACTGGCTCAGGAAGAGCGTCGGCAGCACCGTCGACTTCGCCCCGTAGAGGAACGCCACCGTCGCCAGGTCGCTGAACGACACCGTGAACTGGATCACCCAGCCCGCCAGGAACCCGTTCATCACCAGGGGCAGCCAGATGCGCCGGAAGGTCGAGGGCCACGAGGCCTTGTGGATGCGGGCGGCCTCCTCCAGCTCGCGGCTGATCTGGATCATGCTCGAGCCCATGATCTGCGTGCCGAACGGAAAGCCGCGCACGATGTGGGCCAGGATCAGCACCGTCAACGTCCCGTAGAGGATGGCGAGCGGCGACAGGAGCACGGCCCAGAGGATCCCGAGGCCGAGCACCAGCGACGGCACCGCCCAGGGCACCCACGCCGCCAGGTCGAGGAGCCGGCGGCCCTTGTAGCGGCTCCTGGTCACCACGTAGGAGACGAGCGAGTAGATGATCATGCCGACGGTCGTGGCGACGATGCTCATCACCAGGCTGTTGGTCAGCGCCAGGCGATTGATTCGCAACGTGAGCATCCGGCGCCAGTTGTCGAGGGTGTAGCTGGCCGGATCGAAGACGTTGAGCCCGATGAACCGGATGAAGCTCACCTGGATCAGCATCACCGCGGGCAGGACCACCGTCACGATGAAAAACAGCAGCACGAAGCCGAAGGCGACCCAGCGCAGCCGGCCGAGCGCCATCGGGCGCGCGGAGTAGCCGCGCCCGGTCACGGTCGTGTAATCGCGCTTGCCCAGGAACCGCGAGTTCACCAGCACGAGCCCGAACGTGATCACCAGCAGCATGACCGCCATCGTCATGCCGGTGCGGAAGTCGGGCGGGAAGATCTGCACCATGCGCTCGTAGATCTTGTTCGTGAGCACGTAGATGCCGGAGCTGGTGCCGAGGAACACCTCCGTCTCGAAGGACGAGAGCAGCCGCGTGAGCGACAGGATGAAGGCGGCGAGGATGGCCGGGCGCAGGAGCGGCACCAGGATGCGCGTGACGGTGCGCCGCGGCGAGGCGCCGCACATGCGCGCCGACTCCTCGAGCGCCGCGTCCATGTTCCGGAAGGCCGGGATCAGGAAGATCGCCAGGAGCGTCGCCCAGCCGGTGACGCTGACGAAGATCAGCCCGCCGTACGAGAAGATGTCGAGCGGCCCCGTGTCGCCCGCGAACATCGGCAGCAGGCGCAGGAGCTGGTTGAGGTATCCCTTCTGCGGGCTCAGCAAGAGCGCCCAGCCGAGCACCTTGCCCAGGAGCGGGAAGAAGAACGAGAGGATCAGCAGGAACTCCAGGCGATTGCGAAACGGACAGTCCGTGCGGGCGATGATCCACGCCAGCACGACCGCCAGCGCGAGCGCCAGCACCGCGCGCACGGTCGAGAGCCACACGGTGGTCCAGAGAATCCGCCAGACGTCCGGCTCGGCCATCACGCCGAGCGAGGCGCGGATCGACTCCCAGGTGATGGCGCCGGGACGGCCGGGCGGCGCGTCCCGGAAGCCGGCGACCAGCGCGGTGACGACCGGAGTCACCGTGAGCACGGCCACCACGATCAGCAGCAGGGTCGGCAGCCACGCCCACGCCCAGACGCGCGGCCACGCGATGCCCCGCGCCCGCGCGGTCAGGACCGCCATGTCAACGCCTCCCGGCCCCGTCTAGTTCAGTAATCAAAGAGTTTGGACGCGATCACCCACTTGAGAACCTCGGTGATCTGGCGCTCTGCCTTGTCGTCGCCCGCGAACTGGAGCTTGTGCTTGGCCGGGTCGTCGAGCGGGCGCGGCGCCACGTCGGCCCGGGCCGGCGTGTTGCCGAGCGCCTGCACGCGCCACTCGGCGTACTCGCGGCTCAGCATGAAGTCGACGAAGACCTTCGCGGCGTTGGGGTGCGGCGCGTTCTTGACGACCGCGAAGAGCGGCGATTGAGTGCTGACGCAGCCGGGCTCGAGACAGACCTTGGTGATCGGGACCGTGCCCATGCCGTACTCCACGCGCCACGGGCCGCCGAGCATCGCGTGCAGCTCGCCCCGCGCCACCTCGCCGGACTCGTTGAAGCCCAGGAGCTTGGGCTTGAGCCCGGCGAACTCGCGGATGAACGCCTCGCCGTACTCCTTGCCGTTTACTTCCTTCAGCCCGTACATGTGATAGACGCCGATGTTGGCGATGCGCGGGTCGGTGAACGCCACGCGCTTGCGCTTGATCAGGTCGACCCAGTACGGGTCGCGCACGAGGTCCCAGTAGCTCTTGGGATATTTCTCGGGCGGGACCAGCTTGGTGTTCACGTTCAGCCCGCTCACGCTGGCGAAGACGCCGGCCAGATGAGTCTCCTTGTTGATGATCGGCCAGCGCCACTTCACGCTCGGGTCGAGCGCCGTCGGCGGGATGAAGTCTTCGGCGAGCCCGCGCCACGAGAGTGTCCGCCCGCTCTGCCCGCCGCACTGGTAGACATCGGCCTGGACGCGGCCGGCCGAGGCCTCGGTGCTGATCTTCTCGACCAGCTGAAAGCCGGGCGATAGAACCTGGCTCACCTGGATGTCCGGGTAGGTCTTGTTGAAGGCGGCGATCGTGCCCTCGGCTTCCGTCGCCTGGGCGCAGCTGTACCAGATGACCTCGCCTTCCTTCTTCGCGGCCGGAACGATCTTGCTCTTCCACTCGGCCATCGCGGCCTGATACTTCGCGGGAGTCGCCGTCGTATCGGCCGGCGCCGGCGCGGCGGCCGGGGCCGGCGGCTTGCTCTGCGCTCGGAGGGCGTCCGGGGCGAGCCCGCCGGCGACGACGACCGCCGCGAGAAGCCCGGACACCATCGCTGCCCATCGCCGCCTCGTCATCGCACCGTCCCTCCGTTCGCGTCCGGCTCCCGCGGCCACAGCCTGACCGCACGCGGCGACACGCAGAGCTTCGCGCGCGCGTCGTGCGGGAGGCGTGCGTCCTCGGGCCCGGTCGCTCTCACGGTGAAATTCCCCATCTCCACCACGTACTCGACGCGGCCGCTCACGTAGACCGACGAGCGCACCACGCCGACCCAGGCGCCCTCACGCTCGGCCGCCCGCGCCTCGACGGCCTCCGGGCGGAAGGCCAGCAGCACTGCCTGACCGACGCTCCAGCTGCCGCCGGCGGCGACGGGCACGCTGCAGCCGCTCTCCTCGATCTCGGCCACCAGGCTCCCGTCCTCGCCCTTCGCGATGCGCGCCGGCAGATGGTTGGCGCGGCCGAGGAAGTCCATGACGAATCGCGTGCTCGGCCGCTGGTACACCTCCTCGGGGCTGCCCTCCTGCTCGATGCGCCCGGCGTTCATGACGACGATGCGGTCGGAGAGCGTCATCGCCTCGGCCTGATCGTGCGTCACGAAGATGCTGGTGATCCCGAGCTTTGCCTGCATCTCGCGCAGCTCGAACCGCATCTCTTCCCGCAGCCGCGCGTCGAGGTTCGACAGCGGCTCGTCGAGCAGCAGCACCTGAGGATTCGACACGAGCGCCCGCGCCAGCGCGACCCGCTGCTGCTGGCCGCCGGATAGCATGGGCGCCGGGCGCGCGTGCAGGTCGCCGAGGCCGACGGTCCCGAGCATCGCCATCACCCGCTCGCGGGTCTCCGCGCGCGGCACACGGAGCTCCTGCAGCGGGAACGCCACGTTCTCGTAGACGGTCATGTGGGGCCAGATCGCGTAGCTCTGGAAGACCATCCCCATGCCGCGCCGCTCCGGCGGCACGAAGAGCCCGGACTCAGTGGACGAGAGCGGACGGCCCCCGACCTGGATCTCGCCTCGATCGGGGCGCTCGAGCCCGGCGACGAGGCGTAGGGTGGTGGTCTTGCCGCAGCCGCTCGGCCCGAGCAAAGTCAGGAACTCCCCGGCTTTGGCTTCGAAGCTCAAGTCGTTCACCGCGACCACGGTGCCGAACGTCTTGACGAGGCCGGACGCCCAAACAGTACCCATCGACTGTGGTCGGTAATCGAACCATCAGCCGATGCCCACGGCAAGCCCAAAATCCTCTGGCGACAGGAGGATGGCCGCTTAGACTGTGCCGGGATGGACTGGAAAAAGCTCGCCTGGGTGCTGGCGCCGGCCCTGCTCGTCGTGCTGATCGTGTTCGCCGTCCTGAACCGTCTGGTCGAGCCGCTGCCGCCGCGCCGCATCACCCTCAGCACGGGCCGCGAGAACGGCGCGTACTACCTGTTCGCGAAGGAGTACGCGAAGCTCGCCAAGGCCGACGGCTTCACGGTCGAGATCATGACCGGCGCGGGAACGGTCGAGACGCTCAAGCGGCTCGCCGCCGGCCAGGCCATGGCCGGATTCGTTCAGGGGGGCACCGCCGAGGCGGCGCCGACGGAGGGGCTGCTCTCGCTGGGAAGCCTCTACTACGAGCCGATCTGGCTCTTCCACCGGCGAAACCGGCCGCTGCGCGGGCTCAACGATCTCAGAGGGCTCAGCATCCAGGTCGGCGAGGAAGGCAGTGGCATCCGACCGCTGGCGATACGCGTGCTGCGCGACAGCGGGATCACCGCGCAGAACTCGCATCTGATGGCCCTCACGAGCGAGGGGGCGGCGACGGCGCTCGAGGCCGGCCGGATCGACGCCGCGTTCTTCATCATGGCGCCGACCGTGCCGCTGGTGCGGCGGCTCCTGCTGAGCCCGAGCGTGGGCCTCTGGAGCGTGCGGCGCACGATCGCCTACACGGCCCGCTATCGGTTCCTGTCGACCGTGACGCTCGGCGAGGGCGTGGTGGATCTGGTCGCGAACGTGCCCGATCACGACGTGCTCTTGCTGGCGGCGACGGCCACGCTGGTGGTGCGCGAGGACGTCCATCCCGTGATCGTGCGGCTCCTGCTCAAGACTGCGGAGATCGTCCACAGCCGCCCGGGCCTGTTCGAGGCGCCGAACGCGTTTCCCTCCGACACGCTCGTCGACCTGCCGCTGCACGAGGTCGCCCGGCGCTACCTCCGGAAGGGACCGCCGTTCCTGGAGCGCTATCTACCCTTCTGGATCGCGGTCACGGTGGAGCGGTGGGCGCTCCTGATCCTGCCGGCCGTCGGGATCCTCCTGCCGCTGGTTCGCATCCTGCCCACGCTCTACAACTCGCAGATGCGCAAGCGGGTCACGCGCTGGTACCGAGAGGTGCACGCGATCGACCAGACGCTCGCGCACGCCACGCCCGAGGAGGCCCGCGCGGCCGCCGAGCGGCTCCGAGGCGTGCAGACGAGACTCGCGGAGATCCCGCCCCCGCCGCCCGGCCTCATGGGCGAGTACTACGACCTCAAGCTCCACCTGCAGAGGCTGATCGAGCAGGCCGAGGAGCGCGCAGCCGCGCGTCACTCGCCCAGATAGAGCTCGCGCGTCCGCGGGTGGGCGACGACCTCGCCGCGCGTGCCCTCGACCACGACCTCGCCGAAGTGCAGCACCGTGATCCGCTCGGCGAAGTCGAGCGCCACGTCCATGTCGTGCTCGATCATCACGATGGTCACGTCGCGCGGGATGCTCGTGACCAGCCGGAGCACGTCGCGCCGCTCGTCGACCGACAGCCCGGCGAACGGCTCGTCGAGCAGCAGGACCCGCGGGTTCTGGGCGAGGGCCATCGCGACCTCGACGCGGCGGCGCTCACCGTACGAGGTCTGGCCGAGCGGGCGGTCGGCCATGTGATCGAGGGCGACCCGCGCCAGGATCTCGCGCGCCTGCGCCGCCAGCGACGCCTGCCGGCTGAGCCTGACGAACGGGTTCCAGCGACGGCGCGACTTCCCGAGGAGCGCCAGGGTCACGTTGCGTAGCAGGGTCTCGCCGGGAAAGAGCGTGATGATCTGATAGGTCCGCGCGATTCCCAGGTGAAAGCGCCGGCGGCTCGGCACGCGCGTGATGTCCCGGTCGAACAGGGTGACCGAGCCGCGGTCGGGGCGAAGCTCGCCGGTGATCAGGTTGAAGAGCGTGGTCTTTCCGGCCCCGTTGGGGCCGATGATGAGACGGCGCTCACCGGCCTCGACCGTCAGGTCGACGCCGGAGGTGACGCGCAGCCCGCCGAACGACTTCGTGAGATTGCGGACGGCCAACGCGCTCAGATCACGTTCCGCGCTCGCAGCTCGGCGATCTGCGCCTTCTGATAGCCGAGCTCGGCCAGGATCTCGTCGGTGTGCTCGCCCAGGATGGGCGCGCGCCGCGTGAACCGTCCCGGCGTCTCCGAGAGGTCGACCGGCGTGGGCGCGAGCGGCACGCCGCGCGCCACACCCGGGAATTACGTGTCGCGGAGCAGGCCGGCGGTGCGGATGTGCGCGTCGGCGAGCGCCTGCTGGGGCGAGTAGAGCGGCGCCGAGGGAATTCGCGCGGCCTCGAGCTCCGCGAGCGCCTCGGCGGTCGTGCGCGACGCGGACCACTCGGCCATCCGCTTGGAGATGATCTCGCCGTTGTCGCCGCGGGCGCTGTCGTCCCTGAAGCGCGGATCGGTGAGCCAGTGATCCTCGCCCATGAGCTTGGCCCACCGCCGGAACATCGGATCGCCGATTGCGAGCGCCAGGATCCAGCCGTCCTTCGTGCGGAACAGGTCCGAGGGCGCCGAGGTCTGGCCGCGGTTCACCGTCGCCACGCGGTCGACCTGGATGGCCTGCTGCTCCACCAGGGTCGGGTTGTTGAAGGCGATCGCGGTCCGCAGCAAGGCCCCCTCGACCTTCTGGCCGCGCCCGGTTTGGCGACGCGAGAGGAGCGCCGCCAGGGTGCCGAAGGCGGCCAGCGACGCGGTGCCGCAATCGACCCACGCGACGGCCGCGCGCAGCGGCTGCTCCGGCGTGCCCGTGAGGTACGCCGAGCCGCACATCACCTGGCCGATGCCGTCGAACCCGTGCTTGGCGCTCCACGGCCCGCCGGCCCCGTACGCCGTCACGGTCGTCAGGATGATGTCGGGCTTCACGCGGCGCAGGCTCTCGAGGTCGAGGGCCAGCGAGCGCAGCACTTCCGGCGGCAGGTTCGCCACGACGACGTCGGCGGTGGCGACGAGCTTTCGCACGATCTCGCGGCCCTCGGGGCACGCGGGGTCCAGGGTCATCGCGCGCTTGTTACGGTTCATGGCGACGTACATCGCGCCCACGCCGTCGTCGGTCACGGGAGCCACCCAGCGGTCCTCGCCGCCGCCGGCGCGCTCGATGCGGATCACGTCGGCGCCGAGGTCGGCCAGGAGCGCCGCGCAGTAGGGGCCGGCGATGTAGCGCCCGAAGTCGAGGACGCGCACTCCCGTCAGGACGCCGTCGAGGTCGCTCACGGGAGCGCCAGGGGCTGGCCGTCGAGGTCCTCGGCCCGCTCCACCTTGATCAGCACGGCGAAGCCCTTCTTGTCCGGATCGCGCTCCTTCTCGGGCTGCACGAGACGGCGCCAGACTTCCTCGTACGCGGGGCCCGACTTGTGGATCTCCGCGGTGCCGTAGAAGCGCGCGATGCCGCCCTTCGGCAGCACACCGGCCTCGCGAAGCTGGGGCTTGCGCAGGAACACCGTGACCTTCGTCTTGTCCCGGAGGTTCGCGTTCGTCGAGCCCTTGCCGCGCTCCCAGAGCGCCAGGTGCTCGTCGTCGTAGACCATCGTGCTCCCGCGCGGCGTGATCTGGGTGAAGCCGTTGGGCAGCACTGTCCCGACCAGACACACGTTGGCCGGGAACGCGGTGTTGATGTGCTCGTGGAGAACCTTGGGAATGGTGGCCAATGGTCGGTACCTCCGGCGGGATTATAATTCGGCGGGCACGCGAGGAACATCGTGAGAACGGGCGCGGAATACCGCGAGGCGCTGCGCGACGGAAGGCGGGTGTGGGTCCTCGGCGAAGGTCTGGTCGAGGACGTCACCGTGCACCCGTCCACTCGCACGACCGTCGACGAGTACGTCGCCTGGTACGGCTCGGCGCTCGACGGCCGCGAGTCCGCGTTCGAGCTCCACGCCAACGGCGGCGTCCCGGCGTGGCGCGGCCGGATGCGCCGCTACTTCGCCCGCTACAGCGAGCTCGCCAACGCGGTCCTGCGCTCGTTGAGCCTCGACATGCCCAAGCTCGACCTCGAGAGCCTGCGCGCGGCTCCTCTCGCCCCGCGCCGCCCGGTCACCCCGCCGCGGTAGGGCGCGGCCGCAGCGCGGCTAGCGCGCGGCGCCAGCGCCGAACCGTACCCGGCACCAGCCCCTCGGGCATGAAGACCACGATCACGACGAAGATCGCGCCCAGGACGAAGTTCCAGCGCTCGATGTAGGCGCTCGCCACGTTCTTCACGACGACCACCAGCGCCGCGCCGGCGATCGGCCCGAGCAGGGTCGCGGTGCCGCCGGCGATCACCATCAGGAGCGCCTCGGCCGAGGCGGTCAGCGCCACCGCCTGCGGGCTCACGAACTGGTTGTAGTAGAGGTAGAGCAGTCCGGCCACGCCGCTCCAGAAGCCCGAGAACAGGAACGCGAGAAAGCGGATCATCCACACGTGGTAGCCGAGCGCGTTCATGCGGAGGGGCTGATCGCGCGTGCCTCGCACGCTGGCGCCGAACGGCGAGGCGACGAAGACCGCCATCGAGCCGACGGCCAGCAGGAAGACGACGAATGTCGCCCAGTAGAAGCTGG
>Ga0134112_10000249_pt1 | contig 13758 bp, 17 predicted proteins | sample 15_D_Rain_40_5_1_FD_128867 | JGI IMG/M metagenome (GOLD analysis project Ga0134112, IMG submission 128867) | Grasslands soil microbial communities from the Angelo Coastal Reserve, California, USA - 15_D_Rain_40cm_5_11112015 | ecosystem: Environmental > Terrestrial > Soil > Grasslands ... | reverse complement strand
CTACGACAGCGTCTACCTCGCTGTTGCGATGATTCGCCACTGCCCGCTTGTCACTGCCGATCGGCGGCTCTACGACGCGCTCGCCGCCGGCGCGCTCCGCTCCCATCTCCTCTGGGTCGCCGACGTTCCCTGACCCCGCGTATACTGCCGGCATGCTCGACCCCGTCACCATCTCGGTCCTGACCCATCGCTTCTCCGCCATCGTCGAGGAGATGGGCGAGGCGATGCTGCGCACGGCGTACTCGCAGATCCTCAACTCCAGCCGCGACTTCTCGACGGCCATCTGCGACGGCCAGGCGCGGCTGGTCGCCCAGGCCGAGCACGTCCCCATCCACGTCGGCGCCATTCCGTGGGCGGTGGAGTCGGTACGCGACTTCTTCGGCGCGCGCGTGCGGCCGGGTGACGTCTTCCTGCTCAACGACCCGTACCACGGCAACAACCACCTGCCCGACCTCACCGCGTTCGTACCCGTCTTCGTGGACGGGCAGGTGGCGTTCTGGTCGATCAACCGCGCTCACCAGTCCGATATCGGCGGCTCCACGCACGGCGCCTACAACCCGGCCGCGACCGAGATCTGGCAGGAGGGGCTGCGGATCACCCCGCTCAAGCTCTACGACGCCGGCGAGCTCCGCGATGACGTGCTGAAGATGGTCACGACCAACGTGCGCCACCCCCACGACTTCATGGGCGACCTGCGCGCGATGATCGGCTCCGCGCGCGTGGGCGAGCGCCGCCTGCTCGCGCTGGTCGAGGACTACGGCAGCAAGACCGTCATCGAGGCGGTGGACGAGATCCTCGACGGCGCCGAGCGCCAGGCGCGCGCGTGCATCCGCGGATGGAGGGACGGCACGTATCGCGGCGAGGCGGTCCTGGACGACGACGGCCACGGCATCGAGAACGTCGCGATCCGCGCGACGGTGACGAAGAAGGGCGACGGCTTCACGGTCGACCTGAGCGCCTCGGACCCTCAGGTCAAGGGCTTCGTGAACTCGTCCTTCCCGAACACGATGTCCTCCGTGCACATGGCGCTGGCCTTCCTCATCGATCCGCGCACGCCGAAGAACTCCGGCACCTTCCGCCCGGTGAAGGTGATCACGCGCGAGGGCACCGTCGTGCACCCGCGCCCGCCGGCGCCGGTCACCCTCGCCACGAACCACTGCGCGCAGGAGATCGCCGAGGCGGTCATCAAGGCGCTCGCGCGCGCGTGCCCCGATCGCGCCATCGCCGGCTGGTCGCGGCGCTTTCGCATCGCGATCAAGGGCGTGAACCCGCGCACCAAGCGCCCGTTCATCTGGCACATGTTCCACGCGCGCGGCGGCGGCGGCGCCTCGCCGGCCGGCGACGGCTGGGAGACCGCGGGCGAGGGCCAGGCGGTGGGCGGGATCAAGTTCGGCTCGGTCGAGGTGGCCGAGGTGCGCTTCCCGCTGACGTTCGAGTGGCACGAGTTCCGCCCCGACTCGGCCGGCGACGGCCGGCACCGCGGCGGCGTGGGCTCCGTGCTCCGCCTGCGCGTGGACACGACGGAAGACGGCGTGGCCAACACCGCGGGCGACGGCACGCGTCATCCCTCGTACGGCATCCTCGGCGGCGCGGACGGGCTGCCGCACCGCTACCGGCTGCTCTCGCGCGGCCGCGCGCCGCGCACGCTGAAGACGAAAGAGGTCGGCATCCCGGTGCGGCCGGGCGACGTCTTCTTCGTCGAGTCGGCGGGCGGCGGCGGCTGGGGACCACCCGCCAAGCGCCGCCGCGAAGCGCGCGCCGCCGACGCGGAGAACGGCTTCGTCCGACGCCGCGCGCGTGGCTGACGACCTGCTCGCCGTCGCGCGCGACCGCGCGCGCAGCAACCGCTTCTGGCAGCACCTCGGCATCGACGTCGCCGAAGTCCGCGAGGGCTGGGCGCTGCTGCGGCGCGGCCGCACCGTCGCCTTCGGCGAGGTGCGCGTGACCGACGACGCCGGCGCCCTCGTCGCCGTCGGCCGCGCGACCTACCTCATCCTGCCGTCGCGCGCAAGGGAGGCGTCGGGATGAGGCGCGCCGCGCTCGTGCTGCTCGCGCTGCTGGCGCCGGCGGCGGCCCACGCGGAGATGCGGCTGCCGCCCGGCTTCAGCGCGGAGGTCTACGTCACCGGCAGCGGCGAGGCGCCCGACGGCCGCGCGGCGGTCGGCATCCCGTCGACCACCTCGCTCGCGTTCGACGCGGCCGGCATGCTCTACACGGCGCGCAGCGGGCGCCGCTACCGCGGCGGCGAGATCGAGGACCTGTGGCCGCTGTTCCGCTTTCCGGCCGGCGGCGCCCGGGTCACCGGCAACGTCGCGCGCTACTTCTACGGTCCGCCGCTGCTCAATCTCCAGCTCGGCGCCCTCCGCGGCCAGGAGCTCCTGGTCACGACGTTCGATCGCGACCGCGGGCTCGGCGTCCTCTACCGGATCGTGGATGGCCGCGCCGAGCTGCTGGCCGGCGGCACGCCGCCGCCCGGCGAGCCGCCGCTGTTCAAGCAGCCGGAGGGCGTCGCGCTCGACGCCGCCGGCAACATCTACGTCGCCGACCGGCAGCACGGCGCCGTGATGAAGCTGGACCCGGCCGGACGCGTGCTCGACCCGCGCTGGCTCACGCTGTCGCGCCCGCGCCTGCTGGCCGCCCGCGGCGAGCGCGTGTGGGTCGCCGCCGACGGCGACACCGAGGCGCCGTGGCTGAGCGGGACCGGCGAGATCTGGGTGATCCGCGGCCAAGAGCGGCGCGTCGCCCTCAGCGGGCCGATCGTCGCCGGCATGGATGTGAGCCCGGGCGGCCACCTGGTCGTCGCCGATCGACACGGCGCGCGCATCCTCGCGGTGGGCGGCGACGGCACGTCGATCGACATCGTCACGTTCAGCGACGGCGACGCGCCCCGCGCGCTCGGCTGGGCGCCGAACACGGAGGCGACGCGGCGGGCGGGCGTCGCGGGCCACCTCTTCGTCGTCGTCACCCGACGCGGCGCGTGGTCGCTCAACGAGATCGTCCGCATCTCGGGGCCCTTCGACGAGCTGATCCGCGCCCGGCTGCCCGCGCCCCGCTGATCTGATCCTTCCGTCCGGCGCCGGCCGGTCTGCTATCGTGCCCAACGGGAGGAGCTATGGCCGACAACGCGACCACGCAGCGCCGGCAGCAGGGGCTGGAGCAGGCGGCTTCGGTCGTCTTCGCCCTGATGGGCATCGTGCCGTTGCTGCTCTTCACGTTCACGCTCTGGCAGGTGGGCGCGATCCACCGCACGCTCGCGCAGGCGTGCCTCGTGCTCACGCTGGTCCTCATGCTGCTGGGCTTCTGGTTGTTCCGCTCGATGCTCGGGCAGCTGTCGGAGGTCGTGAAGGAGGTGGCGCGCATCGCCCAGGCGGTGGCGCGACCCGCGGCCGGCAGGCCGATGGCCGCGCCCCCCGCGATGCCGACGCCCGCGCGGCCGGTGGCCGGCCTCGGGTCCATCTGGGAGCTCGGCGAGATGGCGCGCACGATGGATCTCCTCTGGCAGCGCGAGGCGCGCGCCCATGTCGGGCGCCACGTGCAGATCACGGTCGCGAATTCCGAGGAGCTGACGGGACGGCTGCTCGAGGCGACGGAGGACGGGCTGCTGCTCGAGCAACCCGGCGGCGGCACGGTCGCTATCACCTACCTGCGCGTGCAGGGCATCGAGCCCGTCGTCGGTGGCTGAGCGCACGAGCGGCGGCGCCGCGCGGCGCCAGCGCTCTGCGGCCGCCTAGCAACAGCCACACGACCCCGCCGATCACGCCGCCGACGTTGATTTGTGGTGAAAGTTCGCCTACGTTGGGCACCCGGAGACCCCATGACAAGCGTGTACGAAGAGACGTACGCCCGATCGCTCGGCGACCCCGCCGGCTTCTGGGCCGCCGCCGCCGAGGACCTCTACTGGGACCGGCGCTGGGATCGCGTCTTCGACGACTCCCGGCCGCCCTATTACCGCTGGTTCACGGGCGGCATGTTGAACACCTGCTACAACGCGCTCGACCTGCACGTCGACCGGGGCCGCGGCAAGCAGCGCGCGCTCGTGTACGACAGCCCCGTCACCGACACGATCCGCGTGTTCACGTACGCCGAGCTGCGCGACGCCGTCGCGCGTCTGGCCGGCGCGCTGCGGCGGCAGGGGATCGCACAAGGCGACCGCGTGATCATCTACATGCCGATGGTGCCCGAGGCGGTGATGGCCATGCTGGCCTGCGCGCGCATCGGCGCGGTGCACTCGGTGGTCTTCGGCGGGTTCGCCCCCAACGAGCTGGCCAAGCGGATCGACGACGCGCGCCCGAAGCTCATCCTGTCCGCGTCGTGCGGCATCGAGCCCGGGCGCGTCGTCGCGTACAAGCCGCTCCTCGACGGCGCCATCGAGCTCTCGAGGCACAAGCCGGAGCGCTGCGTGATCCTCCAGCGCTCTCAGGCCGTCGCGCCGCTGGCGAAAGGACGCGACCTGGATTGGAACGACTTCACCGCGGGCGCCGAGGCCGTCGAGTGCGTGTCGGTGGCGGCCACCGACCCGCTCTACATCCTCTACACCTCGGGCACCACCGGCATTCCGAAGGGCGTCGTGCGCGACAACGGCGGCCACGCGGTCGCGCTCAAGTGGTCGATGACGGGCGTGTACGGCATGGGCGCGGGCGAGACCTACTGGGCGGCGTCCGACATCGGCTGGGTCGTCGGCCACAGCTACATCGTCTACGCGCCGCTGCTGAAGGGCTGCACGACGATCCTCTACGAGGGCAAGCCCGTCGGCACGCCGGACCCCGGCGCGTTCTGGCGGGTCATCGCCGAGCACGGTGTCAACGCGCTCTTCACGGCGCCGACCGCGTTCCGCGCGATCAAGAAGGAGGATCCCGCGGGCGCGCACATGGCCAAGCACGATCTGACGGCCTTCCGCACCCTCTTCCTCGCCGGCGAGCGCTGCGATCCGGACACGCTGCTGTGGGCGCGCGAGCGCCTGCGCGTGCCGGTGATCGATCACTGGTGGCAGACCGAGACGGGCTGGGCGATCGCCGCCAACTGCGTGGGCCTCGGGATGCTGCCGGTGAAGCCGGGCTCGCCGACGAAGCCGACGCCGGGCTACGACGTGCGCGTGCTCGACGAGGCCAATCGCGAGGTGGCGCCGGGCACGATCGGCTCGATCGCCATCCGCCTGCCGATGCCGCCGGGCTGACTGCCCACGCTCTGGAACAACGACGCCGGCTACGAGACGTCGTACCTGGCCAAGCATCCGGGCTTCTACCTGACGGGCGACGCGGGCTATCGCGACGAGGACGGATACTTCTACATCATGAGTCGCGTCGACGACATCATCAACGTCGCCGGTCACCGGCTCTCCACGGGCGCCATGGAAGAAGTCCTCGCCGCGCACCCGGACGTGGCGGAGTGCGCCGTGGTCGGCGTCGCCGACGAGATCAAGGGCGAGGTGCCGGTGGGCTTCGTCGTCACCAAGGCCGGCGTCACGCGCGGTGAGGCGGAGATCGTCCGCGAGCTCGTCGAGAAGGTCCGCGCCACCATCGGCCCCGTGGCCGCGTTCAAGACGGCGGCCGTGGTGAAGCGTCTGCCGAAGACGCGCTCGGGCAAGATTCTCAGGGGCACCATGAAGAAGATCGCCGAGGGGACGGAGTACACCCTGCCCGCGACGATCGACGATCCGGCGATCCTGACCGAGATCACCGAGTCGCTCAAGACCCTCGGCTATCCGCGGAGGTCCCCATGAAGTTCCCGCTCGCCCCCTCGACGCCCACGCGGCTCGGCTTCGAGCCCGCCGCGCTCGAGCGCCTGATGGAGCTGGTGACCCGCCACGTGGCGGAGGGGCGCTATCCCGGCGCCCAGCTCGCCCTCGCGCGTCACGGCAAGCTCGCGCTCACCCGTACGCTGGGCGACGCCCGGCTCGATCCCAAGCGCGTGGCCGCCAGGGACGACACCCTCTGGCTGCTGTACTCGAACACCAAGGTGCTGACGGCCTGCGCGGTATGGATACTCGCCGACCGCGGCGCGCTGTCGTTCACCGACACCGTGGCCGCGCACGTGCCGGGCTTCGAGGCCAACGGCAAGGGCGAGATCACGATCATCCAGCTCCTCACGCACCAGGCGGGCTTTCCGTCGGCGGAGGTGCCGCCGCAGGTGTGGGACGACCACGAGCTGCTTGGCCGGACCGTCTGCGGGTTCTCGCTCGAGTGGGCGCCGGGCAGCAAGGTGCACTATCACCGGCTGGCCGCCCACTGGACGGCGGCGGTGCTGATCGAGGCCCTCACGAAGGCCGACTACCGCACGTTCATCCGTGAGCAGGTGATCGTGCCGCTCGGGCTCGGCGACGACGTGTTCGTCGGGCTGCCGGACGCGCAGCACGAGCGCGCCGCCGATATGCACGAGCCCGGGCCCGACGGGCGTCCCGTCAAGCGCGCCGAGGAGAACAACGCGCCGGCCCGCCGCGCGGGGACACCGGGCGGCGGCGGCTACGGCACGGCGCGCGGGATGGCGGCCTTCTACCAGATGCTGCTCGCCGGCGGCACGCTCGGCGGCCGCCGGCTGCTCTCGCCGCGCACGGTCGCGTACGTGCTGCGCAACTACACCGGCGACCGCCCCGATGGCTACATGGGGATGCCGATGCACCGCGGCCTCGGGCCGCACCTGCGCGGCACCACCGACACCATCCGCGGCCTCGGCTCGCTGGCCTCGCCCCGCACGTTCGGCCACGGCGGCGTCGGCTCGTCGTACTGCTGGGCGGATCCCGACTCCGGGGTGTCCTTCGCGTACGTCACCAACAATCGCGTGCCGGACCCCTGGCACGGCCAGCGGATGGACCTCGTGAGCAACGCGGTGCACGCGGCGATCGACTGATGCCGCGCATCCCGCTCATCGCGCGGCCGGAGGACCTGCCGGCCGCGCAGCAGGCGATCTTCACGAAGATCGCGCGCAGCCGCGGCCGCGTCGCCGGCCCGTTCGCGGCGCTGCTGCACAGCCCGCCCGTGGCCGAGCGCACGGCCGACCTCGGCGCCTACATCCGCTTCGAGTCCACGCTGCGTCCGGCCGACCGCGAGCTGGCCGTGCTGGCCGTCGCGCGCGAGCGCGACTGCCGCTTCGAGTGGGCGGCCCACGTGCCCGAGGCGCGGCGCACGGGTGTGCGCCCGGAGGCCATCGCGGCTCTCCGCGCGCGCGCCTTCGATCGGCTCACCGAGGACGAGGCGCTGCTGGTACGCTACGCGACCGACCTGCTCGCGGCGCGGCGCGTGGACGACGCGACGTTCGCGGCCGTGCGCAAGCGGCTCGGGCTCGAGGGCGTGGTCGAGCTGACGGCCACCGTCGGCTACTATGCGATGCTGGCCTGCACGCTGAACGCCTTCGACGTGCGGCCCGATTCCGGAGAGGAGGACCTCGATGTTCCGTGACGTGATCGCCGACGAGACCGACCTCCGCGCGCTGCTCGGCACTCCGAGCGAGGTCGCGGTGAAGAAGCAGCTCGCGAGGCTCGACGCCCACTGCCGCGCGATCATCGCTCACGCGCCGTTCGTTCTCCTCGCCACCGCCGACGCCGAGGGGCGCTGCGATGTGTCGCCGAAGGGCGATCCCGCGGGGTTCGTGCGCGTCCTCGACGACACCCACCTCGTCGTGCCCGATCGGCCGGGCAACAAGCGGCTCGACGGCATGCGGAACATCCTCGCCAACCCGCGCGTGGGACTGCTCTTCCTCGTGCCCGGCCGCGGCGAGACGCTGCGCGTGAACGGCCGGGCCTGCATCACGCGCGACGCCGACCTGCTCGCCACCCTGGCCGTGGCGGACAAGATCCCGAGTCTCGCCATCGGCGTCGAGGTCGAGGAGGTGTTCATCCACTGCGCGAAGGCGTTCAAACGCTCGGGACTCTGGGAGCCGGCGCGCTGGCCCGACGTCTCCGGCCTGACGCCGACGGCGAAGATGTTCCACGACCAGGTCGCCATCGCGGGCATGAGCGTCGAGGATTTCGCGCGCCGGCTGGAGACCGGCTACCGCACGGGCCTCTACTAGCGCGATGTGGCGGATCGGGATCGACGTCGGTGGCACCTTCACCGACCTCGCCGCCGTGGACGAGACCGGGCGTGTGGTCATCGCCAAGTGCGCGTCCACCCCGCGGGACCAGTCGGAAGGTCTCATGGAAGGCCTCGGCCTGCTCGCCGGGGAGTGCGGCACCGACCTCGCCGGCCTGCTCGCGAGCACCGAGCGCATCGTCCACGGCACCACCGTCGCCACCAACGCGCTGCTCGAGCGCAAAGGGGCGAAGGTCGGCCTGCTGACGACCGAGGGCCATCGCGACGTCATCGAGATGCGCGAGGGGCTCAAGGACGACCGCTACAACGTCCGCATGCCGCCGCCGGTGCCGCTCGTGCCCCGCGCGCGGCGCCTCGGCGTGCGCGAGCGCGTGGCCGCCGACGGCCGCGTCACGGTGCCGCTCGCGGCGCGCTCGCTCGCGACGGCGCTCGAGACGCTCGCGCGCGCCCGGGTCGTCAGCGTCGCCGTCTGCTACCTGCACGCCTACCGCAATCCGCGTCACGAGCGGCTCACCGCGCGCGCGCTGGCACGCCGGCTGCGCGGCGTCTACGTCTCGCTGTCGTCCGTGGTGCTGCCGCAAATCAAGGAGTACGAGCGCATCTGGACCACGGTGGTGAACGCGTACGTGGGACCGGCGCTGGCCCGGTACCTCAACGCGCTCCGCGCGCGCCTGGCCGCGCGCGGCTATCGCGGCGACGTGCTCATCATGCAGTCTCACGGCGGCGTCGCCCCCATCCGGGAATCAGCGCGTCTCGCCGCCGGCGCCGTGCTCTCGGGACCCGCGGGCGGCATCGCCGCCGGCCGCTACGCCGCGCGGCTGCTCGAGGAAGGCAGCCTCATCACGTTCGACATGGGCGGTACCAGCACCGACATCGCGCTGCTCCAGCGCGGCGAGCCTTCGTTGACCGGCGAGAAGACGGTCGGCATCGCCAGGATCGCGCTGCCCAGCCTCGACATCCACACGCTGGGCGCCGGCGGCGGCTCGATCGCGCACGTGGACCCCGGCGGGATCCTGCACGTCGGGCCGGAGAGCGCCGGCGCCGATCCGGGGCCGGCCTGCTACGGCAAGGGCGGGGATCGCGCGACGGTGACCGACGCCAACGTCGTGCTCGGCTTCCTCGATCCCGCCAACTTCCTCGGCGGCCGCATCGCGCTCGACAGACGCGCGGCAGAGCTGGCCGTAGACCGTGTCGCGCGCGCGCTCGGCACGGAGCGGCTCGCCGCCGCCGAGGGCATCGCCAAGGTCGTGGACACCAACATGGCCGAGGGCATCAAGATCGTCTCCGTCCGGCGCGGCGTCGATCCGCGCAAGTTCACGCTGGTGGCGTTCGGCGGCGCCGCGGGGCTGCACGTCACCGAGGTCGCGCGGCTGCTCGAGATCCGCCGCGTCGTGATCCCGAACGTGGCGGCCGTGCTCTCGGCCTGGGGCATGCTCGCGACGGACCTCCGGTACGAGCTGGTGCGCAGCCACGTCAGCGAGGTGTCGCGCCTGGCGCCCGCCACCCTGCGCCGGCTCTTCGCGGCGATGGAGGCCGACGGCCGCAAGCGGCTCGGGGTGTTCGACGGGCCGGTGAGCGTGAGGCGCTCGCTCGACATGCGCTACGGCGAGCAGATCTTCGAGATCCCCGTGAGCCTCGACGGCGTGAATCTGGACGCCGCGAACCTGCTCGACGAGATCGTCGCGCGCTTCCACCGTCGCCACGAGGAGCTCTACGCGTACAGCGCGCCGGGGCAGGAGGTCGTCGTCGTCAACGCGCGCGTGGCCGTCGTCGGCGAGCTGCCACCGCTCGCCACCGGCCCGAGCGACCGCGTGCGGCGCGACGCGCCGAAGGCCGCGCGCCGGCGGGTCTGGCTCGGCGACTGGGTCGAGGTGCCGGTCTTTCGCCTCGGCGAGCTGCCCGTCGGCTGGGAGACGAAGGGCCCGGCGCTGTTCGAGTCGGCGACGACGACGGTGCTCCTCCGCGCCGGCGAGCGCGTGAGTGTCACGCCGCACGGCTGGCTCGACCTGCGCCTGAGCTGAACGCGCGTCGTTCCTCCGCGCCCGTCGCCCCTCAAGGGACTCTCGCCGCGTACCGGCAGCGACCCCGCACCGACCGACCCCATCGAGTACAATCCGAGCCATGCGCGAGACGTGGCAGGGCAGCGTCGTGTCGATCCACGTGGCGCCCGAGGCGGGCGCGCCGATGCTCGTGGTGCCCGAGGCGCGTGCGTGGCCGGGGCGCGGGCTCGAGGGCGATCGCTACGCCACCGGCCGCGGCCACTACTCGCCCCGGCCGTCCCAGGGCGGCCGCGAGATCACGCTGATCGAGACGGAAACCCTCGAGGCCCTGGGCGGCCTGGACGTCAAGCTCTCGCCCGCCGAGACGCGCCGCAACGTCGCGACCCGCGGCGTGCCGCTCAACCACCTGGTGGACCGCGTCTTCCGTGTCGGCGAGGTTCGCCTGCGCGGCACGCGGCTCTGCGAGCCGTGCAAATACCTCGACGGGCTCACGCGCGACGGCGTCATGGCGGCGCTCGTCCACCGCGGCGGGCTGCGCGCGCAGATTCTCATCGAGGGAGTCATCCGGGTCGGCGACGTCGTGCGGCCCGAGTAACGAGGCGAGGAGGAGCGATGCCGCCGAAGGTGACGATCTACACGAACGTCGGCTGAGGGCCCTGTCACCGCGCGACAGAGTATCTGTCGCAGAAGGGCGTGCCGTTCACCGAGCGCAATGTCGGGCGAGACGCCGGCGCGCGCGAGGAGCTGATGGGGCTGGGACTCACGTCGTTGCCGGTGATCCTCATCGGCGCGCAGCGACTCAGCGGGTTCAACCCCCAAAAGATCGACGAGGCACTGGCCGGCTCGTAGGAGGACCTGATGGCCGATCCGTCGCAGGCGAACGTCGACAAGATGTGGGCGTACGCGCGCAAGTACGCGGAGAAATCCGGGACGGCGCTGCATCCGGACGTGAGCGTCACCGAGGCCGTGGTCCAGGGGCTGGCCAAGCACATCGAGGAGGTCGGGCGGCCGCTGTGCCCGTGCAACTTCTATCCGGACCCGAAGGCGGAGGCCAAGCTGCGCCGCTGGATCTGCGCGTGCGACGAGATGCAGAAATGGAAGTACTGCCACTGCCTGCTGTTCGTCACGCCGGAGGGCCTCCCCATCACCGAGTACCTCCCCGAGGACCACGAGGGCCGCCACGCGTACGGGGTCGTCAAGGATCCGACGCCCGCCAAGGGCCGCGCCACCGCCAGGGTCCTCGAGCGGCAGCAGGCGGAGGAGACATGAAGCCGGCGCATCGGCAGGAGATCCGCGTCCCCGGCATGCCGGAGCCGATCAGCCACTTCACCCACGTCGTGCGCGCGGGGCCGATCGTGTTCGTCTCCGGCTGCGTCGCCAGCGACGAGAACGGCAAGACGGTCGGCGGCAGCGACATCGTCGCGCAGACCCGTCAGGTCCACGAGAACATCAAGCGCTGTCTCGCCGCCGCCGGCGCCACCTTCGCCGACGTCTGCAAGGTGACGGTGTTCCTCAAGAACGTGGCCGACCGCGAGAAGGTCAACACCGTCCGCAAGGAGTACTTCGGCCCGCACCGGCCGGCGAGCACCCTCGTCGAGATCTCGCGCCTCGTGCGCGACGACCTGTTGATCGAGATCGAAGCCACGGCCGTGGTGCCCGAGCGCGCGGCGCGACCCGCGCGCCGGCGCGCACAACCGACGAAGCGCACGCGGCGACGCTGATGCCCACCGTGCGCCTGCGCGACGCCTCCGAGTATCCCGAGTCCGCGCGCCGGCTCTTCGAGCTGTCCAGGCAGTGGTTCGACTACGACTTCAAAGAGCCGCCGGCGATGAGCCGCGTGATGGCGTGGGACCCGCACTTCGGCGGCCCTCACGGCCGCGCCATGAAGCGCGCGATGGCGCCGGGCGAGTTCTCGCGCGGCGAGAAGGAGATGGTGGCGGCCGCGGTCAGCGGCGTCAACGCCTGCACCTACTGAGTGGAGGCGCACACTGCAGCCGGGAAGCTGCAGGGGATGACGGGCGACGATCGCTGGTACGAGGCCGCGTTCGTGGTGGGCATCACCAACGCGCTCAACGTGGTCGCCGACGGTCTCGGCGGCGCGCCGATGCGTCAGGTCGAGCCCGAGACGGCGCCCGCGGAGGTGCGGACGATCTTCGCCGACATCCGGGCATTCTATGGGACGGGCGGCCCGGCGGCCGACGTCCTCGGCGGCGAGATTCCGATGCCCTTCGGCCTCATCGCTCACGACCCCGGCTATCTCGCCGACGTCTGGGCGGCGGTGAAGCGCGCGTTCAGCGAGCGACGCCTGACGCGCCGCCACAAGGAGGCGCTGGCCTTCGCGGTGTCGCTCACGACGCGCTCGGCCTTCGGCACCGCCTTCCACCTCGCGGAGCTGCGGCGCCTCGGCGTGGGCGAGCGCGGCGTCATGGAGGTCGTCGGCGTCACCCAGATGTTTTCCTCGTACACGAAGATCGCCGACACCCTCCAGCTGGCGTCGGACATGGCCGACATCGCCCCGCCGGACGCGTCCGGCGTGCCGGACCCCGGCGCGGGGTGAGCCGAGGCCGTGGCGTCCGAGCGCGAGCTCGCGATCGAGCTGTGGCGGGAGGCCTACCGCCAGCAGATGGCCGGTGACCTCGACGCCGCCATCGAGACGTACCGGCGCTCGATCGCCACGTGCCCGACCGCCGAGGCGCACACGTTCCTCGGCTGGACCTACTCCTTTCAGGGCCGGCTCGAAGAGGCGAGGGCCGAGTGCCTGCGGGCCATCGAGGTCGACCCCGACTTCGGCAACCCGTACAACGACATCGGCGTGTACCTGATGCAGCAGGGCAAGCTCGAGGAGGCGATCCCGTGGCTGGAGCGGGCCAAACAGGCGCGCCGCTACGAGCCCCGCCAGTTCCCGTTCATGAACCTGGGCCGGATCTACCTCAAGCAGGGGCGCTGGTGGGAGGCGCTGCACCAGTTCGAGGCGGCCGTCCGCCTGGCTCCGGCCGACGCCGAGCTCGCCAAGACCCTGCATTCGCTGCGCGGCCGGCTGAACTGACGCCTGGGGCCGCTCCATGGACCGCGCCAACGGCGACAACGGCGCCGGCCGCGGCGACGCGGGCCCCGGGCCTCGCTAAGCGCCGGGCGCTTCCGGTGCCGTCTCGTCGGCCGGAGCGAAGTCGACGTGTTGACGCGTCGCCTCGTCCAGGTCGCGCCCGCCGAGCACGCGGCTCAGCTGCGCCGCGTCGGCGATGGGCCCGTGCGCGTGGCGGAAGCGAATGATGGCGGCGGCGTCCTCGGCGCGGAGCCCCGGCACCTCGAGCAGCTCCTGCTGGTTGGCGGTGTTGACATGGATCGCGCGTGGCATGGCGGCCTCCTTCGGTGACGATCAGACGCGCGTGGTTCGGCCGGCCCAGTAGGGCTCGCGCAGCAGCCGCTTGACGAGCTTGCCCGCGGTGTCGCGCGGGAAGTCGTCGTGGAAGGACACCTCGCGCGGCGCCTTGTAGTCGGCGAGGTGGGCGCGGCAGAAGTCCATCAGCTCGCGCTCGGTGACGCGCTCGCCGGGACGAAGCTGGATGGCGGCGTGCACGCGCTCTCCCCACTCGGCGTCGGGCACGCCGAACACCGCGGCATCCTCGACGGCCGGATGGCGGTGCAGGGCGTCCTCGATCTCGGCCGGGTAGATGTTCACCCCGCCCGAGATGATCATGTCGCGCTTGCGGTCGCAGATGTAGACGAAGCCCTCG
>Ga0134112_10000234_pt1 | contig 14118 bp, 15 predicted proteins | sample 15_D_Rain_40_5_1_FD_128867 | JGI IMG/M metagenome (GOLD analysis project Ga0134112, IMG submission 128867) | Grasslands soil microbial communities from the Angelo Coastal Reserve, California, USA - 15_D_Rain_40cm_5_11112015 | ecosystem: Environmental > Terrestrial > Soil > Grasslands ... | reverse complement strand
TGTTTCCGCTGACGTTCGATCCCGCCTACGCCGAGCTCGCCATTCGCGGCATGGCGCGCATGGTGCCGGCCTTCGCGCGCTACACGGATCGGCTGCCGCGCGCGGTGGTGGACGGCGGCTACTACACGAAGACGCGCGAGAACCGATTCCTGGCCGGGCCGCTGCCGGTGGAGGGCGCCTACGTGTGCGGCGCGCTCGGCGGTTACGGGCTGATGGCGTCCAACGTGGCCGGCGAGCTGGTCGCCGCGCACGTGACGGGGCGGCCGCTGCCGCCGTACGCGCCGGCGTTCGCGCTCGCGCGCTACGACGATCCCGCGTATTGCGCGCTGCTCGCGCGCTGGGGCGATTCCGGGCAGCTGTGAGATGTGAAAGGAGGCGAGACGATGGTGACGATCAAGGACCTGGAAGCCTTCGGAGATGGCTGGAACCGGCACGACGTCGACTTCATCATGACCTTCATGGCCGACGACTGCGTCTTCGAGACGACCGCGGGCAAGGAGGCCTGCGGCACGCGGTACGCGGGACGCGAGCGCGTGCGCGAGGCCTTCGCGAAGGTCTTCAAGATCTTCCCGGATGCCCACTTCGGCGACGCGCGCCACTTCGTGGCCGGCGACCGCGGCCTCTCGGAGTGGGTCTTCACGGGCACGACGGCCGACGGCAAGAAGATCGAAGTCAACGGCTGCGACGTGTTTACGTTCGAGCGCGGCAAGATCGCCGTCAAGAACTCGTACTTCAAGAACCGTACGGCGTAGCCGGCACGCGCGTCCGTGCCTGCGACCAGCGCATGCCCAGCAGCACCACGAGCCCCACCACGATCCACACCGCCTGTCGCGCGCGCCGGACGAAGCTGAACGCGAGCCCGGCGGCGGCGCCGAAGCCGAGCGCGCCGAAGGTGGCGGCGTAGGCCCCCTCGATGGCGCCGAGGTTGGCCGGCACCATGAACGATGCGAACTGAACGCCCGAGCCGAGCGCCGTGATCACGGTCGCCGTCACCGTCGAGCCGGTCATGCCGAGCAGCCAGAGCATCAGCGTCGCCTCCAGCGCGCCCAGCAGCCAGGCGAGCGTGTGAAACGCGGTGGAGACCGCGAAGCGCCTCCACTCGTGACGGTAGTAGTGGCGCAGCGACACGTCCAGGCTCTCGGCCGCCGTCGCATCCGCCGTCAGGCCCGCCCAGGCGAGCGCGCGGCCGCCGTGGCCGACGAGCCCGATCGCCTGGGCGGCGAAGAAGCCGCCGACGCAGAGGACCTCGATCAGCAGGAGCCACAGCATGCTGCGCAGCACGGGGCCGCTCACGTCCAGCGCCGCTCGCGCGAGCACGATGCCGAGGAGCAGGTAGATCACCTGCGAGATCACGATCGTGGTCTTGGCCACGACGATCGAGGGCACGCTCTCGGCGTAGGAGACGTCGCGCCGCACGAGCCAGGCCTTCACCGCCTCGCCGCCCACCGAGCCCGCCGCGGTCACGACGTTGAGCGCCTCGCCGGCGAGGCGGGCGCCGTAGAGCCGCCAGAAGGGCGCGCCGTCGCGGGCGAAGGCGAACCGCCAGCCGAGCGTGTCCACGGCGGCGATCACGCCGTAGGGAAGGCAGATGATGACGAACTGCCACCACGCGAGCGCGCGCAGCGTCTCGAGGACGGGCTCGGCGCCGACGCGGTGGACGAGCACCGCGAGCAGGATCGCGCCGGCGAGGAGGAGCAGCCGCTTGACGAATCTCATGATCGAGGCCGTGGCCGTCGATCGTGACTATAATCCCGTACCCGAAAGGAGCGCGGCATGGGACTGCTGGACAAGAAGGTGGCGGTGGTCACGGGCGCGGGGAGCGGAATCGGTCGTGCGGTGGCGCTCGGCCTGGCCGCGGAGGGGGCCAGCGTGGTCGTCGGCGACTACGGCGTGAGCGTGGACGGGCGCGACCCGTCCAGCGCGCCGGCGGAGGCGGTGGTGAGGGAGATCGAGAAGACGGGCGGGCGCGCCCTCGCCAGCGCCGAGAACGTGGCGACCATGGCGGGCGGCAGGGCCATGGTCGACGCCGCGCTCAAGTCGTTCGGCGACCTGCACATCGTCGTCTGCTGCGCGGGTATCCTGCGCGAGCGGATGATCTTCAACATGACCGAGGAGGAATGGGACGCGGTGATCGCGGTCCATCTCAAGGGGCACTTCACGGTCATGCGTCCGGCCAGCGCGCATATGCGCGAGAAGAAATCCGGCTGCATGATCACGTTCACCTCGACGGCGGGCCTCGAGGGCAGCCCCGGCCAGCCCAACTACGCCGCCGCGAAGGAGGGCATCGTCGGCCTCACGCGCTCGACGGCGCTGGCCCTGGCCAAGTACGGAGTGCGCTGCAACTGCATCTCGCCGACGGCCGACACGCGCATGACCCAGCGGCTGCCCGGCGAGCGCCGCGCGGCGGCCACCGCCACGCCGCCCGAGGCCATCGCGCCCGTCGTCGCGTTCCTCGCGAGCGACCGCGCCGCGCACATCACGGGCCAGGTGGTCGGTGTCCGCGGCGACGAGGTCACGCTGTTCTCGCATCCCGCGCCGCTGCGCACGCTCACCGGCGATCGCGCGTGGACGGCGTCGGCGCTTGCAGAGGTCTGGGACCGCGCGCTCGGCCAGGACCGGCTGCGCCGCTTCGATCAGATGGGGATCCAGTGGCCGCCGAAGCGCGAGGGTTGAGATGAAGATCAGCGCGTTCCACCTGATGCCGCACCGCGAGCTGCCGAACGACTTCGAGAAGCGCTACGAATCGGTCTGGGTCACGCCGCCGTGGTGGGAGCTGGCCGACGCCACGCGCGTGGGGCAGTACTACAACTGGACGCTCGACGAGCTGCTGTTCGCCGCGCGCGCGGGCTTCGACGGCGTCTGCACCAACGAGCACCACCAGAACGCGTACGGCTTCATGCCGAGCCCGAACCTCATGGGCAGCGTGATCGCCAAGGCCACGAACGGGTCGAACGTCGCGATCGTGCAGATGGGGGCGACGCTGCCCACGTCGAACCCGCCGATCCGCGTGGCCGAGGAGTACGCGATGCTCGACTGCATCAGCGGCGGGCGTCTGGTGGCGGGACTGCCGCTGGGCAGTCCGATGGACGTGAACCTGGCCTACGGCATCACGCCGATGGAGCACCGCGAGCGCTACCGCGAGGCGTTCGCGCTGACGCTCAAGGCGTGGCAGGCGCGCGAGATCTTCGCCTGGAACGGCCGCTACTATCAGCTCGCCAACGTCAACCTGTGGCCGCGCCCGATCCAGCAGCCGCACCCGCCGGTGTGGGTGCCGGGCTCGGGCAGCATCAGCACGTTCGACTTCGCCGTCGACAACGACGTCTGCTACTGCTTCCTGTCCTACTCGGGCGCCAAGGCGGCGAAGACGATGATGCAGGGCTACTGGGACGTGGTGGCGAAGAAGGGGCGCGAGACCAACCCGTATCGCGCGGGGTTCCTGCAGCTCGTCGTCGTCGCCGAGAGCGACGCCGCGGCCGAGGCCAAGTACGCGCGGCACGTCGAGTACTTCTATCACAAGTGTCTGCACTGGCCGATCCAGTACGGCTCGCCGCCCGGCAACCAGGACTATCGCAGCCTCGTGGCCGCGTCGAAGAGCAACATCCGACGCGCCGAGGACACCAAGCAGCTGCGGTACCGCGACTTCGTCGAGAAGGGCTACGTCATCGCGGGCAGCGCGGCCACCGTCCGCGACCGCATCAAGGACGAGGTCGTCAAGGGCCTGCGGGTCGGCAACCTCATGGTGCTGCTGCAGATCGGCTCCATGCCGCACGAGCTGACGCTGGAGAACATGGATCGCTTCGCGCGCGAGGTGCTGCCGTCGCTGCGCGGCGAGTGGGACGACGAGGGCTGGGTCAACCACTGGTGGCCCGAGCGCCTGCGCGGCGGCACCCCCGCGCCGGCGGCGGCCGTGGCGGCGGGGCGCCCATGAGTGACCGCACGGTCGCGGTCTGGGACGGGAAGGTCCGCATCCGGGTGCAGTCGAAGGGCAGCGGCCCGGCGCTGGTGTTCTTTCACGGCCCGTGGGGGCTGACCTGGGATCCGTTCCTGGACGAGCTGGCGAAGAGCTTCACGGTGCACGCGCCGGAGCATCCGGGCACGACGCCGGAGACGCCCGACGACGTCTACCAGCTCGACGGCCTGTGGGATCTCGTCCTCTGCTACGACGAGCTGTTCCAGGCGCTCGGGCTGGAGGGCGCCGCGCTCGTCGGCCACTCGTTCGGCGGGATGCTCGCGTGCGAGCTCGCCGCCGCGTACCCCGCGCGCGCCCGCCGGCTGGCGCTGATCGCGCCGCTCGGCTTCTGGCGCGACGCCGATCGGGTCGTGAACTGGATGATGCTCGATCCCGCGCGGCTGCCCGAGTACGTCTTCCGCGATCCCAAGGGCGAGGCCGCGCAGCGGCTGTTCGGCAGCACGGAGCCGGAGGCGCGCGTGCGCCTCATGTGGGCGATGGGCGCCACCGGCAAGTTCATCTGGCCGATTCCCGACAAGGGATTGAAGAAGCGCGCCCACCGCGTCACGGCGCCGACGCTGCTCGTGTGGGGCAAGGAGGACCGCCTGGTGCCGCCGGTCTACGCCGACGAGTTCACGCGGCGAATCCCCGGAGCGCGCGTGCAGACCGTGGACGGCGCCGGGCACGTGCCGCACCTCGAGCGCCCCGACGTCGTGGCCCGAATGCTGCGCGAGTTTCTCGTGGGATAGAGGAGCGCCCCGGGTTCCCCGGGGCGCTCCGAACGTCGGGGGGGTGTGGGGGGCCATTTCGGGGCCCCCCACATCACTAGACGTCCTCGGCGGCCCGCGCGGCGCGGCGAGGCGCGCGGGCCGGAGCCTTCACGGCGGCGTCTTCGTGGCGAGGTCCTTCACCAGCCGAGTCAGCTCTTCGAGCCGGATCGGCTTGATCATGTAGGCGTTGAAGCCCGCCTCGAGCGCCTCGGCCGCCGCGTAGTCCTCGTAGTAGGCCGTGATCGCGATGGCCGGGACCTGACCGCCGCGCTCGGGCGAGACCTGACGCATGCGCCGCATGAACTGCAGGCCGTCGAGGCCCGGCATCGACAGGTCGCTGATGAAGACGGTGGGAAGGAATTCCGGCAGATCGGCCATCACGGCGTCGGCGCTCGAGTAGACGCTGACCACGGCGCCACAATGCTGGAGCGTCTCGTCGAGGAGCGCCCGCGTGTCCTCGTTGTCCTCGATCAGGAAGACATGAATGCCCGCCAGGTTCGGCCAGACGGTGGCCGCCGGCGGCGTTGCCTGTGGCGAGGCTTTGCGCGTATTCCTGCGTTGCTTTGCCGTCGGCACCCGCTCCTTCCCTCGATGGCGCGAGAACAGGGCGTACAAGCTTCGCGCCAAGTCAGTATTCGCGCCAAGTCGGTATTTCTACGTATTCGAGCGTCCCGACTCGAGCGAGAAGGGTGGCCGGGCCACAAGATAGGAAAACTTTTTCCGTTGTGTGCATCACACGAGCCGCGCCCGCAGGCGTGACGAGACGGTGTCCACGACCATCACCATCAGCACGGTGACCAGCAGCACGGTCGATGCCGCCGGGTAGTCGATCATCCTCAGATACGTCTGCAGATAGAAGCCGATGCCGCCGGCGCCGACGAAGCCCAGCACGGTCGCCGCGCGGATGTTGGTCTCGAGGCGATAGAGCACGTAGGAGAGAAACAGCGGCAACACCTGCGGCAGCACGCCGAATCGCAGGACCTGCAGCCGCGTGGCACCCGTCGCGGTGATCGCGTCGACGGGTCCGCGCTCGATGCCCTCGATCGCCTCGGAATAGAGCTTCGCGAGCGACGTCGTGGTGTAGGCGACGACGGCCAGCACGCCGGGAAACGGCCCCAGGCCGACGGCGGCCACGAACACGAGCGCGTAGACGAGCGTGTCGACGCTGCGGAAGAAGTTGAGCGCGGCGCGTGCGGGGTGAAACACCGGCGGCGCGGCGACGTTGCGCGCCGAGAGAAAGCCGAGGGGCAGCGCGAGGACCGCGGCCACCGCGGTGCCGAGCAGCGCGATCTCCAGCGTCTTGATCGCGCCGACCAGCGCCGCCGGCAAGACGCGCAGGTCCGGGGGCAGCATGCGACGCAGGAAGTCGACGATCCACGGCACGCCGCGCGCAAACCGCGCGGGATCCGCGCCCGTGTCCCACGCGGTCCACGCCAGCACGACCAGCGCGACGAAGACGGCCGCGCGCCTCAGGGATGCCCGCCCTGGGGGGATCGTCGCGGCTCCTCGCCGTAGATCGTCGACGCCACCGCTGGTGAGAGCGCGGCCGGCGGCCCGTCGAACACGACGCGGCCCTGGCGGAAGCCGACGACGCGCGTCGCATAGGCCAGCGCGGTCTCGAGCTGGTGCTGGCTCACGACCAGCGTGAGGCCGCGCCGGGCCCGGATCGTCTTCAGCAGGTCCATGATGCTGCCCGTGAGCGCGGGGTCGAGGCTGGCCGTCGGCTCGTCGGCCAGGATCACCGCGGGCGACTGCGCGAGCGCGCGGGCGATGGCCACGCGCTGCTGCTCGCCGCCCGACAGCGTGTCGGCACGGCGTTGGGCGAAGTCGGCGAGCCCGACCTGGGCGAGGCACTCCAGGGCGATCCGGCGATCCTCGGCAGGGAAGTGTCCGAACAGCGTCGGCAGCGCCGGCGCCCAGCCGAGGCGGCCGGCCAGGACGTTGTCGAGCACCGAGGCGCGCCGCACGAGGTTGAACTGCTGAAACACCATCCCGATCTGCCGGCGCAGCGCCCGCAGCGTCGCGGGGTCGGCGCCGGTGACCGCGCGGCCGCCGACGCGCACGTCCCCCGCGGTCGGCTCGACCAGGCGATTGAGCGCGCGCAGGAACGTGGTCTTGCCGGCGCCGCTGCGGCCGAGGATCACGACGAACTCGCCGGGGCGGATCACGAGATCGACGCCGTCGACGGCGACGACGTCGGGCGGCAGGACGACGCGCAGGCCCGCGACCTCGATCATCGTCGAAGGCGCCGAGACGACGGCGTTCAGCGTGGTCGGACGCCGAGCAGCTCGACGGCCGCGCGCACGGGATCGTAGTCGCGGTCCTCGGCCGGCTCGAAGCCGTCGATGTCGTACATGCGCTTGAGCAGCGACGCGTAGGCGGGGCCACGCATCTGCAGCAGCGCCGCGCGCACCTTCGCGACGGCGGCGGGCGCCAGCCCGTCGCGCGCGGCGATGCCCGCCTCGGGGATCGGCGCCGTCTCCGCGACGAACGCGATCTTCTCGCGCTCGGCGGGGTCGGTCAGGTACTGCTCTCGCGCCATGTCGAACGAGGCGATCGCGTCCACGTGGCCGTTGAGCAGCGCGCGCATCGCCGCGTCGTGCGCACCGGCGAACATGACCTCGCGGAAGAAGGTCTTGGGATCGCGGTTCTTCACGAGGCCCCGCTGGATCAGCAGGACCATCGGATAGGTGTAGCCGGACGACGAGCTGGGATCCACGAAGGCCATCGTCTTGCCGCGCAGGTCCTCGAGCGTCTTGATGCCGCCGTCCTTGCGCACGTAGATGCGCGAGGTGAACGTGCTCTTGCCGTGCCAGAGATTCCTGGCCACGATCCGCGCCTTCGCCTCGCGGCTGGCCAGCACGTAGCCCACGGGATGGACGAACGCGAGGTCGGCGGTGCGATTGCGCAGCGCCTCGATGACGGCCGCGTAGTCGGAGGCGACGGTCACGCGCACCGGCGCGCCGTAGAGGCGGCCGAGCGCCTGGCCGAACTCCTCGCCGGCGGCGAGCAGGTCGGTCGGCTTCTGCGAGGGGGTCAGCACCAGGTGCAGCGGCTGGGCGGCGGCACGCGCGGGCGCCGCGCAGGCGACCGCGGCGAGCAGCACTCTCAGCAGCGTCTTCATCGCGCGCGAGCATAGCAGCCAAATCTCGTCAGGCCAGAGCTTTACCGCTGGTCAGTAACTCGCCAGACGGCGCCGGCGGGCCACGCGCAAGTGCCCGGAACGACGACAATGTCGAACTATGGCGTGGTCGTTGCTCTACCCATGTGCGGACCTCGCTCCGAGAAAGGCAAACCAGCCGCGAGGCTGGGACGCAAAGCCACGGGTCTGGGAATGGTTCCCAGATAGCCGGGTTGCCGAAGAACGAGGGGATCGGTGCCTGTCGCCGGTCCTCCGGGACGGGTGTCCAGGAGGGCCGGCATCATGCGCTCTTCACCATTGGCCGGGGTCCGCGTGCTGCTCGTCGACGACGACGAGCTGGTGCGCGAGGCCTTGCACGACTACTTCGTCGAATGCGGCGCCGTTGTCGTCGCCGCCGCATCGGCCCGCGCCGCTCTCAAAGCCTTCATGCAAGCACCACCCGACGTGCTCGTTTCCGATCTTCGGATGCCGCCCGGTGAGGACGGTTTCTGGCTGATCGCCGCCATCCGGGCCCTGAAGCCGTCGCAGGGCTGTGAGGTGCCGGCGGTGGCGGTGACCGGCGACGTGATGGCGGCCTCGCAGGCGATGGCAGCCGGGTTCCAGGCCGTGCACGGCAAGCCGCCGAAGCTGCCCGATCTGGCCGCGCTCGTCGGGCGGCTCGCGGGCGTGCCCTAGAAGATGGGGGGCCCCGAGATGGCCCCCCATACCCCCCAACACTCGGGGCGCCCCGGCAAAGCCGTGGCACCCCTCGATACTCCGAGAGGCTCCAAGTAACATGTCGTGCCGTGGCTTCGATCCTCGACGTCCGGCGCTGGCCGGACGTGCGCGAGACGTTTTCCTGGGACGCGCTGTGGCCGCTGTTCGATGGTGACCGCGCGCGCCTGAACCTCGCCCACGAGTGCGTGGACCGTCACGCCGGCAACGGCGTGGCCCTGCGCCTCGCGAGCGCGGACGGTCGCTTCCTGGAACACTCCTTCGCCGAGCTCACCGCGTGGTCGTCGCGCTTCGCCAATCTCCTCGAGAGCGACGGCATCGGCGCGGGCGAGCGCGTGGCGATCATGCTCGAGCCCTCGCTCGCGCTCTACGGCGCGCTGTTCGGCGCCGTGAAGCGCGGCGCGGTGGCCGTTCCGCTCTTCACCCTGTTCGGCCCCGACGGCGTCGCGCTGCGCGTGGATGACTGTCGACCGCGCCTGCTGGTGGTCGAGCGCGACGCCGAGCGCTGGCAGGCGGCGCTGCCGGCGGTCCGCGTCGTCGCCCTGGACGCGCGCTTCGCGGCACGGCTGCACGAGCAGAGCCCGCGGTACACGCCGCGCACGGCGGCCGACGATCCGGCGGTCTTCCAATACACCTCGGGCACGACGCGCGCGCTGCCCGAGGCGGTGCGCCACACGCACCGCGCCGTCGTCACGCTGATGATGGCGGCGCTCTACGGCGTCGGCCTCGAGCGCGGCGACCGCTACTTCTGTCCGTCGTCGCCGGCGTGGGGCCATGGGCTCTGGCACGGCACGATCGCGCCGCTCGCGCTCGGCATTCCCGTGGGCGCGCTCGCCGGCCGCTTCGATCCGGCGCGCTTCTCGGCGGCGCTCGACGCCTTCGCGATCACGAACGTGGCCGCGGCGCCGACGGTCTATCGCATGGCGCGCGGGGCCGGCTGGGGGCCGAAGCGAGGCCGGATCGCCAAGTGCTCGTTCACCGGCGAGCCGATGGACGCGGCGACGCGCGAGTTCCTCACCGAAACGCTGGGCGTCGCGCCGTGCAGCATGTACGGCAGCACGGAGGTCGGCGTGATCCTCGTGGACTACCCCGGCTTCGAGGGCTACACCGTGCGGCCCGGCGCGCTGGGCTCGGCGGCGCCGGGCCGAGAGGTTGCCGTCGTCGACGAGGCGGGCGCGCCCGTCGCGACCGGCACCGTCGGCGAGATCGCGGTGCGCCGGCGCGACGCGTGGTTCGCCGTGAAGGACCGCGGCTGGATGGACGCGGACGGCTACGTGCACCACGCGGGCCGCTCCGACGACGTCATCATCTCCGCGGGCTGGACGATGAGCGCGGTCGAGATCGAGCAGGTGCTGCTGCGCCACCCCGACGTTCGCGACGCCGCCGTGATCGCGGTGACCGACGCCTCGCGCGGCCAGATTCCGAAGGCCTTCGTCGTCGCCGCGCGCGCGGGCGCCGCCTTCGAGCGCGAGATCCAGGAGTGGGTGAAGACGCGGCTGAGCCTCCACGAGTATCCGCGGGCGGTGCAGGTGGTCGACGCGCTGCCGCGCACGCCGGCGGGCAAGGTGGATCGGCGCGCGCTGCGCGCGCGGGAGGCCTCGTGACGTTCCCGACCATCACCGACGAGGGGCTGGCGTCGCTGCGCGCGCGCGTCGGCAAGGACGTGCCGCGGCCCGAGCCCTACATCGAGGTCGCGACGCGCGACGCGATCCGCCACTGGGCCCACGGCATCGGCGACCGCAACCCGTACTGGGCGACCGCGCGGGTGGCGCCGCCCACGATCCTCTTCGCCATGGATCGTGTCGTCTCCGGGTACGTGGGCGGCCTGCCCGGCATCCACGCCATGTACGGCGGCACCGAGTTCCGCTGGCAGCGGCCGATCCGCGAGGGCGACCGGCTGGTGGGCCGGAGCGTGCTGCAGCCGCTGGAGGAGAAGCCCTCGAAGTTCGCGCGGCGCGCGATCAAGCAGACGTACCGCACGAGGTTCGTGGACGACGCGGGCGCCGTGGCGGCGGAGGCGGACTCGTGGTGCTTTCGTACCGAGCGCGACACCGCGCGCGAGCTGCGCCGGTACGCGCCCGTGGAGCCGCACCGCTACCGCGACGCGGAGATCGCGCGCATTCGCGACGCCTACCGCGACGAGGCGATCCGCGGCATGACGCCGCGCTACTGGGAGAGCGTGACGACCGGCGAGACGCTGCCCGAGGTCGTCAAGGGCCCGCTCACCGTGACCTCGATCATCGCGTTCGTGCAGGGCTGGGGCAGTCTCTACGTGCGCGCCCACGGCCTCGCGTTCGACCTCTTCGAGCGTCATCCCGCGCTCGCCATCCCCAACGCGTTCGCGGTGCCGGAGCCGCCGGAGCGCGTGCACTGGGACGAGGCGCTCGCCCGCGCCGTCGGCGTGCCCGGCGCCTACGACTACGGTCCCGAGCGCGTCGCGTGGCTCGGCCACCTCGTGACCAACTGGATGGGCGACGCCGGGTTTCTCGCGCGGCTCGCCGTGCAGGTGCGCCGCCACAACCTGATCGGCGACACCACGTGGTGCCGCGGGCGCGTGCGCGGGCGCGGCGCGCCCGGCGAGGTCACGCTGGAGCTGGAGGCCGTCAACCAGCGCGAGGAAACGATCGCGGTGGGCGAGGCGCTGGTGATGCTGCCGCGCCGCCCGACGTAGCCCTGGCTGCGACTCCGCGGCGGCTAGCTCTTCTTGTCGCCGCGGACGAGGTCGTAGCCGCGGCCGCGCATGCAGCGCTCGTATTCGCGCTCCTCGGCGGCGACCTGCCACGACAGATCGGAATAGGGTCCCGTCCACGGCTGTCGCCACGTCGAATAGCCAAAGGGGGCGCCGAAGCCGCCGTACGCGTACTGGCTGGTCAGGTTGCGCGCTTCGGCGCGGCAGGTCGCCTCGTCGTGCGCCTTGACCTCGGCCGTCACGTTCGGCTTGACCCAGGCGTAGGAGGCGCAGCCGCCCAGCAGCAGCGCGAGCGTCGCGGCGATCCAGGCGCGTCGCATGACGTCCTCCATTATGCGCCCCGCTGCCGCACCGCCTCCACGAACATCGTCAGGATCTCCTCGCGCGCCGCGAACCCGTCCCCCGGCGCCTGCGGAAACGCGATCACGCGCGCGAGCCCGGCCACGCCGCGCAGCCGCCCCACCTGCGCGGCCACGTCGTCCGGGGTGCCGGCGAGGGCCATGAGGTCCACCAGGCGGTCGGTGACGAGCGTGCGATGGCGCGCCGCCGCCGTCGCGTGCTGGTAAGCGTCGTACGACTCCCGCACCCGGCGCATCGCCGCCTCGTCCTCGTCCGACAGCCGCACGGGCAGCGGGTGCCGGCAGGCCGAGGCCACGCGGCCGCGCGCGTGGTCGCGCGCCCGCTCGCGGTCGCGGCCGATCGACATCGGCGCCCAGAGGGCGATGTCGAGGTCGCCCGGGGCGCGCCCGGCCGCTCGCGCGCCGGCGACCACTTGCTCCAGCGCGACCTTCAGGACGTCGGGCGAGACCGTCGCGTAGACGATCGCCCCATCGCCCAGCCGGCCGGCCGTCTCGAGCATCCGCGGGCCCGAGCCCGCGAGGTAGATCGGAATGGCGCGTGGGGCGTCGAGCCACGCCAGGCGGCCCTCGATGCCCGTCTCGAAGCGCGCGGTTTGGCCCTGGAGCAAGCGACGCAGCGCGACCGCCGTTCGCTCCAGCGTCGCCGCTTTGCCGACCTGGGCCAGCGACAGCCCCATCGTCTGGGCGCTCGAGCCGCCGGTGCCCACGCCGATCACGACGCGGCCGGGCGCGAGATCGTGCAGGGTGGCGATGGCGCTCGCGGTGACGGAGACGTGGCGCGAGTGCGGCACCGTCACGCCGGGACCCAGGCGGATGCGCGAGGTCGCCGTGGCGCACGCGGCCAGCGTCACCCACAGCTCGCGGCAGATCAGGTGCGAGTCGGTGATCCACGCGGTGTCGTAGCCGAGGCGCTCGGCGAGCTGCACCTGCCGCACGACGTCTGGCAGCGGCTCGGTGGCGAGGATCGCGACGTCGAACTTCACGCGGACGGGCGGCCGGCCGAGACGCGCTGGACCTCGTTGCGGAAGCTCACGGGATCGTGCACGCGCGCGAAGACCTCGCGAGCGCCGCCGGTGCCGCTGACGGTCAGGTCGCCGTAGTTCAGCATCCGGCCGGGCAGGCTCTGGGTGACGGAGATCGACTCGACCTTCGACAGCAGCATCTCGGTCGTGTTGCGCGCGACGAGGCCGCCCTTGAAGATGAGCCGCACCGACGTCACGGCGAACTCGGAGGTCATCATCTCGAGCCAGCGGATCGCCCACCAGAGCGCGCCCGCCACGGTGACGGCAAGGCCGAGGTACCAGAGCCACGGCGGACCGGGCATCTGCGCGAGCGCCACGGTCAGGCCCACGCCGAACAGGGTGACGAGCAGCGGCTTGAAGTAGAGGATCCAGTGCAGCCGGGTCTTGAAGACGACCCGCTCGTCGGGCAGGAGATGGCGCTCGACGTAACCCACGCGGGCGAGCCTAGTCCCGCCGGGCGCCGCCGTCAACGCGACGACCGCCGTGGACGCGCCGGACTTTATACTAATAATCATTATTGACAGAGCTCGCGGCACCGGTATGATGGCCGCCGTGGAGCGACACACGACGCCGTCGCGCCCGCGCCGAGCCGCGGGCGCCCGGCCCACCCTCGAGGCCGCCGGGCGGCGCTCGACGCCTCAGCGCGAGGCGGTGTACCGCTACCTGGCCGGCGTCGATCATCATCCGACGGCCGAGGAGGTCTACCTCGCCGTCAAGCGGCGCGTGCCGCGCGTCAGCCTGGCCACCGTCTACACCGCGCTCGAGGTTCTCGTCCGCTCCGGGCTCGCGAGCAAGCTGACGTACGGGGACGCGGCGGCGCGCTACGACGTGCGCACCGATGCGCACTCCCACGCGCGCTGCCTCGTGTGCGGTCGTGTGCGCGACCTCGAGATCGTGCCGGAGGCGGGGTGGGTGCGGACACTCCGCACGCCGGGCTTCGAGTTCACCGGCTTTCGGTTCGAGCTGATCGGCCGGTGCGCGACATGCCGGCGCGGCTGATACCGGGCGACACGCGAACCATTCGCGATCGACAGGAGGGACGGCGGAGGGCGAGAGACAGGAAGCCGGCCCAGGTCGGCACGTAGGTGATGTCGGCGACCCACAGACCAAAGGAGAGAAACAGATGTCAACCGAAGCAAAGTGCCCGTTCACGCACACGGCTGGCACCGGCCCGTCGAACCGAGACTGGTGGCCCAATCAGCTGAACCTCAAGATCCTGCCCCAGCCGTCCGATCCTATGGGCAAGGGCTTCAACTACGCCAAAGAGTTCAAGAGCCTCGACCTGACGGCCGTGAAGAAGGACCTCGTGGCGCTGATGACCGACTCGCAGGACTGGTGGCCGGCGGACTTCGGCCACTACGGACCGTTGTTCATTCGCATGGCATGGCACAGCGCCGGCACGTACCGCATCGGCGACGGCCGCGGCGGCGCCGGTGCCGGCCAACAGCGCTTTGCGCCCCTCAACAGTTGGCC
>Ga0134112_10000230_pt1 | contig 14192 bp, 11 predicted proteins | sample 15_D_Rain_40_5_1_FD_128867 | JGI IMG/M metagenome (GOLD analysis project Ga0134112, IMG submission 128867) | Grasslands soil microbial communities from the Angelo Coastal Reserve, California, USA - 15_D_Rain_40cm_5_11112015 | ecosystem: Environmental > Terrestrial > Soil > Grasslands ... | reverse complement strand
GGAAAAGGCGCGAAAGGCGTGGCGGTAGTCAAGCCCGGCGTTACGGACACCGAGCTCGAGCGCCTCACCAGAGGCGGTATCTGCGGGTTGCGTATCATGACGCTCCACGGCGGCACGCTCGGCTTCGACGTCATGGATTGCCTGATGGCGCGCGTGCATCCATTCGGCTGGCACGCCAACATCCAGCTCGACGGGCGCGAGCTGCCGAAATTCGAGGCGCAGATCAGGCGGCTGCCCGGCAGGTTCGTCATCGACCACACGGGAAAATTTCTGGAGCCGGTGACGCCTGAGCATGAGTCTTTCAAGTCGTTATTGAGATTGGTCGATACCGGACGGTGCTGGGTGAAGTTGTCGGCGCCTTACGAGACTTCGAAGACCGGCGCGCCAAAGTATGAGGACGTCGGCCGGCTGGCGAAGGCCCTGGTGAAGCACGCACCGGAGCGCATGCTGTGGGCGAGCAACTGGCCGCATCCCTCGGCGCGCGAGCCCAGGCCGCCCAAGGATGCCGACCTGCTCGAGCTGCTGCTCGATTGGGCGCCGGACGCGGCCGTGCGCCGGAAGATCCTCGCCGACAACCCTGCGGAGCTTTATGGCTTTTAGAGTGGGGCTGATTGGCCTGGGCATGGCCGTGACGCCTCATGCGAAGAGCCTTCTCGACCTGAGGGACCGGGTCGAGGTCGCGTATGCCTACAGCCGGTCGGCCGAGCGGCGCGCGAAGTTCAAGCAGAGCTTTCCGTTCCCGCAAACCGCGCGGCTGGAGGACATCCTCGAGGACAGTTCGGTGAACGCGGTGCTGGTGCTGACACCGCCCAATACGCATCTCGACCTGGTTCAGCGCTGCGCGGCGTCCGGCAAGCACGTGCTGCTCGAGAAGCCTGTGGAAATCTCCACTTCCCGCGCCGAAAAGCTGGTGGAAATTTCGAGAAAGAATGGCATCAGGCTCGGGGTGGTGCTGCAGCACCGCTTCCGGCCGGCGGCCGAGCGGCTGCGCGGGCTGCTCGCGGCCGGCAAGCTCGGCGAGCTGGTTTCGGCCTGCGCGTCGATTCCGGTCTGGCGGCCGCAAAGCTATTACGACCAGCCCGGCCGCGGCACGAGAGCGCGCGATGGCGGCGGCGTGCTCCTTACGCAGGGCATCCACACGCTGGACCTGTTCCTGTCCTATACCGGGCCGGTCGAGCAGGTGAGCAGTTTCGTCACGACCACCCCGCTCCACCGCATGGAAACCGAAGATCTGGTGTGCGCGAGCCTGCGCTTTGCCAGCGGAGCGCTCGGCGTCGTGCATGCGACAACCGCCGCCTATCCAGGATTTCTGGAGCGCATCGAGCTTATCGGCACCCTGGGTACGGCGACGCTGGAAGGGACGGCGCTCAAGGCAAACTTTACCAACGGAAAAAATCTGGAAGTCAAAACCGAATCTGGCGCAGGCGGAACCGGCGCAGACCCGATGGCCTTCCCTCACGACTGGCACCGCAGCCTGCTGGCCGATTTCATCGACGCTATCGAGCGCGGACGCGAGCCGCGCGTGAACGGCGAGGAGGCGCTCAAGGTGCACCGGCTGATCGACAGGCTTCTCCAATCAGCCGGTTGACGCTCGCCGCGGCCTCGAGCTGCGTGAAGTGGCCGCTGTCCGGAACGATCTCGAGGCGCGCCGCAGGCACGTGCTGCCTGATGAGGTCGAACCACGGCAGCGCCTGGCCGGCCTGGAGCGGCACGCGTTTCCCGTCCGCATTGATCGTGGTGCTCTGGATCGCCGTAAGCGGAGCGCGCACCGCGGCGAGCGCGGCCTCCATGTGCTCCGCGTCCCAGCGCACCATCGAAAGCCAGGCCGCCATCGCGGTCTCGGCGGGCATGCGCTTGGCGCGCGCAATGATCGCCTGCGACTGCGCGGACGGGCGCAGGAACATCTGGCTGAAGAGGGCATCGGCGAAGTCCGCATAGACGACGCCGCGGGCAGGATCCGCGCTCAGCCGCCTGCCGCCATCGATGAGAACGATGGCGCCGACCCGCTCAGGCTCCAGGCGCGCGGCTTCCAGCACGACGCGGCAGCCCATGCTGTGGCCGACCAGGATCGATTTTTCAAAATCAAGCTTCCCGAGCAGGGCGGCGACATCGCCGCCGTAGTGCCCGATGGTGCATTCCTCCGGCCCGCCGGGCGTGCTGCCGTGCCCGCGCAGGTCGCACGCCACGACCTGCCGTTGGCTTTGGAAGTGGCTCACCTGAAACCGCCAGTCGGTGTGATCGCAGGTAAAGCCGTGCACGAACACGAGCGGCGGCGCGCCGCGGCCGCGGCTGAAGTAGCGCACGGCGCGGCTCAGTCCTCGGCGGCGGCCGGCCGGTGCGCGGCGACAAGCTTTTGCTGCAGCTGCGGCGGCGCCGGCTCGTAGTGGCTGAACTCGAGGCTGTACGAGCCGTGGCCCGCGGTGAGCGACTTGAGGCGGGCCGGAAAGTGCTCGAGCTCGGAAAGCGGCGCCTGCGCCGAGATCTGCACCGTGCCGGGACGCGGCGTGTCCGAGCCCTTGATCTGCCCGCGGTGCCCGGACAGCTCGCCGGCGATGTCCCCCATCTTGGTCTCGGGCGCGATGATGTCGACGTTGACGATCGGCTCGAGGACCATCGGACGCGCCTTGGCCAGGGCATCGAGGAAGGCCTTGCGGCCCGCCGACATGAAGGCGACGTCCTTGGAATCGACCGGATGGCTCTTGCCGTCGTACACGATCACGCGCACGTCCTGCAGCGGGAAGCCGGCGATGTAGCCGGTGTCGAGCACGCTGCGCACGCCCTTCTCGACCGAGGGGATGAACTGGTTGGGGATCGCGCCGCCTTTCACGCTGTCGACGAATTCGAAGCCGCTGCCGCGGGGCAACGGCTCCACTTTCAGGTACACCTCGCCGAACTGGCCGGCGCCGCCGGTCTGCTTCTTGTGGCGGCTGTGGCCCTCCGCCCTCACCGCGATCGTCTCGCGGTACGGGATCGACGGCGGGCGCGTGTCCAGGTCGAGCTTGTACTGCGACGACATCTTCTCGAGCACGGTCCTCAGGTGCATCTCGCCGAGCCCGCGCATCACCGTCTCGTTGGCCTGCGAGTTGTGCTCGATGCGGAAGCACGGGTCCTCGGCGGTGATCTTGTGGAGCACGTCGGAAACTTTCTGCTCGTCGCCGCGCTTCTTCGGCTGCACCGCCAGCCCGAACACCGAGGTCGGCAGCTCGAGCGGCCGCGCGTGCAGCTGCGCGTCCTCGGCGGAGTCGTGCAGCACGTGGTCGAACTGGATCTCGTCGATCTTGGCGATGGCGCAGATGTCGCCCGGCAGCGCCTCGTTGACCTCCACCTGCGTCTTTCCGCGCAGCAGGAACAGGTGCCCGGCCTTGATCGGCTTGCGTCCTTCGCCGATATAGAGCTGGCCCCCGGGGGTCAGGCGTCCCTGATGCACGCGGAACACCGCTAGGCGCCCGATGTACGGGTCGATCTCGATCTTGAAGACGTGGGCGAGGGCGTGCTGCTTCGGATCGGGCTCGGCCCCGAGCTCGCTCGCTTTCCCGTCCGCCGCGGTCTTGACATAGACCGGCGGGTTTCCCTCCAGCGGGTTGGGAAGCAGCTGCACGATGATGTTCATCAGCTCGGCGATGCCCGCTCCGGTCTTCGCCGAGGCGAACACCACCGGGATGAGATGCCCTTCGCGCAGCGCGCGCTCGAGCGGCGCGTGCAGCTCCTCGGGCGTCACCTCGCCCTTCTCGAGGTAGGCCTCCATCAGCTTCTCGTCGACCTCGACCACCTGGTCGACCAGCTTGCGGTGCGCCTCGTCCACGGACGAGAAGTCGGCTTCGCCCGAAGGAGCGAAGAAGCAGTCGGAGACCTTGCTGTGGTTGCCGGCCGGCAGGTTGAGCGGCAGGCACTCCTTGCCGAACGTCTGCTGGATCCTCTCGAGCAGGTCCTCCAGGTCGACGTTGTCGGCGTCGATCTTGTTGACGATGAGCAGCCGGTCCAGGCCGCGCTTCGCCGCCCACTGCATGAAGCGTCCGGTCATCATCTCGATGCCGTTCTGCGCGTTGATGACGACGGCGGCGGTTTCCACCGCCGCAAGGGCCGGCAGCGACTGGCCGAGAAAATCGGGGTAGCCGGGGGTGTCGAGCAGGTGGATGCGGGTGGCTTCGCCGTTGGTCTTGGCGTCGAAGCTCGCGACCGCGAGCTTCAGGGAGTGCTGCAGCTGCTTCTCGAGCGGGGTGTAATCGCACACAGTGGTGCCGCGCTCGACGCTGCCGGCCGCGGGGATCGCCCCCGCTCTTGCGAGCAGCGCCTCGGCCAGCGTGGTCTTCCCCGCTCCGGACTGGCCGACGAGCGCAATGGTCCTGATTCGTTCGATTGAATTTGACACGAGCCTGCCTCCTCGCGCCGATTTATAGCAGCATCGCGCGGGGCTGGGGAAGAGCCCTGTTAGCGGGGGATGTAGCGGGGCGTCGACACGGCGAGAAAAATCTCGCGTAAAAACAAGAGCAGGCAGATGACCAGGGCCAGCATCGCGGACACGAACAGGCCGCCAATGGTGTAGGAAAGATCGGTCCTGACGATGGCGCCCAGGAACGCGGTGGAGATCAGCAGGCAGACAAAAAGCGCCGAGATCACCGCGAACAGGATGGAGAAATAGACGTCGCGCATGCGACGTGCGATGGTCTGCAGTTCTTCGCGCGCCGAAGGCAGTTCGGCTTGGCTCATGCGCGCCAGCATTCCTTCGAGCTCGCGGCGCCGGTCGACGGCGCGGCCCAGGCGGATGTTGAGCGCGGCAATGATCGTTCCGACCGCGGTCAGCAGGAATACCGGCGCAACGACGAGCTGGATCACCCCGGAGATTTCCGGGGCGTGCGCTTCGAAAGCCATGTGGCAAGTCTAGCGCGGCCGCAGATAGTGCTCCATCACGTATTCGCCGACTGTGCGGCCGAGCGCGTTGCCGACCTCGTTGCTGGTGCGGTAATGCACGCCGCCCCAAATGCGCGCCATCGCGACTTCGTCCTCCAGCTGCTGAATACTCGTGTATTTGCGCTGGACGCCCGGCATTTCGCTATACGTGAGCGTGAAATCCGGCAAGCTGCCCTTGCCGAAAAACGATTTGAGGACGGCGCCGCCGCTGCCGTCCGCCACGCAGTGCGCGCAGGGATACTCGGGATGGACCGGAGTAGCGATGAGCGGCGTCCAAGCATGGTCGCGCTCGGTCGCGTCGTTGCCGTCGATATCGCCGTTGCGAATCGCGGTGACGGGGCGCCAGAAGTCGTATTGGTACTTCGCGTCGAAGATTGCGACGAACGCGTCGCTGATGGCGATATTGAGAAGCGCGAAGAGCCGCGCGCTTTCCATGGTCGATAGCGGCCTCGCTTTGATGATCTCGCGTGCGGCCTCGTTCCAGGCATAGGTCCCGCTCAGCACCCAGAAGCGGCCGGTCTCGGTCTGCCAGGCGGTGCGTTTTACGCTGTTAGCGCCGCCGAGCTCCTTGGTCTCGTTGTAGTCGCGCGCCCATTGCGCGCTCGTCAGCGCGGGAGGCGGACCGGGCCTGAACTGCGATGGGCTGCGCAATGCGAAAGGCTTGGCGAGCTGCAGGTGAGACATGATCGGCATCGCGGTCGGAATGTAGCCGCCGGGCTTCGTGACTGGGCGATAGCTGTCGGGCGCGAAGAAACCGTCAGTCTTGCGTTCCTCGAGCATGGCGCGCGCGGCTTTTTCCCCGGCGGCAATTCCTGAAGCAGTCGCGCGACCGGCGGGAAGCCGAGCAACGGCGCTTCCGTAGTACGCATCCGCGGCGGCCTTATGCTTGGGATACAGCTCCGCAAGCACATGCCGGGCGGCGGCATGCATCGCCGCTTCTGGTGAAGCACCCGCTGCGTCGGCCGTTGCGGCGCGATAAGGCAGGTAGCGGCCTTCGGACGCATTGGCGGCGTCGAACATTGCGATGTGCATGATCGCCAGTACCCGTGCGCCGGGAACTCCGCCCGGCAGGCGCTCAGCCAGCATGATGGCAACGGCTTTGTCATTCCAGTCGGTAACGACATCGGCGCGAACCGCGGGCGCAAGCATGCCGAGCGCCGTCAAAGCAATGACCGCGAGCGATTTCATGGATTGTGTCCTCCCGGAGTCAGTGTACGCCTGCAGCAAGCGAAACGCAGCTACCCCGGCTTGTTACTTCGCGTCGTTCTTCTTCTCGAGGAGCTCCGCGCGCTTCTTCAGCGTGTCCTCGAGCTTCGACTTGGGAACCAGCACGGTGTACGGCGAGGACGGGAAACGCACGTAATAGTTCTCGCCCTCCAGCTTGCCGACCTTGATCGAGTACGCAACGCCGTCGAGCGTGGTGGCGTTGATCAGGGTCGGGTGCTCGAGGCCGGTGTCCTTCGCATCCTGCGGGGCCACATCGGCGAGCTCGAGCAGGCCGAGCGAGTAGGAGGCCGAGTTGGCGCGCCCGATGTCGAGCTTCTCCCCGGGCCCGGCACCGGCCAGCTTCCACCCGGCATTGTCGGCAGGGCGCTCGATGCGCCAGCGGCTGCCGTCGGGGTAGCGCAGCTCGAGGCTCCTGAGCTTTTCGACCTTGAAGGAGCGGCGATCGAGCCAGTCGGCGCTCCTCGCGCTGGCCTGCCTGAGAGGGTCGGAGACGATGAGCACCGTCTTCGGGTCGGCGGGCAGCATCACGAAGCGGCCGTCGGCGCTCGCCTTCTCCGGGTTTTCGACCTCGCGTCTGAAGTACTTCCTGCCGACAACCAGCTTGGCCAGCGCCTTGCCGTCCGCGGCATCGAACTCGACCTGCGTGCCGGACTGGTCCAGGTTGAGGCGTGCGCGGTCCGGATCGCCGATCGGCTCGCTTTGCCCGACCTTCAGGCCGAGCGCCTGCAGCACGAACCCGCGCACCTTGCCGAGGTCCGCCGGAAAGCCGTCGCGCTCGGCGATCACCCAGCCCTCCTCCTTGCGCTGCAGCGTGAGCGTCGCCTTCGGCTCGACGATGCGGATCGAGGCGACCTCGGAGACCTTCAGGTCCTTCAGCAGGGGCTGGCCGAGCGTGCCGGCGTTCGCCGGCGAACGAGAGCGCTCCTTCTGGTAGTAGAGCAGCGCACCGCCGCCGACGACCGCCAGCAGCACCACCAGGACGGTCGCGATGCGGGCGTTCATGCCTTTCTTCTTCTCAGGGCCGCGATCAGCAGGCCGGCCGCCGCCACCAAGAGAGGCATCAGCGCGATGTTGGCCACCTTGGTCCAGAACACCAGGCTTTCGGCGTCCTGGCGCAGGTTCTTGCGCACTTCCTTCAGCGCGAGCCGCGTCTCGGCCACCGTCTTGCGGAAGCGCTCGAGCTCGGCCTGCTGCTCGGGGCTGAGGATCTGCGCGGACTTGCCCGCGGGACCGCCTTGCGCCTTCTGCAGATCCTGCAGCTTGGCGGTGGTCTTCTGCAGCTCGTCCTCGAGCGACTGGATCTTGCCGAAGTACTGCTTCTGCGCCTCGGCCTCGAGCTCGCGCACCACGGTGAGCGGCCGGAACGCCGTGGCGCGGCTGCGCAGCGAGATCAGCTCGTCGCCGGCGGCGAACTGCTCGACCATGCCCAGGGCAAACGCGAGGTTGCCGTTCGAGGGCACGACGATGCGCCGGCCGAACACCTCCTGGATATCGACCGCCGCGCCGTCGGCCAGCATGTCGACGTCGGCAACCAGGATGACGGTGTTTTCGGCGCTGGATTCGCGCAGCTGCGGCGGCCCGGGAAGGGGTTTGTTGTCGACCCGAAGGCCATCCGGGAAAGCAGTCTTGAACTTGCCGCTCAAGCGCAGCGCCAGCGGCAGCGCCTGTCCGGAGGGCTTGAAGTTCCGCGTCGCCTCGTCGCCCGACTTGGTGGCGTTGGCGCCGTCGACCAGCATCGAGTTGGGCGAGCTCCTCACCAGCTCGGTGATCCGCAGCCCCTCGGCGGGCTTCGCCTGGAAAGCCCCGCCGAAGGCATACAGCAGGGTCTCGATCGAGCCGGTGACCACGTCGTCGCGGCTGAACGCGGTGCGGTTGAGCGAAAGCACCGTCGGCGTATAGCGCTGCCCGCCGCCCGAGCCGAACACGACGTCGGCGATGATCTTGCCGGGATCCATCTCCAGCCCCCAGGCCTTGAACAGCGTCGGCAGCGTCGAGCTGCTGGGCTGCGGCGGGATGCCCGGCATGGTCGGCGCCTGGTCGAAATAGGCATACGGATCGACGAACGCGATCAGCTTGCCGCCGCGCAGCACGAACTGGTCGAGCGCGTACTCGGTCTCCGGCTGCGCGTCGCGCGGGTGGATCAGCAGCAGCACATTGAGGTCCTTGTCGATCTCCTTCGCGCTCATCGGCACTTCCTTCACGTCGAACTCGCGCTTCAGCTCGTTCGCCAGCACCCACGGCTCGGAGCTCTGCCGCGTGAAGGGATTGAACTTCTCGCCGAGCACCGGCAGCCCGGACATCAGGCCGAGCTTCGGCCGCCCGGCCGAGCCGACGCGCGCAATGGCGCGCACCAGGTCGTACTCGAGCAGGCGCTCGCGCTGCGGCGAGATCGCCGCGAGCGTCTGCTTGCGGTCGAGCTGGCTGACCGCCGCGCCGAGGTAGAACGACTCGCCGCTCGCCAGCTGCTGCGGCTCGATGCCGTCGAGCTGCGCGGCGTCCTCCTCCTCGGAGTCGGGCCTCGGGTTATACCTTTCAATCTTCAGGTTGTTGCTGGAAGCACGCTCGAACTCGCGCACCAGGTCCTCGACGCGCTGCGCGAAGCTGCGCAGCGGCACGGGCACCGCCTCGCCCTGGGAGATATAGAGCTTCACCTTCACCGGGGAGGACAGGTGCTTGAGGATCTTGCGCGTGCCCTCGGAGAGCGTGTAGAGCTTGCCATCCGTGAGGTCGACGCGCACCGAGGCGGTGGACACGAGGTAGTTGAATGCCACCAGCAGGAGCAGCAGCGCCACCAGGCCCACCGCGGAATAGATCAGGTGCTCGTATTTCTTCATCCGGCGCGATGTCCTCGAATGATGATGCCGGTCGCAAACAGCGCGAAGCCGATCACCGACAGGAAGAAAACCAGGTCGCGCAGGTCGATGACGCCGCGCTGGAAGCCGTCGAAATGCGTCACCACCGAGAATGCCGCGACCGTGTCGACCAGCGCCGGGCTCGCCCAGCGCGTGAGCAGGTCGGTGACCGGGTTGAAGCCGGCGAGGATCAGGAACAGGCAGAGGACCACCGACACGATGAAGGCGACTACCTGGTTGCGCGTCATCGCGGAGGTCATGCAGGCGATGGCAAGATAGGCGCCGGCGAGGAGCAGGCTGCCGAGATAGCCCGCGACGATCTGGCCGTTGTCCGGGTCGCCGAGAATGTTCGCGGTGATGGCCGCAGGGAACGTGAGCGCCAGGGCGACCGCCAGGAACGCCCACGAAGCGAGGAACTTGGCGACGATCGCCTGCCAGGGCGTGATCGGCATGGTCAGCAGCAGCTCGAGCGTGCCGGAGCGGCGCTCCTCGGCCCACACCCGCATGCCGACCGCCGGCACGAGAACCAGGTACAGCCACGGGTGCCAGCCGAAGAACGCGGCCAGGCTGGCTTCTCCCCTTTCGAAGAAATTGCCGGCGGTGAAAGTGAAAAAGCCGGTGAGCAGCAGGAAGATCACCAGGAACACGTAGGCCACCGGCGAGGTGAAATAGCTGACCAGCTCGCGCCTGGCGATGGCGAGGATCGGCTTCATCGCTTCACCGTGTCGGGCAGGGTGATGCGGCGGAACACCTCGTCGAGCTGCCCCGCCTCGCTGTACATCCCCTCGACCTTCCAGCCCTCCCGGTTGACCAGCTCGACGATGCCCTGCGCGAGCTCCGCCGCGTTCGCCTTGTCGCGCGGGTAGATGCGGAACGCTCCATCCAGGCGCTCCACTCTTCCCAATGCGGCGAGCTTTTCCTCGGTAGCGCCACGCGCCGACAGCGTCACGGCGCCGGCAAGCTCGGACATGGCGCGCAGCTCATCGGGCGTGCCGTTGGCGACGATCCTGCCGCGGTCGATGATGATCGCGCGCGTGCACGCGGCGTCGACCTCCTCCAGGATATGCGTCGAGAACACGATCGCCTTGTTTTTGCCGAGCTTGCGGATCAGGTTTCTCACCTCGTGCTTCTGGTTCGGGTCGAGCCCGTCGGTCGGCTCGTCCATGATGAGGACCTCGGGATCGTGGACCAGCGCCTGCGCGAGGCAGGTGCGGTGGCGATAGCCCTTCGACAGCGTGTCGATCGACTGGTGGAGCACCGAGTCGAGGAAGCACAGCTCGACCACGCGCTGCACGGCTTTCCTGCGCGCCTCGCCTTCGAGCCGCCGCAGCTCGGCGGCGAAATCGAGAAAGCCCTTCACCGTCATGTCGGGATAGGCGGCGGCGTTCTCGGGCAGGTAGCCGATCAGGCGCTTCGCCTCGAGCGGCGATTCGACGACGTCGTAGCCGCCGACCGTGACCCTGCCGGCGGTGGGCGGCATGAATCCCGTGATCATGCGCATGGTGGTCGACTTTCCCGCGCCGTTCGGGCCGAGGAAGCCGAGCACTTCGCCGCGCTCGACGGTGAACGAAATGTCGTCTACCGCCCGCCTCGGGCCGAAGGCCTTCACCAGCCTTTCGATTTTTATCATGCTAAAAGAGGGGCAGAATTATCGCCGAATTACAATACCCGACCAAATCCTTAAGGATTAACGTACCTGACGTAATCGTCATTGGCGCCGGCGCTGCGGGGCTCGCCGCGGCCGACGAGCTCGCGCACGCCGGCCGCTCGGTGCTGGTTCTCGAAGCCCGCAGCCGCATCGGCGGCCGCTGCTGGACCTGCCGCTTCCCGGGCCTGAGCGCTCCCGTCGAGCTCGGCGCCGAGTTCATCCACGGCCGCCCCCCGGTCACGCTTGCCCTGCTGCAAAGGGCCGGCAGCGCGGCGCTGGATTCGGCGCGCTCGCAGCGCTTCGTGACCGACGGGCGCCTTCGCGCCATCGACGCGTTTGCCGAAGCGCGGAAAGCCATGCGGAACACCGCCGCGCTGAAAGCGAAGGATGCGTCCTTCGCGACTTTCGTGGCGCGCAAGCGGGGGCTATCCCGACGCACGCGCAGCTTCGCCCGCATGATGGTCGAGGGCTTCGATGCTGCCGACCCCGCGCGGGCGAGCGCGCGCGCGATCGTCGAGGAATGGTGCGCCAGCCCGCAGCTGGGAGCGCAGTTTCGTCCCCTCGGCGGCTACAGCGCATTGCTCGATTCGCTGGCGGGCAGCGACTTGCGGCTGCAAAGCGTGGTGCGCGAGATATGCTGGGAACGCGGCTCGGTCGAAGCGCGCGGCGAGTGCCTCGGTACGCAGTTCCGCTATCGCGCCCGCAAGGCCATCGTCAGCTTGCCGCTCGGCGTGCTGCAATCGGGCGCGGTGCGCTTCATTCCCGATCTGAAGGAAAAGCGGCAGGCGCTGAAGAGGCTTGCGGCCGGACCGGTGGTAAAGATCGCCCTGCGCTTTCGCGCCGCCTTCTGGGAGGAGCAACATCCCGAGGTCGCCTTCTTCCATTCGCCGGCGGCGGCATTTCCGACCTTCTGGACCCCTTTGCCGACGCACGCCCCCTTCCTGATCGGCTGGGCAGGCGGCCCGAAGGCCGTTCGCCTTGCCGGATTGAAGCGCGACGAGCTGGTGCGGCGCGCGTTGCATAGCTTGAGGTCGATCTTTGGCAGGCAGGGGGAGCTCGTGGCCATCCACGCTCACGACTGGCAGGCCGACCCGTATGCGCGCGGGGCTTACAGCTACGTCACGGTCGGCGGCGAAGGGGCGAGAGAGGCGCTGCAGACACCGCTCGGCGAGGCGCTCTATTTCGCCGGCGAAGCGACCGATACGCAGGGCGAAGCGGGAACCGTGGCGGGGGCGCTGCAAAGCGGCCTGCTTGCAGCGCGACAACTGACTTGACTTAAACCCGGCGCGCTTCGGACAGGTGCTTCTTCCAGTACGGAGAGTCGAGCGACTCGGTGCGCACGTGCCCGCCCGAGGACGGCGCATGCACGAACTTCCCGCTGCCGAGATAGATGCCGACGTGCGAGTTCCTCCTCCACCCTTCGTTGAAGAACACCAGGTCTCCGCGCCGCAGGCTCGACACCCGGATGCTGGCCGAGGCGCGTCGCTGCTGCTCCGTGTCGCGCGGCAGGGCCACGCCGGCTTGCCGGAAGCTGTACTGGACCAGCCCGCTGCAATCGAAGCCTTTAGCGGGCGTCGAGCCACCGAAGCGATAGGGCTTGCCGACCATCTTCAACGCCTGATCCGCCGCGGCGGCGCCACGCGAATCCACGCGCGCCACCGGCGCGCTCGCGCACGCGGCGAGCGCAAGGCTCATCAGGCCGGCCACTATGCGAGGAAGCGCTGCGCCACCCATATGGGCGGCTAGGATAGCCCGATCCGGGATCGGCTGCTGTGCCGAAGGTCACGCCGCCTCGCGCTCGGCGCGGCGCCGCTCGTGCCCCTTCAGGTAGCGCTTGCGCAGCCGGATCGATTTCGGCGTGATCTCGACCAGCTCGCCGTCGCCGATGAATTCGACCGCGTACTCGAGCGTGAGGTCGATCGGCGGCGTGAGCAGGATGGCCTCGTCCTTGCCGGAGGCGCGGATGTTGGTGAGCTGCTTGGTGCGGATCGGGTTGACCACCAGGTCGTTGTCGCGGCTGTGGATGCCGACGATCATGCCCTCGTAGACCGGGTCGCCTGGGCTCACGAACATGCGCCCGCGCTCCTGCAGCTTCCACAGCGCGTAGGCCACGGCGACGCCGTCGTCCTGCGACACCAGCACGCCGTTGCGGTGCTCCGTGATCTCGTCCTTCACGGGCGCGTAGTCGTCGAAGACGTGGCTCACCACGCCGGTGCCGCGGGTGAGGGTCATGAACTCGCCCTGGAAGCCGATCAGCCCGCGCGCCGGGATGCGGTATTCAAGGCGCACGCGGCCCGAATTTCTTCCCTCCCCATCTGGCTCCATGCGGAGCAGCGCGCCCTTGCGCCGGCCGAGCTCTTCCATCACCGCGCCCTGGGTCAGCTCTTCGACGTCGACGGCGAGCAGCTCGTAGGGCTCGCAGCGCACGCCGTCGATGTCCTTGTACACGACGCGCGGCCGGGACACCGCGAGCTCGTAGCCTTCGCGGCGCATGTTCTCGAGCAGGATGGTGAGGTGCAGCTCCCCCCGCCCCGAGACGATGAAGGTGTCGGTATCGGCGGGGTACTCCACCCGCAGGGCGACGTTGCTCTTGGTCTCGCGCTCGAGCCGCTCGCGCAGCTGCCGGCTGGTGACGAACCTGCCCTCGCGCCCGGCGAGCGGCGAGGCGTTGACGAGAAAGTTCATGGTCAGCGTCGGCTCGTCGACCTTCAGGAGTGGCAGCGGCTCTGGGTTTTCCGGATCGCACAGCGTGGCGCCGATGCTCACCTCGTCGATGCCGTTGATCAGCACGATGTCGCCCGCTTCGGCCTCGTCGACCTGGACGCGATCCAGGCCCTCGAATTTGAGGACTTGGTTCACCCGCGCACTGATCGGACCGGAATCCCCAAAAAAAATCGAAACATTTTGCAGCGGCTTGACGCGCCCGCGGTGGATGCGGCCGATGCCGATCTTGCCGACGTAGCTGGAGTAGTCGAGCGAGCAGATCTGCAGCTGCAGCGGGCCTTCGGGGTCCTCGTCGCGCACCGGCACATATTCGAGAATGGCCTCGAAGAGGGGAGACATATCCTTTCCAACATGCTTCGCATCCCTCGTTGCCCAGCCCTGCAGCGCCGATGCATAGATCACCGGGAAGTCGAGCTGCTCTTCGGCGGCGCCGAGCTTGTCGAACAGATCGAAGGTCTGGTTCACCACCCAGTCGGCCCGGGCGCCGGGGCGGTCCAGCTTGTTGATCACGACGAGCGGCTTCAGCCCCTGGGCGAGCGCCTTGCGCAGCACGAAGCGCGTCTGCGGCATCGGTCCCTCGACCGCGTCGACGAGCAGCAGCACGCCGTCGACCATGGACAGCGCGCGCTCCACCTCGCCGCCGAAATCCGCGTGCCCGGGGGTGTCGACGATGTTGATGTGGGTGCCGCGGTAGCGGAAGGCGCCGTTCTTCGCCAGGATGGTGATGCCGCGCTCGCGCTCGAGGTCGTTCGAGTCCATGACGCGCTCCTGGATGTGCTCGTGCGCGGCGAAGGTGCCCGACTGCTGCAGCAATTTGTCGACGAGCGTGGTCT
>Ga0134112_10000229_pt1 | contig 14215 bp, 8 predicted proteins | sample 15_D_Rain_40_5_1_FD_128867 | JGI IMG/M metagenome (GOLD analysis project Ga0134112, IMG submission 128867) | Grasslands soil microbial communities from the Angelo Coastal Reserve, California, USA - 15_D_Rain_40cm_5_11112015 | ecosystem: Environmental > Terrestrial > Soil > Grasslands ... | reverse complement strand
TCGACTCCCAACCCGGGACCGGGACGACGGTGTGGGCCCGGTTTCCCCTGACCGAGCCATGACCGCCACTCCCCTGCGTGTCCTGCTCGCCGAGGACCACACCCTGGTTCGTAAGGGCATCCGCGCGGTGCTGCGCCAGGTCGGCTGGATCGACGTGATCGCGGAGGCGGCGGACGGGCGCGAAGCCCTCGAGCTGGCACGCCTCCACGGCCCCGATGTCGTCGTCATGGACATCGCCATGCCGGGTCTCAACGGCCTCGAGGCGACCGCCCGCATCACCAAAGAGTCCCCGCGCACGCGCGTCTTGATCCTCTCGATGCACGCCACCGAGGAGTACGTGGCGCAGGCCCTACGCGCCGGCGCCTCGGGCTATCTCCTCAAGGGGGCCGACGTCCCCGAGTTCGAGCTCGCCCTCAAGGCGGTGGCGCGGGGCGAAACGTACCTGACGCCCACGGTCTCGAAGCACGTCGTGGACGAGTACTTGCGACGGGTGGGCGAGCCGGGCGTGCTCGACCTCCTCACCCCGCGCCAGCGGGAGATCCTGCAGCTCGTGGCCGAGGGCCTCTCCAGCAAGGAGATCGCCCAGCGGCTCCAGCTCACCGTGAAGACCGTCGAGACGCACCGCAGCGAGATCATGCACCGGCTCGACATCCACGACGTGGCGGGTCTGGTGCGCTGGGCGATCCGCGCCGGAGTGGTCAGCCCCGAGTCCTAAGCCGAGTCACCGGAGGTTCACCGCCAAAGTTCGGGGTTTTCCCCGATTGCCGGACCATAGGGTCATGCCCCACCGTATGGCCAGTCGGCCTGGGGTGTCCGCAGAAGGTCACGATGGTGGGACCGCACGCCCACCTCATTATGCGGACGGCCCCAGGCCGCAGTCTTTTCTGCCGCAAAGTCACCCCTCCGTGCCGCAAAAACACCCTATCTCCGGATCCCGAGCCCTGCAATGTTGCACCCGCACCCGGGACGAGCCCATATAGACCCATGACCGTGGATCCGGTGGCGCGCGGCACCGAGCACGAGCCGCGTGTGGAGGCCGAAGTGCAGCGCGCCGCGCTCAGTCAGCTGCTCAAGGGCGGGCCGCTCGCCGAGGCGTTGCACGTCGTGCTGGTGCTGGTCGTGGCCGCGCTGGTGTGGAACTCCCTTCCGCTGGCGCTTACGATCGGATGGGTCGGGGCGGTCACCGCGGCCGCCGGGCTGCGGACGTGGTGGCGGTTGCAACTGGCTCAGCGGGCGCCGTCCCCCGAACAGGCCCTCCGGGGCGTCCGCCTCACGGTGGCCGGCGTCGGGCTGGCGTGGGGGTTCGGCGCCGCCGCCGCGATCCCGGCGCTGGGCCTCGACGAAGCCGCCCTGACCCTGGTCGTGCTCGCGGGGATCGTCGCCGGGGCCACGAGCTCGCTGGTCGGCGACCGCCGCAGCTTCCGCTACCTGCTGATCACCGTGCTGACCCCGCTCCCCATCGGCATCCTGTTGCAGGGGCACTCCCGGCCGCAGGTCATCGCGACGCTGCTGATCGCGCTGTTCGCCTGGGGGATGGACCGCGTGCACCGGCGCGCATATCACACCTTCGCGGAACGGGTGCGGGGCGCCGTCCTGCTCGAGGCATCGACGCAGGAGCTGGCGCGACAGCACGCCTACCTCGACGCGCTGATCGCGAGCACGCCCGTGGCCATCGCGGTGCTGGATGGCGAGCGACTGATCGGCAGCGTGAATCCAGCCTTCGAGGCCCTGTTCGGGTATTCCGCGGCCGAGGCCCTCGGGTCCAACATCGACCGGCTGATCGTGCCCACAGGCCTCGGTGCGGAAGCGAGGGACCTCGAGGCGCGGGCGCGGCGGGGCGAGATCGTTCGCGTGGAAGTGGAGCGCGCCCACAAGGACGGCCGGCATATCCCGGTCCGCCTCTCGGCAGCCGCGGTGAAGGCTGCCGCCGAAGGCGCGCTCGTCGCGCTGTACGAGGACATCAGCGATCGCAAGGCGGCCGAAACGGCGATGCGCGCGGCGCGGGACCTGGCGGAGCGCGTGGCCCAGGCGCGGAGCGCGTTCCTCGCCAACATGAGCCACGAGATCCGCACGCCCATGAACGCGGTGCTCGGCTTCGTCGAGCTCGTACTGGACACCGAGCTCGCGCCGGAGCAGCGCCGCGCTCTGGAGCTGGTGCGCTCGTCGTCCGAAGCACTGCTCACCATCCTCAACGACATCCTCGACTATTCGAAGATCGAAGCCGAGCATCTCGAGCTCGAAGCGATCCCCTTCGATTTGCCCAAGGTCGTGCACGCCACCGCCACGCTGCTCGCGGTGCGGGCGCGTGAAAAGCATCTCGAGCTCACCGTGGACGTGCCGCCCGACGTCCCGCACATGGTGCGGGGAGACCCCACCCGGGTGCGCCAGGTCCTCATGAACCTGATCGGGAACGCGATCAAGTTCACCGAGCAGGGCGAGGTCGACGTGTCCGCCGCGGTGGTCCGCTGCGGCGCTGCCGACGCGTCCGTCCACTTCCGCGTGCGCGACACGGGAATCGGCATCCCGCCGGAGCAGCTGGCCACCATCTTCCAGGAGTTCACCCAGGCCGATGCGTCCATGACGCGCCGCTACGGCGGCACGGGGCTCGGCCTCGCGATTTCCCGACGGTTGGTGGCGCTGATGGGGGGCGAGCTGACGGTCACGAGCGAGGTCGGGCGCGGCAGCGAGTTCAGCTTCACCTTGCTATTCCCGATCGAGACTCCCACCGCCGTGGCTCCGAGGCAGGCGGCGTCGCTCGGCGGCCGGCGCCTGCTCGTCGTGGACGACAACGAGACCAATCGGCGCATCGTGCGCGACATGCTGGGCGCCGAAGGCGTGGCCGTGCACGAGGCAGCGCGCGCGGATGCCGGCCTCGCGGCGCTGCGCCGCGCCGCGGGGGCCGGCACGCCCTTCGACCTCGCCATCCTCGACGCGCAGATGCCCGAGCGTGATGGTTTCGCACTCGCCACCGCCATCCGCGGCGATCCCGACCTCGCGCCGACCCGGCTCCTCATCCTCACCTCGGCCGGCCAGCGGGGCGACGGCGAGCGCTGCCGGCAGCTGGGCATCCAGGCGTATCTCACCAAGCCCATCGCGCGGGCGGACCTGATCGAAGCGGTGGGCACCGTGCTCGCGGGGACGCCTTCGGCCGGTGGCGGGGCCGACCTCGTCACCCGCCACTCGATCGCCGAGTCGCGTCACGCCCTGCGGATCCTGCTGGCGGAGGACAACCCCGTGAACCAGCAGGTGGCGACGGCGATGCTCCTGAAGCGCGGGCACCAGGTGGACGTGGTGAGCAACGGCCGGGAAGCGGTGGACGCAATCCGCGCCCGCCGCTACGACGTGGTCCTCATGGACATCCAGATGCCCGAGATGGACGGCTTCGCCGCCGCGGACGGCATCCGCGCCCTGCCTCAGGGCCGGGCGCTCCCGATCATCGCCCTCACCGCGCACGCCCTGAGCGGTGAGCGGGAGCGCTGTCTCACCGCCGGCATGAGCGGGTACCTCGCCAAGCCGTTCAAGGCGCACGAGCTGTTCGCGCTCGTCGAAGGGAGCTCGGACGGTCCGACGCCGCCGGCGCCGCCCATCGACCTGGAGGGCTTCCGCAGCACCATGCGTGAGGCTGGAGCCGAAGAAGCGGTGGACGGGATCGTGCGGGTGTTCGCCCAGACCGCGCCCGAGCGCCTCGCGGCGCTCCAGACGGCCGCTCGGTCGGGGGATCCCGAGTCGGTCGGGCGCGCCGCGCACGCGTTCAAGTCGGCGGCGGGCACCATCGGCGCGCGCGGGCTCGCATTGCTGCTCGCGGAAATCGAGGGCGCCGCCCGGGAGAGCATGCTCGAGCACGTCCAGCGGGAACTCCCGGCGCTGGAACGCGAGGTGGCGGCGGTCCTCGACTACCTGAGTAACAGCGGAGCCTCCCATGCACGTTCTCCTGGTTGAAGACGACCCGGTCGCCGGCCTGTACCTGAACGCGGCGCTCAAGGGGCTCGGGTACCACGTGACGGCCACGACCAACGGCGCGGAGGCCTGGAGCGCGTTCCGAACCCTCCAGTCTCCGGTCGTCATTTCCGACTGGTCCATGCCCGAGATGGACGGAGCCGAGTTGTGTCGGCGCATCCGCGCCCGACCGAGTGACCGCTACACGTACTTTATTCTCGTCACCGCGACCGGCGGGAAGGAGCGCTACCTCGAGGGGATGGAGGCGGGGGCGGATGATTTCATCACTAAGCCCGTGGATATCGACGAGCTGCATGCGCGCCTCAAAGTGGCCGACCGGATCCTTAGTCTACGGAGGCACGTGCAGCAGCTCGAAGGACTGCTCCCGATTTGCTCCTACTGCAAGCGGATCCGCGATCCAGCCGAGCAATGGCAATCGATCGAGCGCTACGTCGAGAAGCGCTCCGCCGCCCACTTCAGCCACGGCATCTGCCCGGACTGCTACAAGAAGCACGTGCAGCCCCAGCTCGAGGGGCTCGGGCCGACTCCGTGACGGGGCGTGCCGTAATTACGCGCTCACCCCCGCTCCCGCGGCCCGGCATAAGTCGTTATGCTGTGCTGCAGTAACGCCTGCGCGCGAGGAGGGACACTTCCCATGGAGCGGACGACCCCGTGAACTCGCAGCACGACGTCGAGATCCTGCTGGTCGAGGACGACCCGAACGACGCGGCGCTGACGCTGCGGGCGTTTCAGGCCCGCAATCTCACCAACCAGGTCTTCGTGGCGCGCGACGGCGCGGAGGCCTTGGACTTTTTCTTCGGCGACGCCTCGCATCCGTGGCATGAGATCGGGATCGCGCCGAAGGTCATTCTGCTGGACCTCAACCTTCCCAAGGTGGGCGGCCTCGAGGTGCTGCGGCGCCTTAAGGCCGACGAGCGCACGCGCGCGCTGCCGGTGATCGTGCTGACGTCGTCGCGCGAGGAGCCGGACATCGCGGCAGCGTACCGGCTGGGCGCGAACAGCTACATCGTGAAGCCGGTGGACTTCGAGGCGTTCTCGCGGGCGGTGTCGGAGCTGGGGCTGTACTGGGTGTTGCTGAACGAGCCGCCGCAGTGATGGCGGCCCCGCTGCGCATCCTCCTCGCCGAGGACGTCCCGGATGACGCCGCGCTGATGGAGCAGGAGCTGCGGCGCGCCGGACTCGCGATCACGACCCGTCGGGTGGAATCCGAAGCCGCCTTCCGGCAGGCCCTGCAGCAGTTCGTGCCGGACGTGATCCTGACCGATCACTCGATGCCGCAATTCACCGCGGCCGACGCGCTGCGCATCGCCCAGGAAGCACGCTCCGAGGCGCCCGTCATCATCGTGACCGGCAGCCTCGACGAGGAGACGGCCGTGGAATACCTCAAGGCCGGCGCCGCCGACTACATCGTTAAGCACCACCTCGAGCGCCTGCCGTCGGCCGTCGCCCGCGCACTCGATCTCACGCGGGCGCGCACGGAGCACGCCCGCGCCGAGGACGCGCGGCGCCACAGCGAAGAGCAGTACCGCACGCTCGTCGAAGGGGTGCGCGATGTGATCTTCGCGCTGACTCCCGACGGCGCCATCGCGGCGCTCAACCCGGCGTTCGAGGCTCTCACCGGTTGGTCGCGCGACGAGTGGCTGGGCAAGCCGTTCGAGGGCCTGGTGCATCCCGCCGACGTGCACGAAGCCTTAGAGCTGTTCGGGCGAGTGCTGCGCGGCGAGCCGCGTCCAGCCAGCCAGTTCCGCGTGCGGACGCGGCAGGGAGACGCGCGCGTCGTCGAGTTCAGCGCGAGCGCGCAGCTGCGCGACGGCAGGCTCGTCGGTATTCTCGGCATCGGCCGCGACGCGACCGAGCGCGTGCTGCTCGAGCAACAGCTGCGCCAGGCGCAGAAGATGGAAGCGGTGGGCCGGCTGGCCGGCGGCATCGCGCACGACTTCAACAACATCCTCACCGCGATCACGGGCTACGTCGATCTGCTGCTCGAAGACCTGCCCCCCGGTGACCCGCGCCGCAACGACGCCCAGGAAGTCCGCAAGGCCGCAGACCGGGCGGCGGGGCTCACCCGGCAGCTGCTCGCCTTCAGCCGCCAGCAGGTGCTGCAGCCGCGCGTCGTCGGTCTGAATGGGCTCGTCACCGACATCGAGAAGATGCTGCGCCGCCTGCTGGGCGAAGACATCGACCTCGCGACGCGGCTCGATCCGGCGCTCGGCGCCGTGAAGGCCGACCCGGGGCAGCTCGAGCAGGTGATCATGAACCTCGCCGTCAACGCGCGGGACGCGATGCCGCAAGGCGGCAAGCTCACGATCGAGACCGCAAACGCCGAACTGGACGAGAGCTATGCGCGCGAGCACTTCCCGGCGACGCCGGGGCGGTACGTCCTGCTCGCCGTCAGCGACACCGGGGTCGGCATGACGCCGGAAGTGCAGGCCCATCTGTTCGAGCCGTTCTTCACCACCAAGGAGCGGGGGAAAGGCACGGGCCTGGGGCTCGCCACAGTGTACGGGATCGTGAAGCAGAGCGGCGGGTTCATCTGGGTGTACACGGAGCCGAGCCACGGCTCCACCTTCAAGGTCTACCTGCCGCGCGTCGACGCGTCAGTCCAGCCGCGCGAGGCGACGGCCGGGGCAGGCGCCAAGCGCGGCACGGAAACGGTGCTCCTCGCGGAGGACGAGGCCCCCGTGCGCGCCGTGGCGCGCCAGGTCCTCGAGCGCCACGGCTACAACGTGCTCGAGGCCCCGAGCGCCGAGGCGGCGCTCGACCTGGCCCAGCGTTACTCTGGCGACATTCACGTCCTCCTGACCGACGTCGTCATGCCGGGGCTGAGCGGTCACGACCTGGCCAAGCAGCTCGTGGCGCTCCGCCCGAACGTGCGTGTCATCTACATGTCGGGCTACACCGACGATGCCATCACCCGCCACGGCGTGCTCGAGCCCGGGCTCGCCTACGTGCAGAAGCCGTTCACCCCCGAAGGCATCGCCCGCAAGGTGCGCGAGGTGCTGGACGCGGCATGACACTCCCGCTGGAGCGGAAGATCCAGGTGGGGTTCGGCCTGGCCCTCGCCATCGTCCTCGTGGTCGGCGCGGCGGCGCTCCGTAGCACAACCGCGACGGTCGAGAGTGCCGGCTGGGTGGCTCATACGCTGCAGGTGCGTGCGGACCTCGAGGCCGCCTTCGCCGCTGTGATCGACGCGGAGACGGGGGTCCGTGGCTATGTCATCGCGGGCGACTCCGCCTACCTCGTGCCGTACGACTCCGCTCGGGCCACCCTGCGCCCGCTCCTCGCGCAGCTCGGCACGCTGACGAGCGACAATGCGGCGCAGCAGGCTCGGCTGGACTCCCTGAAGAGGCTCATTCCCCTCCGCTTCGAACGCCTCCAGCGCACCATCGACGCGCGCCGCACTGAAGGCGCAGTCGCCGCGGGACGGGCGATCGTGACCGGCCAGGGCAAGGTCCTCACGGACCGCATCCGCGAACTGATCGCGCGCATGCGGGACGAGGAGGCCCGGTTGCTGGCGCGCCGCTCCGCGACGCTCGCGGCCCGCACGCGCGAGGTGCGTATCGCCGTCGCCGGAGGAACGCTGCTGACGCTCGGCCTGGCCGTCGTCGCCAGCGTGCTGGTCGGACGCGAGCGGGGGCGCCGCCGCCATGCCGAAGCGGCGCTGCGACCGACGCAGGCCCGCCTCGAGCACGTGGTAGCCTCGAGCACCGTCGTCATCTACGGCAACGAGGTCACCGGCAGCTCGTTCTCCCCCAACTGGGTGAGCGAGAACGTCACTCGGCTGACCGGCTACGACGTAGCGGCGGCGCTGGACCCGGCGTGGTGGCTCGAGCACCTGCATCCGGACGACCGCACGCGCGTGCTGGCCGAGGTCCCCGCGCTGTTCAGTCACGACCGGCTGACCACGGAGTACCGGTTTCGCCACGCGGACGGATCGTACCGCTGGGTGCGCGATGAGTGCCGGCTCCTGCGGGACGCCAGTGGTACGCCGCGCGAAGTGGTCGGCGCGTGGATGGACATCACCGAGCACCAACGCGCCCAGCAAGCGCTGCGCGAGTCCGAGGAGCGCCATCGGCTGCTGTTCGAGCGCAATCCCCTGCCGGCCTGGGTGTTCGACGTGGAGACCCTGAAGTTCCTCGCGGTCAACGAGGCCGCGGTGAGCTCGTACGGCTACAGCCGCGAGGAATTCCTCGCCATCACGATCGATGACATCCGTCCCCCGGAGGACGTGGCGGCGCTCCGCGCCGCCGTAGCCCGGACCGTCGCGGGGGGCGGCGCCGCGGGCGGTACCTGGCGACACCGCAAGAAGGACGGCACCGTGATCGAGGTCGAGATCACGGCGCACCCGCTGATGTACGGCGGCCGGCGAGCCGAGCTGGTGCTCGCGCAGGACATCACGGAGCGCCAGCGCGCCGAGCAGGCGCTGCGTGCCAGCGAGGAGCGGTTCCGGGCGCTGGCCGTGAGCGCGAACGACGCCATTGTTTCCGCCGACAGCCACGGACGCATCACCTACTTCAACCCGGGAGCGGAGCGGCTCTTCGGCTACGCGGCCACGGAGGCAACCGGCCAGCCGCTCACGATCTTGATGCCAGAGCGGTTCCGGGAGGCGCATCGCGCGGGGCTGGCGCGCTACCTGGCGACGGGGGAGGCACATGTCGTCGGGAAGACGGTCGAGCTGGCGGGCCGAAACAAGGATGGGAGGGAGTTTCCCCTCGAGCTGTCGCTGGCGAGCTGGAAGCTGGGGTCGGACGTCGCGTTCACGGGGGTCCTGCGCGACATCACCGAGCGCGTCCGGGCGGCGGAGGCGCTCCGGGTCAGTGAGGAGCGCTTCCGCCTGCTCGTGGGGAACGTGCGCGACTACGCCATCTACATGCTCGATCCCACCGGCCACGTGGTGAGCTGGAACCGCGGGGCGGAGCAGATCAAGGGCTACACCGCGGAGGAGATCATCGGCCAGCACTTTTCGCGGTTCTACACCCCGGAAGACGCCGCCGCCGGCAAGCCAGCGGCAGCCCTCCAGGCCGCCACCACGACGGGCCGCTACGAGGAGGAGAACTGGCGCGTCCGCAAGGACGGCTCCCGCCTTTGGGCCAACGTCGTGGTGACCGCCGTGCGTGACGAGCGCGGGACGCTGCTGGGGTTCGCGAAGGTGACGCGGGACTTGAGCGAGCGGCGGCGCGCCGAAGCCGAGATCCAGGCGCGCACCGCCCAGCTCGAGGCGGCCAACAAGGAGCTCGAGGCCTTCTCCTATTCGGTGTCGCACGACCTGCGGGCCCCGCTCCGCAGCATCGACGGCTTCAGCCAAGCGCTCCAGGAAGACTACACCGCCCGGCTCGACGAGGAAGGTCGGAGCCACCTGCGTCGCGTCCGCGCCGCGACCCAGCGCATGGCGCACCTCATTGACGACCTGCTCCACCTCGCCCGCGTGAGCCGGGCCGAGCTGAAGAGCGCGCCGGTGGATCTGTCCGCCCTGGCGCAGGGCGTCGTGGCCGAGCTGCGGCAGCGTGAGCCCCGGCGCGCCGTCGAGTTCGTCTGCGTCGATCAAACACGGGTGCGCGGAGACCCCACGCTGTTGCGGGTCGTGCTCGAGAATCTGCTCGGCAACGCTTGGAAGTTCACCGCGCAGCGCCGCCCCGCCCGGATCGAGTTCGGCGTTTCCCAGCAGGACGGCGCGACCGCCTACTTCGTGCGGGACAACGGCGCGGGCTTCGACATGACCTACGCCGACAAGCTGTTCGGCGCGTTTCAGCGGCTCCACAGCGCGAAGGAGTTCGAGGGCACAGGGATCGGCCTGGCGACGGTGCAGCGCATCATCCATCGGCACGGCGGCCGCGTGTGGGCGGAAAGCGCGGTCGACCAGGGCGCCACGTTCTACTTCACGGTGTAGCCACCCCGAACCAAGGACGGGCAGATGAAGGACAAGGTCATCCTACTGGTGGAGGACAACGCCGACGACGAGGCGCTGACGCGGCGTGCCCTGGCGAAGAACAACATCCAGAACACGATCATCGTAGCGCACGACGGAGTCGAGGCGCTCGACTGCGTCTTCGGCACCGGCCCGCACTAGGGCGACCCGGTGGTTCCCGTAGTCGTCCTGCTCGACCTCAAGCTGCCGAAGGTCGACGGCATGGAGGTCTTGCGCCGCATCCGGGCCGACGCCCGGACCAGGCTGTTGCCCGTCGTCATCCTCACGTCGTCCAAGGAGGAGCGGGACGTCGTCAACGGCTACGGCCTCGGGGCCAACAGCTACATCCGCAAGCCGGTCGACTTCGGCCAGTTCGTGGAGGCCGTGCGCCAGCTCGGGCTCTACTGGCTGGTCTTGAACGAGCCACCGCCCGCCGCCGCCGCGTCGTAAGCGGCAGGTGAGCAGCATGCGCCGTCGGCTGTAACCTGCGTCACACCTGTTCGCGAGCGCCCGCCGGGGAGTTGCTTCGGGGCACCCCGGCGGTGAGTATTGTGCCCGCCGCCATGACCCTCCCGAACGCTGCGCCGGCTCGGCGCGAATCCGACGCCGAGCTCCAGGCGCTGTTCGCCGCAATGAGCGACGTGATCCTCGTGCTCGACGCCGAGGGCCGCTACGTCAAGATCGCGCCGACCAACGCCGCCCCCCCGTACCGCCCCGCCCCCGACCTGCTCGGCCGGACGCTCCACGACGTGTTTCCCAAGGCGCAGGCGGACGAATTCCTCGGCCTCATCGAACGGGCCCTCGCCTGGCGCCAGACGGTGCATGCCGAATACCGCCTCACGATCGGCGGGGAGGAGGTATGGTTCGCCGCCGCCATCTCCCCGATGGACGCGGACCGCGTCGTGCTGGTCGCGCGCGACGTCACCGAGCGTCGCCGCGGGGCGGAAGCGCTGCGGGCCAGCGAGCAGCGCTTTCGCTCCTTGGTCGAGCACTCGACCGACGTCATCGCGCTGCTCGACACGGACGGGACGATCCGCTACTCCAGCGCGTCCACCCACCTGGTGCTCGGATATTCGGGCACCGAGAATCTCGGTCGCGACGCCTTCGAGCTGATTCATCCCGACGACCGGCTCCGGGCGCTGGAGCTGTTCGGCGAGCTGCTCCAGCGTCCCGGGCACGTCGTGCGCGTCGAGCTGCGGGCCCTCCACAAGGATGGGAGCTGGCGCGTCCTCGAGACGGTGGGGGTGAACCGGCTGAGCGACCCGGCGATCGGGGCGATCGTCGTCAATTACCGGGACATCACGGAGCGCAGGCGCACCGAGCAGGACCTGCACCACACGCTCTCCCTGATCAACGCGACCTTCGAGTCGACGGCGGACGGCATCCTGGTGGTGGACCTGGATGGCCGGATCGTGAGCTTCAACCGCAAGTTCGCCGAGCTGTGGCGCATCCCGGACTCGGTCCTCGAGGCGCGGGACGACGCGCAGACGATCGCGTTCGTGCTGGAGCAGCTCGCCGACCCGGAGGGCTTCCGCGCCAAGGTGCGTGACCTCTACGCCCGACCCGAGGCGTCGAGCTTCGACATCCTCACCTTCAAGGACGGCCGGATCTTCGAGCGCTACTCCCAGCCCCAGCGCATCGGCGGCAAGAGCGTGGGCCGCGTGTGGAGCTTCCGCGACGTCACCGAGCGCCGGCGCGCCGACCAGATCCAGCTCGCCACCTTTCGCATCTCGGAGGCGGCGCAGGCGGCGCGGAACCTGCAGGAGCTGTTCGGGGCGATCCACCGCATCGTCGGCGAGCTGATGCCGGCCAAGAACTTCTACATCGCGCTGTACGACGCCCCCAGCGGCATGCTCAGCTTCCCGTACTTCGTCGACGAATACGACACCGACTTTCCGGCCAAGAAGCTCGGCAAGGGCCTCACCGAATACGTGCTGCGCACCGGCCAGCCGGCGCTGGTCACGCCCGAGGTGCACGCCGAGCTGGAGCGGCGGGGCGAGGTGGAGCTCATCGGGGCGCCGTCCATCGACTGGCTGGGCGTGCCCCTCCGGATCGGCGATCGTCCCATCGGCGTGCTCGTGGCCCAGACCTACACCCCCGGCGTCCGCTACGGCGAGACCGAGAAGCAGATCCTGCAGTTCGTGTCCACCCAGGTCGCCATGGCGATCGAGCGCAAGCGCGCGGAGGAGCAGCTCCTGGCGAGCGAGCGCAAGTACCGCCTGCTGTTCGAGACGAGCCCCGAGGCGATGCTCGTCTACGACTTCGAGACACTGCGCATCCTGGCGGTCAACCAGGCGGCGGTCGTGCGCTACGGGTACTCGGAGCAGGAGTTCCTGGCCCTCACCATTCGCGACATCCGCCCCCCGCAGGACCAGGTCCGGCTGGAAGAGGAGCTGAAGGCCCGCCCCGACGAGGGTGCCGAGCGGACGGGGGTCCGGCATCGCACCAAGGACGGCCGCGTGCTGGACGTGTACCTCGTCGCCCGACCCATCGAGTTCGCCGGGCGACGGGCCCGCCTGGTGCTGGCCCGCGACGTCACCGCCCAGCGGACGCTCGAGGAGCAGCTGCGCCAGTCCCAAAAGATGGAAGCCGTGGGACAGCTCGCCGGGGGGATCGCCCATGACTTCAATAATCTGCTCACGGCGATTCTGGGGTCGACGCAGTTGTTGCTCCAGGCCACGCCGCCGGACGATCCCCGCCACGAGGACGCGGTCGAGATCAAGAACGCCGGAGTCCGGGCGGCCGAGCTCACGCGCCAGCTCCTGGCGTTCAGCCGCCGGCAGGTGCTCGCACCCAAGGTGCTGGGCCTCAACGCCGTCGTGGCCTACATGCAGAAGATGCTGCGGCGGCTGCTGGGCGAGGACATCGAGCTCTCCGTCACGCTCGCGCCGGAGGCCGGATCGGTGAACGCCGATCCGGGCCAGCTGGAGCAGGTGCTCTTGAACCTCGCGGTGAACGCCCGCGACGCCATGCCCACGGGCGGCCGGCTCAACATCGAGACGATCCGCGTCACGCCCGCCTCGGAGCTCGCCGAGCGGCGCCACCGGCTGCCGCCGGGCGACTACGCGTGCCTGGCCGTGACCGATACCGGCAGCGGGATGGACGAGGCGACCCAGGCGCATCTGTTCGAGCCGTTCTTCACGACCAAGGAAGTCGGCCGGGGGACCGGGCTCGGCCTCGCGACGGTGTACGGGATCGTGAAGCAGAGCGGCGGCTACATCTGGGTGTACAGCGAAGTGGGCCACGGTACCACGGTCAAGGTCTATCTGCCGCGCGTCCCCGCGGACGAGGTCGCGCCGTCGCTCTCCGCGCCCGCCCCCGCGGCAGAGCCCTCCGAGGCGCGCGGCGGCCCCGAGACCGTGCTGCTCGTGGAAGACGCCGCGCCGGTGCGCTCACTCGCCCGCCGGAGCCTCGAAGCCCGCGGGTACACGGTGCTCGACGCGGCCGACGGCGCCACGGCCCTCGACCTGGCCGCCCGTCATCGCGGCGGCATCGATGTGCTCGTGACCGATGTCGTCATGCCGGGGATGAGCGGCCGCGAGCTTGCCGAGCGGCTCGCTCCCGAGCGGCCGCGTATGAAGGTGCTCTACACGTCCGGGTACACCGACGACGCGATGGTGCGGCAGGGCGTGCTCACCGCCGGTGTGGCATTCCTGCAGAAGCCCTTCGTGCCGGAGACGCTGGCGCGAAAGGTGAGGGAAGTGCTGGACGGGTGACCGGCTACGGCCGGTCGAGGAGTTGCCGCACGCGGCCCAGCAGGTCCGGCCCGGTCCAGGGTTTGTGCAGCAGCGGCACGGAGGGGTCGAGGGCCGCCGCACCGCGGCCGCTGGGATCCGAGTAGCCGCTCGCGAACAGGAAGGGTACCGTGTGGCCGTCGCGGCGCGCCGCGTCGTACAGGGCCCGCCCGCCCAGTCGCGGCATCACCAGGTCGGAGAACACGAGCCGTACCGCCGCGCCCTGCCGCAGCACGTCGAGCGCCTCGAGCCCGTCGGCGGCGGTGAGGACCTGATAGCCCGCATCCTCGAGGATGCGCTTCGCCGAGCGGCGCAGCTGGTCGTCGTCCTCCACGACGAGAATGGTCTCCCACCCGCGCGGGGCGTCCGCCGGCAGCGCCACGTCCCGCGCCGCGGCCGCCACCTCGGCGTCCACGACGGGGAAGTAGATGCGGAACCGCGTCCCCTTCCCCGGCTCGCTCTCCACCTCGATGCCGGCGCCGTGCTGCTTCGCGAGCCCGTACACCGTGGCGAGCCCGAGGCCGGTGCCCCGGCCGGGCGGCTTGGTGGTGAAGAACGGCTCGAACATGCGGCGGCGCGTCTCCTCGTCCATCCCCGTCCCGGTGTCGCCCACCGCGAG
>Ga0134112_10000215_pt1 | contig 14577 bp, 10 predicted proteins | sample 15_D_Rain_40_5_1_FD_128867 | JGI IMG/M metagenome (GOLD analysis project Ga0134112, IMG submission 128867) | Grasslands soil microbial communities from the Angelo Coastal Reserve, California, USA - 15_D_Rain_40cm_5_11112015 | ecosystem: Environmental > Terrestrial > Soil > Grasslands ... | reverse complement strand
TGAACCCGGCGCTGCTGGCGGGCTACGGGCTCACGCTGGACGACGTGCGCAACGCGGTGTCCGCCGCCAACGTCAACCAGGCCAAGGGCAGCCTCGACGGACCCTACCAGGCCTACACCATCGGCGCCAACGACCAGCTGCACCAGAGCGCGCAGTACCGCACGCTCGTCGTCGCCTACCGCAACAACGCGCCGGTGCATCTCGCCGACGTCGCCGACGTCATCGACGGCGCCTAGAACGTCCGGCAGGCGGCGTGGATGAACGACCGGCCGGCCATCGTGGTGAACATCCAGCGCCAGCCGGGCGCCAACATCATCGAGGTCGTCGACCGCGTGAAGCGGCTGCTGCCGCAGCTGGCCGCGGGCCTGCCCGCCTCGGTCAAGGTGGACGTGCTGACCGACCGCACCACGACCATCCGCGCCTCCGTGCACGACGTGCAGTTCGAGCTGATCCTGGCCGTGGTGCTCGTCGTACTGGTGATCTTCGTCTTTCTGCGCAGCGCGGCGGCGACGTTCATCCCCGGCGTGACGGTCCCGGTGTCCATCGTCGGCACATTCGCCGTCATGTACGCGCTCGGCTATTCGCTGAACAATCTGTCGCTCATGGCGCTCACCATCGCCACCGGCTTCGTGGTCGACGACGCGGTGGTGATGATCGAGAACATCGCCCGCTACATCGAGGAAGGCGAGGCCCCGATGGCGGCGGCCTTCAAGGGCGCCGGCCAGATCGGCTTCACGATCCTGTCGCTGACGGTGTCGCTCATCGCGGTTCTGATTCCCCTGCTCTTCATGGGCGACATCGTGGGCCGGCTCTTCCGCGAGTTCGCGATGACGCTGGCGGGCGCCATCCTGGTCTCGGCCGTCGTCGCGCTCACCCTGACGCCGATGATGTGCGCCAAGCTCCTCAAGCGGCCCGAGGAGCGCAAGGAAGGGCGCTTCGCGCGCGCGGCCGCGCGCGCCTTCGACCGCGTCGTGGCCGCGTACATGACCTCGCTCCGGCGGATCCTCGCGCACCAGCCCGCCGTGCTGGCCGTCGCCGGCATCACGCTGCTGGTCACGATCGGGCTCTACGTCTTCATCCCCAAGGGCCTGTTTCCCCTGCAGGACACGGGGGTGATCCTCGGGATCTCGGAGGCGCCGCAGAACGTCTCGTTCCCGGCCATGGCCGAGCGCCAGCAGGCGGTGGCGCGCGTCATCGTCAAGGACCCGGCGGTGGTGGGGCTGTCGTCGTTCATCGGCGTGGACGGCACCAACGTCACGCTCAACAGCGGGCGCATCCAGATCAACCTCAAGCCGCTGGCCGAGCGTGACGGCGTCACCGAGGTGATCGATCGCCTGCGCTCCGCGCTCGCCGACGTCTCCGGCATCGCGCTCTATCTGCAGCCCGTCCAGGATCTCACCGTCGAAGACCGGGTGAGCCGCACCCAGTTCCAGTACGGCCTCGAGGACGCCGACGAGAAGGAGCTGCGCCTGTGGGCCCCGCGGCTGGTCGCGCGATTGCGCGAGCAGCCCGTGCTGCGCGACGTGGCGAGCGACCAACAAGATTCGGGCCTGGAGGCCATCGTCACCATCGACCGCGCGACGGCCTCGCGGCTCGGCATCACGCCGCAGATGGTCGACGACGCGCTCTACAACGCGTTCGGCCAGCGGCAGATCTCGACCGTGTTCACGCAGCTCAACCAGTATCGCGTGGTGCTCGAGGTCAAGGAGGAGTTCCGGGGCGAGCCGGCGGCGCTGGGCCGGGTGTACCTGCGCTCCAATCCGACGGCCACGGCGGGGGCGCCCGCCGGCTCCGCGCAGGTGCCGCTGGCCACGGTGGCCACCGTCCAGGAGCGCGCCGCGCCGCTGATGATCGCGCACCAGGGCCAGTTTCCGGCGGTGACGATCTCCTTCAACCTGGCGCCCGGCGCCTCGCTCGGCGACGCCGTCGACGCGATCAGCGGCGCCGCGCGCGACATCAACCTGCCGCCGACCATCCAGACCGGGTTCCTCGGCGCCGCGCGCGCGTTCCAGGCCTCGCTCGCCAACGAGCCGATCCTCATCCTGGCCGCCGTGGTGACGGTCTACATCGTGCTCGGCGTGCTCTACGAGAGCTGGGTGCACCCGGTGACGATCCTGTCCACCCTGCCCTCGGCGGGGCTGGGCGCGCTGCTCGCGCTGATCCTGACGCGGCTCGAGCTGTCGGTGATCGCGCTGATCGGGATCATCTTGCTGATCGGCATCGTGATGAAGAACGCGATCATGATGATCGACTTCGCGCTCGACATGCAGCGCACGCAGGGACGGCCGGCGCGCGAGGCGATCGAGGAGGCATGCCGCCTGCGCTTTCGGCCGATCCTCATGACCACGATGGCCGCGCTGCTCGGCGGCGTGCCGCTGGCGTTCGGCGGCGGCGTGGGCGCCGAGCTGCGGCAGCCGCTCGGCATCGCCATCGTGGGCGGGCTCATCGTGAGCCAGCTGCTGACGCTCTACACGACGCCGGTGATCTATCTGGCGTTCGACCGGCTGGTCGCCTCCGGGAGGCGCTCGTGAGCATCTCGGCGCCGTTCATCGGCCGCCCCGTGGGCACCACGCTGCTCACGGCGGCGCTCGTGCTGGCCGGCGTGCTGGGCTTCCGGCTGCTGCCGGTGGCGCCGCTGCCGCAGGTGGACTTCCCGACCATCCAGATCGTGGCCGCGCTGCCCGGCGCGAGCCCAGAGACCATGGCGTCGGCGGTGGCCACGCCGCTCGAGCGCCAGTTCGGCCGCATCGCCGGCGTGACCGAGATGACCTCGACGTCGTTCCTCGGCGCCACGACCATCACCCTGCAGTTCGATCTCGCGCGCGACATCAACGGCGCCGCGCGCGACGTGCAGGCCGCCATCGCCGCCGCCGCCGGCCAGCTGCCGCCGAACATGCCGTCCAATCCGACGTACCGCAAGGTCAACCCCGCGGACGCGCCGATCCTCATCATCGCGCTCACCTCGGACACCGTGAGCCGGGCGGCGATGTACGACGTCGCCTCCACGGTCCTGCAGCAGAAGCTGGCCAAGCTCGAGGGGGTGGGGCAGGTCTTCGTCGGCGGCGGCTCGCTGCCCTCGGTGCGGGTCGAGCTCAACCCCACGGCGCTCGCGCACTACAACATCGGCCTCGAGGGCGTGCGCAACGTGCTGGCCAGCGCCAACGTCAACCGCCCCAAGGGGCAGCTGCACGGCTACGAGCGCTCGTGGGAGATCCGCACGACCGACCAGCTGCGCTACGCCGACGAGTACGCGCCGCTGGTGGTCGCCTGGCGCAACGGCGCCGCCGTGCGGCTCCGGGACGTCGGCTACGTGCGCGACGAGGTCGAGGACCTGCGCGCGCTCGGCCTGTCCAACGGCAAGCCGGCCATCCTCCTGGTCGTGTTCCGCCAGCCCGGCGCCAACGTCATCGACGCGGTGGATCGCATCCGGGCCGAGATGCCGGTGCTCCAGGCCAACGTGTCCGGCGACGTGAACCTGAGCGTCGTCCTGGATCAGACGATCACGATCCGGGCCTCCGTCCACGACGTCGAGATCGCGCTGACGATCGCGATCGGCCTCGTGGTGCTCGTCGTGTTCCTGTTCCTGCGCGACTGGCGGGCGACGCTGATTCCGGGCGTGGTGGTGCCCGTCTCGCTCGTTGGCACGTTCGGCATCATGTGGCTGATCGGCTACTCGATCGACAACCTCTCGCTGATGGCGCTCACCATCGCCACCGGCTTCGTGGTCGACGACGCCATCGTGGTCGTCGAGAACGTCATCCGCCATCTCGAGGAAGGCATGCCGGTGGCGCGGGCGTCGCTGCTGGGCGCGCAGGAGATCGGCTTCACCGTGCTGTCGATCAGCGTGTCGCTCATCGCCGTCTTCATCCCGATCTTCCTGATGGGCGGCCTCGTGGGCCGGCTCTTCCGCGAGTTCGCGGCCGTCATGACGATTGCCATCGTCATCTCGCTGCTCATCTCGCTCACGACGACGCCGATGATGTGCGCCCTCCTGCTGCGGGCGAAGCCAAAGCCCGAGCACGAGCGGCGCGGGTGGATCCTGCGCGTGTACGACACGACCCTGACCTGGTCGCTGCGGCATCCGGCCACGGTGATGCTCATCGCCGTGATCACCTTCGCCGTCAACGTCTACCTGTTCGTCATCGTTCCCAAGGGCTTCTTCCCCCAGCAGGACAACGGGCGGTTCGCCGGCGTGCTCGTCGCGGCCCAGGACGTGTCGTTCGCCGCGATCCGCGAGAAGATGGTCCGCTTCGTCGACATCGTGCAGCGCGACCCCGCGGTGGAGACGGCCACCGCCTTCACGGGCGGCGGCGGCGGCCGCGGGACCACCAGCAACACCGGCCGCATGTTCGTCTCGCTCAAGCCGCGCGCCGAGCGCAAGCTGTCGGCCGACGAGGTGATCGCGCGGCTGCGTCCCAAGCTCGCGCAGGTGCCCGGCGCCACGCTGTTCTTGCAGGCGACGCAGGACGTGCGCCTGGGCGGGCGCATCAGCCAGGCGCAGTACCAGTACACGCTCGTCAGCGACAACCTCGACGAGCTCAACACGTGGGCGCCGCGCCTGGTGGCCACCATGCGCCGGATGAAGCAGCTGCGCGACGTCTCGAGCGACCAGCAAGATAGGGGGCTGCAGGTCCCGCTCGAGATCGACCGCGCGACGGCGGCGCGCCTGGGCGTCACCACGCGGATGATCGACGAGACGCTCTACGACGCGTTCGGTCAGCGGCAGGTCTCGACGATCTACACGTCGCTCAACCAGTACCACGTCGTCATGGAGGTGGCGCCCGAGTACTGGCAGAGCCCGGAGGCGCTTTCGCAGATCTACGTGCGCGGCACGTCCGGCAACATGGTGCCGCTCACCGCGGTCACGAAGTTCGGCACCAGCCGTGCGCCGCTGCAGGTGAACCACCAGGGCCTCTTCCCCGCCGTCACGGTGTTCTTCAACCTCGCCCCCGAGGTGGCGCTCGGCGACGCCGTCACCGCGATCCTCGACGAGGCCAATCGCATCGGCCTGCCGGCCGGCATCCGCGGCAGCTTCACGGGCACCGCGCAGGCCTTCCAGGCCGCGCTGGCCAATCAGCCGCTGCTGATCCTGGCCGCGCTGGTGGCCGTCTACATCGTGCTCGGCATCCTCTACGAGAGCTTCGTGCACCCGTTCACGATTCTCTCGACGCTGCCCTCGGCGGGCGTGGGCGCGCTGCTCGCGCTGCTGGCGACGGGGCTCGAGCTGACGATCATCGCGGTGATCGGCATCATCCTCTTGATCGGCATCGTGAAGAAGAACGCCATCATGGTCATCGACGTCGCGCTCGAGCTGGAGCGGCGCGACGGCAAGAGCCCGCGAGAAGCCGTCCACGAGGCGTGCCTGCGGCGCTTCCGGCCGATCATGATGACCACGCTGGCTGCCCTGCTCGGCGCGCTGCCGCTGGCCGTCGGCGCCGGCACCGGGTCGGAGCTGCGCCGGCCGCTGGGCATCACGATCGTCGGCGGCCTCCTGCTGAGCCAGCTGCTCACGCTCTACACGACGCCGGTCGTCTACCTCTATATGGAGCGCTGGCGCCTGGCCGTGGGGCGCGCGCGCCGCCGCGTGGTGGGCGTGCTCAGGCCGCGGCGGCCGGTGCCGCAGGGTGGGAGGTAAGGACTAGCGGCCGGCGGCGAGCGCGTACGGCATGTTCGTGTACATGACCGTGCCGTCGGGCTGGACGATCCGCTCGATCCCGCTGCCCTGCGACTGGCAGCAGTCGACCGGCACGGCGTACAGGTTCAGCACGCGCATCACGTAGTCCCGCGTCTCCGGATACGGCGGGACGCCGCGATGGGCCGCCACCGCCTTTTCGCCCGCGTTGTACGCGGCGATGGCGAGGCGCAGATCGTACGGAAACCGCTCCATCATCGCGCGCAGGTGGCGCGTGCCGGCGTCGATGTTCTGTCTCGGATCGAAGGAGTCGCGCACGCCGAGGATGGCGGCGGTCCGCGGCATCAGCTGCATGAGCCCGCGCGCGCCTCGTCGCGACACGGCGCGGTGGTCGAAGCCCGATTCGACGCGGATGACGGCCCAGATGAGCCGCTCCGGCACCCCGTGGTGTGCGGCGGCGTCGGCGATCACGCGCGAGAACGACTCGCTGTCGCCCGCCCAGGATCGTCGCGGGGCTCGGGTTGCGGCCGGCGCGAAGGCTGTTCGCCGGTACGTCGGCTTCGTCGGCGCGGCCGGGATGTAGATCCCGTCCGGCACCGCCGGTCCGGACGTCTGGGCGTCCGCGGGGCCCGCGGTCGCGACGACCGCGGCGGCGGCGAGGGCGATCAGGCAGCGCGTACCTGCGCCGTGCATGACATGGCTTAGGGCAAATTCGATACCGAACCTGGACCCCTACGATATCGAGGACTTGCGCATCTCCCGCCTGAACCGGGCGTGGTGGGTCTCTGACCGCGGCTGCGTGGTCGGTGATCAGAAACCTTGCAGCAGCCTCGCGAGCGCGCGGTCGACGAGCGGCCCGAATCCCTCGGCGGCGCCGGCGGCCCAGAGCGCCGTCACGATCGCCGCGAACACGTCCGCGGTGTAGTGCGCGCGCAGCACCAGCACCGCGCCCGCCTCGAACAGCACGATCGCCACACCCAGGAGCACGAGCCACGGGCCGCCGAGACGCGCGAGCTCGAGCGCGCCGTAGACGGCGATCGCCGTGTGGCCCGAGAAGAACAGATCCGTCGTCGTGCCATACGTCACGAGCAGCGAGGGAACGCCGGGCGAGCGCCAGATCATGCCCTCGGGCGGCGCGAACGCGCACAGACCCTGGCACAGCTGGCGGAGCGCGTAGAGCAGGAGCAGGCCGACGAACGGGCGAAACGTCGGACCGAAGATCGCGGCGCCGAGCAGGAAGAGCCCGAGAAGGTCGATCACCGCCGAGGAGGCGATGAGGAGCGCGTTCGCGGCGCGCGGGTCGGCATTCAGCCGCCGGTTCCACGACGCCGTCCAGTCGTGCACGGCGTCGCCGATGCCGCGCGACGGGAACGGCCGCTGCCCGATGAGCCGCTGCGTCCAGAACCACAGGGCGAGCCCGACGGCGACCAGCGCTGCGCGCGCAACCCACAGCGCGGCGTCAGCCATGCGTCACCGCCGGCGCGGGCGCCGCGCCCACCGCGCGCATGTCGCGCACGAGCGAGGCGCGATCCAGCAGGAGCACGATGCCCGCCACGACGAGCAGGCAGCCGGTCACGAGCACGGGCGCCGTCAGCCCGACGGCATCGGAGGCGACGCCGATCAGCCACGGCGAGGCCGCGTCGCCGAGCAGGTGCATCACGCCCGTGGTCACCGCGAAGCCGCGCGCCCGGAGGTCGGCCGGCAGCACGTTGGCCATCGCCGCGTTCAGCGGTCCGATGTTCATGAAGAGCAGCAGCAGCGTGACGAAGGTCGCCGGCCAGAAGATCGCGGGGGAGGGCGCGAGCACCGCCGGCAGCGTGAACGCGATGGAGATCACGAGCGAGACGCCCGACAGCACGAAATGGGCCCCGGGCATCCGCCGCGCGAGGGCGTCGCTGAGCCGGCCGCCGAGCAGCGTGCCGAGAAACCCGGCGGCGACCAGGATCAGGCCGAACGTCGAGGCGGCGCTGGCCAGCGGGAGGCCGCGCTCGCGGACGAAGTACGTCGGCATCCACGTGGCGAGCCCGCCCATCGCGAACGTGTAGATGACCTGCGCCACGGTGTTGGAGACCCACGAGCGTCGCGCGACGAGGGCCTGCAGCGAGGTGCCGAGCGCCAGCGGCGTGGCCGACGCATGCCCCGCGTCGCGCGCGCCGCGGCGCGGCTCGGCGAGCAGCAGCAGCACGAAGGCCAGCGCCATCCCCGGCGCGCCCGCCACGAAGAACGCGGCGCGCCAGCCGAAGTGCGCGCCCACGAGGCCGCCGACGACGTAGCCGAGCGCGCTGCCGACGGGAATGGCCGCGTAGAAGATGCCGAGCACGCGCGCGCGCCGCTCGGGCGGATAGCAGTCCGACAGCAGCGACGGCGTGACGACGGCGTACGACGCCTCGCCCACGCCCACGACGGCGCGCGCGAGCAGCAGCACCGCGTAGGTCGGCGCCAGGCCGGAGGCCACGGTGGCCACGCTCCAGAGGAACACGCCGGCCGCGGCCAGCCGCAGGCGCGGCCCGCGGTCGCCTGCCCAGCCGATGAACGGGCAGACGATCGCGTAGGTCAGGATGAACGCCGACTGCAGCAGGCCGCCGGCGGCGTCGGAGAGCGACAGCGAGGCGAGCATCAACGGCAGCGTGGCGGCGCCGACGTAGCGGTCCAGATAGTTCAGCGCGTTGAGCCCGGTGAGGACGCCGAGAATCGCGCGCGGCGAGTCTCGTTTCACGTGCGGGCCAGCTCGGCGAGCGCCGTCGCCTCCTCGAGGAGGGCGCGGCGCTCGGCGATGAGGTCGGCGTGCAGGCGCCGATCGGCCACGAAGTGCGCGAAGGCCCGCGCCTGGCGCACGACGCGCCCGAGCCGCTCGCGCCACGCCAGCGCGATCAGCGCCGACGGGAGCAGCAGCAGTCCAAAGAGCACCACCGCCGTCGTGCCGAGCCGGCGCTCGACGAGCCACGCCTCGACGGCCCAGCAGAGCGGATAGAGGACGAGCCCGGCCGCCATCTTGTCGGTCGCCTCTTCCTCTTCGCTGCGGCGCATCGCCGCGACCGCCGCGCGTGTGAGCCAGTACGGCAGCGCGTGGGACGCGATCCCCCACAGCGCGAGCGGCAGCGTGATCGCGAGCTTCGCGGCGTTGACGGCGGTCCAGCGCGCGACGACCGCCGCCGTGTACGGCCGGCCGAGCTCGGCATCGGACAGGCCGCTCGCGCTCAGATGCGCGCGGTAGCGCTCGAGCCGGCCCCGAAACGCCGCCACCCGGTCCGGCGCCCGCGCCGCGGCGGCCCGCGCCGCACGCATCATCTCGCGCCGCCACGCCAGCGACGCCTCGGCGAGGGCAGGCGCGTCGCCGTGCTCCACGCGCCACGCGCGCTCGAGGGCGGCGGCCAGCTCGAGCGTGTGCTGGTCCTCGGCCTCGACGATCTGCGCGCGGATCGCCGCCGCCAGCCGCTCGGTGAGCCGCCGCACCGTCGGCTCGGGCGCGGCCGCATAGCCGGCCACGCAGTCGTCGGCGGACACCGGCGCGCCGACCGCGACCAGTGCCGCGGCCTCGCGGAACGTGCCCGGCGTCTCGAACACGAGACCGACGGGCAGCAGCGCGACCCCAGGTCGGCCGCCGTGGGCCTCGGCGTCGAGGAGCAGCCGCGCGGCGCCGGTGCGCAGCGGCAGCAGCGTGGGAACGGGCTGGGTGCGGCCTTCGGGGAAGATCAGGATCGCGCCGCCGGCCTTCAGATGCGCGATGGCCGCGGCGAACATCGCCTCGTTCTTCCGCGGATCGTTGCCGGCCTCCGTGCGGCGGTGCACCGGCAGGGCGCCGAGGGCGCGCAGGAACGGGCCGATGAGCGGATGACGGAACAGCGGCGCGTTGGCGAGCACGGTGATGCGGCGCGGGAACGTCGCCATGATCAGCATCGGATCCACGAGCGAGTTGTGGTGATTGGCGGCGATGATCAGCGGTCCGCTCGCCGGAATGCGCTCGGCGCCGACGACGTCCACGCGCCGGTAAAACAGCCGCAGCAACAGCCGAATGAAGCCTCGCACGAGGCGATAGCCCATGGCGGTCGCCAGCATCGTAGCGTAGGCTCGGCTCCGGACACCAACAATGGCCGCGCCCGGGCCGACACGCCGGCAGGTGCTCGAGCAGGACGCGCGGGATCTCGCCCGGCTGGGCTATGCGCAGCAGCTCTTCCGCGAGATGGGCGGCTTCTCCAACTTCGCCATCTCGTTCTCGATCATCTCGGTGCTGACGGGCGCCGTGCTGCTCTACGGCTACGGCCTCAAGCTGGCGGGGCCCGTCATCAACACCGTCGGCTGGCCGGTGGTGAGCGTGCTCACGCTCGCCGTGGCCGCCTCGATGGCCGAGCTCGCCTCCGCGTACCCGACGGCGGGCGGCCTCTACTTCTGGGCGTTCCGCCTCGGCGGGCGCGGCTGGGCGTGGCTCACCGCGTGGCTGAACATGATCGGCCAGGTGACCATCACCGCCGGCATCAACGTGGCGGCCGCGACGTACCTGATCGGCGCCGCCACGCGCATCGCCGGGCTGCCCGCCGACGTCGCCGTCCCCCTGTTCGGCTCGGCCACCAGCTGGTACTTCCAGCTCGCGGTGATGGTCGCGATCATGATTCCGCAAGTCCTCATCAACGTCTTCGGCATCCGGCTCACCGCGCGGCTGAGCGATTTCAGCGTGTGGTGGCACGTCGGCGGCGTGCTGGTGATCGTGCTGGCGCTGGCGTTCCTCGGCGCTCATCACAACGATCCCGGGTTTCTCGTGCGCCACGTGACGACGGCGAGTCCGCTCGAGGCCTCGTCGGCGGACCTCGGCGGCGGCCGCACGGCGCCCGCCCTCGTCGTCGCCGATTACAAGATCCCGTCGCCGCTCTTCGCTCTGGTGCCCGGGCTGCTCGCGCTCTATGCCGCCGCGCCGCTCGGGCTCGTGTTCGTGCTGGGCTTGCTCCAGGCTCAGTGGACCTACACCGGCTACGACGCCTCCGCCCACGTCGCGGAGGAGACGGTCATGGCGCGGCTCAACTCGGCGTGGGGCGTCTTCCTCTCGGTGGCCGTCTCCGCCGTCGTCGGCTACGCGCTGCTGCTGGTGCTGACGTGGTCCATCCCGAAGGGCGACGTCGCGGCCACCGCCAACGACGCCTACCCCGTCTTACACGTCGCCTACGGCAATCTGCCGGCTGCCCTCGGCCACGTCGTGGCCGTGATCATCGGCGTGGCGATGTGGCTCTGCGGGCTGGCGTCGATCACCTCGATGGCGCGCATGTGGTACGCGTTCGCGCGCGACGACGGCATGCCCGGCGCGCCCTATCTCAAGCGCGTGCACCCGACGCTGCGCACGCCCGTGTGGTCGATCGTCGTCACCAGCGCGCTCGCCGTTCTGATCACCGTGTACGCCGCCGCCTACTCGGTGGTGACGTCGATCAGCACGATCACGCTCTACCTCGCCTACGTGATCCCGATATGGCTGAACTGGCGAAACCGGCGCCGGAGCAGCGGCGAGTACGCGACGCGCGCAACGGCGCCGTGGAGCCTCGGCCGCTTCGGGGGCGCCATCAACGCCGTCGCCATCCTCTGGGTGCTCGTGATCAGCGTCGTCTTCGCGCTGCCGCCCAACGAGCTGGTGCTGTGGACGATGCTGCTGCTCGGCGCGCTGATCGCCCTGTACTGGGCACTCTCGGCGCGACGGCGCTTCGTCGGCCCCGCCGGGGCCGCCTCGACTCGATGATCCTCGTGGCCACCTCAGGCGGGCACGATGATGTGCTCGAAACCCTCCGCGTAGGAATATCCCTTGTCCTTCCCGAGCGTGGCGGCGCGATTCCGCATACGAGTCTCCACCGCCTTGACATCACCGACCTGGCTCGCGTGGCAGCGGATCGCCTCGAGCTTCAGATCCATGGTGGCCGTGATGTCGACGACGAGATGCGGCCGCTCCCACTGGATCACGTACACCTCACGCACGTTGTGAGGCTCGTATTGCGGAAGGAGCTCGGGAAAGGCCAGATGATCTCGCGCGAGCGGGTAGACGCAGTCAAGCACGACACGGCCGGTGGTCCGGTGATCCCGATGCCAGTGGGCGAAGTGATCGTATGCGCGGCGCGGGTTGAGCGTGATGATCAGGTCAGGACGCCACCGTCGGATCTGGCGCGTGATGTCTCGCCGCACGTCGCGGGTATCCTCGAGCTCGCCGTCCTCATAGCCGAGAAACTCCACGTGCGCGACCCCGAGCACCCTCGCGGCTCGGCGCTGCTCCGTCTCGCGAATGGGCGCGAGCTGCTCTGAGGTGACCGTCCGGTCGCCCGATCCCTTGTTACCGTTCGTGACGATGACATAGCTGACCTCACAGCCGTCCTTCACCATCCCCGCGATGGTGCCGCCGGCCAGGAACTCGGGATCATCCGGATGCGCGGCGATGAACATCACGCGTTGATTCGCCACGCTCATGACTCTCGTCCGTCGGTTACGAGAGCGGCCGACATCGCGTTCGCGCGGTGCCGGCACGCCCCGGCCGCTGCCGTGAGCAGCGCCGCTCCGAAGAGAAAGGGAGCGGACAGATCGATCGCGTCCGCGAGAGCGCCCATGACGAGCGGGCCAACGATCTGGCCACTGTCGCTCATCGTGCGAAGCCAGCCGACCGCCACGCCCTGAAGCGGACGCGGGACCTGATCGCTCGTGAGCGCCGTCGGGATGGCGGCGACGAAGCCTGCGGCGGCGCCGATCGTGAAGCTCCAGAGGCCGAGGGCCACCGGATGGGTGAGAAATGCGACGCTTCCCAGGAACAACGCGTACGTCAGCAACCCCGCGGTCAGCACCCGAGCGCGTCCCCACCGGTCGGAGGCACTGCCTCCGAGCCACAGCGCTACCAGTCGACCGAGAACGCCCAGACCGACGAGGAAGCCGACGACTTCCGGGCTCACGCCTCCGCGTTGGAGCAAGTACAGCGGAAACAGAAACACCAGGAGCCCGGTCTGAATGGCCGTCAGCAGCGCGCTGGTCACACCCATGAGGAGCACCGCCGGCATGCGCAAGACCGTGCCGAGCGAACGCGGAGGATGCGATCGTGGCGACGTCGTCCCGTCGGCGCGGAGCCGCGCCCAGCGTGCCACGGCGATCGCCGCGACGACCATGCACGCCGCTTCGAACAGAAATGGGCTCGCGACGCCGACGTCCTGGTAGAGCCAGCCTCCGGCCGCGCTGCCCAGCAACAGCCCCGACGTCTCGCTCATCAACAGCAGGCTCACCGCCCGCCCCCGGCGCCGCGCGGCGGGGACGTCGACCACCGCCGTCGTCGCCACGGTCGCGAACATGGCCCAGCCCACGCCTCCCATGGCGCGGAGGGCGAGAAAAACGCCGTAGCTCGACGTCAGGATGCTCGCGACGTCGATGCATGCGATCAACAGCAGGCCGCAGATCATCAGTGATGAGCCAAACCGTCCGAGGAGATATCCCGTCGGCAGGTTGGCGAGCCATTTCCCCACGCCGAACACGACGGGAATCAGCGTCACCATCCGGTAGTTCGCCGCGAACGAACGCTGAAGGTAGAGCGGCATCGAGGGGCGGAGAACGCCCTGGCCGAGATTGAACAAGAGCGCGGCCGCGAGGACCGCGAGGGGCGCTCGGAACGGTCGCTCGCCGAGGTCAGATGTCACGCTCGGTACCCTTCCCGCTCTCCAGGCATCGGCACGTCCCGGCGTGACGCCCGGGCGCCGACGTCAGCATTCGGTGCGAGACCTCTTCGAGCTGGTGGCGAAGCAGCTCGAGCTCGGCGATCTGGCGCTGAACGGCGGCGAGCTGCTCCCGGACCAGGCCGAGAAGTCGAGGACGGAACGCCGGACGCAGCCCGCCGGTCACACTGCTGACGAGGGTCTTGAGCTCCTGAAGCGGGAGCCCCAGGGCGCGCGCTCGACGGACGAAGCGAAGCCGCTCCACGCTGGGCTGATCGTAGCGTCGAAAGCCCGACGCCGCGCGGCTCGGCGTCGGCAACACCCCGATCTCTTCGTAGTAACGGATCGTGGTCGCCGCCACGCCGGTCGTCCTGGCGACTTGACCGATGCTGAACGTTTGGTCCATCGAGCCGCCTCCTCTCGAACGCGGGCAACGATAAACCTTCCAGCGACTGGAAGGTCAAGGCGCAGCGTAGACAGACGCGCGGACACCGACCGCCTGCAGGCGGCCGGTGTCGCGCACCGCAGCCTCCTCGTCAACTCCTGTCGGATGGCTACCGTATCGCAGGCATCATCGCGAGCCATGCCCCTGCGCCGATGAGGAGGAGGCCCGCGACACGCCCGACGAGATCGCCCCGCGGCACCATCTTTTCCACGAGCACCGCCACCGCGAGGGCAGCGACCCCGAGCGGAGGGGATGCGCTCTGCTCAACGCTTGCCTGGTGCGTAGTACGGCGCTTCGCCCGCCCGATGATCCGTCACGTCGACGACGGCCGACACCTCCGGGACCCGCTCACGCAGGAGCCTTTCTACGCCTTGCCGGATCGTCACCTCGGCGAGGCTACAGCCCTGACAGCCACCTTCGAGGCGGATCCGTACACGGCCGTCGCTGGCATCGACAAGCGTCACGCGTCCGCCGTGCGCCGCGACGGCGGGATTCACTTCCTCGTCGATGACCCGCTGGATTCGCGCGACGGTGTCGGCGTCCGGCACAGCCGGCCGTGTTTGTCCTGGCCAGACGACGTGCACGGCAGTCACTTGCGGTACAGCAGCACGCAGCAGCGGTTGGATCCGCTCGATCGCGGGCACGATAGCGCCGGGCGAGCCGCTCGCTTCCAGTGTTACGACTCCGTCTTCGACCGATTTGACTCGCAGCTGGCCGCCTCGGGCGATGATGAACGGAGCCACGCGTTGCTCAACGACGTTCGCGACGACATCGATCAGCGTATTGGGTACGGATCTCGGCTCGATGGGTCCACGCCCGCCGCCCGCGCGTGCGATCGGCTGGAGAGC
>Ga0134112_10000214_pt1 | contig 14644 bp, 17 predicted proteins | sample 15_D_Rain_40_5_1_FD_128867 | JGI IMG/M metagenome (GOLD analysis project Ga0134112, IMG submission 128867) | Grasslands soil microbial communities from the Angelo Coastal Reserve, California, USA - 15_D_Rain_40cm_5_11112015 | ecosystem: Environmental > Terrestrial > Soil > Grasslands ... | reverse complement strand
TCTACGACACGCAGGAAAGCCGCTACGTGACCCTCGAGGAGATCGAGGAGATGATCCGCGCGGGGCGGGAGGTCACCGTCGTGGACGCGGCCAGCGGCGAGGACCTCACCTCGGTGACACTCACGCAGATCATCCTCGAGAACGAGCGCAACCACCGCGCGAATCTGCCCTCGGCCTTCCTGCACCAGCTCATCAAGCACGGCGAGGCGTGGCAGGAGTTCGTACAGCGCACGATGCGCTCGAGCCTCGAGGGCTTCGTGTCGAGTCAGCGCGACATGGAGCGCGTGTTCCGCGAGTGGTCGTCGCGCTCGGGGTGGGGACCGGTGACGGGCGCGGCGCCGGCCGCGGCCGAGCCCACCAAGCGCGACGGCGGAACGGAGGCGGAGGCCGACAAGCTGCGCGAGGAAGTCTCGGCCCTGCGCGACCGGCTCCGCTCGCTCGAGGAGCGGCTCCAGAAGCGCAAGGCCGACGCGAAGTAGTCCCGCCGCTTACGCGGCGTAGACCTCCTTCATCTTCGTCACCACGCTCGAGAACGTGTCCTGGATGCCCTTGCCGGTCTGCTCGGCCGTCGAGGACAGCCGCTCGGCCGACTTGGTCACCGCCTGCGCGTTGCCCTCGAGGAGGCGAAACGCCTTCTGCGCGTTGTCGACGCTCTCGCTGAGCGCCCGCTGGTACCAGGCCATGGGATCCTTGGGCGCGTCCTGCCAGGCCGCCTGCCAGCGCAGGGTCTGGGCCTGGGCGTCGCTGAGCGCCTGCACCATGCTCTGGGCGATCTCGCCGTAGAGCCGCACGCTCTCCTTGGCCGTGACCGCCGACAGCTCCGCCAGCTCGCGGAGAACGCGCTGGTTGGCGTCGGCCCACACGCCGAGCGTTTCGACGGCCTTACCGCAGCTCTGGGTGAACGCTTCCTGGGCCTTCTCGGTACCTTCCATGTTGACTGCTCCTTTCGCTTCCGACCGCCGTTGCCGTCCCTGGGCTCGGTTGCCGTTGGTCGTGAGACCTGGTTTGGCCACGCTCGTTGTTCCTCGACCTGAGCGTAACGCGACGCGTTAGGGCGGTCAAGCCAGACTATCTACTTGACACAGGGCCGGTAAATCGGGATAATCACGGCATGGTTCACGGGTCGGCCTCATCCACGAACTCATTGGCCCGACGCTCCGCGTCACTCAAATGACGCTTCGCGTGGTCCACCACCTCGGTGTGGAAGAGGTGGGTGACAGCCTCGTCGGTCGTCATGTCATGGGGGGGCTTCGATGCAGGATATGAACCTGCCCCAATTGGTCGCGGACTTTCAGTCCGAGGAGAAGTGCCGCGCGTACCTTGAGGCTTTGCGCTGGCGGGACGGGGTTTCTTGCCCCCGCTGCGCTTCGCGGAAGATTTCGCGGGTTTTGAAGCGCGGCCAGTTCGACTGCGACTCATGCCGCTACCAGTTCAGCGTGACGGCCGGGACGATCTTCCATGACTCCCATCTCCCGCTCTGGAAGTGGCTCCTGGCCACTTACATGATGGTCGGGGCCAAGAAAGGCGTGAGCGCCAACCAGCTCAAGCGGACGCTCGTCGTCTCGTACAAGACGGCGTGGTACCTCTGCCACCGTGTCCGCGCCGCGATGAAGGACGCAAACCCCAAGCCGCTGACCGGCATCGTGGAAGTGGACGAGACCTACGTGGGCGGCAAGGCCCGCAACACCCACGGCAGCCGGCTCGCGGGCGGCGCCAAGCGCATCCCCGACAAGACCGTGGTGATCGGCGCCATCCAGCGCGGCGGCAATATCCGCCTCAAGGTGATCCCCCACGCGCGCCAGCGGTGGATGACCGAGTTCATCAAAGAGGCGACCGACCCGAGCGCCGAGGTCTACACGGACGACCATCGCGCCTACAAGGATCTCCCGCTGCGCCGGGCGCACAAGAGCGTGAACCACTCGGCCGGGGAGGACGTGCGCGCCGACGTGCATACCAACACCGTTGAGGGCGTCTGGTCGCTCTTCAGGCGGTCCATCGTTGGCTCGTACCATCAACTCTCCGTCAAGCATATGCCCGCGTACCTCGATGAAATCGCATTCCGGTTCAATAACCGGGAGAACCCGTTTCTGTTCCGGGATACTGTTATGAATCTCCTCAAGGCCAAGGCGCTGCCATTCAAAGCGCTCGTGGCGAGCACGTCTGAATGATCTCTTCCGTTGAATTGCTCAGATTGAGAAGTTCCCGAACTAGGCCATCGAGCGTCGCGATCTGGATACTGGGCGCATCAAGGCCAACGGCAAAGTTGTAATTGCTCACTGTGGCGCAGGGAAGCCGTTTCATTACAAGGCCTGTCGTGGTTCGATGCCAGTCTCCGACTCGGCGGTCATACTCGATGCGCTTCCGATCTGACCATTGGCCGGTCCATGCGGTTTTCTGGATCGACTCCTTAAGTTCCTGGGTGCGGCTAATGCTCCCAGCAAATTCGGCTCGTACGCCGGTCGCCCGCACCGCAAATAGACGCTCTCGTTCTCGCGCTGTGCGCTCATTCAGTGCCGCAGTCTGCGCCTCCACGCTGCGCTGATTATTGTCCCTGACGATATGCGCGACCGTCAGTTCAGAGACAATCCCAGCCCCCAGGATGAGCACCCCCGACACAATCTTGACCACAACGCTCTCGGCGCGGAGTCCGCCCCATATGCTCGGGAGTGCTGCAAGGACCCACGGCAGAAAGAGCAGCGTTCCGATCTTGACCAAGTTGTCCATGACGCCCCTCACCAAGCGAAATGCTTGACTCAGGGCGGCATCTCGCAAGGTAGCCAGACGACGGGCGGAATTGCCCATCGAGTCAAGTCGACCTTGTATCAAAGGTAATCATCCGCGGGTCAAGCGATTTTTCGCGTCGCGTCATGCCCGGAGTGATACTGTCGGGCAACCCTCCGTAAATGAAGGGATAACGCCATGAGCGAAACCCTCGGAACGATGTTCTGGGACCGGGTGGAGAAGAGCGGCGGTGGACCGGCGCAAATGTTCAAGCGTCACAGTGCGTGGACCACGCTGACGTGGCGCGAGGTGGGCGAGATCGTGCGCGAGGTCGCGCTGGGGCTGATCGCGCTCGGCCGCCAGCCGGGCGACGCCGTCGCCCTGCTCTCGACGAGCCGTGCCGAGTGGGTCCAGGCGGACTTCGCGATCTTCAGCGCGGGCTGTATCACCGTGCCCGTGTATCCGACGTATCCCCCGGACCTCATCGCCTACGTCGTGAATGACTCCGGTGCGCGGACGATCATCGCGGAGGACCCGGGCCAGCTCGCCAAGGTGCTCGAGGTCCGCGACAAGACGCCGGGGCTCGAGCACATCATCGTGATGACGGGCTACGAGGCCACACAGCCGCCCAAGATGGTGCTGACGTGGGAGATGCTGCGCCGCGTCGGCCGCGACAACGCCGCCAGGCACGCCGGCACGCTGGCGGCGCGCCTGGCCGGGACCAAGCCCGACGATCTCGCGTCGATCGTCTACACCTCCGGCACCACGGGGCCGCCCAAGGGCGTGATGCAGACGCACGGCAACCACATCGCCGCGCAGAAGAACTCCGAGTCGGCGGCGCCGTGCGAGGAGGGGTGGGTGCACCTGCTGTTCTTGCCGCTCGCGCACTCCTTCGCGCGGCTCGAGTCGTTCCTCGGCGTGTACCGCGGGCTCTGCACGGCGTTCGCGGAGAACCTCGACAAGGTCGGCGACAACCTCAAGGAGGTGCGGCCGCACTTCATCTGCAGCGTGCCGCGCGTGTTCGAGAAGGTCTACGCCAAGATCCTCGCCGGCGTCGAGGCGGGGTCGCCGACGAAGAAGAAGATCTTCAACTGGGCGATCGGCGTGGGCCGCGAGGTGAGCCGCCACCAGCAGCGCGGCCAGCCGCTGCCCGCCGCGCTCCGGCTCAAGCGCGCGATCGCGCACAAGCTCGTCTTCAGCAAGCTGCACGCGGCGCTCGGGGGCCGGCTGCAGTGGGCGATCTCCGGCGGCGCGCCGCTCTCGCGCGACATCGCGGAGTTCTTCCACGCGGCGGGCATCCTCATCCTGGAGGGCTACGGGCTGACCGAGACCTGTCCGGCCGGCACCTTCAACCGGCCGACGCGCTTCAAGTTCGGCTCGGTCGGCCAGCCGCTCGACAACGTGGAGATCAAGATCGCCGCCGACGGCGAGATCCTCATCCGCGGCGCCAACGTCGCCAAGGGCTATCTCAAGCAGCCGGAGGCGACGGCCGAGGTCTTCGAGCCCTCGGGCTGGTTCCACAGCGGCGACATCGGGCGACTCGACGAGGACGGCTTCCTCTTCATCACCGACAGAAAGAAGGACCTCATCGTCACCGCCGGCGGCATGAACATCGCGCCGCAGAACATCGAGAATCTCCTGAAGGCCGATCCGTTCATCAGCCAGGTCATGGTGTACGGCGACCGCAAGCCGTACCCGGTGGCGCTGATCACGGTCAATCCGGACGAGCTGTCGAAGTTCGCGCGCGACCACGGCATCCTCACCACGGACCCGGCTGTGGTCGTCAAGCATCCCAAGGTCGTCGAGCGCATCGGGCGCACCGTCGAGGAGAAGAACTCGCAGCTGCAGTCGTACGCGAAGATCAAGAAGTTCACGGTCCTGCCCGTGGACTTCAGCCAGGAGGGCGGCGAGCTGACGCCCACGCTGAAGGTAAAGCGCAAGATCGTGTCCAACAAGTACATGAGCACGATCGAGGAGCTGTACCGCTGACGGTCCTCGCCGGAAAGGTCGCCGTCGTCACCGGGGCCAGCCGCGGCCTCGGCCGCGCGATGGCGCGAGCGCTGGCGGAAGCGGGCGCCCGCGTCGCGCTGGCGGGGCGCAGCAAGCCGGATCTCGAGATGACGGCGCGGCAGATCGAGGGCGGAGGCGGGCAGGCGCTCGTGGTGCCCACCGACGTCACGCGATACGCGGAGGTCGAGGCGCTCATGGAGTGCGCGGTGCGCGAGCTGGGCGGCCTCGACGTCGTCGTCAACAACGCGGGCATCGCCGGCGTCACGCCGTTCGCGGAGGCCACGCCCGAGGACTGGCGCGCGATCCTGGACGTCAACCTCACCGGCGTCTTCAACGGCTGCCGCGCGGCGGCGCCGCACCTCATCGCGCGGGGCGCCGGCAAGGTCGTCAACCTGGCCTCGGTGCTCGGCGCGGTCGGCCTGCCCGGCTACACGCTCTATGCCGCGACCAAGGGCGGGGTGATGGCCCTCACGCGCACGCTCGGCGTGGAGTGGGCGCGCCACAACGTGCAGGTGAACGCGATCGCGCCGGGCTGGTTCGTCACCGACATGAACGAGCGCGCGTTCGGCGACCCGAGGATCAACGAGCGCCTCACGCGCGACATCCCGATGCGGCGGACCGGACGGCTCGAGGAGATCGGACCACTCGTCGTCTTCCTCGCGTCCTCGGGGTCGGACTTCATGACCGGCCAGACCGTGTTCCTCGACGGGGGCCACTCGGCCGCCTGACATGCGTGGCCTCTGGGGCCTGGTGGCGGCGGTCGTGGTGGTGCTCCTCGGCGCGGGCATCCTGATCGGCTTCGCGAGCCGCCCGCCCGCGCGCGTGTGGACCTTCCAGTACAAGGTCGTCGGTACCGAGGACTGGCGCGAGTGGCGCCTCTATCCGAACTTCACCGACTGCGAGCAGGCGCGCCGCTTCATGAAGAACCTCGAGGACGGTCAGCGGCGGCGCCTCGTCGAGACGCACCACTGCAGCGAGCGCGAGAACCCCGCGCTGCATCAGTCGCCGGGCCCACCGAGCCGGCGCCGGTGAGCGGCGGCGCGGCGCAGCCGCGCGCCAGCGTCGTGATGGTCGTGCACGACGGGGCGGCGACGACGCGCGCCTGCCTCGAGAGCCTGCGCGCGACCGACGAGCCGTTCGCGCTCGTCGTCGTCGACAACGGCTCCACCGACGACACGCCGCGCCTGTTCCGCGACCTCGCCTCTCCGTGGCCGCTGCGCTACGCGCGCAACGAGTCCAACGCCTCGGTGCTGGCTGCCTACAACCAGGCATGGCGGCTGGCCGCCACCGAGTTCGTCTGTCTCCTGCACAACGACACCACCATGCTCGAGCCGGCGTGGCTGGCGCGCCTGCTGGCGCCGCTCGCCACGCCGGACGTCGGGCTCTCGGGACTGTACGGGGTCAAGCGGGTCCGCCGCGACGGCCGCTACGCCGGCCGCACGATCGTCCACAGTCTCGCCGAGGGCCCGACCGTGCGCGCGCCGTGGGAGGAGGTCGCGGTCGTCGATGGCGTCTGCCTCTGCCTGCGCCGCGCGACGCTCGAGGCGGTGGGCGGGATCGACGAGGGCTACGGGTTCTTCCACGGCTACGACCGCGACCTGTCGTTCGCCGTGCGTGAGACCGGCCGGCGCTGCGTCGTCGTCCACGCGCCGTTCCGCCACGCCGGCGGCGGCACGCGCACGCGAGAGTTCGCCGCGCGTCCGGAGCTGGAGCACCGCGATCTCGCCGACCGCCGCGCGGCCACCGAGCGGTTCGCCCGCAAGTTCGCCCACCGCCTGCCGAGCGACGTGCGGCCCGTCACGGCGCGCGTGGCCGACTGGCTGGGGCGCCGCGCGTCCCCCGAGGGGGTGAGGCGATGGCTCGTCCTGGCGCTGGCGCTCGCCCTCGGCGGCTGCGCCGGCATCGATAGCTCGGCGCCGGCGCCCGGCCCTGGGCCGGCGCCCGGCCGACGCGGCGAGGGGCACCGCGGGATGCGCGAGGCGCGCGCGGCATCGCCCGTCGCGCGCGACACGGACCCGGTGGCCACGTGGGAGACGGTGCAGACGCGCGTGCGCCGCGGCGAGGCCGCGGCCGTCCTCGCCGACACGCAGCGCCTCGCCGCCGCCGCCACGACGGCCGGCGACGCGGGCAGCGCCCTGATCGCGCACACCGCGGCCGCGTATGCGGCGCTCCGGCTCAGCCGGCTCGACACGGTCCTGCGCGAGGCCGAGGCGGCGGTCGCGGCCGGGGACAAGGCGCGCGACTGGCCGTTCACCGGGACCTTCGTGGCGCGTGCGCGGCGATTCGCCGGCCTCGCGCTCGCCCAGATCGGGCGCCCCGGCGATGCGGAGCGAGAGCTTCTGGCCGCGCTGGCGGTGGCGCAGGTGGCCTCGCTCGGCCAGCCCCACATCGGGACGGTGAGCAGCATCAACGGCTCGCTTGCCTTGCTCGCTGCCCGCCGCGGCGACCATGACGCCGCCGTGCGCTACGCAGAGGACGCGGTGAGGATGACGGAGAGCGGGATGCGGGACGGCGCCTCGGCGAGGCATCCGCAACGCCGCATGCGCTTGCAGCGCCAGCTCGCCTCCGCGCAGGTCGACCTCGCCACGATCTACTTCGGGGCCGGGCGGGTGGACGACGCCGGACGAGCCGCCGCCGACGCCTTCGCCAACGCGCGGGCGGTCGGCGCGCCCGATTTCCAGGTCAAGGCGCGCGCGCTGCTCGCTCACGTCGCCGCGCGGCGGCACGATCCGCGCACCGTCGCTCTGTACGAGGAGGCGATCGCCGGCGCGCGGCGGACCAACCAGGTGTGGCTCCTCACCTCCCTGCATGCGGGGCTCGCGCAGTTCCAGGCGACGCAGGGGCACACCCCCCCAGGCGCTCGACAGCGCGCGGCAGGCGATCGAGCTGACGGAGTCGGTCCGGGGGCAGCTGCAGGAGGCGGAGATGCGCTCCTCGTTCTTCGAGGGCAAGCAGGAGCTCTACCAGAGCGCGATCCGTCTCGCGCTGTCGCTGAACCAGCTCGCGGAGGGCTTCGCGTTCGCCGAGCGCAGCCGCGCGCGCGCCTTCCTCGACCTGCTCGGCACGCATACCGCGCTCTCCAAGGGCCGGACCGAGGCGCTCGCGGCGGAGGAGCTGCGTCTGCGCGCCCGGTTGGCCGCGGCGCGGGCGGGGGCGGAGCCCGACGATGAGGGGGAGCGCGGTGGGGACGCGGGCGTGGCGGCGGCCGAGCGCGACTACGCGGAATTTCTAAAAACGGTGCGCGCGGCGAGCGGCGAGCAGGCCTCGTTGATGAGCGTGGAGCCGGTCACGCTGGCCGAGGTCCAGGCGCTGCTCGACGAGGGGACGACGCTGCTCGAGTACCTCGTCACGCGAGGCGAGGTCGTGGTGTGGGTGGTGGACCGCACGCACGCCGAGGTCGTGCGCGTGCGGGTGCGCCGCGACGCGCTCGTGACCGAGGTGCGCGACTTCCGCCGCGCGATCGCCGACCGGGCCCCGGCGGCGGAGGTCGAGCGCCGCGCGACGGCACTGCACCAGCGCCTCGTCGCGCCGCTGCGCGCGCACGTGCGCGGCGAACGCGTGGTGATCGTTCCTCATGACGTGCTGCACTATCTGCCGTTCGCCGCGCTGCGCAGCCCGGAGGGCCGCTGGCTCGTGGAGGACTGGCGCCTGTCCACCGTGCCGAGCGCCAGCGTACTGAAGTACCTGCCCAGCAAGGGCACGGCCGCGAGCGGGCCGGCGGTGGCGCTCGGCAACCCGGAGCTCGGGCCGGAGCTCGCGCTGCGCTTCGCCGAGCGTGAGGTGCGGGCGGTGGCGGACGCGTTGCCCGGCGCGCGCGTCTACGTGCGCGGGCAGGCCACCGAGCACGAGGCGAAGGCGCTCGGCCCGACCGCCAGCGTGCTGCACTTCGCCACCCACGCCGTGCTCGACGAGAAGGACCCGCTCGCCTCCGCGCTCCTGCTGGTGTCTGGCGACGGCGAGGACGGCCGCCTCGAGGTCCGTGAGCTCTTCCGCATGGACCTGCACGCGCGCCTGGTCGTGCTCTCGGCGTGCGAGACGGGCCTGGGCCAGCTCTCGCGTGGCGACGAGCTGGTCGGGCTGCAGCGCGCGTTCCTCTACGCAGGCACTCCCGCCGTCGTCACGACGCTCTGGAAGGTGGACGATCGCGCCTCCTTCGTCCTGATGCGCCGGTTCTACGACGCGCTCGCCTCGAACGGGCCGGCGGAGGCATTGCGCCGGGCGCAGCGCGCGAGCCTCGCCGAGGAGCCGCACCCGTTCTACTGGGCCGCGTTCGGGCTCGCGGGAGACCCGCGCTGAGCATTCGAGCCGCCCGTTAATTCCCGCGCCGTAAGCTCCCGGGAAATCTACCCATAGTTCGTCGGCGGCGCTTATCGATCTACGGCGTGCGGCCCGGCGCCGCGTAATCGTCGCCAAGCCCCCGGTCGGTGAGATACATTGCAGCGCGATGAAGGCCGCCATCCTGCACGGACCGCGCGAGCTGCGCGTCGAGGCGGCCCGGGCTCCCGAGCCGGGCGCGGATCAGGCGCTCGTCCGCGTGGCGGTGGCCGGGCTGTGCGGCACCGACTACAGCATCTTTTCCGGCGACCGTCCGGTGACCTATCCCCGCGTGATGGGCCACGAGTTCGTCGGCCGTGTCGAGGCGGTCGGCCCGGGCGTCACGACGCCACGGGTGGGTGATCGCGTCGCCATCGAGCCGAACTACTCGTGCGGCGCCTGCCCCCTCTGCCGCGAGGGCAACCGCAACCTCTGTCTGTCCCGCACCGCCGTCGGCATCGACGTCGATGGCTGCTTCGCCGAGCTGGTCCGCGTACCCGCGCGCTGCTGCTGGGCGGCCCCGGCCGGCGTCGCCGACGAAGACCTCATGGTGACCGAGCCGCTCGCCGTGGTCGTCCGCGCGGTGGCGCGCGGGCAGGTGCGCGCCGGCGAGACGGCCGCGGTGGTCGGCGCGGGGACGCTCGGGCTGCTGGCGCTCCAGGTGCTGCGCGCCCGCGGCGCGCGCGTGCTCGCGGTCTCCCGCAGCGCGCGGCGCTTTACGCTGGCCCGGGAGCTGGGCGCCGAGGCCACGCATGCCGTGGCCGACGGACCGCTGGAGGAGGTCGCGCGCGGCTTCTCACGCCGCGAGGGCGTCGACTGCGTGGTCGAGACGGCCGGCACGCCGGAGGCCGTGGCCCACGCGCTGGCGCTCGTGCGTCCGGGCGGTCGCGTCGTGCTGACCGGCCTGCCCCACGATCCGACGTCCGTCCGGTTCTTCTCCGTCGTCCGCCGCGAAGTGACGATCGTGGGCTCGATGATCTACCAGGACGAGTTCGCCGAGGCCATGCGGCTGGTCGCCGCGGGCCACGTTCGCACGGGGCCGCTCATCACGCATCGCTTCGCGCTGGACGAGATCGAGCGCGCGTTCGCCGTGCACCGCGAGCCGGCGTCCATCAAGGTGGCGGTGATCCTCTAGGGAGCGACGATGCCCTACGCCATCATCAACAACATCCGGATGCACTTCGAGGTCAGTGGCAAGGGCGATCCCGTGCTGCTGATCAACGACCTGTCGGCGCCCGCGGCCAGCTGGGCGCTCCAGGCCGAGGCGCTCGCGCCGCGCTTCATGGTGGTGACCTTCGACAACCGCGGGGTGGGCGAGACCGATCTGCCCGGCGAGCCCATGTACTCCATCGGCCAGCTCGCCGACGACGCGGCGGCGATCCTCAAGCACCTGAAGATCTCGCGCGCCCACGTGGTCGGCGCCTCCATGGGCGGCGCCATCGGCATGGAGCTGGCGCTGCGCCAGCCGCGGCTCGTACGCTCGCTCACGCTGGCGTGCACGTGGGTGGAGGGTGACGCGCGCTTCCTGCACACGCTCGAGTCGTGGATCTCGCTCGCCTATCGTGTGCCGATCGAGGAGCGCTATCGCCACGTGCTCTATCCATGGTTGTTCACGCCCGACTTCTTCGCGAAGAAGGAGAACGTCGAGCAGGCCTTCCAGCGCTCGATGGCCTACCCGCACCAGACGAAGGCCGAGGCCATCGAGCGGCAGGGCAAGGGGATCATGGCGTGGAACGGCACGCGGCTGAACAAGCTCGGCGGCATCCGCGCGCCCACGCTCGTGCTGGTCGGCAAGGACGACATCATCACGCCGCCCGCTTTCTCGCGCCAGGTCGCCAGCGCCATCCGGCGCGCGCGGCTCGTGATCATGCCCGGCGGCCACGGCTTTTTCCTCGAGCACGCCGACCAGTTCAACCGCGTCCTGGTGCGCTTTCTGAAGTCGGTGCGGAAGTAGCGGCGGCTAACGCGCGGCGCGGTACGTGATGCGGTAGATCGCGCCGGCGTGGTCGTCGGAGACCAGCAGCGCGCCGTCCGGCATGACGAGCACGTCGACCGGACGGCCCGCCACGTGGCCGTTGTCGGCCAGCCAGCCGGTGGCGAACGGCTCGTAGCCCACCACGCGGTCGCCCTCCAGCCGCACCGTCGTCACCCGGTAGCCGATCGGTGTGCTGCGGTTCCACGAGCCGTGCTCGGCGATGAAGATCCGGCCGCGATACTCCGGCGGGAACATCGCGCCCGTGTAGAAGCGCATGCCGAGCGCGGCGACGTGGGGCCCCAGCTCCGCGGCCGGGGGCGTGAAGTCGGCGCAGGACTTGTCGCGTCCGAACTGGGGATCGGCGAGCGCGCGGCCATGGCAGTGCGGAAAGCCGAAGTGCAGCCCGGGCTTCGGCGCGTGGTTCAGCTCGTCGGGCGGCCGGTCGTCGCCCATCCAGTCGCGGCCGTTGTCGGTGAACCATAGATCGTGGGAGCCGGGCCGCCAGTCGAAGCCGACGCTGTTGCGCACGCCGCGCGCGAAGACCTCGATCGCACTGCCGTCCGGCTTCATGCGCGTGATCGTCTCGTGCAGCGGCCCCGGCGGCATGCAGACGTTGCACGGCGCGCCCACCGGCACGTAGAGCCAGCCGTCGGGACCGAACGCGATGAACTTCCAGCCGTGGTGGCGGTCACGGGGGTAGCGGTCGGTGACCACGACCGGCGCGGGAGGGCGGTCGAGCCGCGGCTCGATCTCGTCGAACCGCAAGATCCTGGAGATCTCCGCGACGTAGAGCGCGCCGTTGCGGACGGCGACGCCGTTGGGGCTGTTGAGCCCGCGCGCCAGGGTCCGCGCTTTGGCCGCGTGCGTCGATCTGCCGGCGCCCGGAATCGCGTAGACGACGCCCTTGTCGCGCGTGCCGACGAAGAGCGTGCCCGCGGGGGAGAGGGTCATCGACCGCGCCCCGGGAACGTCATCGGCGAAGACCTCGAGCGCGAAGCCCGGGGGCAGGGTGATCAGGTCGACTGACAGGCGACCGGCGCTCGAGGCCGCGAAGGCCAGGCCGACGCCTGCGAGTGTCAGCAGCGCGACGCGCCGGGCGAGCACAAGAGTATTATGGACATGAATAACAAGGACGGGTTGTCCGTCCGACGGGCAATGGAGGGTTGACAATGAAGAAGTGGTGGTTGGCTACCCCCCTCGTGGTCGCCCTGCTTCTGCTCACTGCGGTCCCAAGTTACGCTTGGCGCGGCCACCATTGGCACGGCGGTCCCCGGGTTTTTGTCGGCTTCGGCGTCGGCCCGTTCTGGGGCTATCCCTACTGGTACTACCCGCCGCCTCCGTACTACGTATACGCGCCGCCCCCGACGGTAGTCGTCCAGCAGCCGCCGGTCTACGTCGAGCAGCAGGCGACAGTCGCGCCGACGCCTCCCGCGGGCTCGGCTCCCGCGTCGCAGCAGTTCTGGTATTACTGCCAGCCCTCCGGCGCCTACTACCCGAGCGTGCAGACCTGCACGGAGCCCTGGGTCAAGGTCCCCGCGAGGACGCAATGAAGTCGCTCCTCCTCGCGGCGCCGCTGGCGGTGCTGCTCGGCGCTTGCGCGACCATTCCAACGGGCCCCAGCGTGATGGTCCTGCCCGGCACCGGGAAGCCCTTCGAGCAGTTCCAGGCTGACGACGCCGCCTGCCGCCAGTGGGCGCTCCAGTCGGCGGGCATCACCACCAAAAAGGCGGCGACCGACAGCTTGGTGACCGGCGCCGCCGTCGGGACCGCGATCGGCGCGGCCGCTGGCGCGGCCCTCGGCGCGGCCGCCGGCAATCCGGCGATCGGCGCCGCCGCCGGCGCGGGCGTGGGACTGCTCGGCGGCAGCGCGGTCGGCGGGGGGTACGCCGACACCAACGTGCACTCGGTGCAGCGCCGCTACGACGTCGGCTACATGCAGTGCATGTACGCCAAGGGCAACCAGATCCCGGTATCGCGCGGCTCCGTGCCGTACTCGTCCAACCGCGTGAGCACGCCACCGCCCCCGCCGCCGCCGATGCTGACACCGCCGACGGGCTCAGCGCCTACCGCGCCTGCGGCGCCTGCGACGCCTGGGCGGCCCTCGACGACCACGCCGCCGAATGCTCCGCCGCCGCCTCCCGGCACGCCGCCGCCCCCGCCGCCCGGCGCAAAGTCATAGACCGTAGTCCGACATCGAGGACCGCCACGGGTTCCCCGGGGCGGTCCGAGCGCTGGTCGGATTGGGGGGCCATTTCGGGGCCCCCCATGTCATGAGACTCGCGGACAAGCATGCGCTCGACTCATATGAGAAGCGCTCGCGCGCGGCGCAGATCGCCAGCGGTGTCAACGGCGTCAAGGGGCTGGTCAACAACATCCAGGTGGCGGGCACCGCGCCGCCGCCTTCGTCGCCCCCCGGCTCCGGGGCGAGCAGCACGTCATCCGTCGACGCGACCGGCACGGTCGCCTCGGTCGACGCGTCCTCCGGAACGATCACGCTGAGCGACGGCCGCGTGCTCCGCGCCACCGACCGCAGCGTGGTGTATCAGCCGACGACCGCGCAGGCGCTCAGCCCGGCGACCGCGTGCTCGTCCGCGGCGCGACGCCCGCCACCGTGCGAGCGCCCGAGTCGCGCATCGGGACCGTGAGTCGTGTGGACGCCGCGAAGCGCCAGCTCGTGCTCACCGACGGCAGCGTCGTTCGCGTCCCGTCCTCGGCCAGCGTGCACCGCGGCTCCGAGCACCTGACGCTCGGCCAGATCGAGCCGGGCCCCGAGGTTGTGATCCTGCTGGCGCCCGTGCCGTCGGCCTCGCCTGGCACGTCGTCGCGGCCCGCCGACACGACGGTAGGGCTCGACGCCACGGACGTGAGCATCGTCTGGACGCCGTCGGCCGCCACTCGCTGACCACTCGAGGCGGTCAGGAACGATTCACTTTGGCTTCGAGCGCCATCTCCACGAGTGACACCTAAATAGCATGGTTATTTACCTTTTACAGGGATAATCCTGGCCTGGCGCGCCCCATGCACTCTGCTAGGAGCAGGGGAGGAGCGGATCATGAAGATGTTCTCGGCTCCGGGCATCGTCGCCGCCGCGATCGGGTTCGCCATCGTCACCCCGATCGTCAGCGCCCCGCTCACCGCCACGCCTGACGCGCAGCAGGATCGCCTCGAGCTGCGCTGCGACGACGATCGCGCGACCGGAGCAGACGATCGCGATCTGCGCGAGGACAGTCGCTCGTAGTTCGCCGACCAACCCTGGCTGGAGTAGGATACGGTCACCACACCAGGGAGGACGACCCACATGCCGTACGACCTCGTGATCAAGAACGGAACGGTGATCGATGGCTCCGGCCTGCCCGGGTTCCGGGCGGACGTGGGCGTGCGGCACGGACGCATCGTCTCGATCGGACGCATCCGCGAGCGCGGCCGCGAGACGCTCGACGCCGAAGGCCACGTGGTCGCGCCCGGCTTCGTGGACGGCCACACCCACATGGACGCGCAGGTCTTCTGGGATCCGATGGGGACCTCGTCCTGCTACCACGGGATCACGACGGTCGTGATGGGCAACTGCGGCTTCACGCTGGCGCCGTGCGCGGCCGAGGACAAGCACTTCGTCGTCCGCAATCT
>Ga0134112_10000196_pt1 | contig 14937 bp, 12 predicted proteins | sample 15_D_Rain_40_5_1_FD_128867 | JGI IMG/M metagenome (GOLD analysis project Ga0134112, IMG submission 128867) | Grasslands soil microbial communities from the Angelo Coastal Reserve, California, USA - 15_D_Rain_40cm_5_11112015 | ecosystem: Environmental > Terrestrial > Soil > Grasslands ... | reverse complement strand
TATCGGCTAGGCTACCGCCCGCTCCGGTTGTTGGTCCACAGCTCCATTCTTGAGATGATGTCGATGCGGACTGTTCGATTGAGCGTCGGTCGGTTTCTCGTGTTCCTCATTCTATCCGTCGTGGTAGTCTCCCTGGAATGGACGGTGAGGGCAGCGGAACCCTCGTTTGACCTGACTGCCCGGTACATTCTCGAAATCGTGAGGGCGTTTCGGACGGCGTATGTTCTCAAGGTCGTTGAGCATGCGAGGGATAGCGGCATCAGACCACATGAAGATTGGCAGAAGGACGCACACTTTATTCCCCTCCCGGCTCAATTTGTGAAAGCCGCTGCGGATCAGATTGAGGCTTTTGAGATTGGGTTGATTAGCCTCACCCCACTCAACCCGGCGAATCAGCCCAAGACCCAGGCCGAAACCGATGCATTGATGAGGTTAAGCGGAGATCGCGAGCTGCGGGTTGTGAGCTTCGTTGATGGCGAGTACTTCAAAGCTGTATCGGCTGATCTCGCGATTGTCCAGTCCTGCACGGATTGTCACAATCAGCATCCCCGGGCGACACGTCGCGACTTTCAGCGGTGGGATGTGATGGGAGGACTCGTCGTCCGTCTCAAGCGCGATGCCCTTCCAGAAGGAAGGCCCATCACTCCCGAGACTCCCAAGCGGTAGTTCCCCAATATACAAGACCAACCTCGCAAGTTCAGTCCTTCTACCATCTCATGCGGAACGCGGCGGGGCGAGGGGGTCCAAACCTCCATACACGACATCGACTGAAGGTGCGGCGTTCTTTTCACCCCCATCGCAGAGTGAAGAGTGTGGGGAAGAAGCGAGGCGGTTCCTGAATGGCCTAGTTCGTTGACAGCGTACATATCCGGGCATAGAGTGAAGCAGCCTCAGCTTCCCACGATGAATACACTCGCCCGTGCAGCCAAGATCATCTTCCAACCAAGTTCTGAATGGCAAGCTATTAAGCGGGACCGGACAACGACTCTCCGACTGTATCTCACCTATATCATTCCGTTAGCCGCCATCCCCCCGCTGTCCTACTCTTTGGGTATCTGGATTCTCGTCACACTCCAGCCCCTCGTCGAGGACGTTACTGTCAGCTTCTATATTGAACAAACAGTCGCCTATATGCTGATGGACCTTGTGTCGATCTATATCTTGGCGTTGCTAGCAAGTGCGGGAGCGCCGTTGTTCTCAGCCGAAAGGAATTTCCGCCAGGCCTTGAAGGTTGTCGCTTATGCTTCGACTCCGATTTGGCTGTCCGGGATCTTCCTAATGTCGCCGCTGCCGAACGTATTCTTCGTCAGCGTAGGGGTGCTCTCTCGACTCTACGCTGCTTATCTGTTGTATTTAGGTCTACCGATTGTGATGAGAGTCTCAAAGGACAAGGTGATCATGTGCTGTGCCTTTGTGGCAGGCGCATACCTCGCGCTCTCCTGGCTGGTCCGTATCACAGCGCCATATGCCACGGATCTCTGGAATCTCGCCAAGCAGCCAGCGACCTACGACGCAAAAGTCGTCGTGGTCGTTGTGGTACTCGTGTTGTCCACTGCGGCTCTCGTTCTACTACGGCATCGTGCGAGCAGAACGGAATAGCCGACCCTTTTGTCCAAGAAGCGCGGGAGAGGACAGGAGAGGGTCAAGTCTTGGATTTGGCATCGGCAGCGGAACGGAGCGAGGCGGAGCCTGCGGGATTTTAGGACTTGCTGGCAACTTTCCTCGGCCGGTGATAGGCTCGATAAACCGATGATGCGCCGGTGGTTCAAGCGAAGTTTGGCGCGAAGAATCTAAGCCTACTGGAGGCAAAGGAACACTCCGCCAGCATGTGATCGAAGCGGGCGGGTCAAACGAAGTTTGGTATGGGGGAAGAATCATAGCCCACTGGAGGCGAAGTAACTCTCCGCCGCGAGTTGATCGAACGCGGCGGATCACACGAAGTGTGGTATGGAGGTCCAATTATGGGAACGAAGGCAAAACCTACGAGAAACATGATCGCGGTACTGGCTGTCCTTGCTTTGGGCGGCACGGCTGTTGCTCAGGCTCCTGAAAAACCAGCGGACGCTCCCAAGCAGGTTCAAGAAGCTCCCAAGCTCGTTCAAGTCGAGAAGATTGCGCTCGGGACCGGTCTGGAGTCCAGAGAGCTTGTGGGAGAAGCCACCGAGTTTGACGTCTCTGCTGGACGCATCTATTGCTGGACGAAGATCGTTTCCCAGAATGTTCCCACCACCATTAAACACGTCTGGTACACTGACGAGCAGAAACCCGCCGAAGTTACCCTGGATATCAAGTACCCCACCACGCGTACCTGGAGCAACAAGGCGATATGGGCTGGAAAGTGGAGAGTGGAAGTCGTCAGCGAGGCGGGAGATGTCCTGGCCTCGGCTGACTTTACAGTCAAAGCCCAGCCTGCACCCGCTGCACCCTGATCGATTGGGAGAGGCGAGAAACAGGTGACTCGCCGGTTGTTAGGATCAGGAACGCTGTAGCGGAAGACAGTCTGGTCCAGCGCGCGACAGGCTCCCGTTCCTTGTCACTTGGCCGAAACGGCTCTCACGAGAAAGATACAAGCTGCCAGGGACCGTTTTGCGGAGCGGGACGCGGGTCGTCTTGTTGTCGGAGGAGTCCCTACCTCGGTGGTCGTGAGATCGGAGACAGTAAGAAGAGAAGCTCGGCTGCTGAGGGACTAGAAGAGCGGAGCTTGTGGCCCCCATGTCAGCCCGGCAAGGTCTGGATCTTCCCCGTCGGTTGGAGTACGGCGAGTGACCTTCTCGGCCTTGCGCTGCACGCGACGGGCTTCCTTCTCCCGTTGCTTCAGTTGCTTCGCCTTCTCCCGATCGCGTTTCGCGATGGTCATTTTCCCTGGTCTTCCGATGGTACCCTCGTTGGCGCGTTCCCGCCCGTTCTGAAGCGGGCAGGGATGTCACGCATGGACATCCCTGCCGCTCGTGTGGTTAAGGATCGATCCGATCCGTGGGATCGATTACCACCGTCCGCCACGTCCTCCACGGTCACCACCACGCCCGCCTCCGCCGCCTCCGCCTCCGCCAGAGCGGGGCTCCTGTGGTCTCGCTTCATTCACGGTGAGCGTCCGGCCCTCGAATTGTGTGCCGTTCAACGCCTCGATGGCCTTCTTGGCCTCCTCGGGGGTGGACATTTCCACGAAGCCGAAGCCTCGTGATTGCCCCGTGAACTTGTCCGTGACCACGCGCACCGATTCGACGGTGCCGTGAGCGGCAAACAAATCATTCAACTGCGGTTCTGTAGCGGCGTATGGCAAGCCACCCACATAAAGTTTCGAACCCATCGGGGTCCTCCTTTTGGATTGTGACATTGTCTTGAACTCGAGAGCGCACTGCCGAAAGGACGACACGGGCGCACGGTGCAAACACGGCGGCGTGAGTCACCTTCCAATCAGAGTTCCCGGGACAATACAACATCGGTGAAGGGCCTTCCTGTTTCAGCGTCATCGCCCGGCCCGAGGCGACGAGAGAGAGACCATCAACCTTACCCAGTTGCTCCATGACGTTTTGTGGGGCTGGCTTTGCCTTGAGGGCGTGCGCCCGTGGCTGGCCCGCTTGGCTCGCCGGCGCGCGACCGCACCGCGTGTCCGAGCCCGCGGCCGGACGCCACCACAACTTGACGCCTGATCTCGTCCATGGAAATGGAGGCCGGCTCCTCTGAGAGGTCTTTGAGTCCCAATTGCTGCCATCGAATCTTCGGCTTGTGTACGACGCGCTTCTCTTTCGGTGTTTTTCTGTTGCCAGGCCAACTCATTGTGATTTTCATCCTGTTCTCCTTCTGACTGACCATCCCCCTACAACCCCGACAAGACCGATACGATCACACGTGGGAGATCATGTATTGGACGCCGGTCCCTGCCAGACCAGATATGGAGGTTTCTTCATCCCGACCGCAGTGCCTGGGTAGAGACGCTGCGCATAACTGTACGCGATTTCCTGAGCCCCGAGACAGGTGGCGGCTTCGTGCTGGTCCGAGATCGCTCGGAGATCCCATTGGCCTTCGCCGCCTGACAGGACCACATACAGCCCGCAGGTAAAACAGCCTTCCCGGGAGTAGTGCGTACTGACCAGCAACTGCGAGCCATCGGAAAACGTGGCGATCGGGTCCACGTTCAGTCTGCCCATGGGGGCTCCTCTCTGTCGTGTTCTCCCACAATCGGGCCCCTGACCGATACGGTCTCCACCAGGTTCGGGGTGCTCCTGTGGGCAGAAGATTGTTCTCTCCGGGAATCGCACTCACCAATGTGACAGCCAGGTCAGCCCACTTCCTTGCACGATACCCGGTGCATGGAAGCCCTGGGCCGTAGGAGCAGCGATTCCCAGAGAACCGATCGCGCGGGCGATGCACTCACCGAAGCGGAAGCGCGAGAGGTAGGATAGTCACCGTGGCTCGTACGGTGCTGTAGGCTAACACACCGCCTCCACGGTGTCAAACGGGGCCGCGTCGGAGAGGTCCCCGTTCATTGCAATCGCCCCAGCTTTCTCCTAGAATTCTCAACATCATCCAGAACTTCACGCGGTGGGGCGGCCTACAGTCCCGGCGAGGAGATGACTCGTGGCGGTCGTGGCATGGCTCGGGCAACGGACGATCGACGGGTACACTTATCTGGTCGATCTCACGGGCCTCGTCTACCTGTCGCTCCGGGAACTCGTGACGCCCGGCCGGCAAGGACGGGGGGAAGCGTTACGCGTCATCACCCGCCAGATCCTCTTTACCGGCCTTGACGCGCTGCCGGTGGTGAGCGCGATTGCCTTGATGCTGGGGTTCATCATCATCACCCAGGCCGGCACGCAGCTTCCGAAAGTGGGGGCGGGCGCGCTCCTCGGCAACATTATCGTGGTGGTGGTCATCCGGGAACTGGGGCCGCTGCTCACGGCCTTCATCGTCGTGGGCCGCTCGGGCACCGCGATCGCCACCGAGTTGGGGAACATGCGCGTCGGGCAGGAGGTGGCTGCGCTGGAGTTGATGGGGGTGCGGGTCACGCGGCTCATCGTCATGCCGAGGCTGGTGGGCATGGTGATCGCCATGGTGTGCCTGACGCTCTATTTCGACGCCGTGGCGGTGCTAGGGGGGTTCGTGGTGGCCAAAGCCGAGCTGACGGTGCCGTTCGAGGTATTCGCGCAGGCGGTCACCCACTCGCTCTCTCTGATGGATGTGGTGGTCACGGCGGTCAAGAGCGTCCTGTTCGGCATGGCGGTGGCGACGATCTGTTGCCATCACGGCCTCTCGGTCCGTTCCTCGTACACGGAGGTGCCCCAACAGACGACCCGGGCGATGATTAACTCGGTGACGATCTGTCTGATCCTTGATATTCTTGTGACAGTCACAGCCTATTTCTAAACAGGATGCTGAAAAAGGCCCCCCAACTTCGTTCTCACCACCCATTGCACGAGGCCATGCAATGGGTACCCGCGGTCTCCCTGCGACGTACCGAAAAACGTACGTCTCAGTCGCCCCGCTCCCTGCGGCCTTGTTGGCTGGCCTTTTTGAGCATCCTGAAGCCGGTTCGAGTTCGTCCCGAAACCGGTGCCCGTAGCACTTTTGAGCTCTTTAGAGGGGTAGCATCCTAAGCGTCATGAACCTCGCGGTTGAACTATTGGACCTGTGTCTTGATTGGGAGGACCAGGAGCTCCAGGTCCAGTTAAGCTTGTCCGTCGAAGTGGCTGAATTTCTGGCTCTTGTCGGGCCAAATAGATCGGGAAGAGGCCTGCTCCTCAGGCTATGTGCGGGACTGATTTCTCCGAGTCGGGGCACGGTGCGCGTCCTCGGGCGGGAGCTGTCCCAGCTCAGCGAGGAAGAGCTGGTGGCACTTCGGCTGCGCATCGGCATCGTCTTGCAGCAGCCCGGCCTGCTCAGCAACATGACGGTCTTTGACAATGTGGCGCTGCCGCTGCGCTACCACGGCGCCATGCCGGAGTCCGCCATTCAGTCACTCGTGACGGCCCGGCTGGATACCCTCGGGTTGACCCCGCTGCGGAATCGGTTCCCGGCGCAGCTCAATGCGGGGGAAGCTCGCTGCACAGCCATCGTGCGGGCGCTCATTATGGACCAGGAGTTGTTGTTGCTCGAGGACCCGACCGAGGGGCTCGACGCAGAGATGATTCAGCGACTCGGACAACACTTTGCCGAGTGCCGGCGGACTCGATCGCTGACGATTCTGGCCACGATGCGCGCCTTCTCCCCGCTGATGGAGACCGCCGATCGTGTCGCCTTCATGCGAGGCGGACGGCTTGAGGCGGTCGCGCGCCACCAGGACCTCCTGAGAAGGGCGGACGCGGGCATGAAACAGTATCTGACTGCACCAGGAATTCCGGAGCAATCCCTCTAACCGATCGAGGTGTCACATGAAGATGCACTATGCGCACAAGTTGTCCGGAGGCCGGATCGCGCAGATTGTCGGGATGTTCGTGCTCGTGCCGTTGCTCGGCCTGCTCGCCGCCGGAATCTTCAAGGCCGAGGCCGAGCATGTCTTCGAGGAGAAATACCGTCTCCATGCGATGGTGCACCATTCGCATGGTCTTGGGCCGGGAGCAGCCGTGCTCGTCTCGGGTATCCCGATCGGGAAGGTGGACGCTGTGGAATTTACAGAGGATGGCACGATCGACGTGACGCTCCTCCTGCTCAGCAAGTATCAGGACAAGGTGCGGGAGGATTCGGAGGCCAGCGTGACGTCAAGCGGCCTGTTCGTGGGCCAACCCCAGGTCGAGATCGCCATGGGGAGCCGCAGCAAGACGATCTTGTATGACGGCGCCACGATTCACACGGTCGAGCCGCGGGACTTGGCCGAGCTGGTGACTGAGGTCGAACCGGTGCTGGAATCGGTCCAACGGACGATGCTGCACGTCGACGAGATCACCAAGGATGTCCACGCGAGGGTCCAGACCGCAGGCCAGGTCCTGGCCGAGATCGAGCAGTCGGCCCGAGCGCTGCCCGAGGTGATGGCATCGATCCAACGTGCGGTCGGATCGGTCGAGCGAACGACGACGGCGCTGCCGGAGCTGACTGATTCCGTCAGAAAGACCCTCGCGACGGTGGAGGGGGCCACGGGCGATGTGCGCGCGGCGACGAGGAGGCTGCCGGGCCTCGTGGAGGCCGCACAGGAAGCTGTGAACAACGTCAAGTCCACGACGCAATCCCTGAAAGGCATCAGCAAGGATCTCCTCCCGATCGTGCAAGGCGCCCACGAGACGCTGGACGACGTGAACACGATCGTCCGGGGAGCGAAAAAGACGTTCCCGGTCAGCGCCTTCGTGAAGAATGCGGAGCCAAAGGCTCCCAGCCGGTCCGAGAGCGGCCTGCGGAGTCTTCGAGGGGACCAGCTCGGCCGGTGAGGCGGACCATGAAAGTGGGGGGAGCGGGACTGGCGGTGGTGCTGCTGGCCACGGCCTGTGCCAGTGGGGCTCCGACGGAGGCCGTGCCCCCGCTGGCCATGAAAGTTCGCGCGCTGCATGCCCAGGGACAACGACTGCTCGAGCGGGGTGAGCGCGAGCTGGCCACGGCGGCGTTCGAGGACGCCAGACAGCTGGCTGAGAGCCTGGACGATCGCGCGGGGATGGCGCAGGCCTTGAATGGTCTTGGAGCGGTCGCGGCACTCGAGGGGAATGCGGCCGAGGCGACCGAGCTGCATCAGCGCGCCCTGCCCCTCGCGGAACAAGTCGGACGTCCCGACCTGCTCGCGGACACGCTGGCGCAGTTGGGCACGGCGTTGCAGCTCTCCGGCCGGACGGATCAGGCGAAGTCGCGGTATGAGCAAGCCCTCTCACTGGTCCGGCAGGCAGCCGACCGTGACCGCGAATCGGTGCTGCTCAACAATATGGGGTTGATCCAGAAGCGCGCCGGCCAGGTGCGCGAGGCCGAGGCCTCATTTCAGGCCGCCCTGTCGATCAATCAGGCGCTCGGTAATTCGCGCAGCCAGGCCGCCAATCTCGTGAACCTGGGGCTCATCGCGGAGGAGGCGGGCCGGCTGGAAGAGGCGCGGAGGCGGTATGAGGCGGCGCTGGCGCTGGATAAGGCGGTCGAGAACCGCGACTCCATCGCCGCAGACCTGGCGAACCTCGCCCGCATCGCCGAGGCGCAGAACCACAAGGACGTGGCGTTGGCCTACGCCAAGCGGGCGTACTGGAGCTATCGGGCGCTGGGAGAGACGACCCGGGCGCTGGCTGAGCTCAATCACGCGCTGGCGCTCTCCCGTTCGCAGGGCCGCCAGGTGGACGCCAAACAACTCCAGAACGAGCTCGATACGCTGCAGGATTCAGGACCGTCCTCCCTCGCGGCTCCACCCTGATCGGGTTCATTGACTTTTCAGATGGTTCTCTCTATTCTGACCCCCGCTTAAATTATCCCGAGCTGTCCAACCTCCGAATGCGCGGTGCGTGGCCCCCTTGGCGGATGGAACCGGTGTGATGAATCGGCGTGGGACATGGTGGGCGGCCCTCTTCTGGGCGGTCTGGTTGGCCGCGCCGGGGCAGGCGACGGCCGTGACCGAGCCGATCGTGGCGGTCACGGTGGTCGCCGAAGGGCTGGTGCCGTTTCAGTCCGACCTGTCGCTGAATGAAGTGCGAGTCCGGGCTCGCGACGAGGCGCGCCGCAACGCCATCGAGCAGGCGGTGGGGGTCTTCGTGCGGGGGAAATCGGTGGTCCACAATTCCCAGATCGTCGATGAGCTGATCCTGTCCGTCGCTCGCGGTGTCATCGAAGAAGAGCAGTGGGTGGAAGAAGGCATTCGGGAGGTCAGGGATGAGAAGCATCCGGGGTCTCCGGGCGCGGCCTACCATGTCAAGCTCAAGGCCCAGGTCCGTCCGGTCAGAGTGGAGCGGCGGGCTGACTTTACGGTGCACGGCTCGCTCGACAAGCAGATCTACCGCAACGGGGAAGAAGCCTCGATCAAGATACGCTCGAGCCAGGCGGCGTATGTGCATCTGTTCAGCGTTACTCAGGATGGGAGCGTCACGCTGCTGCTGCCAAACCGGTTTCATGCCGGATCGCTGCTCGCAGCCGACCAGGATCTCACTTTTCCCGGTGATGGGCTCCGGTCCCTCGGCGTCAAGCTGCGCGTGGTCCTGCCCATGGGCGCCAAGAAAGCGACGGAATATATCAAAGTGATTGCGACCCGGAAACCGATTCGATTGGTCAAAGAGGAGACGGGAGAGGGAGTGTTTCACACGTACTCGGGGACGGAAGGCGGAATGATTCAGGACATCATCAGGCGATTGGCTCAGTTGGATGACGAAGACTGGACCGAGGCAACCTTGCCGTATGAGGTGAGGTGAGAGAGGAAAGGACCGAGGCCGGGCGGGCCGTTGAGGAGGTGACTTGCAGGAACCACACGGGGACACGCGACTCCCGGTGACGCGGAGGATGCTCTCGCTGCTGGCGGCCGGAGTCTTGCTGGCGGGAGAAAGCGGGGTGGCGCTGGCTCAGAGTCACATGGCCGGAGAGGCGGTCGAACGCGTCGGGCTCGGCCAGGTCAACTGGACCACCGGTTGGATCAAGGCCACAGGAGTGGGAGTGCCGCCTGCCGACGGTGGACCTGGAGCCAGGTTGAAGGCTGAGCGGGCCGGCTACGTGGTGGCGCTCCGGAACCTGCTTGAAATCGTGAAAGGCGTGCGCGTGGATGGTGAATCCGTGACGGACGCCTACCTGGTGAAGAACGACGTGATCAGGACCCAGGTCAGCGGGTTCATCCAGGGAGCGCAGATCGTCAAGACGGTCGCTCACCCGGACGGGACCGTAGAAGTGACCGTGAAAATGCCGGTGTGGGGGAGCGAGTCGCTGGTCTCCGCCTTGATGAACGAGAAGGCCATGCAGAGCTATATGCTCTCCCCGGAGGCGGACACGAAGCAGGGGTACACCGGGATCGTCATCGATGCCCGTGGAATGGGGGTCAACCCGGCCTGCTTTCCGGAAGTCCTGGATGAGACAGGGGCGGTGGTGTATGGTCCGGGGACGGTGGATCGAACCGCGGCCGAGAAGAACGGCTTAGTCCAGTACCGTGCGTTGCCCGAGGGTGTCAAGCTCTCGTCGGTGTTCGGGGAGCAGGCCTCGATCATCAGGCCGGTCCAACGCGCATCGCTTCCACGAGAAGGCCGGCGGCCCCTGAGAATCAAGGGCCTCAAGAATTCCGGTCGGCTGAAGGCCAATGTCATTATCAGTGTCGATGATGCCAAGAAGATCAGAGGAGACGCCCAACTCGGAGGGGTGCTGAAGCGTTCCAGGGTGGTCATCGTCACCGATCCGTTGATCGGAGGCATGGAGGGACGCAGCCCGCTTTCCGACCGGCTTATGGCTGCCATGCCTGCCGGAGCCTCGTCGTGAGGGCCGGCCTGTAGCTATCTTTCCTTGGGATCACGGCGGAGCCGCCCGCATCCTCGAAGTGGGTTCCTGGTCTCGGACACTCCTCGTTCGTTCCGCCAACGAAGTCCCCCTGCCTCGGTCCACGACGTGATGCCGGCCCATGCGGGAGCAACCCGCGTTGCGCACCCGATGGCCGGACCGGGGCGTCGCTGGTCGGAGGGGCGTGAAACGGCGGCAGGCTATGCGAGAACAGAGGACCGGGGTCGCCATCGGCATCGGGATCACGCTCCTGCTGATGGGGCTTTACGCGCTTGGGGTATTCGAATGGCTGGAGCTCCGGTCCTACGATCTCCGGTATGCCCTCCTGCCGAGTCACCCGCTTGACACACCGATCCGGCTCGTCCGGATTGATGAAGAGAGCGAGACGAGCCTGGGTGTGCGGGCCCCCGACGTCCCGCGCGCCATGTACGCCGATGCGGTAAAACAGCTCGTACGCGCCGGCGCCGCGCTGATCGCCTTTGACATTATCTTCTCCAATCCGAGAGATCCGGTTGAAGACGAGGAGTTCGGGCAAGCCATCGCGGAGGCCGGCAATGTGGTGCTGGCCCGTTATATCGGCGAAAAAGGCCACAAGACCCCGGTCGCCGTGCTGCGCCAGGGGGAGTTGGGAGAGGCGCTGATCAACATCGAGTTGGACCGCGACGGCATTCTCCGCAGCATCCCTCTGGTGGGCTTGGATTATTCGGGTGAATCCGCGGACCCCGAACCGGTCCTGGCGATGAGCCTCGAGGTAGCCCGGCTCTATCTCGACCCCGAGGGCGACCACGAACTGGACCTCGAGCAGCGCGGCGAGGTCGGCCTCGGGTCCCTCCGCATCCCATACCCGGATGGGCGGATGCGCATCAATTTTTACGGCCCTCCCGCCACCTTTCCCCGCATCCCGTTCTGGAGAGTGGTGAAGGACCAGCTTGCGCCCGGGGAGATTCGCGGGAGGATCGTGCTTATCGGCTCTACTGCCCCCTCGCTGCATGATTCCTATCAGACCCCCCATACGGAGAAACTGGTGGTCGCGCTGACCGGCCAGGCGGAGCGGATGAGAGGGGTCCGGATGGACGGGTTTGAGATCCATGCCAATGCCATCCAAACGATCCTGGATGGGAGCTTTGTCCATCGGAGCAAGGATCAGTGGGGGCTGGTGCCGGCACTGCTGGCGGCGCTGGGGCTGGCCGGCGGCTTGCTTCTGATCTGGAGCGGCACGCGTCCGGTCCTGGTCGCAGTCATACGCGTCGGGCTGTATCTGGGGATCGGGGCGGTGGCGTTCACGCTGTTCTGGTGGTCCCGCTATTGGTTGGACATCGTGCCGCTGTACGCGATGCTCATGGCGCAGCATCTGGGCGGGAGCTCCTACCAGCGCTACCTTGAAGGGCACAAGCGGCGCCAGGTACAGTCCATGTTCGGCCGGTATGTATCGGCTCGGGTGGTCGAGCAACTGGTCCAAAACCCCGACCTGGCCAACCCCAGCGGGCGCAAGGAGCGCCTGACGATGTTCTTCTCCGACGTGCGCGGGTTCACCAGCATGTCCGAGAAGATGGAGCCACAGGACGTGCAGCACCTGCTCAGCGAGTATTTCACCGAGATGACCCACATCCTGTTCAAGCACGAGGGGACGTTGGACAAGTTCATGGGGGACGCGATCATGGCGTTTTTCGGCAATCCGGAACCGCAGCCTGACCACGCCCGTCGCGCCGTGCTGATGGCGTTGGAGATGCAGGAGGCGGTGGCTCGGCTCAACCAGAAGTGGACGGCTGCCGGACGGCGGACCATCGGCGTCGGGATGGGGATCAATACCGGCGAGGTGACGGTGGGCAACCTGGGGTCGAAGGACTTCCTCGACTACACCGTGATCGGGGACGCGGTCAACCTGGCCTGTCGCCTGGAGGAGGGCGCGAAGGCGGGGGAGATCCTCATCACGCAGGCGACCTATGACGACGTCAAAGACGCGGTAGAGGTGGAGCCGCTGGAACCGATCCGGGTCAAGGGAAAGAGCCACCCTATCCCTATTTATCGGGTGCTCCGTCGACAGACCGCCGGCGCTGGGGCTCAGGCCCCCTCCTAGGCGGGCGGCTCCGCGCGCTCAAGGGAGATGACAAGGCCTTCTTCAAGACCCACCCGAACTTCAGCGCGCGGATCAAAGCGGTCCAGAACGTGATCGAGGCACAAGGATTGAAAGCGACCGGTGTGCTGGTGAGCGAGCGATTCGTTCGATTAGGCAGGCGGCTCTGAGACCCTCGACCTGGCGGGTCTACTTGATCGCGACCGCTTTGACCTGCTTGAAGGTGGTCTGGCCCCGAAGGACCTTCTGGATCCCATCCTGCACCAGGGTGGCCATCCCCTCCTGGAGGCCTAAGTTGAGCAGGTCTTCGGTCTTGGCTTTGGACTGGATGAGCCGTTTCATCCGATCCGTGCCCAGCAGCAGCTCGTGGAGGGCGACCCGGCCTTTAAACCCGGTCTTGGCGCAAGGCTCGCACCCCTTCCCGCGGACGAGCTTGAAGTTGCTGTCATACTTGACCCCCAGCTTCTCCCAGTAGTCCGCTCCATAACCGGCGACCATCTCCTCGTACTCCTCCTTCGATCCGCGGTATTCCTCTTTGCAGTTCGAGCAAATCCGTTTGCACAGCCGTTGGGCGAGAACGCCCAGCATGGCGTCTGCGAAGCTGAAGGGGTCGCATCCCATGTCCAGCAGACGGGTCACCGTCTCGACCGAGCTGTTGGTGTGGAGGGTGCTGAGCACCAGGTGTCCGGTCAGGGACGCCTCAATCCCGATATCGGCGGTCTCCTTGTCCCTCATCTCACCCACCATAATCACATCCGGATCAGCCCGCAGGAACGCGCGCATGGCGATGGCAAACGTAAAGCCGATCTTGGGGTGCACCTGCACCTGTCGCAGGCCGAATTGCGTGATCTCGACCGGGTCCTCGCAGGTCCAGATCTTGCGGTCGGGCTTATTGATATGACCTAGGACGGAGTGCAAGGTGGTGGTCTTGCCGGACCCCGTCGGGCCGACGCACAGGATGATCCCGTACGGCTTCTCGGCGATTTTTCTTAGCTCGCGGAGGTTCCGGTCTGAAAAGCTCATTTTGTCCAAAGGCAGCGCCTCGCTGCTCGCCAGGATGCGCATGACCACATCCTCGTTGGCCACCCCCGAGGTCGGCACGGTCGCCACGCGGAGTTCGATCTCCCGCTCGCCGACCTTGAACTTGATCTTGCCGTCCTGGGGTTTGCGGCGCTCGGCGATGTCCAGGCTGGCCATGATCTTGAGACGTGAGACGATCGCCCGGCGGTAACTGGGGGGAATCTTCATATATTCAAAGCAGCTTCCGTCCACGCGGAACCGTACCAACGTCTCACGCTTCTCGCCGTAGGGCTCCACATGGATGTCGGAACTGCCCATGCGATAAGCGTCGGCGATGATCTGGTTGGCCAGCCGGACGATGGCGCTGTCGTTCTCGTCGACCCCGCCGACCGTGGCCTCATCTTGCTGCTCCAGCATCGATTCGCTGATCAGTTCGCCGAGAATGTCCGACACGGACCCTTTGGCGGTCTGGTCCACCTGTCCTCCTCCGGTCGCGATTCTCAACAACTGCACGATGTCGCGTCGGAGGCAGACGGCGAAGCGAATGGTCTGGCCGGGGAAGCTTCGCTTGATATCCTGGACCTTATCCAGGTCGTTGGGGTCGTCGATCAGGATCTCCACGCCGGTCTTGTCCCGCTTGATCGGAGTCCAGTAGTTCTTTTTCAGATAATCAACGTTCAGCGCCTTGAGCAATTCGGGGTCGAGGAACATCCGCTCGTGATACTCGACATGAGGGCACTTGTAGAACTGGCTGAGAGACTTGCCCAGCTCGGCCTTCGGCACTTTATACTTCTCGATCAAGAGCGATTCGAGATCGGCGGATCCTTTGCGAGCCTCGGCGATGGCCGTTTCCAGCTCGGCCTGGGTGATCAGGTTATTGGCCACGAGGTGATCGAATTTAGTGGGGGTCTTCTTGGCCAGTTTGCGCAGGTTGAAGAACGCGATGCCCAACCCTTTGGCGATTTCCGCGACCGAGTCCTCGTCCTTCTTTGTAAAGCGCGCGCCGCTCTTCTTGTTGAGCAGTTGGATGACGCCCATGAGATATTTGTTCTCGGCGACGATGGGGTAGGTCAGGACCTGCTTCGTCTTGAAGCCGGTCTTCTTGTCCCATGAACTGTCGTGCACGAGGGAGGGATGGATGCCGGCCAGTTCCGTCTTGCTGTAGGCGTCGCCGAGGTTGATCGGGCGGAGGTACTTCGCGGTGAATCCGGCGAGGCTCTGCTCGCCAATCGGTGTCCTGATCTCTTCAATCGTGTCGTTGTGTGGAATCCGAGCGAAGATCTCTTTCTTTTCGGTGTCGCAGGCGTAGAGAGTGAGGCGCTCAGCGTCGAACAGGCTGAGGATATCCTTCTGGAGGTCGACGAGAATGTGGTTCAGTTCCTGGGCCGCATGGATCTTGTTCGTGATGAGTTTGACCTGTTCGGCATAGGCGACCTTCTGCTGGAGTTCTTGCACATTTTCCGGCAGGACCTTCGTGAACATCGCTT
>Ga0134112_10000193_pt1 | contig 15040 bp, 15 predicted proteins | sample 15_D_Rain_40_5_1_FD_128867 | JGI IMG/M metagenome (GOLD analysis project Ga0134112, IMG submission 128867) | Grasslands soil microbial communities from the Angelo Coastal Reserve, California, USA - 15_D_Rain_40cm_5_11112015 | ecosystem: Environmental > Terrestrial > Soil > Grasslands ... | reverse complement strand
CGCGTCCGCTTCGGTCCGCTCTACGAATTCATCTGGCCCAGCGGCATCGGGCCTCGTGTCGCCGAGCCCGCGCTGCTCCTGATCGACCCGTATCCCTGGTCGGCGCCCTACGAGGAGGTACGGCTCAAGGGGCGAGGCGGCGCTCGATGATCGGCGGTGGCGATATTGCTAGCGGCCCCACGATCACCCCACTCCAGGGAAATAGGGTGACGCAATATATCGAAGAGTAGCTTCTGCATTTCGATCAGGCCGGTTCGGAGGCCATCGTGCGTCTTCCACCAGTGGTCAGGGTCGAACTCGGAGTACGTCGTGGGGCGGACGATGATTTTCGCCCGATGCCCCGGCATCGAGCGCCGAAGCACGCGATGCAGACGCCGCGAATGATCGCGCATACTCACGACGACGACCGAGCGATACTGGTGACGATCACACCACTCCAGAAGCGCTCGCGCCTCTTCCTGCGTCCCACCCGCGCTGGGAATCCGTTCTATGTTCACGACCCCCAGCGCTTTCAGCTGGCTGATCGATCGTGACGCCCTGTCTTCGTATGGGATACCGCGCCGGGCGAACTCCCGAGCGACTGAGTCGGGAGGGTTGACGAACACCGCGACTCGTCGGGCTATACCGCCGCGGACCAGATCGGCGGCTTCGAGAACCCCGGCCGAGGCCGCCCAAGCAGACACGACGATGACGTCCGCCGGCTCGACCGGCGCCTCGACGACGAGAGACCGTCCGGCGGCGCGCAAAATTGGTTCTCGAATACCGCGCAGGCCGATCACGAGAGCAACGCTCAAGGCGACGATGGTGAGACCGCCGAGCCATCGATGCCATCGCCTGATCATGATCCGACTCGGCGTCGACTCGTCATGAAGCTCGGCACCGCCAGGCCGACGAAACCTACGAACGTCGCGACGTAGTCGCCGATCGAGTACTGGCGCACCGCCGAGTAGATCCCGATGGGCAGCGCGAACGCCCACGTGATCACGATGGCGCCGACCGAGAGCGCCATGGTCAACCACAGTCGGTCGGCGATCACCGCCGAGACCGGCTTGCCCCACTCGAGCGCCATGCCGAACTCGCCGCGGAGCACGAGCTTCATCCAGCGCAGGTACTGCACCCACACCGGCTGGTTCAGGCCGTACTGCTCGCGCAAGGTGTCGGCGAGCTCCTGCGACATCGTGGTCCCCGACGAGGTCATCTGGGCGATGTACGCGGTCACGTAGTCGCCGGGCGGGAGCTGGATGATGACGAAGGCGAGGATCGAGATGGCCCAGCTGGTCAGCACGGCGAGCAGCAGCCGGCGCACGATGTAGCTCAGCACGCGAACTCCGCCTGGATCGGCCGAGGGGTCATTGACACCGGGGAGATCCTACTGCTAGCTTGTGACCGGTCACAAGGCCTCACCCCGGGGCGGGTGCCACGAATGACGGTCTCGCTCAAGAAGAAGCGCGCGACGATCAGAGACGTGGGCCGCCGCGCCCTCGTCTCCCATCAGACGGTCTCGCGCGTGATCAACGGCGAGCCGTCGATCGCGCCGGCGACCCGAGCCCGCGTCGAGCGCGCCATCGCCGAGCTCGGCTTCCATCCCAACCACGTCGCGCGCAGCCTCGCGAGCCGCAAAACGTACACGGTCGGCGTCGTGATAGGCGACGTCGCCAGTCCGTTCTTCCCCGACGTCGTGCGCGGGGCCGAGGACGTCCTCTCGCCGCTGGGCTACAGCCTCTTCCTCGCGAGCAGTCGGCGCGATCCCGAGGTCGAGCGCCGCAACGTCGAGCACCTGCTCGAGCGCTGCGCCGACGGCCTGATCCTCGGCACGCCGCGGAGCCGGCCCGACGAGCTCGCGGCCCTCGGGCGACGCGCCGGAGTGCCGATGGTGTTCTTGAACCGCGCGGTCCGCGGCCGCCACGTCGCGTCGGTGTGGGTCGATTGGCGGAGCGCCACCGCGGAGGTCGTCGGCTACCTCGCCGGGCTCGGCCATCGGCGAATCGCGCTCGTCGTTCCCTCGCGTGACGAGGCGCCGTTCGCCAGCCGCGAGGACTGGTACGCGCAGGCGCTCGCCCGCCGCGACCTGGCACCCCCGCCGTCGCTGATCGTCCGCGAGCGCATCTCGATCGAGGGGGGCCACCGCGCCGGGCTTCGCTTGCTGTCGCTGGACAAGCCACCGACCGCGGTGCTCTGCCACAACGACACCATGGCTATCGGGATCTTGCAATCGTGCGCCGAGCGGCGGGTGCGCGTCCCGCGCGATCTCTCGATCGTCGGCTGGGACGACGTGCTCTACGCCAGCCTCGTCACACCGCCGCTGACCACCGTGCGAGTGCCACGCGACGAGCTCGGCCGCGCCGCCGCCGCTACGTTGCTGGACCTGATGGCCGGCCGGACCGCCGGCGAGCCCGGCCCCTTGCCGCTGCAACTCATCCGCCGCCAGAGCTGCCGCCGGATCGGGCGCAGCCTCGAAAGGACACGTTCATGAGCGATCACGACGGAGTGGAGCCCACGCCAGAGTCGTCCAGCCCGCATCCCACACGACGCAGCGTGCTGCAGGCCGGGCTCCTGGCACTCGCGGCGACCCATATGCCCGACAGCCTGGTGTCGCGGTCCCTCGCGCAGGGTGCCAAGCCGAGCACCAATCTCGCCGGCAAGCTCCCGGTGCTGCTGGAGAACCAGCAGAAGGGCAACTATCGGGTCCACCTGGACCCGTCCGACCAGGGCGCCGACGTGGGCCTCTTCTGCAACCAGAGCTTCGACAAGGATCCGGAGATCGCGAGGTGGCTCAGCACGCGCGAGTTCCTCATTGCGCTGTCGCACGGCATCGACCGTACCCCGATCAACGAGACGTTCGTGCTCGGTCTCGGTCAGGTCGCCTCGGCGGCTGGTGAGCGCACGCTGTACTTCCCGGGGCCCGAGTACAAGATGCTGCACGTCGGGTACGACGTGAAGAAGGCCAACGAGATGGTCGACGCGTTAGGCCTCACCAGGAAGGACGGCGAGGGCTACCCGCGCCGACGGCGGCGGCCGGCTGCGGCTGGCGCTCACGACGTACCTCGGCTTCCTGCCGTTCACGCGCATCGCGGAGATGATCGTCGAGCAGTGGAGGAAGATCGGCATCCGCGGCGAGGTGCAGGAGATGGAGCGGGGCCTGGCCACCGCGCGTATGCGCGCCAACGAGCACCAGATCTACTTCGAGACCCAGTGGGGCGCCGACAACATGTACGGTCAAGAACAACCTGGGCAACGTGCCCGAGCGGCTCTGGAACAGCGCGGTGAGCGACAACCCGCACGTCGCCCACACGGAGACCTGGTACTTCAAGAGCTAGCCGAGGGCCCGGGGGGCTCGAAAGGCCCCCCGCGGCCTCAGCGCGCGGCCTCGACGAGCTTTCTCAGCTCGGTCAGGACCGCCTGGCCGGCGCGGAAGAGGCCGGAATACGGGCCGGAGGCCGAGTACGCGGAGGCGGCGTCGGTCTCGATGACTCGCACGTCCTGAAAGGTGCGCAGGTAGAAGCGGACCTTCCCCTTGGCCGGGTACGGGTAGGCTGCCGTCGGCACCGCCCGGTCGTGATGGGCTTCGGCGGCCCTGACGAACCGCTGCGCCGCCATGCGGACGGGCTCGTGAGCCGAGCCGCCGATGATGCCGAAGCTCGCGGTGGTGTACAGGCTCGCCGATCCGTTCAGCGCCGAGACGATGGTCGCGGTGGTGTCGTCGATCGGCCAGTCCATCGCCACGCCGAACACGCGGGGGTACTCTTTCGTCGGCTTGAACCCGTGCAGCGACGCCGAAGACGAAAGAAACGTGATCCGGAGCTCACGCATGGCTTGCGCCGAATCCCGAGGAGAATCCTGAGCGCGACAGATGCCGGGGGAAAGGCCCGCAAGCAAACCGATGATCAGCACGCGGCCGATGATCCTCATAGACCCGCCTCTCGAGGGTGGTAGGACCACGCTAGCACAGCAGGTCTGATGTCTCGGAATTCTACGAACTACAGGTTTCGCGGAGCGACAACCGGCCGGTCACGATCGCGGGGTTCCGCGCGTCACCACCACGCCGAGCGGATCGACCTCCGGCGGACGGATGCACAGGAAGCCCGCGTCGTCGATCCACCAGCCCGGCCGACCCGTGTCGCCGCTGGTGTGCGGGATCGGGCCGGCGCCCTCGACGTCGACGGCGGCCGGCGGCTCGATGCGCAGCCGCAGCAGATGGCGACGGCCTGACGGGACCACCGAGCGGTCGCCGCGCGGCGGCTCGACGCGGACCGAGATACGGCCCGGCTCGGTGGCGCACACGATCGTCGTCAGCCCGCAGATGCCGCCCCGATACGCGTTCGAGTGTCCGTCGTCCTCGTAGAGCTCCAAGCGCGAGGCGCCGAGCGGATAAATTTGGAGGATTAGCTCGTCCAGCGGGCGCTCGCCGGTGTGCTGCACGGGCGGGCCCAGCGGCAGGATCGCGCCGGCTCGCACCAGCAACGGTAGGCGATCGAGCGGCGCCGCGAGCGTGATGCCGCCCGGGCCGGCGTGGGAAGCCGATCAGGAAATACCAAGTGAGGGCGGGCGCCTTTGCCGCGTACTCGATCCGCACGCCGTTGTCGGAGCGCCCCACCGCGAGCAGCGCGTCGCTGGCGTTGTAATCTGCAGGGCTCTCATCGCCATAGCAATCGCCGGAGCTCCGTGTCCGTCAGCGGCATTCTCTCCACGCGAACCCCCGCCCCGGTCAGCGCATCCTCGACCGCCGACGCGACGACCGCCGCGACCGGCAGCGCGCCGGACTCGCCGACTCCCTTGACGCCGAGCGGATTCAGGGGCGACGGCGTCTCCAGGTGGTCGATCACGACCGGCGGGACGTCGTCGCTCCGGGGCAACGCGTACTCCATGAAGGTGGCGTTGAGCGGCTGGCCAGCCGCGTCGTACCGGATCTCCTCGAGCAGCGCGCCGCCGATGCCGAGCGCCACCGCGCCGTGGATCTGTCCCTCGACGATCGTGGGATTGATGAGCCGCCCGCTGTCGTGGCTCACCCAGTAGCCGAGCAGCCGCACGCGGGCCGCTTCCCGATCGACCTCGACCAGCGCGACGTGGGCGCCGCTCGAATACGCGATGTCCGGCGGCTGGAAGAAGTGCGTGGCCTCGAGCCCGGGTGCCACACCGGACGCCGACGAGGCCAGCGCGGCCGTGGACGCGAGGCGGCCGAGCTCGACCTGCCGGTCCGGGCGGGCGCGCTCCGCGAAGAGCGTGCCGTGCTGCTGAATCTCGTCTTCCGCGACGCCGAGCGCCTGCGCGGCGAGGCGCACCGCCTTCGCGCGCAGCTCGCGCGCGGCCAGCGCGACGGCGCTGCCGCCCACGACCGCGGCGCGGCTGGCGAACGTGCCGATGCCCTGGGCGATCCCCAGGGTGTCGCCGCCGATGACCGAGACGTCCTGCGGCGTCACGCCGAGCTCGCCGGCGGCCACCTGCGCCAGGGTCGTCTCGAGCCCCTGCCCTTGCGACGGCACGCCGGTGAAGACGGTGATGCGTCCGGCCGCATCGGCGCGCACGGTCGCGGCTTCGAACGGGCCCACGCCGGTCAGCTCGACGTAGCAGGCGACGCTCAGGCCGAGCGGCCGACCTTCCTCGCGAGCGCGACGACATTCCTTCACGAGGCGCTCGTAGTCTGCCATCTCGAGCGCGTGGCGCAGGACCGCCGGATAGTCGCCGCTGTCGTAGATCACGTTGCCCGAGCCGCGGTAGTTCGGCAGGCCGACGTCGTACGGCATGTCGGAGGGCTGGACGAGATTGGCGAGGCGAACGGCGGCGCGATCGCGCCCGGTCTCGCGCGCGATCAGGTCCATCACCCGCTCGATGACGAACACGGCCTGCGGCTGGCCGGCGCCCCGGTACGGCGTCACCGGCACGCGATTCGTGTAGACGCTCTCGAAGGTGACTTCGATGCTGGGGACCCGGTACGGGCCCGCCAGCATCGACGCGCTCAGCAGCGGCACCACCAGACCGCGCGGCGTGTAGGCGCCGGTGTCGTGGGTGAAGCGATCGCGCAGCGCGAGCAGGTGGCCCTCGCCGTCGAAGCCGACCTCCACCGTGTGGAGCTGGGTCCGCTCCTGCGTGGCCGCCAGCATGTGCTCGATACGCTCTTCGAGCCATCGCACCGGCCGGCCCAGACGCAGCGCCAGCAGCGGGATCAGCACGTCCTCGGGGTAGACGATCAGCTTGGCGCCGAAGCCGCCGCCGACGTCGGGCGCCAGCACGCGCACGCGATGCGGCTCGAGCCCGAGCAGATCGCAGATGAACTGCCGCACCTGATGGGGAACCTGCGACGACGCCCAGACGGTCAGAAGCCCGGCCATGGCGTTGTACTCGGCCACGAGCCCGCGTGTCTCAATCGGCTGGCCGCTCGCGCGCCCGATGCTCAGGGTCAGGCGCGCGCGCCGAGGCGCGGCCGCGAGCGCCGCCGTCACGTCGCCCCGCGCGAGCGTCACGCGGCCCGCGAGGTTGTCGGGAACGTCGTCGTGAACGCGCGCGGGGCCGGGCGCGATCGGCTCCTGTACCGACGGCAACGGCTCCCAGGCGACGTCGATCCGCTCGCGCGCGTCTTCCGCGGCGTCGCGGCGCTCGGCCACCACGACCGCGACCGCCTCGCCGACGAACCGCGCGCGGTCGGCGGCGAGGAGCATGAAGTTTTTGCCGCGCAGCGCCGCGTGCGGCGGCACGATCGGCAGCGGGCACGCCGCGTCGCCCAGATTGGCGAACGTGAGCACGCCGACCACTCCGGGACTCTTCAGCGCGCGCGTGGCGTCGATGGCGCCGATGCGAGCGTGGGCGTGTGGGCTGCGGAGGATAGCGGCGTGCAGCAGACCCGGCAGCGTGATGTCGCCGACGTAGCGGCCGCGGCCCCGCACCAGACGCGGATCCTCCTTGCGGAGGAGCCGGTCGCCGATGAACTTCACCGGATCGCTAGACCTGGCCCAGGCGCGGATGCTCGAACATGGGGATGGCGACGGACCACGGGGCCATCCGCTTGCGGATCTTCTTCAAGAATTCGGGAAAGACGCGCATCTCGTCCTCGGGGGTGTTGCCGCCCAGGCCCGCCTCGCACGAGATCCGGTCGGCGTCGATCTCGGCCGGCGTGGCGCTGCCGCCCTCGATCGCCAGCCAGAGGTTGCGGTAGCCGCGGAACTCGACGTTCTCGATCATCGTAGTGACGGCGGCCTCGATGTTGCGCACGGTCTCGGGGGTGAACGACGGCGCCCAGGCGTCGAGGCACTGCCAGCCGAATGCGATGTGGCGCACCTCGTCGCGCAGGATCAGCTCCATCAGCCGGCGCACGGCCGAGTTGGTCGCCTTGTGCACGGTGGCCTTGAAGACGTCGATCAGGATCTCCTCCGCCGCGCAGACGAGGCTGGCGAAGATGCCCTCGAGCGAGGTCTCGGGGTCGAACGCCATGCGGCGCACGCCGTGCGTGCCGACGGCGCCGGCCGTCGGCGGATTCTGCGGCTGCGGAAAGTAGCGGCCCAGACGCTCGGCCATGAGCCACGAGGCCTCGGCGTGGCGCCCTTCTTCCATGGTGCGCATCGTGAAGAAGAACTGGAGATCCGGCAGCCGGCGCTCGAGGCAGAAGCGCAGCAGCAGCGCCGGGCTCTCCGAGATCGCGCCGTATTCGCCCCACGTGCGCCGGCTCCAGTACATCTGCGCGGCCAGGAGCTGCTCGGCGCTGTAGCGCTCGGGGTGCAGCTCTTCCCAGGGGATGTCGATCTGCGGGTCCCATTCGAGCGTCTTCGCCCGCCGCCACAGCTCCCATACGTCGGGCATCGCCGACGCAAGCGGTAGCGGATAGCGCTGTTCGAGCACGTACGCTCCGGTGCGCTCCTTCTCGATGAGCATGGGTCGCCCCTGTCCTCTACAGCGTGCCGAGCTCGGCGTGCTCGACGCGGGGCAGATCGAGCTTCCACGCGGCGAACCGCTCGCGCACCTGGGCGATCGTGGCGCGCAGGACGCCCCGCTCCTGCGACGGCGTCGAGGCGCCGAGACCGTGGCGGGCCGTCTCCGCCTCGGCAGCGAGCCACGGCTCGCGGCTCTTCTCGGGCAAGAGCCAGGTGTTCCGGTATCCGGCGAGGAGGACGTGGGCGAGCAGATCGCTCACCGCGGCGACGACCGCCGCGCGCCCACGGGCGTCGAGCCCCGGGACGCGGCTGCCCAGGAACGCCCATGCGAACGCCACGTGGCGCCCGCGATCACACGCGATGAGCCGGAGCGCGGCGCGCACGACTTCGTCCTTCGCGTGCTGCAGATGGCTCAGATGCAGGTTGAGATCGAGCTGGTCGTCGAGCGCGCCGAGCGCGGCGACGTACGCCTCGACCGGCAGGTCGCCGTCGAGCGCGGTCTGAGCGAAGGGATGGTTGGAGACGCGCGCCAGACCCGGCTCGCCGGGGTCGGCGGTATAGTCGCCGAAGCGCTCGGCCAGCATGTGACAGACCTCGAGGTGCTTGGCCTCTTCGGCCGGACGGAACGACAGGAACAGCTTCGCGTCCATGCCCAGCGAGCCGGATTCCAGGCAGAAGCGGATCAGCAGTGCTGTGCTCTCGGTCAGGCCCGGATAGACGCTCCAGGCGCGCCGGCTCCAGGTGCGGCTGGCGGCCTCGCGTGCGGTCCGGTCGTAGCGCGCGGGATCGAAGCGATCCCACGCGATGTCGGTCTCCGGGTCCCAGTGGAGCCCCTTGCTCTGGCTGTAGAGCTCGCGGAGCGCGGGGACCTCGGGCGCGAACTGGAGCGGAAAGCGCCGCTCGACGAATCGCTTCTCCTGCGCCTGATACGCGCGGAGCAGCCGAGCCGAGTGTTCGAGCGCTTCGCTCATCGCGCGCCTAGTCTACGCGGCCGACAATCGCGAGGCAAAGCGGTCGCCCGGCGCCGTCCGAAATCCCGCTTGACAGGTCCGCGAGGCGCGCTGTACGAGGGGGCGGCGGCGGCTCGCGGCCGCTGAAGGCGAGGTGATCGGCAGCTTCGGAGAACCGACCGTTCCGTAGCTTGCGCTGTGCACTGCGGTGGACTCGACGCGGAGGTGGAAACCCATGTGCAAACTGTGTGATGAAGGCAATCCGCAGACCCATTCCAGTTCACGGCGCGATTTCCTGAAGGCGACGGCCGCGACCGGCGTCGCCGCCGCCGGCGTCGACCTGTTCCGGCCGCGCCCCGCCGCGGCGCACGACTCGGACTCGGACGTGCCGGAAGACACCGGCCGGCGGGGCCGGCGCTACGTCATCCGCGGCGGATCGGTGATGACGATGGACCCGAGCATGCCCAACAAGGGCGACTGGGCCCAGGCCGACGTGCTGGTCGAGGGCAAGAAGATCGTCGCCGTCGGGGGGGACCTGCACGCGGGCGGCGCGGCCGAGATCGACGCGCGCGGCAAGATCGTCATACCCGGCTTCATCGACACCCACCACCATCAGTTCGAGACAGCGCTGCGCAGCTTTCTCACCAACGGCGTCCTGATCAACGACGGCTCGAACACGCTGAGCGCGGCTCGCACGTATTTCGAGCTCATCCTGCTCACGTTCGCGCCCAAGTACCGGCCGGAGGACGTCTACATCAGCGAGCTATTCGGCGGACTTGCGCAGCTCGACAACGGCGTCACGACGGTGCACGACGTCTCGCAGATCCATCACTCGCCGATGCACTCCGACGCCGCCATCCAGGCCCTGTTCGATACCGGGCGCCGTGCCGCCTTCGGCTATTTCGAGAGCGCGGGCGCGGTGTTTCCTCCCTTCCCCAATCCCAAAAACCAGTATCCCGACGACGCGTTCCGCATCAAGCAGCAGTGGTTCTCCTCGAGCGACCAGCTCGTCACCATGATCATGGGTGGCGAGGTCTACCTTCCGGGCTACGAGAAGGCCTGGAATATCGGGCGCCAGCTCGGGCTCCAGGTTGGGGCGCATATCCTCTCTCCGTTCGGCATTCGCCCCACCCTGGACTTGCTCGCCCAAGGCCACGGTGGCGACACCGGAACACTCAAGCTCGGACCCGACAACCTCTTCATCCACATGACCGGGATGTCCGACCAGGGCTGGCAGGGGGTCAAGGACCACGGCGTGCAGGTCTCGGTCGCCTTCCCGATCGAGATGAACATGCGGCACGGCGAGCCGCCGATCCTCAAGCTGCAAAGCCTGAGCATGGAGCCGTCGCTGAGCACGGACGTCGAGGTCACGATGACGGCGGACTTCTTCACCCAGATGCGTTCCGCCATGACCATGCAGCGCATGCTCGTGAACCAGATGATCCTCGAGCAGGGAAATTTCTATCCGCCGAATCAGTGGCCGACGCCGGCCCCCGGTACGCCGCCGCTTCTCACCGTGCGCGACGTGCTGCGGTTCGCCACGATCAACGGTGCCAAGCACCTGCGGCTCGACGGCAAGACCGGCTCGCTCACGCCCGGGAAAGAGGCGGACATCATCATCCTCGACGCCACCGCGCTCAATGTCGCGCCGCTGAACAATGTGCCCGGCGCGGTCGTCTCGCTGATGGACCGCACCAACGTCGAGACCGTGATCGTCGCGGGCAAGATTCGCAAGTGGCAGGGGCGGCTGCTCGACGTCGACCTGCCTCGTCTGCGCCGCCAGCTCGAGGCTTCGCGCGACTTCATCTTCCACGCGGCGGGTATTCCACAAGATCTGTTCGGCGCCAGCTAGTTGGCGGCAGGCGGCGGGAAAGGCCCAGATAGACCTCTTCCGGCAACCTGCTCTACTTTAGGGCGGCTGTGGCTTGCAGACGACGAACGAGGATCTCAGCGCGGTGAGCCGCAGACGGCCGTCGTCCACGATGGTCATCTCGATGATGGCCGGGGGTGCCGCCTTCCGCCACGGGAGCTCCGACAGGATCGCGATCGAATAGGCGTCGCCCGCGTCGCCTCTCCGTACCTGCGCGTCGTAGGCCCAGAACGAGCGCTGCTCGCGCTCGTACGACAAGTAGTTGCAGCGCGTCTCGATCACTCGCCAGGCGAACTCCTGCACCGGTCGCGGCACGCGCGGTTCAGGGGCGAACAAGATCCTCGAGCCGGGCACAGGCGCGAAGCCGGCCAGAGCGCACAGCAGTGCGACGAGGATCGCCAGACGGCTCAGTTCGACTTGCTCACCGGCCTGATCCGGCCTCCGCTGCTCTCGTAGTCGCGAACGGCTCGTTTGAGATCTGAATACTCCTCGCAGGGCAAGAAGCAGAGCTTGTCGAGCACGGCGAGATGCTCCTTCGCCTTGGGTAGATCGCCCAGCACGAGGTAGGCCTCGCCGATGTACTCGTGCGCGCCCCGGTGCTTGGGGTCGATGGCCAGCGCCTTCTCGTAGATCGGAATGGCCTTGGCCGCCTCGCCGCTCTGGCGTGTGCTGTAGGCGAGCCAGTTGTACGCGTTCGCGTTCCGATCGTCCTTGGCGATCAGCGCCTCGAAGAGACGGATCGCCGCCGCGTAATTCCCGCGCTTGACGGCGGCGACGCCTTCGACGTACGCGGGGTCCTCCGGAACCGCCGAGCTAGGCTTGCCGGGATCGGCCACGACGGAGCCCGCCGTCCCGAGGAGCAGTCCCACGAGCAGGAGAGATCCCGCCAGTCGCATAAGCCTACCTCCTTCTCTAGGGAATCGAAGACTCGATCAAGAGGTTCCCGTGAGCGGCACCGCGCTGTAGTCGGCGTGGCGAAGCCGGCGCTTGCCCAGGCGCGTGATGCGGAGACGAGCACCGCAGTGCGGATCCGGGCTCGCGATCTCGGTGTCGGTCGTCATCCAGTCGTTCGGATGCGTCGGGCGCTGCTTGGCCGGGATGAACGGGAGCACCGCGAGCATGGCGTAGAGCGAGAACGACGGCTCGCGCTCGGGTGGAAAGACGATGCGCCCGCCGATCACGTCGAACGTGTCACCGGGCCGGGCGTGCATCACGAAGGGCTTGCCGGTCTCGATCACTTCCACACGCAGGTCGTAGAGCTCGAATTCGTCGTTGCCCGTCTGGCTCATCGGCTCTCCCTCGGCGCGGGCGGCGCGTCGGCATAGGGCCCGTCGAGCGGCGCGCCGCCGGCGTTCTGGTTCTTCCACATGATCGCGGTGTGCGGACCGTCCTCGACCCGCTCGAGCTCGTAGCAGTCGCCGCGCGGCCCCGTCGCCTTCGCGACCACCCGCGAGATCGCGGCCCGATCGCCCTCGTCGAGCGCCACGTCCGGCGTGAGGCCGTCGAGATGCTCGGCGGTGCGCGCGCCGACCAGCGCGGCCGCGACGCCCGGCTTGTCGAGCACGAACCGGATCGCGACGCTCGCGATCGCGACGCCACGGCGCCTCGCGATCGCAGCAAGCACGGCCAGGAGCTCCTGGAACCGCCGCCAGCCGCCGAAGTCGTCGATGATCAGCCGGTACTTGACGAGCGAGCGGTTGGCGAACGGCGGTCGGGGCTCTGGCGCCCCGAGCCAGCGCTCGGCGATAAAGCCCCCCGCGAGCGTCCCGTAGCAGAAGAGCTTGATGCCGTGCGCGGCGCAGAACGCGGCCAGCCCGTTCTCGGGCCGGTGATCCAGCACCGAGTATTGGAGCTGGTTCGTCGCGACCGCCACGCCGCTCGCGACGATCTCCGCCAGACGCGCCGTGTCGAAGTTGGTGGTGCCGACGAGCTCCACCTTGCCGGCCGTTCTCAGGTCGTCGAGCCAGTGCATCGCCTCCACGTAGCCGGGCACGCGGTAGTCCCACCAGTGGAGCTGCACGAGGTCCAGCCGCTCCTGGCCCAGACGCGCGAGTGACGTGTCCACGATGCGCTCCACGTCGGAGCGCTTGAGGCGCGGCAGCGCGGCGAGGTCGGGCACGAGCTTGGTCGACACGCGCAGCCGGCGCGCGTGGTCGGGGTGGCGACGGCGGAAGTCGCCGATCAGCTGCTCCACGCCAACATAGTGATCCGCGCAGTCGAAGAGGGTGATGCCGGCCTCGACGAAGCGACGCATGTCGTCGATGGCCCCCTCGCGCGCGTACGGTGCGCCGTGGCGCTCCGCGAGCTGCCAGTTGCCCTTGGCGATGCGCGAGACGACGAACCCCGGGGCCAAGGTCACGAGTTCGGGCGCCATGGCTGTCGCCCGATGTTACCCTGTCCCACCATGGCCGGCCGACCGCTTCGCCCCCCGCGCATCGAGCTCGCGCCCGGGCTCGAGGTCCCGCGGGTGCTCACGGGCCTGTGGCAGGTCGCCGACATGGAGCGCGACGGCAAGCCGCTCGATCCGGACGCCGCCGCCTTCGCGCTGGGCGAGTACGCCGACGCAGGGTTCGACGTGTTCGACATGGCCGACCACTACGGCAGCGCCGAGATCCTCGTCGGCCGATATATCGCGAAGACCGACCCCGCCGGCGCGAGGGCATTCACCAAGTGGTGCCCGCTTCCCGGGCCGATGACGCCGGGTGTCGTTCGCGAAGGGGTCCAGCAACGTCTGGAGCGCCTCGGCCTCGCGCGTATCGACCTGTTGCAGTTCCACTGGTGGGACTATCGGCATCCCGGATACGTCGACGCCATGCTCGAGCTCGATCGACTGCGCCGCGAGGGTCGGATCGGCCAGCTCGGCGTGACGAACTTCGACAGCGATCATCTCCGCCTGCTCGTCAAGCACGGCATGCCTGTCGTCTCGAACCAGGTGTCGTTCTCGCTGCTCGATCGCCGGCCGGCCGGCCGCATGACGCAGGTCTGCCGCGAGACGGGCGTGAAGCTCCTGGCCTACGGCGTTCTCGCCGGCGGCTTCCTCAGCGATCGCTGGGTCGGTCGAACCGAGCCGACGGACATTCCCGACTGGAGCAAGTCGAAGTACAAGCGCTTCATCGACGCGGCCGGCGGCTGGAGCGTGTTTCAGGGAGTCCTCGCGGCGGCGAAGACCATCGCGGTCAAGCACGGCGTCTCGGTCGCCAACGTCGCCGCGCGCTGGGTGCTCGAGCAAGAAGCCGTCGCCGCGGTGATCATCGGCGCGCGGCTCGGCGAGCGCGAGCACCGCGGTGATAACCTTGCGCTGTTCGGGTTCGCGCTGGACGACGCGGACAAGGCCCGTCTCGCCGACGCGCAGTCAGCGATGCGCGAGCTTCCTGGTGATTGCGGTGACGAGTATCGCAGGCCGCCGTTCCTCACCGCATCCGGCGACCTGAGCCACCACCTGGCGGGGCTGCCGCGAGTCTTCGAAGCGCGAGCGGGCCGCGTCCGTCCCGAGCGCAGGACCGTCGATTCCGGTTCCCGGTGGGAGCCGATCGCGGGCTACGCGCGCGCGGTGCGAGCCGGAAGCCGCATCCTGGTCAGCGGCACCACCGCGACGCACGGCGAGGGCATGGTCGTGTGTCCGGGCGACGCGGAAGGACAGACCGTCTACATCCTCGACAAGATCGGTGCCGCGATCGAGGCGCTCGGCGGTGAGCTCGAGGACGTGGTCCGCACGCGGGTCTACGTGCGAGACGCCGCGTGCGCGGACGCGGTGGCCCGTGTCCACGGGCGCTATCTCGGTGCGGTGCGCCCGGCCAACACGCTCGTGGCAATCGCCGGACTCATCGGCGGATACGAAGTCGAGATCGAAGCCGAGGCCGAGGTCGGCCGATGAGCTCGCGAAAGTTCGTCTCCACCGGATCGCCCTGGGAAGCGCTGGCCGGCTACTCGCGGGCCGTCGTCGACGGCCGCTGGGTGTTCGTCTCCGGCACCGTGGGCTACGACCTGCGCGCGAGCACGTGGCCGCCGACCTCGGCGGCGCAGGCCGAGCAGTCGCTCGACATCGTCGAGCGTGCGCTGCGCGATGCCGGCGCCGCGCTCCTCGACGTGGTGCGCGTGCGGGTCTACGTTCCGGACCGCGCCGACGTGGAGGCGGTGTCCGCGGTGGTCAAGCGACGACTCGGCGCCGCGCGCGCGGCCAACACGACGGTCTGCGCGCCGCTGGCGGTCGAGCAGGCCAAGGTCGAGATCGAGGTGACGGCGCTCAAGCCTCCGGGGCGCCGGCGCGCCGCGCCCCGTAGTCGCGCGCGGCGCCGGCCGCGCTGACCAACCCCGCGGCGAGGTCGGCGTCGATGCGACTCTTCGCACGCCGCGCGGGTTCG
>Ga0134112_10000163_pt1 | contig 15874 bp, 10 predicted proteins | sample 15_D_Rain_40_5_1_FD_128867 | JGI IMG/M metagenome (GOLD analysis project Ga0134112, IMG submission 128867) | Grasslands soil microbial communities from the Angelo Coastal Reserve, California, USA - 15_D_Rain_40cm_5_11112015 | ecosystem: Environmental > Terrestrial > Soil > Grasslands ... | reverse complement strand
TCATCCAGATCGCCGAGCTAGGGGGTGTCCACGCCGTGTCGTTCGTCCTCGTGGCGGTGAACACCGCGGTCGCGGGCTGTCTCGTGCTGCCGTGGCGAGGGGCTCTCGCCGGGGCGGCGCTCGCCGGGACGCTGCTCGCGGCGACGCTCGCGTTCGGGAGCGCGAGGCTCGCCGAGCCGGCGCGGCCGGGCGAGGTCACCGTGGCCATCGTGCAGCCGTCGATCGAACAGCCGCTGAAGTTCGATCCGACCCACGCGCCGACGACGCTCGGGATTTACACCTCGCTGACCCGGCTCGCGAGCGCCGAGCACCCGGACCTGGTCGTGTGGCCGGAGACGGCGACGCCTGCGGCGCTACGGGGGGACTCGCGCCTCCTCAACACCCTGATCGCCCTGTCGAGAACCGTCAAGGCGCCACTCCTCGTGGGCTCGATCGACGTTAAGGAAACGACTCCACCGAGACTGACTAATTCAGCGTTTCTATTAACGGAACGTGGGATTGTCGACAGGTACGACAAGATCCACCTCGTCCCGTTTGGCGAGTTCGTCCCGCTCTCGGGCCTGCTCGGGTTCATCCGGGGCTGGGCCGAGTTCATCTCCGAGCTCGATCCCGGCGCGAACGCGGTGGTATTCCAGGGTCCGCCCGCCCCGTTCGGTGTCGTAATCTGTTACGAGGGGATCTTCCCCGAGCTCGTTCGCGAATTTGTGAGAGGTGGAGCGCGTCTGATGGTGAACATGACGAACGACGCTTGGTTCGGTCGCACGGACGGTCCGTGGCAGCACCTCGCCATGTACCCGTTCCGGGCCGTCGAGCACCGAACGGCGCTCGTACGCGCGGCGAACACCGGCGTCTCCGTCTTCATCGTACCCACCGGGCAGATCCTGCGGCGCTTGTCGCTCTACCGCCGCGCCGTCATGGCCGAGCGCCTCCCGCTCCGCGCGGGCGAGACGCTCTACTCGCGGTTTGGCGAATGGTTAGCGTACCTCGCGCTCGGCGTCACCGTGGGGACGCTGGTGGCGAGCGCGCGCGGGCGGAGGGGCTAATGCTCGGCGAGCTCAAGCGTGACGTCGCCGACCTCGCCACGCGGGTGAACGAGCTCCGGGGGCATCTTTGACGTCCCCGCGAGGGAAAGGCGGCTCGCTGCGCTCGACGCAGAGATGGCGTCGCCCGCGTTCTGGGAGGACAACCGCCGCGCCCAGGAGCTCATCCGGGAGCGCACGGAGCTCAGCCGGAGCGTCAGCCGGCTGAAGGAGCTGGCCACCCGCACCGAGGACCTCACCGTGCTCCTCGAGCTCGCGGCCGAGGCGGACGATGGGAGTCTCGACGCCGAGATCGCCGCCGGCGTCGTGAGCCTCCGCAAGGATCTCGACCAGTTCGAGCTGAAGGTCATGATGTCGGGCGCCCACGACGCCAAGGCCGCGGTCCTCTCGATCCATCCGGGCGCCGGCGGTACGGAGTCCCAGGACTGGGCGCAGATGCTGCTCCGGATGTACCTTCGCTGGTGTGAGCGCGCGGGCCTCAGGGCGGAGGTCGTGGACCTCCTCCCCGGCGACGAGGCGGGGATCAAGTCGGCGACCGTCGAGATTACGGGCGAGTACGCCTACGGCTCCCTCAAGGGCGAGACGGGCGTTCACCGGCTCGTCAGGATCTCGCCGTTCGACGCCTCGCGCCGCCGGCAGACGAGCTTCGCGTCGGTCGCGGTCGTGCCGGAGGTGGACGACGTGGAGGTGAACCTAAGGGAGGACGAGGTCCGGGTGGACGTCTTCCGCGCCTCCGGTCCCGGCGGCCAGGGGGTCAACACCGCCGACTCGGCCGTCCGCATCACGCACTTGCCGACGGGCATCGTCGTCCAGTGCCAGAACGAGCGCTCGCAGCTTCGCAACCGCGACACGGCGATGCGAATTCTCAAAGCGCGGCTCTACGAGCTGGCGCAGAAGAAGCAGCGCGAGGAGCTCGACGAGCTCACCGGCGAGAAGAAAGAGATCGCCTTCGGCAGTCAGATCCGCTCGTACACGTTTCATCCCTACCAGCTCATCAAGGACCACCGGACGGGGCTCGAGATCGGCAACGTCGAGGCGGTGATGGACGGCGACCTCGACGGGCTGATCCGGGCCAACCTGCTCTGGACGCGCGGACGCGAGGCCTAGAGGCGGGCCGGTGAGCCCAGACGACGCGAACGAGCTGATCCGCCCGCGGCACGAAAAGCTTTCGGCGCTTCGGGGGGCGGGGATCGATCCGTTCGGCGGCCGCTTCCCGGTGACCCACTGGGCGCTGCCGCTCGCTGACCGGCTCCGCACCGCCGGCGACGAGGAGCTGAAGGGGTTCGGCCCCGTGAGCCTGGCCGGACGCATCGTCGCCCTGCGCCATCACGGCAAGTCGTGCTTCGGCCACCTGATGGACTACACGGGGCGGATCCAGCTCTACGCGAGGGCGGACCAGCTCGGCGACGACTACGCGCGCTTCACCGACCTCGACCGCGGCGACTTCGTCGGCGTCACCGGCGAGATGTTCCGGACGCGGACCGGCGAGCTGACGGTTGCCGTCAAGGCGTTCACGTTCCTCGCCAAGTCGCTCCGGCCGCTGCCCGAGAAATGGCACGGCCTCCGCGATGTCGAGACGCGCTACAGGCAGCGGTACGTCGACCTCCTCGTCAACGCGGAGGTGCGGGCGATCTTCGTGCTCCGTGCCCGGCTCGTGGCGGCGATCCGGAAGTTCCTCGACGCGCGCGGCTTCCTCGAGGTCGAGACGCCGATGATGCAGCCGATCCCGGGCGGTGCCATCGCGCGGCCGTTCAAGACCCACCATAACGCGCTCGGCATGGACCTCTATCTGCGAATCGCGCCGGAGCTCTACCTCAAGCGGCTCGTCGTGGGCGGGTTCGAGCGGGTCTACGAGATCAACCGGAACTTCCGGAACGAGGGCGTCTCGACCCAGCACAACCCCGAGTTCACCATGCTCGAGTTCTACCAGGCGTACGCGGACTACACGGACCTCATGGACCTGACCGAAGCGCTGTTCACGGAGCTCGCCCAGGCAGTGCGCGGGACGCGCGCGCTCACCTGGGGGGAGCACGCGATCGATCTCACGCCGCCCTGGCGGCGGCTCGGGTTCTTCGATGGTCTCACGGAGGCGCTCGGCATCCGTGTCACGCCCGAGACCGACGCGGCGATGCTCCGCCGCGCCGCGACCACGCGCGGGATCCAGATCGCCGACGGCCCGCCGTGGAAGCTCTGGAAGGAGGTCTTCGAGCAGGTCGTCGAGCCCACGCTGGTGCAACCCACGTTCGTCGTGGACTTTCCTATCGAGCTCTCGCCGCTCGCCAAGAAGAAGCGCGACAACCCCGCGCTCACGGACCGTTTCGAGCTGTTCATCGGGCAGCGCGAGATGGCCAACGCGTACAGCGAGCTGAACGACCCGATCGACCAGCTCGCCCGCTTCCGCGAGCAGGCCCAGCTCCTCGCGCGGGGCGACGAAGAGGCGCATTGGCTCGACGAGGACTACGTCCGCGCGCTCGAGTATGGGATGCCGCCGGCGGCAGGCGAGGGGATCGGCATCGACCGTCTGGTGATGCTCTTTGCCAACCAGCCGTCGATCCGCGAGGTCATCCTGTTCCCGCACCTGAGGCCCGAGGCGGGACGGGCGGGCGAGGGCGACGCCTCGTGAGGGGCGGGCTTCCCTTCGAGCTGTTTCTCGGCCTGCGCTACCTTCGCGCCCGCGGCCAGCGGACGAACCTGTCGCTGTTCGTGTGGATCGGCGTCGGCGGGGTCTTCCTCGGCGTGGCGGCCCTCATCGTCGTGCTCGCGGTGATGACGGGCTTCCAGGACGGGATCCGCGACAGGATCATCGCCGCCAACCCGCACCTGCTCGTCTACCAGTCGGGCGGCGCCGGGCTCGCGGACCCGGGCGTGGTCGTCGCGCGGATCGCGGCGATCCCAGGCGTCCGCTCGGCGACGCCGTTCGTCCACCAGCAGGCGCTCTTCACCACGCCGGGAGGCGGCTCCCACGGGGGTCTCGTTCGCGGCATCGATCTCCGCACGCCGGCCGTGGTCCAGGACATTCGCTCGCAGCTTCGCAGCGGGGCCCTCGAGCCCGTCGAGAGCGGCGAGCCGGCGATCCTGCTCGGGCGTGAGCTCGCCCGGGCGCTCGGCGTCCTGCCGGGCGACACGGTGACGGTGATCTCGCCGAAGGGCGCGCTGACGGCCGTCGGCATGGTGCCGAAGATGCGTCGGTACACCGTCGCGGGGATCTTCGAGGTCGGTATGTACGAGTTCGACGCCTCGTTCGCCTACCTCGCGCTGCCGGTGGCGCAGGAGTTCGCCGGGCTCGCGGGCGTCACGGGCATCGAAGTCAAGCTCGCCGACGCGTTCGACGCCAAGCGCGTGGGGCGCGCGGTCGTCGCCGCGCTCGGGTTCCCGTACTGGGTCCGCGACTGGATGGACATGAACCGGAGCCTCTTCGCCGCGCTCCAGCTCGAGAAGCTCGCGCTGTTCGTGATCGTGACGATCATCGTCCTCGTGGCGGCGTTCGCCATCATCGGCCACCTCGTCCTGCTCGTCGCGGAGAAGCGCAAAGAGATCGGGGTCCTCAAGGCCATCGGCGCCTCGCGGCAGTCCGTCACCGCGACGTTCTTCGCCGTGGGGATGGCGATCGGCGTGGCGGGCACGGTCGCCGGCAGCGTCGTTGGTCTCCTGATCATCTGGGTGCAGAACACCTACAAGGTGATTCGCCTCGCCAGCGACGTCTACCAGATCGACTACCTGCCGATGAAGCTGACGCTGTCGGACGGGCTCATGGTGATCGGCGCGACGCTCTTCCTCTCGTTTCTCGCGACGATCATCCCGGCGCGTCGGGCGGGCGCGCTCGAGCCGGTGGACGTCCTGAGGTACGAGTGAGCGAGCCGCTCCTGGTCGCCGAGGAGCTGGAGAAGGAGTATCGGACGGGCCCCGAAGTTGTGCGCGTCCTTCGGGGTGCGAGCCTCGTCGTGCGACCGGCCGAGATCGTCGCGCTCGTGGGCGCGTCCGGCGTCGGCAAGTCCACGCTCCTTCACCTCCTCGGCGCGCTCGACCGGCCCACAGCGGGCCGCGTCCTCTTCCGTGGCGAGGACCTGTTCGCGCGCGGCGAGGCGGGGCTTGTCCACTACCGGCGACAGAACGTCGGCTTCGTCTTCCAGTTCTACAACCTGCTCGGCGAGCTGTCCGCGCTCGAGAACGCCATGATCCCGGCGCTCCTCCTGCGCAAGCCGCCCGCCCAGGCGCGGGAGCTGGCCGCGGCCGCGCTCGCCGAGGTCGGCCTGGCCGACCGGCTGCGCCATTACCCGGGCGAGCTGTCGGGTGGCGAGCAGCAGCGCGTCGCGATCGCCCGGGCCCTCACGAACGGCCCCAGGCTGGTTCTCGCCGACGAGCCCACGGGCAATCTAGACCCGAAGACGAGCGAGGTCATCTACGACCTGTTCCTCAGGCTCCAGGTCGAGCGCGGCATCGCCTTCCTCGTCGCGACCCACAATCCCGACCTGGCGCAGAAGGCCGAGCGGGGATACCGGCTCGTCGAGGGGCGGGCCCGGGAGATCGACGCGGGTACCGGCTGAGCACGGTGACGGCCGGGCCACGCCGGGGCGAGAAGACGCGCGACGTTTCGCGCAGTTACTCGCGCGTGGAGAAAAAGGCTAGCCGGGGTGTTGCCTGCTGGGCTATACTGAGTACGTCAGTCACTAACTAGGCGTCGCCGAAAGAGAATTTCGTCTCGGCGACTCGGGAAGGGGTGGTCAAGCCAGTGTTTGAACGATTCACCGAGCGGGCGCGACGGGTCATCATTCTGGCACGTGAGGAAGCGGGCCGTTTCCGTCACGATTTCGTCGGCACAGAGCACGTCCTCCTCGGCCTGATTCGCGACGGCGAGGGGATCGCGACCGCCGTCCTCCAACGTCTGGGCCTCCGGCTCGAGACGGTGAAGGCGGAGGTCGAGCGGGCCCTGGCCGGCTTCCCCAAGACGCTCACGTTCGGTGAAGTGCCCTTTACGCCGCAGGCCAAGCGCGTCCTCGAGCTCTCGATCGAAGAGGCCCGCCAGCTCGGCCACAACTACATCGGCACCGAGCACCTCCTCCTCGGCCTGATGAAGGAAGGCCAGTCGATCGCCGCGAAGATTCTCGAGTCGCTCGGTGCGCGTCTGGACGAGGTCCGGCAGGAGACGCTCGCGCTCCTCGGCGACCAGTACTACCCGCGGCCCAAGAAGCGGTCGCAGACGCCCGTCCTCGACGAGTTCGCCCGTGACCTCACGCAGCTGGCCCGCGAGGGTAAGCTGGATCCGGTCATCGGGCGCGAGCAGGAGATCGAGCGCGTCATCCAGATCCTGGCCCGGCGCACGAAGAACAACCCGGTGCTGATCGGCGAGCCGGGCGTGGGCAAGACGGCCATCGTCGAGGGCCTCGCTCAGAAGATCGTCAACCACGACGTGCCCGACGTGCTCGTGAACAAGCGGCTGCTCCAGCTCGACCTGGGCGCGCTGGTCGCCGGCACCAAGTACCGGGGCCAGTTCGAAGAGCGCCTCAAGGCGGTGATGAAAGAGATCCGCCAGTCGGAGAACGTCGTCCTGTTCCTCGACGAGCTGCACACGCTCATCGGTGCCGGCGCCGCCGAAGGGGCGATCGACGCCTCGAACATGCTCAAACCGGCGCTGTCGCGGGGCGAGATCCAGACGATTGGCGCGACGACGCTCGACGAGTACCGCAAGTACATCGAGAAGGACGGCGCGCTCGAGCGGCGCTTCCAGCCGGTCATCGTGAAGGCACCCACGGTCCCGGAGGCGATCGAGATCATCCGCGGCCTCAAGCCCAAGTACGAGGCGCACCACAGGGTGAAGATCACGGAGCGGGCGATCTCTGCCGCAGTGTACCTCGCCGACCGCTACATCACCGACCGACATCTCCCGGACAAGGCGATCGACGTGATCGACGAGGCGTCGTCGCGCACACGGCTCATGGCGCTCACGCCGCCTGCGGAGCTTAAGGAACTCGAGAAAGAGCTCGAGCGCGTCACCCGCGAGAAAGACATGTACCTGGAGGCGCAGGAGTTCGAGAAGGCGGCCTCGCTCCGCGAGAAGGAGAAGATCCTCCGGCACCGCGAGGAGGAGCTCAAGCGCGAGTGGGAGAAGAACAAGGGCAAGGGCACCCAGTCGGTCGAGGAGGAGGACGTCGAGTTCATCGTGTCGCGCTGGACCGGCATCCCGCTGGCGAAGCTCGAGGAGAAGGAGTCCGAGAAGCTCGCGCGCATGGAAGAGGCGCTCCACGGGCGGATCATCGGCCAGGACGACGCGGTGGCGGCCGTGTCGCGGGCGATCCGGCGCTCGCGCGCCGGCCTGAAGGACGCGAAGCGGCCGGTCGGCTCGTTCATCTTCCTGGGGCCGACGGGCGTCGGGAAGACGGAGCTGGCGCGAGCGCTCGCCGAGTACCTCTTCGGCGACGAGAACGCCTTGATCCGCGTAGACATGTCGGAGTACATGGAGAAGTTCTCGGTCTCGCGCCTGCTCGGCGCCCCGCCCGGCTACGTGGGCTACGAGGAGGGCGGCTTCCTGACCGAGAAGGTCCGGCGGCGTCCGTACTCGGTCGTGCTCTTCGACGAGATCGAGAAGGCGCACCCCGACGTGTTCAACATGCTGCTGCAGGTGCTCGACGACGGGCGGCTGACCGACTCGCTCGGCCACGTCGTGGACTTCAAGAACGCGATCCTGATCATGACCTCGAACCTGGGCACGAGCCTGATCGGCAAGCGTGTGTCACCCGGGTTCCTGCAGGAGTCGAACGAGGCCTCCTACGAGAAGATGAAGGAACGCGTCCTGGAGGAGCTCAAGCGGGCGTTCCGGCCCGAGTTCCTCAACCGGGTCGACGAGACCGTGGTGTTCCACGGGCTGTCCGAGGATCACATCAAGCAGATCATCCGGTTGATGATCAACCGGATCAACAAACAGCTCGCCGAGAAGGGGATCGCGCTCGTGCTCACGACGGCCGCCGAGGCGACGCTCGTCGAGAAGGGGTACGATCCCACCTACGGCGCGCGGCAGCTCCGTCGCACGATCCAGAAGTACATCGAGGATCCCCTGGCCGAGGCGATCGTGCGTGGCCAGGTCGCGGAAAGCGCCCGGATCGAAGTGGATGTCGACGGGGCGACCTTTACTTTCCGCGAGGCGCAGGCTGTCGATGCGCCGCTCGAGCTTGCAGAGCACTAGGACGCCGTTCCCACACCACTGAGAGCCCGGTGTCGACCGCGGGGCGAGTCCGTCTCACCATTGTTCTCGCCCTTGTCGCGCCGCTCCTCCAGGCGTCGCTGGCCGCCGCGCAGCGGTCCCAGCAGCCCCCGATCATCATCAAGGAGATCGCGGTCGAGGGCACGAAGCGGGTTCAGGAGGCCGTCGTGCTGGGCCGGGTCAAGAGCGCCGTCGGCTCCCCCTTCAACCCGAGCCTCCTCTCCGAGGATATCCGGTCGATCTTCGGCCTGGGCTTCTTCGACGACGTGCAGACGCGGGTCGAGGACTTCGAAGGCGGAGTGAAGGTGACCTTCGTCGTCAGCGAGCGGCCCTTCGTGCGAGACGTCGACTTCGTCGGCAACAAGGCCCTGAAGACGACCGAGCTCCAGGACAAGGTCGACATCAAGCTGGGCAGCGTGTACAACCCGGTGGACGTCCAGCGCGCCGTCGAGAAGCTCAGGGACTTCTACGAGGACGAGGGGTACTTCGAGGTCCAGTTGACACCGAATGTCGAGAAGTTCCCAGACGGCGACGTGCGCGTGGTGTTCAACATCGTCGAGGGGCGCCAGATCAAGATCGACAGGATCCGGTTCACGGGCAACAAGGGGCTCACGGACCGTGAGCTCAAGGCGGCGCTCGCGACGCAGGAGCGGCAGTACTTCATTCTCCGGGGCAAGGTTCAGCGCCAGCGGCTCGAGGAGGACGTCGAGCGGATCATCCAGCTCTATAACGACCACGGCTACATCCAGGCCCGAGTCGAGTCGACCGATGTGGCGGTGGACCGCGAGAAAGCGCGCGTGACGATCACCTTCACGATCGTCGAGGGGCCGCAGTTCAGGGTCGGTACGCTCAAGCTCGCCGGGGTCACGCTCCTCCCCGAGCCTGAGGTCCAGCGCCAGCTGACGCTCAAGAGCGGGGACGTGTTCTCGAGGTCGAAGCTCCGTGAGAGCATCAGGAACATCGAGAACCTCTACAGCACGATCGGCCGCGCGTCGGTGGACGTCGTCCCCAAGACGGATCAGGTCCCCGGCGAGAACACGCTCAACGTCGCGATCGAGATCAACGAGGGGCCCGAGGTGTTCGTGGAGCGCATCAACATCAGCGGCAACGTGCGGAGTCAGGACAAGATCCTGCGACGTGAGATCCCCCTCCACGAGGGCGACTTGTACACGCTGCAGAAGAAAGAGCGGGCTCGCCAGAAGCTCGTGAACCTCGGCTACTTCGAGAAGGTCGAGGTCAACACGCAGCCGGGGTCCGACAAGACGAGGATCATCGTCAACGTCGAGGTCACCGAACGCCCCACGGGCATCTTCAGCCTGGGCGGCGGCTTCTCGTCGGTGGATAGCTTCGTCGGCACCATCGACCTCGCGCAACGCAACTTTCTGGGGCGTGGTTGGGAGGCGTCGGTGCGCCTGCGGGGCGGCGGCCGAACTCAACAGGGCGTGATCAGCTTCACGGATCCGTGGCTGTTCGACCGCCCGCTCTCCGGCGGGTTCGACCTCTACAGTAACGACCGACAGTACATCGAGTACCGCTACCGATCGCTCGGCGCGGGGCTCCGGCTGGGCCGCCCGTTCTTCGAGTACTGGCGGTGGAACCTCGGCTACCGCGCGTCGAACGACAAGATCAGCAACCTGAGCGAGGTCGCCGCGCTCTCGCCGGAGCTCGTCGAGCAGGTGGGGACCCGCGTGACCTCGGCTGCGTCGGGAGGCCTGGGCCGCGACAGTCGTGACAATGCCATCGCGCCGACGAAGGGTGGACAGAATAGTTTGACGGCAGAGTTCGCCGGACTCGGTGGCGACTCGAAGTACGTGAAGACCGGGGCCTTCATCACGCAGTACTATCCGATCTGGCTTGGCCACATCCTGGCCGGCCGTGTCGAGGCGGGCTACGGCGTCGGCTGGGCCGACGAGCGCTTGCCGGTGTTCGAGCGGTTCTACCTTGGCGGCCCGAACTCGATCCGGAGCTTCAAGTTCCGCCAGATATCGCCGAAGGATGAGAGCGGTCTCCGGATCGGCGGCTCGAGCGAGGTGCTGGGCAACGCGGAGTACGTCATCCCGCTACCATTCGGCCTGCGGCTCGCCGGATTCTTCGACGTCGGCAACGTGTACGGGTTCGGGACGAAGTTCGATCTGACGGATCTGAAGAAAGGCGTCGGCGGCGGCGTCCGGTGGCAGTCGCCGTTCGGGCCGATCCGTGTCGACTACGGTATCAACCCGGACCGGAAGGCCGGCGAGGATTTTGGCGCGTTTAACTTCTCGGTGGGTACGCCGTTCTAGGAGGGGTGGAATGAGGGCCCTGGGGAGCGCACTCACGCTCACGGCCGTCGCCGTCATCACAGTCTCTACACCGGCGTGGGCGCAGCCGGCGACACCGAAGATCGCGTTCATCGATATCCAGCGGGTGGCGGCGCGTTCCGCCGCCGGCGTCGCCGCGCGCGAGCAGCTCGAACGCGAGAAGGCGGGCATGCAGAAGGAAGTGGACGCGAAGCTCCAGGAGCTCAAGGGCCTTCGCGAGGAGCTGGAAAAGAAGGGGCCGTTGATGACGGCGGAGGCGCGACGCGAAAAGGGTGAGCTCCTCGAGCGAAAGCAGCGGGACGCCTCCCGGCTGATGGATGACTTGCAGAAAGAGCTGGCGAAGAAGGAGCAGACTGCCAGCCAGCGAGTGCTGCGTGAGATTGAAGGTGTTGTGACGCGCATCGCGAAGGAGCGAGGATACACGGCGATTTTCGACGGTCGCCTGCTTCTGTATGCCTCGCCCGAGGCGGACCTGACCGACGAGATCATCCGGGCGTACGACCAGCAGAACGTTGGCAAGGACAAGAAGTAGGGCGCCGATGGGCAAGGCAGCCGGGTTCACCCTCGGTGAGCTCGCCCGCACCCTCCGCGCCACGCTGGAGGGTGACCCGGCGGCCGTCGTGACCGGCGTCGCGCCGCTCGAGAGCGCGGGCCCCAGTCAGATCTCCTTCCTCGTCGATGTGCGCTTTGCGGAGGCAGCGCGAGCCTCGGGCGCCGGCGCCTTTCTGGCGGGGCCCGACGTCTCGGGCCTGCCGGGCCCGGTGCTGCGCGTACACGCGCCCCAGCAGGCGCTGATCGAGTTGCTCACCCTGTTCCACCCGCCGACGGACGCGGTGCCCGGCATCGCCCCGTCGGCGGTCGTCGCCAGGGACGCCAAGGTCGCCCCGACCGCCACGATCGGGGCACTCGCGGTGATCGAGTCGGGCGCCGTGATCGGCCCGTACGCCCGGATCGGCCCGCTGGCCTTCGTCGGGGCGGGCGCGGAGGTGGGCGAGGCGTCGGTCGTGCACGCGCGCGTGGCGCTGTGCGCGGGGGTCACGCTCGGCAAGCGCGTCGTGGTTCACGCGGGCGCAGTGATTGGCGCCGACGGCTTCGGCTACGCCTTCGACGGCGAAGCGCACCGGAAGATCCCGCAGGTGGGCTCGGTGCTGGTCGAGGACGACGTCGAAATCGGGGCGAACACGACGATCGACCGCGCCACGCTCGGGCAGACGATCATCCGCCGCGGGACCAAGATCGACAACCTGGTGCAGATCGGCCACAACGTCGAGATCGGCGAGCACTCGATCATCGTGGCCCAGGTGGGAATCGCGGGGTCGTGCCGGATCGGCCGCGGCGTCGTGCTCGCCGGGCAGGTGGGCGTCGCCGACCACCTCACGATCGGTGACGGCGCCGTGGTCGCCGCGCAGACCGGCCTCGCGCAGGACGTCGCGCCGGGCGAGAAGGTGTTCGGCACGCCGGCGCGCCCCTTGCTGCAGGCCAAGCGGATCTTCCTCCTCGAGGGCGAGCTGCCGGAGGTCGTCCGCCGGCTGCGCGCGGCCGAGCGGCGGCTCGCAGCCCTCGAGGCGCGGCTGGGCGCCGGGGAGGTGCCGAATGGCTGAGCCCGTCCACCCGACCGCCGTCGTGGACCCCGGCGCGCGAATCCATCCGGCCGCCAGGATCGGCGCGTTCTCGATCGTCGGCGCCGAGGCGACGATCGGCGCCGACGTGGAGATCGGCCACCACTGCGTGCTCGAGGGGCGCGTGGAGCTCGGGCGCGGCGTGAAGATCGGCCACGGCTCCGTGCTCGGCGGCCGGCCTCAGGACTTGAAGTTCAAGGAGGGCACGCCGTCCGGGGTCAGGATCGGCGCGGGGACCGTGCTCCGTGAGTACGTCACGATCCACCGCGCGACGCGCGCCGACGGCTGGACCGACGTCGGCGAGGGCTGCCTCATCATGGCCATGAGCCACATCGCCCACGATTGCAAGGTCGGCCAGGGCGCGATCATCATCAACTACGCCGGGATCACGGGCCACTGCGAGATCGGCGAGCGCGCGACGATCGGCGGGCTCACGGGCATGGTGCCCTTCACGCGGATCGGCGCCTATGCGTACGTCGGCGGCGTGTCGAAAGTGACCGCGGACGTGCCGCCCTACATGCTGGTGGACGGGATCCCGGCGGTCGCCCACGGCATCAACGTCGTCGGGCTCCGGCGCGCCGGGATGCCGGCCCCCGAGCGCCGTGTCCTCCAGGACGCCTACCGCCTGCTCTACCGCTCGGGGCTCACGCCCCAGCGCGCGCTCGAGCGGATCCGGAGCGAGCTCCCGACCCTGCCGCCCGTCGTTCGGCTGGTCGAGTTCGTCGCGGCCGCGCGGCACGGGGTCTGCGGGGCTGCGCGGCGGGGCGCGGATGAGACGGGGGACGTGACACGGACGCCCGAGAGCGAGCCCGTGTGATGGCGCGCGCCGAGGGGCGGCTCCGCGCGGGGGTGGTCGGCGCGGGCCACATGGGCCAGTACCACATGCTCGTCTACGCCGAGCTGTGGGACATGGAGCTCGTGGGTGTGGTCGACGTGGACCGCGACCGCGCCGCGCGCGTGGCCGCCCACTACGATACGCGCGCGTTCGCCGACCACCGCGCCCTGATCGGTCGGGTCGACCTCGTCAGCGTCGCGGTGCCCACCGAGCACCACTTCCAGGTCGCGAGCGACTTTCTCGAGGCCGGCGTGAGCGTGCTCGTGGAGAAGCCGATCACGCCGACGCTCGAAGAGGCGCGCGAGCTGTTCGCCGTCGCGCGCCGCACCGGGGCCGTCCTCCACGTCGGTCACGTCGAGCGGTTCAACGGGGCGGTGCAGGAGCTCAAGAAGATCGTCGAGCGGCCGCTCCTCGTCGAGTCGCGCCGACTTGGCCCGTTCGAGCCGCGCGTGCAGAAGGACACGGTCGTGATGGACCTCATGATCCACGACCTCGACATCGTCCTGGGCCTCATCGACTCGCCGCCGCGGCGCCTGACCGCGATGGGCTCGACGGTCCACTCGGGGTCGGTGGACGTCGCGAACGTCCAGATCGGGTTCGAGTCGGGGACGATCGCGGTCATCACGGCGAGCCGCGCCACCGAGGAGAAGATCCGCACGCTCGCGGTCACGCAGCCCGACGCGTACATCGTCCTCGACTACGCCGAGCAGGACATCCGTGTCCACCGGCGCGCCGCGCAGGAGTACACGCTCAACCGGGAGTCGATCCGCTACCGCCGCGCCTCCTTCGTCGAGCACGTCCAGGTGCACAAGGACAACCCGTTGAAGCTCGAGATCCTCCACCTCGCCCGCGCGGTGAAGCGGGCGCGTGCGGGGGAGTCGGCCCTCCTCGCGCAGGACGAGGACGTGCGATCGCTGGCGATGGCCCTCGAGATCGAGCGGATGATCCGGGACGGGCGGTGCGAGGTCGTCTACCCGAACACCCCGCCGTGGAGCGGTCACTCGGCCTGATGTGCGGCGCCGGCACGCTGCCGGCGCGCATGGCGATGGAGGCGCGGCGCCAGGGCTGGCGCGTCGTGGCCTTGGTCTTCGGCGACTCCCCGGGCGTCGGCGTACACGCGGAGCGCGTGATCCCGAGCCGGCTCACCGAGCTCGGCGCCGTGCTCCAGGCCCTCACCGCCGAGAGGGTCGCGGCGGTCCTGCTGGCGGGGAAGTTCTGGGCGCAGGACGTGCTCGGCGCGCGCCGGGCCGACGCGACGTTCGTCGGAATGGCGGCGCGGGCGGGTGCCTTGACCGAGGTGCGCATGCTCGACGTGATCGTGACGAAGCTGGCGGAGGTGGACATCGCTCTCCTCGATCAGCGCGGGTTCCTCGGCGACGGCCTCGCCACGGCGGGCTGCTGGTCGTCGCGTCAGCCGACAGCGGAGGAACGGCGCGAGGTCGAGCGCGGCTTGAGTCTCGCCCGCCAGGCGGCCGAGGCGCGCATCGGTCAGACCGTCGTGCTGCGCCGGGGCGCGGTCACGGCCGTCGAGGCACTCGAAGGGACCACCGAGGCAATCCGCCGCGGCGCGGCACTCGCCGGCCCCGGCGCCGTGATCGTCAAGGCGGTGGCGCGGGACCACGACTACCGCTTCGACACGCCCGTGATCGGCCCGGAGAGCCTCGAGGCCGCCGCGGCCGGCCGCGCGTCGGTGGTGGCCGTCGAGGCGGGGCGCGTGCTGATCGTGGACAGGGAGGCGTGCGTGCGGCACGCCGACCTCGCCGGGATCGCGTTCGTTGGTGTCGAGGATGCGGGCTGACGCGCCGTCGATCATGCTCGCCGCGGGCGAGGCATCGGGCGATCTCCACGGCGCCGCGCTGTGCCATGCGCTCCGCGCGGAGGCGCCGGGCTGCCGACTCTTCGGGATGGGCGGCCCGCGCATGGCGGCGGCGGGGATGGATCTGCTGGTCGACGTCACCGCCGTCGCGGCCGCCGGCGGGGAGGCCGTGAGCCTCGTGCCGCTGCTGTACCGCGCGTACCGGCGGCTCAGGGCGGTGCTCGACGGTGCCCGACGCCCCGGCGTCCTCGTCGTGATCGACTTTCCCGAGTTCAACCTGCGCTTGGCGCGGGCGGCGCGCCGCGCGGGTGTCCCCGTCGTGTATTTCATCCCGCCCCAGATCTGGGCGTGGCGGTCGTGGCGTGTCAGGACGATTCGCCGCGTGATCTCGCTCGTGCTCGCGGTCTTTCCCTTCGAGACCGCGCTGTACCGGCGCGCGGGGGTGCCCGTCGAATTCGTCGGCCATCCGCTCCTCGACGCGCTCGCCGGCGCGCCCGACCGGGCGGCCGCGCGCCGCCAGCTCGGGCTCGACGACGGGACGCTCGTGATCGGGCTCCTGCCCGGCAGTCGCCGCGAGGAGGTCGAGCGCGTGCTCCCGGCGATGCGGGAGGCGGTCGCGGCCGTCGGCGCGGCGCGACCCGATGCGCGCTGCGTGCTCGCGCTGGCGCCGACGATCGAGCCCGCGGCGGTCGAGCGCCGGCTCGGCGCCGGGCGGACGGTCGCGATCGCCCGCGACCGGGCCCACGCCGTGATGCGCGCCGCCGACCTGCTCCTCGTGGCCTCGGGCACGGCGACGCTCGAAGCGGCGCTCCTCGGCACGCCGATGGTCGTGTGCTACCGCGTGTCGCGCCTGACCGAGGTGATGGTCCGGACGCTGATGCGCGTCCCGTGGATCAGCCTGCCGAACCTGACGCTCGGGCGCGCAGTCGTCCCGGAGCTATACCAGGAGGCGGCGACCGGCGAGCGCCTCGGTCGCGAGGCGTTGAGGCTTCTCGGGAGCCGCGAGGCGCTCGACGCGCAGCGCGCCGCGTTCAGGGAGCTCCAGGGTCAGCTCGGCGAGCCCGGCGTTGGC
>Ga0134112_10000161_pt1 | contig 15891 bp, 17 predicted proteins | sample 15_D_Rain_40_5_1_FD_128867 | JGI IMG/M metagenome (GOLD analysis project Ga0134112, IMG submission 128867) | Grasslands soil microbial communities from the Angelo Coastal Reserve, California, USA - 15_D_Rain_40cm_5_11112015 | ecosystem: Environmental > Terrestrial > Soil > Grasslands ... | reverse complement strand
TGACGGCGGACGACTACATCTTCACCGCGATGTCACAGCTCAGGCTGGACGTCGGCTGGGTGGCACTGGGAACGATAACTACGCAGCTAGGAATCAACGACCAGTTCAACTTCCTGAACGGAACCTCGAGATACGTAGTCAACGGCACCTACTTCACGACTAAGCCGTCCGGTTTCACGGCAACATCCGTCTGGACGTCCGTAGACAAGAACACGTTCAAGTTCACGATGCCCGTGGCATACGTGTTCGCCGACCCGCTCGTCACCCTAGTCAGCCCACTCCCCATGCACATCTACGAGAAGGTACCCGCGAAGACCTGGTCGAGTTCGTTCCTCAGCGGCTTTGACGCCCAGGGAGCGCTCACCAACAAGCCTACGACTGTGACATGGAGCACTGCGACTTACGGTGGAAACGGTAGCTACGCGCACGTCTTCGGCCCCGTAGGCGATGGCGCATACATGTACAGAGGGTATGACGCTGTCTCTCAGACGGGCACGCTCACTAGGTTCGACGGCTACTGGAACGCCACCGGCCTACAGGCGCTCGGCCAGTTCACCGTCAAGACCGTCCATGTCGTGCACGTTCAGGAGAAGCAGGCCGCTATAGCAGGGTTGGCCAACGGGCAGCTCAACTACCTTGACTCCAACTACAACTTCAACGCCAACGACGTCAACTCCATGACGGCTCTTGGCGCTTACGTGGCGAAGGTCCAAGACCCGGCGAACGGGTGGCAAGAGATGGTCCTGAATGACCAGGCTCCGATCTGGGGAACTGGTACAGGGACGCCTCTCGGGACGCAGAACCCCGCGCAGGCGGGCTTCGCGGCCAGGATGGTAAGGAAGGCTCTGAGCTACCTCGTGCCGAGACAGTACATCGTTGACAACTTGCTCCTAGGACTCGCTGCTCCAGGAATAACTCAATTCTACCCGACGGCGGGAATCATACACGCGGGCGACATCTACACCGGAATCGCGGCAGACCCGTACAACCCGACACTCGCCAAGTCCTTCCTGACAGCGGCAGGATACCAGACGGGAGTTCCCGCCTCAGTGGGAGGAAGCTTCAGCTTCCCGCCGATTCCACCCATCATCATCGGCTCTACTACGATTACGGTCCCTAGCTTCCTTTTGGGCAACACCCTCACTTTAGCGGGCGCATTCAAGGCGGACCCTGTCTTGGCTCAGACTCACGGCGGATTCGCTGTAATCCTCCAGCAGAGCTCCAACGGGGGTACGAGTTGGGCTCCGGTCACATTCGTCCTGACGAGTCCCAGCTCAACCGCGTATACCATCTCCTACTCGCCACCCGTAACGGGCAGCCTGCAATACCGTGTCCTATTCACAGGAATAGGGGCAGACTACGTGAAGACGGGAGGTTACAACAACGCCTCGGTCATCCAGGCCCAGCTCGACGTCGCCTACGGCGGCTCAGTGAACCCCAAGGCACCGAGGGCTGTCTTGATCAACGCGACGACTCCGCAATTTGGTCCCGTCACGACGCTGACGGTTGGGACCCTCGCGGACGTGGTCAATGCACTCGTAACAGCGCAGGGTACGCAACTTCAGAGTGCCGCGAACCAGCTCACGGCGTCTCTCAACACACTTCAGTCGAACACACAGACAGCGCTCAACACACTCCAGGGCACCGCCGCAAAGACCTCCGACGTGACCGCACTGCAGAATTCGCTCAACTCGCAGAGCTCGCAGATCGGAAACCTTACCAACATATCATACGCAGCCTTAGCTGTCGCAGTAGTACTCGGTCTCTTGGCAATCGTGCTTTCGATGAGAAAGCGCGGTATGTAGGAGACCCAACCACCTTTTTATGCTAAGAAAGCACTGAGAAGAGCGCTTTCCAGAAAAAGAAGAGCCCCTGTTATCATATAGAGAGCGACTGCCCCATCGTTTCTGTTTCCTGTTTCTGACGACCTCTTCGATTCCGCCGGGAGCGTATCTTTCACTCGAAAGATTCTCGTGAGGGCTTTCGTGCTTGGCTGCCCGCTGAGACCGAGGGCGCCGCCGATCAGCCATATGCCCGCTCCCTCTATCAGAAGAATCAACCCGAGTGTGTCCGTGAACAAGGCCCGGAAAGCGAGGAGGGCCACAATCGATATGATTATGTCGGCAGCGCTGATCACCGCTGCCTCCTCGACGGATGCGACAGCGGCCCTCGTGTAAGTCCCCAACTGGGCCTCAGATTGTTCCAACCTTTAAAAAGCGTAACGCATGGCAACGGGCAAATTGAGACGCAGGAAGCGTGGGGGACGCCGCGTCTTAATCTCTTTCTTGGCGACGGTGACAACCCTCTTCCTCTTCGTCTTTGTGGCCCTCAATCTCGCTCCTGGCGTGCCGACTTATCGTATCCCCTCGATGATCCCGACATACGGGGGGGTCCTCGCGACATACGCGCCCATCGACTCACTGCAGGTGAGCCTCGACAATTTGAGCGCGATCAGGGCGCTAAACAAGAGTGCGTTAGCTAACACGCGCTTCTTGAATATCCTTGACCCACAGGTAGGCCTCTCCACAGCCGAGATGAACGTCAGGATCTCGATAGCGCTGGTCCAGCCCAACTCAACCGTAAATGTGGCCCTGCTGAGGAGCGATGGTTACTTGAGGATCGCCGACGCATTGAGAAGCTTCCCGCAGCCACCAACGATGATCGGCAACCTCTCCGCCTACAGCGTCGCGGACAACGCCACGGGCCGAAAGCTGGCCTATTGGCTGACACTCGTCCCAAATCGGGGGGCCTTGATCTTCTCCCAGGGTGCCCTCGAAGCTCTCGGCGGAATAAGACGCATCGTGGGCGTGATGAACGGCACGGTGAACTCGATACTCTCGAACGTTGAGGTGGCCCGGATGCTATATGTGGTGAACGGAACAAATCATCTGGCTCTGGGAATCCAGAACTTTCCGGGAGTGGTTCGAACCGGACTCGGCACACTGATTTCTGTGGATTCCAAGGACCAGTCCATAGAAATCACGTACATAATCCGCTTCAACGGAACCGCGACTGCGGCCTCGCAGGTGAAGACAGTGAAGGCTGACTTTCTGGCTGCCCGTCAGTTTGCGATCTACGATGAGCTGGTGAAAGCGGTTGAGGTGCATCCCCTTTCAGTCCTAAGGAACGCTGTTGCCCTGGTTGGTTAGGTTTTCGTAATTTCTTCGCCTTCCGCCTCGTCGTCTTAACCGGTCCTTGGTAGGGTACAGGAACGGCTAGAGCTGATCCGGGAGGTGTCTGTTCGAGAAATTTTGGAAAAGTTTTTATCAAATTCCCTACTTATTGTTTCTTTAGAGTTGTCAAAGGGACAGGTTCCCCCACTCTCGAGTTTCGTGGCGAGCAGCGAAATCAGGAGGAGACTACTCGGCCAGCTGACAACTGGTCCCAAAACACCCACGGAGCTTGCTGTCATCGAGGATAAGCACGTCAGTCACGTCAGCAGGGCCCTCGCAGAACTCAGGATGAGAGGCCTTGTGGAGCCGCTTAACAGGGAATCGAGGGAGAGGTATTACCGAGTCACCAATCAAGGCTACGCAGTCTACTTGATCATATCCCGAACAATAAAGTAGAGCATGGGACGTGGTGGTTATAGGCGCCGGCAACGAATTCTTCACGGGAATCCTTTGACCGACCCTCTTTTTGCCCTGAAGCGGAGGGTTGGCAGTGACGAGGGACTCTCTGCCCTCCTTGAGGAGACAAAAGAATCTCTCGGCGCGAACTGCGGTCCCAACGAGAGGGCGCTCCTCGCACTAACCCTCTGCAGGTTAGGAGCGCCCCCCGAGCTCGTCTCGACTTCGCTGCACTGGAGGGAATTCGAAGGGTTCTGCGCCGGGCTTCTGAAGTCATCAGGCTTCGAAGTGCGCGAGGATGTTCGGCTAAGAAAGCCGACTGCGCAGATCGACATTCTCGCGCAGGGACCGTCCTTTGTCCTCTCGGTCGACTGCAAGCACTGGTCAAGGACGCTGACGGCTTCAGGCCTGAGGAGATTCGCAGACGCTCAATTGAAGCGGAGTGAGCTATTCAGAAAGACGGTTCGAGCTGACCCGAGACCAATCGTCTCGGCGATTCTCACTCTTTCAGAACAGAGGGAGAGGTTCGTAGAAGGAGTTGCGATCATTCCTCTCTTCACCCTCCGCGACTTCGTCGGATCCATCGAGGCGTTCAGAGGGCTACTGAAGGAATCATGAAAGCCATGAATTAGTTAATAAGAATGTAAACGGTATTTACGCACATGGCGAGGGTCGCTGTCTGTGGCCTCGGGGCGATGGGGGGCGAGATTTTCAAATATCTGCTGGACCGGAAACACGAAGTTACTAAGGTCATCGACAGCGACCCAGCCAAGTCCGGGAGGACGGTAAGAGAGGTCATCGGGTTCGAGTCTGAACTTCGGATACAGCACTCTGTTAAGGAAGCCGAGATCGACGACGTGGATGTTGTCGTCTTCTCAACGAGGTCGCGCCTCTCGGATCTGGCGGATGATATCGAGTACGTCGCGATGAGGGGGGTCGACGTGGTGACGACCTGTGAAGAACTCGCTTATCCTCCTCGTGCCTCGGAGTCTCTCGCCGCAAGGCTCGACTCCGTGGCCAGAGAGAGAGGCGTCACGGTCGTCGGAGTGGGTGTGAACCCGGGTTTCGTCATGGACTGGGTGCCGTCGCTCGTTGCGTCGGCGAGCAAGAGCCCCAAGAGCGTCCACGTGGTAAGGAGCGTCGATGTGAGCAAGCGACGGAGGCAGCTCCAGACGAAGACCGGAGTAGGGTTGACGAAGGGGCGATTCGAGAAGGGGCTCCGCGATGGCACACTCGGACACGTCGGGCTAGAGGAGTCCGCATACCTGATCGCGCTCTCCCTCGGCGAAAAGCTCGAGGGACTGAAGTCAGCTGTCTTCCCTGTTGTGGGGTCAGACGACTACGTGATGGGCGTGAGGCAGTTCGCGGAGGGGAAGGCAGGGAGCTGCGTGATAAGGCTCGACCTGGAGATGACGATAACATCAGCGGATTTCGACGTTATCGAAGTGAAGGGTGAACCGAACATCAAGCTGAGGTTCGAGAACGGGGTATTCGGTGACTCTGCAACTGTCGCCCTGACTGTAAACGCGGTGGAGAGGGTCGGAGGGGCTCGCCCCGGTCTGATTACGGTGCTCGAACTCCCCCTCTTGAGCTCACCCGCGAGAAGTTCATGATGCGGCCTCTCGGTCAAATGCCTTCCGGTCATCTTTGACCTATCCGTAACTCTGTCACCTCATCGAGGCCAAGACGCCGAGGGCCGTCCGAGTTATTAACCTGCTCCCCAGTCAGCGAATATCGTAGATCGCATTCAGGTTTAGAGTTTCATCATACCTGCGACTCGCGACGTTACTCGTGGGAGTGATCACGACCTCAAAAAAGGGATGGACCTCACCGGAGACTAGGTGGCCCCCCACCACGCTCATGTCCTTCCTCCCCAGGTTGGCGTGCAGGTGGAGGAACGGCTTCTTCTCCATCATCGTGATGTTTCCCAGCATGCTCGTTACTTCCATGGTCTCGTGTAAGGGTGCTCCTGTGCTTCTTTGTCTTGCGATTGTATTATGCGACCTTCACCTTCCGCAGGGTCCCGATTGCCTGGACGCGTGCGGTCTCCAACCTCTCACGTCGCGCGATTGAGAGGATACTCATGGACTATCTCGCCGCTCCGCAGACGATAGATCTTTGCCTCAGGTCGAAGGTGGTGGGCGTCGAGTCAAAAGTTAAACCCACCTCCAGGGAAATCACGACAGATGCGCCTCCATTTGAACAAGCCTGGGATTCGAGCGCTGGGGGTCGCGGAGAGCTTCAAGGAGGGCGACCTCAAGTCGAGACTGGCAGGGGTTGTCATGAGAAGCGACCTGGTGATCGACGGGTTCGTCCTCGGGACAGCCACCGTGGGGGGAGACGACGCAACTGGCAGCGTGGTGAAGATGTTCAGAGCGCTCCGGAGGAACGACGTTAACCTAATCATCCTCTCGGGGTGCATCATCAGCATGTACAACATCGTCGACGTCGATGCCGTCTCGAAGAAGAGTCGATTGCCCGTCGTGTGCCTCACCTACAACGAGTCCCGCGGAATAGAGCGGGCGATAAAGCATCACTTCGCCGAGAGTGGGAAGAAACTCGCGAGGTACAGAAGCCTAGGCGACCGGCACCCGGTGAAACTGAGGTCTGGGTACCGGGTCTACGTACGGGCGAGTGGAGTCACCGACCGGGAAGCTGAAGAGGCGCTGAACCTCTTCACTCTTCAAGGGTCGATACCCGAGCCCGTGAGAGTCGCGAAGCTGCTCGCTAGGGCCGTTGGAGCTTGACGCCGGGATTCATGAGCCACTTCGGGTCGTAGATCTCCTTGATCTGCACCATCAGCTCGTAAGTCTCAGGGTACTGCTCCTTCACGTATTCCGCACGGAGAAGGCCGTCGCCGTGCTCTCCGGTGATTGAGCCACCCATTTTCCAGACCGCTTCGAAGCAGTTCCGCATTATCTCCCTGTGGAGTTTATTGTCACGGCCGTCGCTCATGTCGAGGAGAGGTCTGACGTGGAGGTTTGCGTCTCCCGCGTGCCCATACGAGATGAACTCGAGGCCGAGGTCGGCGAAGGTCGTCTCCAAGAAGGCGAGAATGTCTCTTAGCTTTCCCGGAGGGACCACTAGGTCCTCTATTCCCGGTACGGGATACCTATTCCCACTCCTCATTTCACCAGCGATGGTGAGCGTAAGGTCGCGCGTCTCCCAGGCCTTGCTCATCTCTCCGGGATCCGTCAGGAGGAATGGGTCGAACTCTGCCAGTTTCTCGTTCGATGCGATCTGTTCAAAGGCTCTCTGGAGCTCCGACTCATCCTTGCCCTCGATTTCGGCGTAGACCAAGTACCCCTTCTGCGAGCCTCGAAACTGCCTGAGTAGGTCTCCCCTCCTGGCCTTGAGAAATATCGACTTGTCGAGAAGCTCGACGGCGCTCGGTTTCGAGACTCTGAGTTCCTCCACGACAACCTCCATGTCTTTCAAGGAATCGATGCTGACGACCATCAGACTACGGAGGGGCGGCCTCCCCCTCGCCTGGCAGGTTATCCGGGAAATCAGACCAAGCGTTCCTTCCGAGCCGACGAAGAGCCTCGGAAGGTCGAAGAGACCATCGTGGATGAGCCTCTCGAGCCGATAGCCTGAGGAGTTCTTCGTCGTCTTTGGTCTCTCGTGAAGTATCGTCTTCCAGTTCTCCACCATCAGGTTTGCTACCTTCCTGGTGGAGCCATCGCCATGTAGTGCTTCATCGAGCGGTAGAGCCTTCACGACTCTTCTCCCCTCCTCAGGAAGGACGACCGTCAGTTCCTTGACATACTCGAGGGTGGAACCGTACTTGAGTGTCCTCGCCCCGGCTGAGTTGTTACTGACCATCCCTCCGATGCTGCACGCCCTGTAGCTCGAAGGGTCGACCGGCATCCAGAGGTTCGATTGTTCTAGCGTAAAGTTCAGGTCGGCCTTGATGACTGCGGGGGTGCATTGGAATTCTCTTCCCGAGATCTGGACCTCCTTCTGAGTTTGCACGACTACATATCCGCTCCCCACTGACTGGTCAGGGATCGAGGTACCAGAGCCGCGAGGTGTTATCGGAACTCCATCGAGATTCGCCCTCCGGATGACTTGCAGGAGGTCGCCTTCGTCTTCGGCGACGAAGACGGCTCGCGGCTCGATTGTGCGGATCCCGGCGTCTTTGGAGTACTCAGACAGCACCTTCTTCTCGGTTAGTATTCTCAATGATTCAACCAACCAAAGAAAGCAAGCTTCACGGAAAAGTGTATCTCTGGAGTTACGGGCTCGGCTTGACTACGACGGTGCCGTGCATCCATCCGTGATAGGCACAGGAGTAGGGGTAAGTTCCCGGGGCGGTGAAGGTAAACGTATAGCTCATTCCTGGATTGAGGTTCCCGCTGTTGAAGGCTCCACCCATTGAACTCGCGGTGTGTGGCGATCTGTCGTCGTTTGTCCAGGTCACCGTGTTGTTCACTCCGAGGACCACACTGATGTTATCGGGCGAGAAACCAGCCAAGGACATGTTCGATGCTGCCCCTTTTAGGATCGTCACGTTCACGTTCTTGATTGGACCCTGCTGAGTCGAAGTGGTGGTTCTGCTCGTTGTACTCGTTGAAGTCAGGGTCGTGCTGGGTGACGTCGCGACTAGTGATTTCGAGCTTTCTCGGCTTGATTCAGCGTTTGTCGAGCTGGAGGTCCGAGCCTGCCGGGACCCGAGTTCTAAATATCCAGCAGCGAGAGCAACAATCAGAACCACGGCCACCACGCCGGTCGTGACGAAGCTGCGCCTCATCCCAGAACCAGCGAAAGGGGAGCGGTTTTCAGCTCCCTGCTGCTACAACGATGATGGTCCCGCGCATCGTCGTGGGATGAACTGAGCAGAAGTATTCGTAGGTACCCGGGGTGGTCAGTAGGAACGGGCCCTTACTATCGCCGGCGTTGAAGACCCCGGTATCGAAGACTGCCTGCCCACCGACCGTCGTCCGCGCCGTGGCCGTGTGAAAAGTACCGACCCCACCCTGAATGTCAAGGTTGGAGAAAATCACAGAATTGTTGGTGCCGATGACGAGCCTTACCGGGTTCGGGGCGAAGGCGTCGGTGGTCTTCGTCGCGGCGCCGACCGTGATGTTGATTCTGACCGTCTTGATGTTCGACGGGGTAGTAACCGTGCTACTAGATGGAGTCGTTATGTTCGGGGCGATCGCGAACTGATAGTAACCGAGGACGCCGACCGAGGCGACAATCAAGACAGAAACGATAATCCCGGCAGCCGTGGAACCTGCCTTGCTCATTGGATTCCTTGTGTAAGCCCACGAGCCAATAAGGTATTAAACGATTTCTCGGTGAAAGAAGACTCTCACCTCTGAGGGTGTAAGGTTAAATATGACTGATGGAAGGTGTTACCCCGTGGGCAGCGAAGGGAACAAAGCTGGTGAGAGCCCTCCATCTGATACGAGTGGACGAACTGGAACTGAAGAAGAAAGAAAAGTGCGAGAAGCCGGTCAGATGCGCCCCGGCGGGCAAGTTGTTGTGTTCCCCTCGAAAACAGCCGGTTCATCTTCTTCTTCGTATGTCCCACCGCCTCCACCGACTCCCCAGCAGATAACTGCAGGCAGGAGGAGGTTCGTCAAACTCCTCGTGGGGGTGGGTGCGTTGCTCTCCCTTGCGCCCTATGTCCCTTGGGGTACGTTTCTCTCAAACTCGGTTTCCGCGGGCAAGGGCAATGTCAGGCAGCAAGTCACCGTCGATAACCTTTCCGAGTACGGTGCCGCCGCGGGACGGAAGGTCAACGTGAACGACCTGACGACCTTCCCCCCGAACTCACACTGGGTCATCACCTACCCCACCTCGGACGATCTCGCACTAGACACCCAGAACAAGGATACCTTTGTGAAGTTTGAGCTGATTCGCCTTCCGACCGAATTAGGAGGCGACGCAAAAGACGCGACCGCCTTCGTTGCCTTCAGCAAGGTCTGCGTCCATCTATGGTGCAGCCCGAACTACAATCCGGACCAGCCGACTAACCCAAACGAAAATGGGTACAAACCCAACCAGTCTAAGCACGAGCAGTACGAATGCCCGTGTCACGGTAGCATCTACAAAGTGCCGCAGGGGCTGGCGATAGACGGACCTGCATCTTTTCAGGCACCGCCGACGAACGCGATCCCCATGCTAACCCTCTCGACTGACAGCAACGGCTTTCTCATGGTAGAAAAACCAGTATGGGATGTAAATCATAACGGAGTTTTGGGATATGGGAGATACGTCCAGCAGTAGTAAGAACCTAATCGAGAAACTCTACGACTGGCTTGTCGCGGGACTCGACCGCACAGTCTACATGGGTGTCAGGTACACATTCCCCAAGAGGTTCGTGAGTCCTCTCGGCTACCTCGGTGTTCTCACGGGCATAACCTTCCTCGTCCTCGGAATCACGGGAGGCATCCTGATGATCTACTACCAACCGACCCTGGCAGGATGCGGGAACACCACCTGTGCCTTCCAGAGTGTGGAGAGAATCAACAACACGGTGCCCTTCGGCTGGCTCTTGAGGAATATCCACTACACTGCATCGAACGCGATGGTGCTCCTCGCGGTTCTTCATCTCTACTACCAATACTTCAGCGGTAGGTTCAAGATCAAGAACGAGGTTCTCTGGGTGACCGGGGTGATCTTTGGACTAATCACCGGGATTGAGGCATACACAGGGTACGACCTAATCTTCAACCAGAGAGCTGGCCTCGCGATTGAAATCGGAGCCTCTCTTGCCAATGCCTCTCCCGTTATCGGAGCCCCGCTAAGGCTCGCGACTTTCGGCGCAGGCTTCGCTGACTTCATCCTCAGGTTGTATTCTGCTCATGTGTTCATCCTTCCTATGGTCATGCTGATCCTCGTCTTCATTCACTTCCCCAGGTACCTAGTCTTCGACATCCCAATCGTCTCGGTGGTGGTGGGAGGACTTTTCATGATCGCTGGGGTCTTTCCAGCCGAACTCGGGTTACAGTACAATCCCGGGTCCGGTCAGTTGACCATACCCGAGTGGTACCTCACCGCGCTCTACGCCCTCCTGAGGACGGAGTACGACAAGTTCGTGATGGGTGGGTTGATGCCAGCCCTCCTCGTTCTCATGGCCATCGTCGTTCCTTTCGTTGACACCTCCAAGAAGCTGAGCTGGAAGGACAGACCGTTCTTCACCGCTCTGGGGTTGACTAGCATCAGCCAGATAATCGTAACGACGGGCTGGGGCTTCTACGTCAATCCCGACAATAATCTCGCCACCCTCGCCCGCCTCTTCGTCCCCCCCGCAGAGTACTTCTCCTCGATGATAGCTATCACCGGGATCTCCTTCGTCATTACCTACGCCTACCTTCGCTACCTGAAGGCCAAGGAGAGGGTGAGGAGGGCTGTCGCTCCGTTGAAGCCGCTCCTCGACAGGCGGTGGCTTCTGATCATCTTCTTCCTCCTGCTCGGGTCACAGATTGCCCTGAACGGTATGGCGGTGATGGCGGTCCAGGCAGGGTTGAACGGCCTCGCACTCTTCCAGGTAGGGAGTGTTCTGGTCGCCTTCGGCGTCATCTTCCACCTCTACAGGTACAGCCATAGCCTACCGTTCTAGTTCCTGGACAGCTGAAGGTCGGCAACCACTTCGAGCCATCTCGGCCCGACCTCCCGAACCTTTCTCACCTCGATGCTTCTCAACCCTTGAACCTCCCTCAACTCGTGTAGGATGGCGGACTTCGCTTGGTCAAAATCTTCTGCGGAGATGTGCCTGTAGTAGTGGATCACGCCGTCGTCCGCGACGAGACGGCGTGCGGCACCAAGGTACCTGTCGGCCCTGGAGGGGTGAGGCATCAAGATCCTGTCAAATTTCCCCTCGAGCCTATCCGGGAGCGCAGCGGCGTCGGCGTTTATCGTCGTTATTCTCCCCGCCACCTTGTTCATCATGTTATTTTCGAGGTGAAGCCGGTAAGCTTCCTTGTTTGACTCACAGCTGGTGACCGAGGCTCTCCTCCTACAGACGATCGTTATCGAGAAGGGTCCGACACCGGCGAACATGTTCAGGACTCTCTCCCCATCACGGACCATCATCGCGATGGTCAGCCTCTCGGTGGAGAGTCTGGGGGAGTAGTAGACCTTCGCAATATCGACCAGGAACCGGCAGCCGTTTTCCTTGTGCAGCGTCGTCGTCCTCCTCTCCCCAGCGAGGTGTCTCAACTTCCTCAAGCGGTACTCCCCCTCGATTCCACCCTCCTGCTCGAAGACACCCTTGACGTTCCCCATCTCACGAAGGATTTTCTCACCTACCAGCTCCCTGACCTGGGTAGACCCATGGGAGAATTTCACTATCGCGAGGTCGCCTATGACGTCAATACCCGTATGAACTCCGTTGGCTTCGGATTGGCCAATCCCTTCTACCACCTTCCTAAGAAGCCGCGTCATCCTCTTCCTCCTTCTTCTTTGACACGTAGTAGTACTCTCCCCTCTCCTTCTGCTCCCGGTCTAGCTTGCTCCCGGGCTTGTTGACCCTGGGTCTTCCCGTGTTCACGTCTCTTCGGTATGTGAGTCCTACCTGGCGGAGGAAGAGGTTCATCCCTTCCTCCTTCCCGAGGGGCTCAGACCCGAGACCCTCGACCCCCGGCCGCCCGGTGAAGACCATCAGTCGGTCCGAGACGAGGTCGATGACCTGGATGTCGTGGTCGATGACCATCGCCGACCTTCCCCTCGCTTTCACGAGTCGCCCCAGCGCCTTTGCTATCACGAATCTGTCTTCGACGTCGAGGAATGCCGACGGCTCGTCGAGGGCGTATACGTCAGCGTCCTGGGCCATCGTCGTAAGGATGGCGGCCTTCTGCAGCTCTCCCCCGCTTATCTCGCTCATCTTCCTGGGGAGGAGCTTCTCCATCCTCAGGGGCTTGGCGAGGGCGTCTTGAAGGGTAGCCTCATCGTAATTCGACCCAACCGTCGTGGAGAAGAAATCCCCAACCGTTCCGTCGAAGTCCGACTTCAGGTACTGCGGCTTGTAGGCGACCCTCGCTGTTATCGTCACGTTACCCTCACTCGGCTTCTCCTCCCCGGCGATGAGCCTCAGGAACGTTGTCTTCCCGAGGGCGTTTGCGCCGACGATTCCGAGTATGCTCCCCCTTGTGAGGGAGCCGCCCCCGATCGTCATGCGGAAGCCTGTGAACCTCTTCTTCATCCTGCCGTAGGTCGCTATCTTCTCCTCCGACTCCACCGTCTCCACTACAGACCTGTCCCCGAACGATACTGGATGGTCTCTGAACCTGATGTTTTCCTGAGGCAGGTATCCCTCCAAGAGCGAGTTTATCCCGGTACGGGAGGAGTAGAGACCTGAAACCACCCCGTAGACCCCCGGTTCTCCGTAAATTACCTGAACGTAGTCTGTCACGTAATCCAGGAAGGCCAGGTCGTGCTCGACGACGAGCACGGACTTTCCCCTGTCCGCGATCGACCTGATTACCCTCGAGACTGCGAGCCTCTGATACACGTCGTTGTAGGAGGAGGGCTCATCGAAGAGGTAGAGGTCGGCCTCCCTAAGCGCAGCTGCTGCGACGGCTACCCTCTGCAGCTCGCCTCCGCTGAGGTCTGGCACCTTCTTCTTCATCGCACCCTCGAGGTTGAGCGCCTTCACAACCTCGCTGAGCCGCCCACCCTCGTCCATCCTCTTCAGGAGCGTCGCCGTCTCCTTCTTCCATGTCTCAGGGATCCTGTAGACGGCCTGTGGCTTCATGGAGACGGCCACCTCGCCCTCTGCGATTCTTTGGAAGTGGTCCTTCGTCTCCTTCCCGCTCAGGTAGCGCAGGAATGGCTCCCACCCTGCCTCGTGCTCGTAGTCACCCAGGTTGGGTATGAGCGACCCGGAGAGAATTTTCAGAGCCGTCGATTTCCCGATCCCATTTCTCCCCACTAACCCTATCACCTCCCCCTTCCTCACTACGGGAATCCTGAACAGTCTGAATGAGTTCACGCCGAACTGGTGTATCTTCTCCTCCTTCAGCTCCTCGCTCAGGTTCAGGATATCGATAGCGTCAAAGGGGCAGACCTTGATGCAGATGCCGCACCCGATGCAGAGTTCCTCGGAGATGAGCGCGATCTTCTCCTCGTCGAGGTGGATGCAGTCCTCCCCGTTGATGTTCACGGGGCAGTCCCTGATGCACTCTAGCCCGCACTTCTTGGACTGACAGAGGTCCCGGTCCACGACCGCGACTCGATGCACCATTACACGACGGACCTAGTCTTCCTTCAGTCTTTTGGGTATGGGGCAGAACGAGCAGATGTTGGGGTCGCCGTCGAGCGAGAGGCTTTCCCAGGAATGCCTCTTCTTCATCTCTCTCCACACGACGCCGTCCTCGACGACACCTCCGAGATGTATCGCTTCGTGCTCCTCGATGAGGGGGCGGAGACGGCAACCGGCACAGATCGGCTTCACGAAGGCTAGGCTCCTCGCCGTTGCATTGTAGATCATCAGAACGGAGGAGCCACCCATCAGCCACATCGCGAGGGTTAGGGCGAGAATTATTCCCACCTCCCGCGACAGGATGAACGCGATCAGGATGCTCGCCGCGAAGAGAAGACCACCGCAGAATGCTCCGAACCTCCCACGCTCGAACGAGAAACCAATCGCATTTCTGGGAAGCGAGGAGATGAATAGCGCGGGGACCGCCAACTTCACGAGCCCGGTCAGTGGCACGACCTTCATTCCTCTCGTCACTCCCCCGTTCAGTGAGGCGCGAGTCAGGGAACTCATTCCTCTTCTATCACATCCTGCCCCCGCTTAATTGCTGATACGTATTCATTTCTGCACAACTGGTGAATCGTTTTTTACTCCGCCGATTCTGTGCGCGACGTCCCTCCTCAGCTTCTCCAGTTCTTCGTTGTGCAGCGCCGCAAGGCCGAGCACCATCGGAGAGATGGAGATCGCCCTCTCCGTGTGGACGGCGTGAGCGTCGGAGTTCGGCCTGAAAGTCCCCAGCCTCTCACCCCACAGCCAGTAGTAGGGCCGCCCCCTCGGATCTTTCCTCACCAGGACCTTATCCTTGTACTTTCTACTCTCAATCGTCGTCAGGCGGATGGGAGTCTTGGAATCGACCTGTGAAGGAAAGTTGACGTTGAGCAGCTGAACGCCTCGGGGCATCCCGTTCCGCAGGAGGTGGCGGACTATCTCCGCCGCGATCGCGGCCGCCTTCGAGAAATTGACACCCGTCTGACCTGAAGCGAAAATTGTCTCCTCCGGAACCTCCATCGAGAAGGCGATTGCTGGAATCCCCATCAGCGAGGCCTCGAGGGCCGCCGCGACCGTGCCGGACGCGAGTATGTCTTGAAAGGTCACGTTGTCCCCGTAGTTGATGCCCGAGGCTACCAAGTCAGGCCTCCTCGGAAGGAGGCTGTTGACGCCTATCATGACAGAGTCCCCGGGGCTCCCCGAAACGGCGTAGCAATCGAGGCCGTCGACCTCAAGCCTGCTGACCCTTAGTGGCTTGTGAAACGTAAGACTCAGGGCCGTCGCGCTCTGAGGCTGATCCGGCCCCACGATTGAAACCGCGGCGTACCTTCCGATCGACTTCGCAAGGGCGACCATCCCTTCGCTCTGAACTCCGTCGTCGTTCGTCACCATCACGAGCTTCTTTCTAACCAGCCTTCTTCACCTTCGCGACCACTTCCCTTATCGCCTGATCAGGACTCCGACAGCCATAGAACTTCGAAAGGACCTTAGCCGCGCTCTCCATCGTATCCTCCGTGAAGACTGTCTCCGCTATCAGTTTCTCCTCCGGGGAGAGGTCGAGTGATTCGACCGAACTCTTGAGTCTCGATTCGGTGGCCGAGAATTCGTCTATCATCCTCTGAAGTCGTCTCGCTTGGTTCTTGATTCTTCTCCCTTGTATAAGAAGCTCTTCGGCCATCCTGTTTAGGTCGGCATACACATCCTTCGCAGCCCTGAGCTCCTCTTCCTCCCGCTCCGCGCTCAAGTTCACGACCATGAGGCTCCCCCTCGAGAAATCACCGAGGTTCGACCCTTTGAGGGAGTAAGCCTTCCTCACCGCGAGATACTTGGGTCGGCTGAGGGTCCTCTCCTCTATGAGCCCAATTTTGTTCAACTTCTCAAGGTGTTTGAGGACCCCTTGAATCGAGATCCCAGTCCTATCAGCGAGCTCTCTGAGCGTTCTGGGCCTGGTCGAGATAAGCTGACCTATCATTAGCCGATGGTGAGAGGATGTGATGGATTCGAGAGGGGTCAAGGTCTTCTTTCTTTCTGAAGGTGGTGATGCGCAAGACTTATAAACCTTTAACTTTTGGTTAACTACCAAGAGTTAAGTCAACGTTGAGCGATGACAAAAGATAGACGCTG
>Ga0134112_10000148_pt1 | contig 16315 bp, 12 predicted proteins | sample 15_D_Rain_40_5_1_FD_128867 | JGI IMG/M metagenome (GOLD analysis project Ga0134112, IMG submission 128867) | Grasslands soil microbial communities from the Angelo Coastal Reserve, California, USA - 15_D_Rain_40cm_5_11112015 | ecosystem: Environmental > Terrestrial > Soil > Grasslands ... | reverse complement strand
GGCACATCGTACATCACTTCCAGCATGACCCCTTCCAGGATCGCCCGCAACCCGCGGGCACCGGTCTTCTGACCATACGCCTTCCGCGAGATTGCCACCAGCGCCGCCTCGGTAAACTTCAGTTTGACTCTCTCGAAGGACATCAGCTTCTCATACTGCTTGGTGAGCGCATTCCGTGGTTCGGTCAGAATGCGGATCAGAGCCTTCTCGTCCAATTCTTCGAGCGTCGCGACGACCGGGAGGCGTCCGATGAATTCCGGGATCAGTCCGTACTTCAGGAGATCCTCCGGCTGAACATGCGGCAACAGCTCGCCCAACCGGCTGTCGTGCCTGCCGCGCACGTCCGCGCCGAATCCCATCGCTTTCTTGTTCAGCCGCTGCTCGATGAGGGCTTCGATGCCGACGAACGCTCCACCGCAGATGAACAGAATGTTACTGGTGTCCACCTGGATAAACTCCTGGTGGGGATGCTTGCGACCACCCTGTGGCGGAACGTTGGCCACCGTCCCTTCGATCAGTTTCAGCAGGGCCTGCTGCACTCCCTCTCCGGACACATCGCGGGTAATGGACGGGCTGTCGCTTTTTCGGCTGATCTTATCGATTTCATCGATATAGACGATCCCGCGCTCGGCCCGTTCCACATCATAGTCGGAAGCCTGCAGCAGCTTGAGGATGATGTTTTCCACATCCTCGCCGACGTAGCCGGCCTCGGTCAGGGTGGTCGCGTCCGCCAGGGTGAACGGGACATCGAGGTAGCGGGCCAGAGTCTGGGCCAGCAGCGTTTTGCCCGTACCGGTCGGCCCGATCATTAAAATATTGCCCTTCTGGAGCTCAACCTCATCCACCTCATTGGCGGAGATGCGTTTGTAATGGTTGTGGACGGCGACCGACAGGATCTTTTTCGCCCGATCCTGCCCGATGACATACTGATCCAGGTGGTGCTTGATTTCGGCCGGCTTGCGGAGCTTCGAGGAGATCTCCTCTTTCGCCTCTTCCCAGTCCTCCGCGATGATGTCGTTGCAGAGATTCACACACTCGTCGCAGATGTAGACGGTGGGGCCGGCGATCAGCTTGCGGACCTCGTCACGGCTTTTCCCACAGAACGAACACCGCAGGTGCCGGTCCGTCTTTTCCTGTTTCGGCATGTCGCCTCCATACCAAGCTTCGCTTGAACCGCCGCGCCTCCGCGCGCCGAAGCGCTCTGGCGCGCAGGCGCGTTCGATCAACTGCGGGCGGAGAGTTTTTTGCCTCCAGAAGGCTCAAATTCGTGTATTCCAAGCTTCGCTTGAGCCGCCGCTGGCTACTTGTCCTTCGCCCCGTCTTTCCCGTGATCCTTGGCCCCGTCCTTGGTGACCTCCTTCATGCCCTTGGGATGCCGCGCGATGACCTCGTCGATCAGCCCGTACTTCTTGGCCTCCTCGCCTGACATGAAGTAATCCCGCTCCGTGTCCAGCGCGATCTTCTCGAGCGGCTGGCCGGTGTGCTTGGCCAGGATCTCGTTCAGCCGCTCGCGCACCTTGAGGATTTCTCTCGCGTGGATGTCGATCTCCGTCGCCTGCCCCTGAAATCCCCCCATGGGTTGATGAATCAGGATGCGCGTGTTGGGGAGCGCAAACCGTTTTCCCTTTGTCCCCGCTGCCAGCAGCAGCGCGCCCATGCTGGCCGCCTGCCCCAGACAGATGGTGTTGATCGGCGGCTTGACGTACTGCATGGTGTCATAAATGCCCAGCCCCGCGGTCACGGCGCCGCCGGGAGTATTGATGTAGAGATTGATGTCCTTCTCCGGATCCTCCGCTTCCAGGAACAGGAGTTGCGCGATGACGAGGTTCGCAAAGATGTCGTCGATCGGCGCGCCCAGGAAGATGATGCGGTCCTTGAGCAGCCGAGAATAGATATCGTAGGCCCGCTCGCCGCGGTTGGTCTGCTCGATCACGATGGGCACTAACATAACGCCTGTCCTTTCTCTTTCATTCCACGCTCTTCCAGTCAGACAGTCGGCTCATCTTACCACAATTCGCTCTTCTTTCCGCCGCACTTTCGTTTCCGGTGAACTCGAGGCGGCGTTCGGAGCTACTTCTGGATCACCGCGTGCCGATACACGAAATCCAAGGCCTTGTCGGCGAGAATGCGGCCCCTGAGTCCGTCCCCGGATTCATCTCCGCCGGCCTCCACCATGCGACGCACCTCCTCGGCTGAAAGTTTCAGCTCCGAGGCCATCCGCTCGATCTCCGCCGAGACATCCTCTTCCTCCACCGTCAGCCGTTCCTTGTCCGCAATCGCCTCCAGGATGAGCCCGACCTTCACCCGTCGCGTCGCCTCGGGAAGATGCTCTTCCCGCAGCCGCTTGATCTCCTCCTGGCGCTTGCCGGGCTCGTCGAAGTCCGCCGCCGCTCCTCTCTGTCTCCGCCGTACCGCCAGGTGGTGACGGACCATCGCGGTGAGTTCACGCTCGACCAGCGTGTCGGGCGCCTCGAAGTGGTGCGTCTCGGCCAGGCGCTTGAGGATGAACTCCTTGTATGTCTCTTCAATATCCTTCTTCAGGGCTCTTTCCATCTCCACCCGGAGCTTCTCCTTGAGCTCGGCCAGCGACGCATAGGGGCCGCAATCCTTGGCGAACTCATCGTCCAACGGGGAGAGCTTCTTCTGTTTGACCGCCTTCACACTGAACCGGAACGTCACGGATTTCCCCGCCAGGCGCCGGTCCGGATGCGTCGCGGGGTAGGGCTGGGAGATCTCGACGAAGTCCCCCTCCTTTTTTCCGATCAACAGCTCGTCCACCTCCAACCCGAGGACGGGCATCTTGGAACCGACCCGGTGGAGCTGGCCTTCCTTCTTCGCTCCTTCGAGCGGCGCGAGATCCACAAACCCTTCCACGTCCAGGACGGCGTAATCGCCCTCGGCCAGCCGCGTTCCGGCAGGCGCGGCCTGGAGCTGGCCCTGCTGCTCCCGCAGCGCTTCCAGCGCTCGGTCCACCTGCTCCTCCGTCACCGTGCGCGTGTCCGGCTTCAGTGAAATGGGATTGGGCGGGCGGTAGTCGCGAAGCTCGATCTTCGGCTTAATCTCGACCGTGGCGGTAAAGGAGAACGCGGCGTTCTTTTTGATTTTCACCCGTTCGAGCGGCGGGACTTCCACCAGCACCGGCACGATGCCGGCCTGTCTGATCGCCCGTTCATAATAGTCGGGCACCAGCCGACGGATCACGTCTTCCTCAACCTCTTTGGCATACCGCTTCTCCAACAGCGCCACCGGGGCCTTGCCTGGCCGGAATCCCGGGATCTGGACTTGCCGGTTGAGGTCGGCGTAGGCCTGGGCAAACCGCCGGTTGACTTCGTCTTCCGGGATCTCGATCTTGAGCGCGCGCTTCATCGGCCCAAGTTCTGTGACTTCCAGCTTCATGCCTGGTACGTACCGGGGACCGACTGGGGGTGAATCAGCGTGAAGTCCCGTCTCTGATGCGATGGTGCGAGAGGGGGGACTTGAACCCCCACGGTTTCCCACGAGATCCTAAGTCTCGCGCGTCTGCCAGTTCCGCCACTCTCGCGCCGCGTATTCGTTCCTTTTACAGGTCAGCCGCCTCACTGTCAACCCGGAGCACGACGCCGGACACCCTCCTTCCTCGCTCGCCAATCCAATCACGCTCACCAGCACCTTCTCACCAGCGAACATCGCGACCCAAAAACCGCGCGCGCAAAGAGGCGGACCGGTGGGGGTGGCGGAACGCCCTAGCCGCACGGTATACTACAGACCTCGACACAGGGAAGGTTCCCGGATCGGGACATGTGAGCCCGGTGGCCCCTCGCAATCTGCCGTCCTACCACAGCCCCATCGGTCAGTCTGATCCGTGCGGCCGACCTGACTATTCCGGCGTCTCGGACGCCCTGGCCTCGAGAGGCCGGGGCCGGGACGGCCATGTGAGGAGAAAAGACGAGGGGAGGTGCTTCATGACGCAAGGCGCGCTCATCACGGCGATCTCCCTGCTGCTGGTCCTCGCGAGTGGAACCAGTTGGGGGTATCGCGACTATTTTACGCTTGAGCAGAAGGCGCAATTGGCAAAGGTCCAAACCGTCTTGGTCGAGGTGACCGCCTTGACCGATAACGGTGCAGTCGACTCCAGCGCCATCTCGGAGGTGGCGATCCGCCGTATGAAGGAGCTGGGGTATAACGTCGTGACCGATCCGGCGCAGCCCCACGATGTGGTCTTTAAGGTGAAATGCGAGCAGCGGAAGACCTGGGAGGGCACGACGACCATGGGCAGCGACGCCGACCTGCCCGACTCGCCGTCGCGGGTCTGGAAAGGTCCGGCGTGCCAGCTCAATTACGTGGTCGGCGGGACCAAGATCAAGTGGCAAAAAGAGGTCAGGACGGATTTCCTGGATGCCGTGGAGGCGGCGCAGAAGGCCAACGCGGGCGACCCCGGTTTGTATGCGATGGCCAAACTCAAGGACCGGCTGCAGGACTATGACTTCCCCGTGCTGTTGACGGCCGATTGGGGCCAGGCCGATCGGCTCCTGAAAGTCCTGGATGCGCCCGGCACCAGCGAGCTCCGGAAATTAAAAATCATTTCGCTCCTGGGCGAGATGCTGGCTGACGAAGCCCTGCCTCGGCTGCAGGAGGCCCTCAAGGACAAAAACCTCGCCCAGCAGGCCGCCGTCGCGCTCGGCAACATCGGCAAAGACTCGATCCCGATCTTGATCAATATGCTCAAGACTTCGAAGGATCCGGAGCTGCAAGCGGCTGCGGCCAAAGGGTTGGGACAAGTGGGCGGTCTGCACGGAGACCCCAGTATTATCCCGCCGCTCCTCGAGATGCTGGACGCGCCAGGCATCGACATCCGGGTTCAGACCGAGATCGCCTGGGCTCTGGGCAAGTTACCGGACAAGCGGTCCGTTGAGCCGCTCTTCGCGCTCGACAGAAAGCTGCAGAAGATTCGTAACGATCCTCCTGACCCGCAGATCAAGAAGCTCAAGGAAGCGGTGTTCTGGGCCATCAAGCAATGCTACACAGAGGATCAGTATAGTTAATTCGAACTGTGCGGGCGATCATGCGCTCTTCAGAATCCTCTGCCTTGGGTCACGCCGGCCGCAGGCTGGCTCGGAGCCTCCGGCATGGCCGACTCGCATGACTCTTCCGGCTCTCTCCCAACCCACGATCTCGGTCCCGAGTCCAGTGAGCTTGCTCCCAGCCACCCTTATACCCAGAGGAGTGCTGACCCTATGACCACGATCTCGCGCAGACGATTTCTCCAGCTTTCTGCAGCAACGGGCGGCGCGCTGATGCTCGGCGATCTGGCCGGACAGGTGCTCGGTCTCACGCCACGAACGCGCATGGCCTATGCCGCTGAGCCCATCAAGGTCGGCATCATCGATCCGCTGTCCAGCCCCTACAAGACCTCCTCCATCCATGATGTGCACGGGGCCACGGTGGCGCTGGACATGTACAACAAACGCGGCGGGGTGCTGGGTCGTCCGGTCAGCATCATCGAGGCGGACGACGCGTCGAACGTCCAGGCCGGGATCAAGATGGCCACGAAGCTGATCAAAGAAGACCGGGTGGATTTCCTGATGGGCACCTTCAACGGGGACGTGGCCCTCGCCGTCGCCGACGTGGCCAAGCAGGAGAATAAACTCTTCATGGCCACCTGTCCCCACATCATGGAACTGACCGGATCGGGCTGCAACTCCCACACGTTTGTCTTCATGCCGAATGCGCGCATGCTGGCCCAGGCCGTCACCCCGCATCTCGTCAAAGCCTATGGCAACCGGTGGTACATGATCACCGCTGACACGGTGGACGGCAAAGCGGCCCTTCAGGCCATGACGGATGCGCTCAAGGCCCAAGGCGGCGAGGTGGTCGGCGCGGCCGTGACGCCGTTCGGGACCACTGACTTCACCGCTCCGCTCACCGAGGCGAAGGGAGCCAAGCCGGGCGCCATCATCCTGAACCTGTACGGCTGGGACCTGGTCAACGCGCTGAAGACGTATACGAAACTGGAGCTGGCCAAAGACAAGATCGGTGTGGGCGGCATGATCGGGGGCGAGCAAATCGGTCGGCCGCTCGGCTACGCCAACAACGCCGGCATCTGGGGCTTGATCTGGGATCCCAAGATCAACACCGAGAGTTCGAAGCGGTTCATCCAGGGCGTGATCGACAAATACAACCACACCCCGACCTCGCGCTGCTATCTTGGCTACGCAGCCATGATGCAGATCCTGGAGGCGGTCCGCCGGGCCGGCACGACCGACACCGCCGCCGTCATCAAGGCGCTGGAAGGGCACGACTTCGATGGACTCAAGGAAGGCCGGTCCTACTTCCGCGCCTGGGACCACCAGCATGTGCAGGACGTGCTGGTCGGGCAGGCCTACGGGAAGGAACTGGGGTTAGGCCACTACCAGCTCCTGGCCACCGTCCCCGGCGATGCGGTCGCGGGAGGACTAGAGCAGAACACCTGCCGCTTGTGACGGCACCAGCGAGGGGTGCGTAGCTATCCCAGAGGCGAGCCCTCCTCGCTCCTGATTCTGCCGATCAACGACAAGCCGCTTACTTCCGGGACACCACGACCTCGACTCGGCGGTTCTTGGCACGGCCTGCGTCTGTCGTGTTGGGCGCAACCGGCTTCGTGTCAGCGTACCCTCTGGAAGTGATGATGTCGGCTGGCATGCCCGCTTCCGTCAGCGCCTTCACCGCATTAGTGGCGCGGGCCTCTGACAGTTCCTTGTTGGTGGGGAACCGTTTCTGTAGTGCGCTCAGAATCGGCCGATTGTCCGTGTGGCCGGCCACTTCCACGTTATATTCGGGGTAGTCTTTCAGCACAGCGCCGACTCGCTTGAGCGCATCTGCGCCGGCTGGATTGAGTTGATCCTGCCCAGTACCGAAGAGCATGGTGGAGGCCAGGCTGATCAAGAGATGATCGGACCTCAGATCCACGGCGATATTACCCTTCTCAATTTCCGGCCGTAACGATCTGACGAGCCCCCGTTGGGCCTGGGCCAAGCTGCGCCCTTCCTCCTCAAGGAGGGCTTTGAGCCGCGCGATCTCCTGATCTCGCTCCGACACCGTCCCACTCAAGCTGACGAGCTGCAGCTTGGCTTTTGCCAGCTCGTCACTGGAACCCCGGAGTCGCGCCAATTCCTGATCCTGCTCCAAGAGCTGTCGATCGAGGTCACTGAGGCGAGCGGACTGCGTATCAATGGAACTGACCCGACTGCGCGCCCGGGCGAGTTCGTCCTGCAACGCGGTGGCCTCCGTTGTGAGTTGCTGTTCCCGCTGCCGGGCGGCTGCGAGGGCATCGGCCAACTGCTGGCGTTCCCTCTCAAGCGCCGCAATACGGGCATCGCGCTCGTCAACAATCGGCGCGGCGGTGTGCGGCGCCACCTTCATCTCATTGTAGAGACGGGTCGCTGTATCATTGGGAGCCGGGGCTTGCTCCACATAGGCGCATGCACTGAGCATCGCCGCACCCGCAACCATCGCAGCCATCACAAGAACTTTCATGGCATCCTCCTTCTTCAAGTGAACTATTCGGGGTTCTTGGATCGTCTACTCACGCTCACGCAAGGCTCAGAGATAGCGCTTTTCAAGGGGTACATACTGTAGTGGAGTCTGTTCCTCTCGGTCAACTGCAAAAATGAGAGGATCGCGATTGACCCGGAAATAACTGATCGGCAATGTCAGGGAGAGGAACGCCCTCTTAAAGGACCGTTACCGAAATCGCGAGGTGCGAGGGTAACGAATCGAACCGTATCAATTCTTGCTCATCGTCGCGCGGCTAGGCAGATCACGTTCTTCGCCGGCCGCGGACTACGTCCCTCCCTCAGCTTGCCGCTGACCAGGCCGCGTGCTAAGATGCCACTTCTTTCGAAAATGTTGGCGCGGAGAGGTGCGAGAGCGGCCGATTCGGCGTGCCTGGAGAGCACGTGTGCTGGCAACGGCACCGTGGGTTCAAATCCCACCCTCTCCGCCAGCTTGGCGCGACAAACGTCCGATTCTTAATGACCAGGCAATGCCGCGCCAGCCTCACCAGCAGGCCATGGCATTGGTTGCCGTAATTAGGTGTCGCTTCGCGACATCATCCGGGCGCCGGGAAACGAGTGCTTGACTGTCGCCAGACCTTAAGGAGAAGTCGCGGGACGCGACACCTTATTTCGGCACACAACCTAATTGCCTGCAGGTACTACTGGCGCGGCACTGCCACCAAGTTTGAAGTCGGGCGCATATCGCGCCAAGAATAAAGGGGCTGGGCCCTGTGCAACAGAATCCTGTGAACCCCGCCAGGTCCGGAAGGACGCAACGGTAAGCAGGCCAGTCTGGGTGCCGCAGGATCACCTGGCCCCGCTTCCTCTTTGGCGCGACAGAAAATGCCGGGTTTATGAGCTAGCACGCAATGCCGCGCCAGTTGTACCAACGGGCCATGAATTTCCATGGCCATGAAAAGGTGTCGCGGGACGCGACCCCTTATTTCGGCACACGAACTCATTGCCTGCAGGTAAAGCTGGCGCGCCACTGCCGCCAAGTAGGAAGTCGTGCGCATATCGCGCCAAGAATAGCTGCCGGAAGGTAGGGCTGGCGCGGCACTGCCCAAAGGTATGAAGTCAGACGTCTTCTAGCGCGCCAAGAACCATGGATTACCAAGTTTCTGCGCGAAAATACCGGCCGAGCATGTTCGACGATGTGATCGGCCAGCCGCATGTCGTGCAGATGCTCGTGAACGCCATCACCGCGAAGCGGATCGCGCACGCGTTTCTCTTTTCCGGGACGCGCGGGGTCGGCAAGACGACGGTGGCGCGCCTGCTGGCCAAAGCGCTCAACTGCGAGCGTGGTCCCACCAGCACCCCCTGTGGGAAATGTCCCAACTGTTTGGAAATCGCCCAAGGCATCTCCGTGGACGTCATCGAGATTGACGGCGCCTCGAATACCGGGGTGGATGACGTGCGGGAACTCCGCGAGAACGTCAAGTTCGCGCCGTTCCGGGGTCATTATCGGATTTACATTATCGATGAAGTGCACATGTTGTCGAACTCAGCGTTCAACGCGTTGCTGAAGACGCTCGAGGAACCGCCGCCCCACGTGGTCTTCATCTTCGCCACCACCGAGATCCACAAGATCCCGCCGACCATTTTGTCGCGCTGCCAGCACTATAGCTTTCGCCGGATCTCGAGGGCCGAGATCATCCAACGCCTCCGCTACGTCGCGGCCCAGGAGGGCATCGGCGTCGAGGACCGGAGTCTCGCCTCGTTGGCGCGGGCCAGTGAAGGGAGCATGCGGGACGCCCTCAGCCTGCTGGACCAGGCCGTAGCCTTCGCCGGCAAGACCGTTCGGCAGAGCGATCTGGAGACCTTGCTCGGCTCGGTTCCGCAGGAACACATCCGGGCGATGATCTCAGCCATCCTCGCACAGGATAGTTCAGCTGCCGTGCGGATCATTGCTCAGCTCCTCGACCAAGGCCACGATCTCCGCGTGTACTGCGGGGACCTCGTCGAACATATCCGCAATCTGCTGGTCGCTGTCGCCGTGCCCTCCTCGCAGGAACTGGAGGGACTGATTGAACTGTCGAAGGATGACGTGCGGCAGATCGAGACCGACGCCAGGGTGTTCACCGTGGAGCAGCTTCAGGAGTTGTTTCGGATTTTTTCGCAGGCCGAGGATGCCTTGCGCCTGAGCGCTCATCCTCGGTTCGTCCTGGAGGTGGCCGCGGTGCGGTCCACGCGTCTGTTGCTCCCTGTGCCCCAGGCTGCATCCCCTTCTCCCGCGGCTCTGGACGCTCCACGGCCGCACGTGAGCCACCCCGAACCTCAGCGCGGCGCTCCGCCTCCAGGTCAGCTCCCAGGGAAGGCCTCCCACAACGAGTCTTCCCGAGCCGCATCCGAACAAGCGGGTCAGGCCGGCCAGACCCAGGAGGCTCTTCCCGGCGCTCAACCCATGAAGCCCGCTTTACAGCCGGCAAAGCCGACTCTCTCAGCCCACGCATCGGGAGCGACCGCGCAATCCGTTCAGTCACTCGGCACTCCGGGTGCAAAGCCGGCGAGCCCGGCCGGCGGCATTCCGCCGGACAATCGCCAGACGACTGCGCCTCCCGCCGCAGACCCGCCCGTGCGCCTCGACTGGGAGCAGATCCTGGAACGCGTGGCGACCGCGCATCCGAACATCGCCCCCTTCCTGGAAAGGGGAAGCCTGGTGGCGATCGAGGGCCATCTGGTCACCATCGGCTATCCCCACACCGCCTCGACCGCGCTCACACGGATTCAAAACGAGGAGAATCTCCGCCTCGTCACGGACGTCTGCGCAGGGTTGGCCGGCCGCCCTGTCAGGCTTCGCGTGATCGCATTGGCAGATGGGCAGGGAACCGGCCGGAGCCTCGCCCAAATCCGTGCCGCGAAGGAACGGGACCAAAAAGAGGCGCTCCTGGAACGCACTCGTTCCCATCCATTGGTCAAGCAGACTCTGGATATGTTCGGAGCGGAGCTGGTCGAGGTCCGCCAGGCATCCCAGGAGAAAGAGGGGCGATCATGATCAAGAATCCATTCGGAAATATCGGCAACATCATGAAACAGGCTCAGGCCATGCAAGAGCAACTGGCCAAGATCCAGGAGCAGGCTGCCTCCAAGACCGTGGATGGGACGGCCGGCGGCGGCATGGTCACGGTGAGCGTCAGCGGAGCCATGCAGGTCGTCGCGTTGAAGATCGACCCCGAGGTGCTCAAGTCCGGGGATGCGGAGATGCTGCAGGACTTGATCGTGGCGGCGACCAACGACGCGTTGCGCAAGGCGCGGGACATGATGGCAGAAGAGATGAAGTCGATCACGGGAGGACTCCGGATTCCAGGCCTATTTTAAATGTTGCATTGTGAATGTTGAACTGAGGAAACCTTCACCGCTCATCATTCACAACTCAACACTTACCATTCACCATTGTCTTTGTTATGAGCATCGATCAACACGGCCTGCTCGCCCGACTGATCCGGGAACTCGTGAGGTTGCCCGGCATCGGGCAAAAGACGGCCCAACGCCTCGCCTTCCATATTCTTAAGACCGAGCCGGAGGAGGCTCTGCGGCTGGCCGAGGCAATTCGAGCCGTGAAGGAGGGCTTGGCCTTCTGCCGCCAGTGCCGCAACATCGCCGAGGGTGAGCTCTGCGAGTTCTGTCTCGATCCCAAGCGTGACCAGAGCAAGGTGCTAGTCGTGGAGGAACCGAGCACCCTCTATGCCATCGAGCGATCCGGGGGGTTCCACGGGCTCTACCACGTGCTGCTCGGATCACTCTCACCCCTGGATGGGATCGGTCCGTCGGACATCCGCGCCGAGGATCTCGTGAATCGATTGAAAGATGGCGTGATCCAGGAAGTCATCCTCGCCACAAGCCCCACGATCGAGGGTGAGGCGACGGCGATTTACCTGACCAAGCTGATGAAGCCGCACGGCGTCCGGGTGACGCGGATCGCGTACGGTATCCCGGTCGGGATGGATCTCGAGTACGCGGACGAGGTGACGCTGATCAAATCCATCGAAGGGAGACGGGATCTCTGACCGCGCGTGCGCGTTGACGAAAATTTCCGCGGTCTGCTATAGTTTACCGTAACGTTGGTGCTGAGACCGGGCCGGTCCCCCGAAAAGGAGCGATGCCGAAGAGCGTGACAAAACTCGCCAAGCCCAAGCGAGCCACCAAGGGGCGAAAGCCGGCCGGGAAGTACGGCGACATCCGCCGTGACCTCGAGCAACAGAGAGCCGCTCTGCTCGAGGAAGCCGGTGTGACCATGCTGCAGCGACCCGAGCTGGAATCGTTCCCGGATTTGAGCGACCAGGCTACGGCGGAAGTGGACCAGAACTTTACGCTTCGACTGAAGGAGCGCGAGCAGAAGCTGCTGAAGAAAATCGACGACGCGCTCGACAGAGTGGCCGCGCACACCTACGGCATCTGTCTGCGCTGCGGCGAGGAGATCCCCTACAAGCGGCTGAAGGCACGCCCCGTCACGACGCTGTGTATCGAATGCAAGACCCAGCAGGAGCGGGAAGAAAAGATTCGCCGATAGAGGGGCAGGCCCTCCCTCTTTGGCGCGACAGAACATGTCGGGTCTATTAGCCAGCAGGCAATGCCGCGCCAGTTGTACCCGCAGGCAATTAAGCTGTGTGCCGAAATAAGGTGTCGCGCAGCGCGACGCTGCTTTACGGGAATCGCTGCCACTGCCGGATGGTAAGTCTGGCGCGCCACTGCCCAAGGATCTGAAGTCAGATGTCTTCTAGCGCGCCAAGAACCCTCAGCGACTCAGCACGGTGACGTGCTCGCGCGCACGAAGGGCGCGTTCCGCTTCCTCCGGAATCCCTTCCACCAACGCCAAATACGTCTCATATTCCGAGATCGCCCGCTTGGGGTTCGTCGTCTCGTAGGCTTCCGCCAGGTTGTACCGCGCGAGCGGATAGTTCGGCCGCAGGCTCACCGACTTCTCGAATGCCGCGATCGCTTTGTCCTGGTCTCCCAGCTGCTTATACACCGTGCCGAGATTGTTGAGCACCTCCGGGGTATTGGGGCGCAAGGTGAGTGATTGTTGCATCTCACCTTTCGCCTGTTCAAATTGGCCTTTCCCCTGCAACGCCAGGCCCAGCTTGTGATGCGCCTCCGCCAGCCACATCTTATTCGAGAACCCGCGCTTGATCGCCTTCGCATACGCCTCAGCCGCAATGTCATAGTTGCGCGAGCCACAGTACGATAAGTGAGCCGTCTGCCCTCTGGCGAACTGTTGGACGGCCGGGAAGGATTCTGTGTCCTCGGCTCCCGGTCCTCCAGGACGCTGGCCGCCCTTGGTCTTATCCCCGCGCTCGATGCGAGCCAGGAAGTCCCTCCGGTAGGCGGACAGCAGCTTCGAGTATGGATCCAGCGAGAAAGAGGCCAATAGCAGGGTGGGCTCATCCGCTCCGCCCAACACGATGTACTGGGTCGTGCTTTTCTCATCACCCGTTTCGTACAACGTGCTGGGATCAAGGTTCGCCCGGTCGGCAAGTTGAGCGACGTTCAGATAGAACTCGAGGGCGGGCTTGAGCTCCGACAGCGTTCGGCGCAGAACAGGGTATGGCTTGAGGCTTTGACCGGTCGGGAACGCAAACACCGCTCCGACCAGCAGCCCATCCTCGTCGAAAAAGAACGATTCCTCGGCTCCGGACTCGCTTCGGTTCGCCGCGATTCGCACTTCTTCACCGCTTCCCCAGGCCTCTCGGCGTGGCGAGCCGCTCTCCCGGCGCTGCAGGAAGTCCGCCTTCCGGTCGCACAGCCGTGTGGACTTGAGCAACGAGAGATCGCTTGCCGAAGGGGGGAACCTCGACGGCGGGGGAGGGGGGGCGCAGGCGGATAGCAGCAGCCCCACGACGGCGGCGGGCAGACCCAGAGCAATCCGCTTGTTTATCTTGAATTGCCTCGGGAGGGAGTTCATGACGCGCCGGCGGGTCTCAAGCAGCGTTCAGTGCACGGACTTTTCCCCCGGACAACGAAAAAGCACACGCCGGGTGAGATCCCCGCCCGGCGTGTGCTCATCAACCGGATGCCTCAGGAGAACCGGACCGCGGCTCGCTGTCGGCCAGGAGTGGCCGGAAGAGTTACCGGAAAATCAGACCCTGGCGCTGCGAATTGAGCCCGGCGTCTTCAGCGGTATACCCAAACAGGCCTGGGAAAATGGATACCAGGTTGTACGTGAATCGGTTGATGGCGTAATCCACAGCCACCCCCGCTGGGTGGAAGCCGAAGGCGAACCACCGAAGAGGGTGATCATTAATCGGCGCCACCGCCACAGGATCCGCGTAGGTGAGGGCCAAGCTATCCAGAGGCCAGTATGTCGTGGCCTGCTGGGCAGCCGAAATCTGATCCCGCCCACTCATACACCCACTGGATAGCAGAGCGACCACCATCGCCATGCCTGCTAGGAGTCTTATAGCTCGCATCATCTCACCTCTTTCTTCTCGTGGTCTTGTTTTCAGTCTCGCAAGAGAGCGGCATTCGATATGCCAAAAGTCTAGCTCAACTCCACGGTTCTGTCCAGTGGATGACGGAACAAAGCGGGGCGGTGTCGCGCTGCGCGGCTCCTTGGCGCGATATGCGCCCGACTACAAGCTTGGTGGCAGTGCCGCGCCAGACATACCTTCCGGCCGTGGCGACGACCGCCGTAAAGCGGCGTCGCGCGACGCGACACCTTATTTCGGCATACAACTTAGTTGCCTGGGGGTACTACTGGCGCGGCATTGCCTGATCATTATGAATCGGACGTTTGTCGCGCCAAGCGCGGTATGGTGGGCGATACTGGTATCGAACCAGTGGCCTCTTCCGTGTGAGGGAAGCGCTCTTCCGCTGAGCTAATCGCCCACGCGAGCACGCGAGTCTAACATGGCGAATCAGGTCAGTCAACGACGGATCAGGGATGCGGGAGTCAGCTTGACATCTTTCGAACGCGGTCCTTACAATGCGAATTCGATGGAGATTCAAGCAGATGCGTGAAGACATCGTCGTCATCGGTGGTGGCCTGGCCGGATCGGAGGCGGCCTGGCAAGCCGCGACGCGGGGCGCGCGCGTGACGCTGTACGAAATGCGCCCGAAGGAGCCGACGCAGGCCCACAAGACAGGTCTGCTGGCCGAATTGGTGTGCTCGAACTCCTTGGGCTCCGGTGACATGCTCAACGCCCCCGGTATCCTCAAAGAGGAGATGCGTCGCTTGAATTCGTTGGTGATCCGGGTGGCGGATGAAGTCCGGGTGCCGGCGGGGACGGCGCTGGCCGTGGATCGTGACCAGTTCGCTCAACGGATCACCCAAACCCTGGAGAGCCACCCGAATGTCCGGATCATCCGAGAAGAGATCAAGGAGATCCCGAGCGACTGCGTCTGCATCATCGCGACCGGCCCGCTTACATCCGACGGCATGGCCACCGCCATCCGGAACCTGACGCATTCCAAGAACCTGTATTTTTTTGACGCGATCTCGCCCATTATCGACACGGACTCCATCAAGATGGAGCTGGTCTTCCGAGCTTCCCGGTACGACAAGGGCGGACCGGACTATCTGAATTGTCCGATGGACGAAGCGTCCTACGATGCCTTTCACGACGCCCTGCTCAAAGCGGAGAAAGTCCAGCCGAAAGAGTTCGAAAAGACCCCCTATTTTGAGGGCTGCATTCCCATCGAGGTCATGGCCGAGCGGGGCCGCCAAACGATGCTGTACGGGCCTTTGAAGCCGGTCGGGCTGGAAGATCCACGGACGCGCACCCGTCCCCACGCGGTCGTCCAGCTCAGGGCCGAGAACCTCCACGGGTCGTGTTACAACATGGTCGGCTTCCAGACCAAGCTGACCTATCCGGAGCAGCGACGCGTGTTCCGCATGATCCCCGGCCTTGAACAGGCCGAGTTCCTCCGGTACGGCAGCCTCCACCGGAACACGTTTGTGAATTCCCCCGAGCTCCTCCGCGATACGTTGCAACTCAAGACGCGAGGCACCGCGTTTTTTGCCGGGCAACTCGTGGGAGTGGAAGGCTACACCGAATCGGCTGCCATGGGAGGTTTGGCGGGCATCAATGCGGCCAGGGGGCTGACCGGACTGCCCCTGGTCACTCCGCCGCCCGCGACGGCGCATGGGAGTCTGATGACGTATATTACGACCTGTGAGCCCCGTCATTTCCAGCCGATCAACACCAACTTCGGTCTGTTCCCGCCCCTCCCGACCCGGATCAGGGACAAAGACCAGAAGCGGCGCCTGATCGGCCAGCGCGCGCTGGAGGATCTCGAAGCATGGAAGACGCGATTCGCGCTTTCGTGACGTTTCTTGAGGTGGAGCGAGGGGCGTCCCGCGAGACGATTCGTGGCTATCGTTCGGACCTCCGCCAGTTCCTTTCCTACGCCGGCACACTCCGCCCCGCCGCGGCGTCCGCGCTGACCCCCCAGGAGGTCGACCCGCTGACGATTCGTGGGTATCTGGCGTGGCTCGACCGGAAGAAGGAAAAGAAAGCCTCGCTGGCGCGGAAGCTGGCCGCGCTTCGGAGTTTCTTCCGGTTCATGACGCGTGAAGGGCTGGCGGGACAGAATCCCGCCGCCGAGGTCCGCACCCCCAAACAACCGCAATACTTGCCGCGGGTCCTGACCAAGGACGACGCCAACGCCCTCATGGAATTTCCGGAGGGGGACGACTTGTCGGCCAGGCGCGACCGCGCGATTCTCGAAACGCTCTATTCCACCGGCGCCCGCGTGAGCGAGTTGGTCGGCATGAATGTGGAGGACCTGAACCGGAGCGACGGCTTGGTCAGGCTTCGCGGCAAAGGGAGGAAGGAGCGCATCGTGCCGATCGGGACAGTGGCGCT